>JADHED010000216.1_pt1 | contig 78673 bp, 75 predicted proteins | sample 8952041 | NCBI WGS metagenome assembly JADHED01 (sample SAMN16124423, study PRJNA663239) | bioreactor sludge metagenome | isolation source: sludge (control) | place: India:Bengaluru | collected 2018-09-08
TCCATGCCCAGACCGAGCTGTTTTGAAATCGGGGAAATTTACCGGACAGTAGTGATTCTTAGGACGATTTCTGGCTCTGACCATCTCCAGATGGCCACGGGCAGCTATGATTTTTGATGCGGCAGAGCAGGCAAACAGCATCCGACAGCCAGCTTCTTCGGCGCATCGTCCATGTGACTTACGTTTTTCGCCGTCGGGTGCAGGCGCCACGTGTTATTCGTTGACCAGCATCTTCAGCATTCTTCCCCTTCTGCCGCACTCATCTCACACCGATGCCTCAAAGCCCCACACGGCCGTTCCAACGGATAAACGACCGCACCCAGTACTGGTTCGCTTTCTCTGTCTGGAGGCTATCCTTCAGATACCGGATGCGCGCGCGAATTAGATCAAGCAAGCGGATGGAGTGAAGAGGAGGTGTGCCGGATTTCATGCCTGATTCATACCAGGTGACCCATCCAGTACTAGGCAAGAAACCTGACGATGTGGAACAACTTTCAAGCGTATTCAGTGCCCGGAATATCCTGCACGATCCAACTTATCTGGCAGAATATGTGGGCTAAATTTCACTAGCCATACTTAAGGCTCACATCACCATGGATATTTCTACAATGGTAAGTATAATCAGTGCATTAGCTGCAATAATTTCAGCCGTTTATGCACATTTACAAGTTAGTCAAGCAAAGAAGAGTTCTGAGCAGGCAAAAAAAGCAGTTCTGGAAGCCTCAATTCAAAACAGAATCAACTCTCTCATTGCTCTGAAAACGTATTACGAACAGTCCCTCCCGGAAATCAAAAAAATTGCGGATCATTTCTCGACCCCAGAAACCTATTTCAATACTGGTAGCAACTTGCATAAAGAGCACGAAGAAGTCAGAAAAAAACTCCAGCGAGTATGCCGGGAGATTGACAGTTTTTATAATTTGTATGTCCTTGAAGATGGGAAGCAACGCAATGGTTAACAAATCCGTCGAGACGGATAGCCCAAAGCTGCGCTTTGGACCCCATTCACCTTCAGCTCCAGCTACCCCTCACGTCAAACCTTAGCCACCTTTACTATGCAGCTACTCTCCATCTTTCTCAGTTCTACCTGCTACGACCTGAAATCGTTGCGCGAACATCTTCGCTCGGAGATTGCCGCATGGGGGCATGATCCGGTTCTCAGCGACTATCCATCCTTCCCAGTCTCTCCAGACTTATCTACTGTCGAAAACTGCAAGAAGGTAGTTCGCGAGCGAGCCGACGTATTCGTCCTGATCGTAGGTGGAAAGCGCGGTTCTCTGGATCTGAAAACTGAGCGCTCTATTGTCAACAGCGAATATCGCGAAGCGCGTGCCGCTGGCATAGACTGCATTGTCTTTGTCGACCGCCAAGTCTGGGACCTTCGACCGCTCTTTCAGAAGAACCCAAGCGCCGACTTTTCCCCGACCGTTGATTTCTCCGACGTTTTCAGGTTTATTGATGAGATCGAAAGCGATACGAAGTGGATATTTCAATTTCACCGCACCGATGATATTCTAACGATCCTTCGTCAACAACTGTCGATCAGATTTCGAGACCTTCTGCTTCGACATCGGGCAAATAGGCTTCTCGTTCCACCTGAGTTTGCTACAGAAAGGTCAAGCATCGCCCGCATAGTTCAGGACAAAAATTCCTCGTGGGAGTACCGCCTTACCAGCGCACTTCTTGCAGACAGATTAGAGCGCATTGATACCAAGTTCAACGACATCGACTCCGGATGCATCGTAAAGAGAACTAAATTCTTGCCTGCAAAAGAGACGCTTAACTACATTCAAGATCTCTTCAGCGACCTCACCAACATAATCACGGCGTGCGCCAAAGTATTGGAACACCAACTCACGCCGGCCTTCGGGCCACCCGGTGTCGCTGGTGATGCCATCCAAATCAAGCGAGCGTGTGACAATCTGTATTCTCTGTTTCTAGCCCTCTACGAATGGGAAATGGATGTCCGGTTTGTAAGACCACACGAAGTGTTCGAAAACCTGTTCTCGCGCATGCACGGATGGACAAATGAGTTGCTACAGGAGTTTCGACGCATTCCCAAGGAGATTGATGAACTTCTCGCTGACGTAAACCTGACCGGCCAGCACAGCATTCGTCTCGTAATTAATGCGCCGACTGGCCTCGCTTCACTAGTTGCCGAATTTGAACGTATGTCCAAAGACCCAAACGTCTTGACGACGCTTGCAAGCGGCTAATCCAATATTCCACCGGACTTGCGCGAAAAAAGCCGCGCAGGCCGATAAGTTCAATCGTAAGCTTTAGACTTCTGGGAGTTAATAATGGCGACAAATTTGGATCGTTTTAAGAAGGATTTGGAAGCGCTGGCGGACCGTGGCAAAAAATTGTTGTACGCCATGTTGAACGAGAGCAACAACGCCGACTTTGTCAAACAAATGAGAGTCGTTTACAAAGAAAAGGCGGACGAGGAGATAAATAGTCTTCCGAACTTCAAAATCGCCTACCAAACCTGGTACTCGGAGTCGTTAGCTGTAGTGAAACAGATTCTTCCGGATAGGGTCGACGATTTCGTCCGCCACTATCAGAAGCCAAAGGGCCGCAAGAATATTGACTTCGAAAGCTACCGTATCGAAGACTACTTGCAAGGCCTGCAGGTCACACGGGGATATCCCCAAGAAGTCGTAGTGAACAGCTCGGCTGCCATTCCTCAGTTCGAGCAGCAACGGGCGATTCTCCGCGCAGCGCAAGCAAGGTTTGAGAGTTCGCTCTATGAAATTCGGCAATTGGTCCAAGCAGATTTACTTGACTCCGAAATCGAAGCTGCGGAAGTACTTTCTAAGCATAAATTCGCACGAGCTGCCGGAGCGCTAGCTGGGGTCGTTATTGAAAAACATCTGGCGCAAGTTTGCTTGAACCATGCCGTTGTTATCGCTAAGAAGAACCCCACAATTTCCGATTTCAACGAGGCGCTGAAAGCTGCCGGCGTAACTGATATTCCGCAATGGCGATTCATTCAGCATCTTGCTGACATTCGTAATCTTTGCGATCACGCAAAGGCTGAGCCAAAGCCAGAGCAAGTGACGGACCTTCTGGAAGGAACAAAGAAGATCACCAAGACCTTGTTCTAGACACCCGGCGGCAGCCAACCATGTCGCACCATCGGCCAGCCTCCGGTCGCCGATGAACTAGGGTAATTGGTTTCGATGCTGGGACCCGGAAACCCCAACTTATAACGGACGCCTTCGGCTACTTCTTTCCTGCCAGATCACGCCAACTGGCACATCACAACAACTCCACCCGCCCCAAATCCCCCCGCTCCACCCACTCCCCAAACTCATCCGCCAGCTGCTGCGCGGCCCCGGCAGCGGCGTCCCACGCCTTCACCCGCGCCGCCAGGTCGTTGCCGTAGCGGGTGAAGTCGGTGCGGTCGGGCAGTTTGCGGTTGGGCAGCTGCGCCACCCAGGCCGGGTCGGGGGCGAGCACGATGGTGGTGTCGAGGAACGGCGTGGCGCCGTGGCGCCATTTCAGGGCTTTGTCCAGCCAGCCGGGCACCACGGCCTGCTGAAAGTGCGGGTACAGCACCAGACCGGCGCCGCCCTGCCCGGCCGCCTCCCGGTAGTCCAGGTGCAGGTGGTAGTCGGTGATGCCGCCGTCCCAGTAGGCGCCGGGGGGCGCGCCGGGGATGTCGTGCACCGCGCGCAGCACAAACGGGATGGAGCAGCTGGCCTGCAGCGCGGGCATGAAGTTGGCCTCAAGCAGGTCGATGCGCCGCGTCCTGTAGTCGTGGGTGCCGAATGGCAGCGCCGCGCCGGCCGATGAAAACACCACCCGCTCCAGCCAGGCGCCCATGGCCTTGCGGCGGAGGGCGTTGGTGAAGAAGGCGCCGGCATAGCCCAGCGGGGTGCGCAGGCCGTGTTCGCGCGCCAGCACATGGCGCCCGCGCGAGGTGACGATGTGCAGGCGGTAACGCGGGTGGTTCAGCACCTCCTGGATGCGCCCACCGTAGAAGGCCTGCAGGCTTTCGCCAAAGCGCTCACTCACGAAGTCGGCCGTGGGGCGCTTCTGGCCGGGCAGCAGCTCGTAGTGCTGGTGGATGTAGTCGTGCTCCAGCCGCTGAAAGGCGGCCACCGGGTCGGTCAGGCAGGCGGTGGCCATGCGCCAGGCGCCGATAGAGCCGCCCACCAGGTGCACCGGCTGGCGGCTGCGGGCCAGCCAGTCGCCGAACAGAAAGCGGTCCAGCGGGCCGAGGATCAGGCCCTTGGGGCCGCCGGCGGCGCCGGGGATGACGCCAATGTCCTGCGGGCGCAGGCCGTGTTGCTCGATATGGCGCCGGGCGGCCGGTCCGGCATGGATGCGCAGGGCTTTCATGGGCAAATTATGACCAAAATGGGCCAATTCCCAGCGTCAACCGGCCACGAGCCGCTATCAAAACAGGACTTCTTCGCTGGCCGCTCACCGCCCCGGCTGGCGCAGCTTGGCAAAGGCCGAGGCCATGGCGGTGTTGCCGGCGGGCGCGGGGGCGGGCCGGCCGTGGTTGCGCTGGCCGCGCCCGGCGCCTTCGAAGCGGTTTTCGCGGGGTGCGTCGCGGCGCGCAGGCGCCTCGCCCAGCTTCATCGTCAGGCTGATGCGTTTGCGCTCCACGTCCACCTCCAGCACCTTCACCTTGACGATGGCGCCGGTCTTGACCACCTCGCGCGCGTCGGTCACGAACTTGTGGCTGAGCTGGCTCACGTGCACCAGCCCGTCCTGGTGCACGCCCAGGTCCACAAAGGCGCCAAAGGCGGCCACGTTGCTCACCGTGCCTTCCAGCACCATGCCGGGCTGCAGGTCGCGGATGTCTTCCACGCCGTCGTTGAAGCGGGCCACGGCAAAGTCGGGGCGCGGGTCGCGGCCGGGCTTTTCCAGCTCGGTCAGGATGTCCTGCACGGTGATGGCGCCGAACTGCGCGGTGGCAAAGCGCTCGGGGCGCAGGGGTTTCAGCAGCTCGGCGCGGCCCATCAGCTCGGCCACGGGTTTGCCGGTGGCCAGCAGGATCTGCTCCACCACGGGGTAGGTTTCGGGGTGCACGCCGGTCATGTCCAGCGGGTTGTCGCCGCCACGGATGCGCAAGAAGCCCGCGCTCTGCTCGAAGGTCTTGGGGCCCAGGCCCGTCACGTCCAGCAGCTGGCGGCGGTTGCGGAAGGCGCCATGCGCCTCGCGCCAGCGCACCACGGCGCGCGCCACGCTGCCCGACAGGCCCGACACGCGCGTCAGCAGCGGCACGCTGGCGGTGTTGAGGTCCACACCCACGCCGTTCACGCAGTCTTCCACTACGGCGTCGAGCATGCGGGCCAGTTCGCCCTGGTTCACGTCGTGCTGGTACTGGCCCACGCCGATGGATTTGGGGTCGATCTTCACCAGCTCGGCCAGCGGGTCTTGCAGGCGGCGGGCAATGCTGGCGGCGCCGCGCAGGCTGACGTCCACGTCGGGCAGCTCCTGGCTGGCGTATTCGCTGGCTGAATAGACCGAGGCGCCGGCCTCACTGACGACTATCTTTTGAATAGCGGCTGGTGACCATTCCACGCTGGGTACGGCCGTTTTTTGCATCAATTTGAGCAGATCGGCGGCCAGGCGGTCGGTTTCGCGGCTGGCGGTGCCGTTGCCGATGGCGATCAGCGCCACCTGGTGCTTTTCGCAGAGCCGGGACAGGGTGTGCAGCGCGCCGTCCCAGTCTTTGCGCGGTTCGTGCGGGTAGACGGTGGCGGTGTCCACCAGCTTGCCGGTGGCGTCCACCACGGCCACTTTCACGCCGGTGCGGATGCCGGGGTCCAGCCCCATCACGGCGCGGGGGCCGGCGGGCGCGGCCAGCAGCAGGTCGCGCAGGTTGTCGGCAAAGACCTTGATGGCCACCTTTTCGGCGTCTTCGCGCAGGCGGGCGAACAGGTCGCGCTCGGTGGACAGGCTGAGCTTGACGCGCCAGGTCCAGGCCACGCACTTGCGCAGCAGGTCGTCGGCGGCGCGGCCCTGGTGGCTCCAGGCCAGGTGCAGCGCGATGCGGCCTTCGGCGAGCGAGGGCACGGGGGCGCTTGGACGGGTGCCGGGCTCGGCAGCAGCCGGTGGCTCGGGCAGCACGAGCTTGACGTCCAGCAGCTCCAGCGCCCGGCCACGGAACACGGCCAGCGCGCGGTGCGAGGGCACGCGGCCGATGGGCTCGTCGTAGTCGAAATAGTCGCGGAACTTGGCCACGTCGGGGTGGTTTTCATCCTTGCCGGGGGCCAGGCTGCTCTTGAGCAGGCCTTCAGCCCACAGCCACTCGCGCAGGCTCTGCACCAGCGCGGCGTCTTCGGCCCAGCGCTCGCTCAGGAGGTCGCGCACGCCGTCCAGCACGGCGGGCACGGTGGAAAAGTCCGCCCCCTCCACGGTACCGGCGGGGGTGGTGAAGGCTTCGGCCTCCAGGGTGGGGTTCAGCGTGGGGTCGGCCCACAGGCGGTCGGCCAGCGGCTCCAGGCCGGCCTCGCGGGCGATCATGCCCTTGGTGCGGCGTTTGGGCTTGTAGGGCAGGTACAGGTCTTCCAGCTCCTGTTTGGTGGGCGCGGCCTCGATGGCGGCGCGCAGCTCGGGCGTGAGCTTGCCCTGCTCCTCGATGCTCTTGAGGATGGCCGCGCGGCGCTCGGCCAGTTCGCGCAGGTAGCCCAGGCGGTAGTCGAGCTCGCGCAGCTGCACATCGTCCAGGCCGCCGGTGGCCTCTTTGCGGTAGCGGGCGATGAAAGGCACGGTGGCGCCGCCGTCGAGCAAGGTGACGGCGGCCTGAACCTGCTGGGGCGACACGCGGATTTCGGCCGCGATCTGCGAAATGATCGTCTGCATGAAGGAAAGCGAGAAAGAAAAACGCGCCCGGTTCGGGCAAAGCGCGGGAGTGTGCCACAGGGGCGGCCCGCGCCCCTGCGTCCTGGATCAACTCAAATTTGCACCAAAGCGGTGGAAAAGAACGGCCCCTGCCGCTCAGCCGCCGATGCGCACCAGCACCCGGCCGCGCACCTGCCCCGCCATCAGCGCGTGGGCCTTGTCGATGGCGCCGGCCAGCGGCACTTCTTCGACCATGGTTTCCAGCAGCGCCGGGTCGAGGTCGCGCGCCAGGCGATCCCAGGCGCGCTGGCGTTTGGCCAGCGGCGCCATCACCGAATCGACGCCGGCCAGCGTCACGCCGCGCAGGATGAACGGCATCACCGTGGTGGCCAGGTCGGCGCCCTGGGCCAGGCCACAGGCCGCCACCACGCCGCCGTAGCGCGTCTGCGCCAGCGCGTTGGCCAGGGTGTGCGAGCCCACGGCGTCCACCACGCCGGCCCAGCGCTCTTTCTGGAACGGCTTGCCGGGCGCGGCCAGCGTGGCGCGGTCGATCACCGAGGCGGCGCCCAGGCGCTGCAGGTAGTCGGCCTCGGCCGCCTTGCCGGTGGCCGCGACCACGGTGTAGCCCAGCCGCCCCAGCAGCGCCACGGCCACGCTGCCCACGCCGCCGGTGGCCCCGGTGACCAGCACCTCGCCGTCGCCGGGCTTCACGCCGTGGTCTTCGAGCGCCAGCACACACAGCATGGCGGTGTAGCCCGCGGTGCCGATGGCCATGGCCTGGCGCGCCGAGAACGCCGCTGGCAGCTTGACCAGCCAGTCGCCCTTGAGGCGGGCTTTTTCGGCCAGGCAGCCCCAGTGCGTCTCACCAACCCCCCAGCCGTTGTGCACGAAGGCGTCGCCGGCTTTCCAGGCCGGGTGGCTGGATTCGAGCACCACGCCGGCGCCGTCGATGCCCGCCACCATCGGCCACTGGCGCACCACCGGGCCCTTGTTGGTGATGGCCAGGCCGTCCTTGAAGTTGAGGCACGACCAGTCCACCCGCACGGTGACATCCCCCGCCGGCAGGGCGGATTCGTCCACCGCCTGGACGCGGGCGGAGAAGATTTCGGTCTTTTCGAGCAGGAGGGCCTGGAACATGGTTTATCCTCGGGGGTTGTTTCACGGTTTCGGTCTGTCAGGCTGCATTGTCGTCCCGGACCCCGCCGCAGGAACCCTCGGGAGACTAAGTAGAATCACCAATACTATAAAAATCAATAAGTTAAAAAAGATTCCTCATTTGACTTCTCAAGTTTCAATGCGTAAGCTCGCGGCCATGTTTCGCTGGACACTGCCTGCTTGCCTGCTGATTTGTGCCTCCGCGCACGCCGTTCCCCTCTCGACTGCCGAAGAAGACGTGCAGCGCCTGTTGGCCGACAAAGGCCTCATCGGTCGCCTCGGCGACCAGGTTGATCAGGTTCGGCACTCGGTCGGCGAAAAGGCCTCTGAACTGGTCGTTCATGCGATGGGCTTCCTCGGTGTGCCCTACAAGCGCGGCGGCAGTTCGGCCGAAACCGGTTTCGATTGCAGCGGTTTTGTGCGCGCCACCTACGAACAGACCATCGGCCTGGTGCTGCCGCGCCGGGCCAATGAACAGGCCGCGGCCACCCAGGTCATCGACCGCAACGAGCTCAAGCCCGGCGACCTGGTCTTTTTCAACACCATGCGCCGCGCCTTCAGTCACGTGGGCATCTACGTGGGCGATGGCAAGTTCATCCATGCGCCCCGCGCAGGCGCCCAGGTTCGTGTCGAAGACATGCGCGAAGCGTACTGGAAGACCCGCTTCAACGGCGCCCGACGGGTGGCCGGCGCCGCAGGCGATTGATCACTGCTTCGGCGTCATCCGGCGCCGCTGCTTAAGCCGCCCCCCGTTGGTCAGGCTCCCGGTCGGCAACCCCGCCACCCATCCACTGTTTTGATGCACATCAAGACATGAAGCCCGCCACGCGCGCACCATCGCGCATGGCGATTTCGCATCGCACATGGCGCCATCAGCCCACCCGGTGCGAATACCACGCAACACGCTTCACGAAAGGCCAGGATGTTTCAGGTACGCATTCACGGACGCGGGGGACAGGGGGTGGTCACAGGCGCGGAGATGCTGTCGATCGCGGCATTTCTGGGTGGCCGGCACGCGCAGGCCTTCCCGAGCTTCGGCTCTGAACGAACCGGCGCACCGGTGGTGGCGTTCTGCCGGCTCGACGACAAGGAAATCCGGCTGCGCGAGCCCATCATGCAGCCCGACGCGCTGATCATCCAGGACGCCACGCTGCTGCACCAGGTCGACGTGTTCAACGGCCTCAAGAAAGACGGCTACATCCTGATCAACACCACCCGCAGCTTCGAGGCGCTGGGACTGGGCGAGTTTTCGCGCGATTTCAGGCCGGAGCGCCTGCTGACCGTGCCGGCCAGCGAACTGGCGAAGAAACACGTGGGCCGGCCGGTGCCGAACGTGCCCCTTCTGGGAGCCTTTGCAGCGGTGGGCGGCCTGATCACGCTGGATGCCGTGGAAGCGGCTATCCGCGAAAAATTCAAGGGCGCCGTGGCGCAGGGCAACGTGGATGCGGCCCGAGAAGCCTTTGACATTGTGATGGAACAGGAAAAAAAGGCGGAGGGTGCCGCAGCGCTGGGCCGCCCCGAGCAAGGCACGGCCCCCGTGGGGGGCAGTGCAGTACGCGAAGCGACAAACGTGGGGGCCAATCAACATGCTTGAACAGTGCGAAGGCTCCCATGCTGTGGCGCAAGCGGTTGCGCTGAGCCGCCCCGAGGTGATCTGCGCCTACCCGATCTCGCCCCAGACCCACATCGTCGAGGGCCTGGGTGAAATGGTGAAGTCGGGCGCGCTGACGCGCTGCGAGTTCATCAACGTCGAGTCCGAATTCGCGGCCATGAGCGTGGCCATCGGCGCGTCGGCGGCCGGCGCCCGTGCCTACACCGCCACCGCCAGCCAGGGTTTGCTGTTCATGGCCGAGGCGGTCTACAACGCCTCGGGACTGGGCCTGCCGATCGTGATGACGGTGGCCAACCGGGCCATCGGCGCGCCGATCAACATCTGGAACGACCACACCGACAGCATGTCGATGCGCGACGCGGGCTGGCTGCAGCTGTTTGCCGAGACCAACCAGGAAGCGGCGGACCTGCACATCCAGGCCTTCCGCATCGCCGAGGAGCTGTCGCTGCCGGTGATGGTGTGCATGGATGGCTTCATCCTGACCCACGCCTACGAGCGCGTGGACATGCCCGAGCAGGCGCAGGTGGATCGCTTCCTGCCCCCGTACGAACCGCGCCAGGTGCTCGATCCGAATGAGCCGGTGACCATCGGCGCCATGGTCGGCCCCGAGGCCTTTGCCGAGGTGCGCTACCTGGCCCACGCCAAGCAGATGCAGGCGCTGGACCTGATCCCGCAGGTGGCCAACGAGTTCCGCCAGGTCTTCGGCCGCGACTCGGGCGGACTGATCAAGACCTACCGGCTCGAGGATGCCGAAACGGTGGTCATCGCGCTGGGATCGGTGCTGGGCACGATCAAGGACACCGTGGACGAACTGCGCGAACAGGGCGTGAAGATCGGCGTGCTGGGCATTACCTCGTTCCGCCCGTTCCCGATTTCGGACATCCGCGACGCGACGGCCCACGTCAAGCGCATCGTCGTGATCGAAAAATGTTTCGCGGTCGGCATCGGCGGCATCGTCTCGCGCGACGTGCGCAGCGCGGTGCGCAACCGCCCGCAGCCGGTGCTCACGGTGGTGGCCGGATTGGGAGGACGCCCGATCACCAAGGCCTCGTTGACCAAGCTGCTGAACGACGCCATCGCCGACAAGCTGGAGCTGCTGACCTTCCTCGACCTCGACTGGGGCATCGTCAACCGGGTGCTGGAGCGCGAAAAGAAACAACGCCGCTCCGGCCCGATCGCCGAAGGCATCCTGCGCGACCTCGGCCCCTCGGCGGGCGGCGACTGAACCCGACCGACAGACCATCCGGACCGACATCATGGAACACACCGTCGTCAAGTTCTACCAGACCGGCACCTTCACGGTGGGCAACCGCTTGCTGGCGCCCGACCAGCGCAGCGTGCAGGCCGACACGCAACGCAACAACTCGCTGAACTCGGGCCACCGGGCCTGCCAGGGCTGCGGCGAGGCGCTGGGCGCGCGCTACGCCATCGACGCGGCCATGCAGGCCGCCAACGGCCAGCTGATTGCCGCCAATGCCACCGGTTGCCTGGAGGTTTTCTCCACGCCCTACCCCGAAACCTCGTGGCAGATTCCCTGGATCCACTCGCTGTTCGGCAACACGGCCGCCGTGGCCACCGGCATCGCGGCAGCCATGCGGGTCAAGGGCCGCGACCAGGTGCGCGTGGTGGCCCAGGGTGGTGACGGCGGCACGACCGACATCGGCTTCGGCTGCCTGTCGGGCATGTTCGAGCGCAACGACGACGTGCTCTACATCTGCTACGACAACGAGGCCTACATGAACACCGGCGTGCAGCGCTCCAGCGCCACCCCGCCGGCCGCGCGCACCGCCACCACCATGCCGGTGGGCCCGAACCCCGGCAACGTTTTCGGCCAGGGCAAGAACCTGGCGCGCATCGCGATGGCGCACGAGATCCCCTACGTGGCCACCGCCACCGTGGCCGACCTGCGCGACCTGGAATACAAGGTGACCAAAGCGATGTCGATCCGGGGCGCGCGCTACATCCACATCTTCGTGCCCTGCCCGCTGGGCTGGGGCGCGGCCTCGCACGACACCATCCGCCTGGCGCGGCTGGCGCACGAAAGCGGCGTGTTTCCGGTGTTCGAGGCCGAGCGCGGCGAGGTCACCGGTGTCTCGAAGATCCGCCGGCGGGTGCCGGTGGAAGACTATCTGCGCCCGCAGAAGCGGTTTGCGCACCTGTTCGGCGCCACGCCGGACACCGCCACCCTCGCCCGCCTCCAGGCCATGGCCGACCGCAACATCGAGCGTTACGGTCTGCTCGAAGACGACGACTGAGCGACCCGCCCGCCGCCCGCCCCATGGCCTGCCACCCTTTCTGAGGTCCATCCGCATGCAAAAGCCGTTTGCCATCACCCTTGACGTGGGCAGTTCCCTGGTCAACCACACCGGCTCGTGGCGCAACACCCGACCCGTTTACGTCAACCGTCTGCCGCCTTGCAACCATCAGTGCCCGGCCGGGGAAAACATCCAGGCCTGGCTGTTCCATGCGGAGTCGGGCGACTACGAGCAGGCCTGGCGCAAGCTCGTCGAGGACAACCCCTTCCCGGCCACCATGGGCCGCGTCTGCTACCACACCTGCGAAGGCGCCTGCAACCGCGCGAAAGTGGACGAGGCCGTGGGCATCAATTCGGTCGAGGGCTTTCTCGGCGACCAGGCGATCGCGCGCGGCTGGCAGTTTGCCGACACCGCCGCGCCGACGGGCAAGAAAGTGCTGGTGGTCGGCGCCGGACCATCGGGGCTCTCGGCGGCCTATCACCTGGCGCGCCTCGGCCACGCGGTGACGGTGCACGAGGCCGGTCCACTGCCCGGCGGCATGATGCGCTTCGGCATTCCCAAGTACCGCCTGCCGCGACAGGTGCTGGACGCGGAGGTGCAGCGCATCGTCGACATGGGTGTGACCATCGCCTACAACACCAAGGTCGGCAACGTGCTCGAATCGCAGCGGGCCGGCGGCTTCGACGCCGTTTTCCTGGCCGTGGGGGCGCACATTGCCAAGCGGGCTTTCATCCCGGCCGGCGACTCGGCCAAGGTGCTCGATGCGGTGTCGGTGCTGCGTTCGATGGAGGGCGAAGACAAGCCGATGCTGGGTCGGCGCGTGGTGGTGTACGGCGGCGGCAACACCGCCATCGACATGGCCCGCACGGCCAAGCGCCTGGGCGCCAGCGAGGCGATCATCGTCTACCGGCGCAACCGCGACAAGATGCCGGCGCACGACTTCGAAGTCGAAGAGGCCTTGCAGGAAGGCGTGATGATCAAGTGGCTGTCCACCATCAAGCAGGCCGGCGAATCGTCGATCACGGTGGAAAAGATGGCGCTCGACGAAAAGGGCTTTCCCCAGCCCACCGGCGAGTTCGAGACGCTGGAGGCCGATTCGGTGGTGCTGGCGCTCGGACAGGACGTGGATCTGTCGCTGATCGACGGCGTGGCGGGCCTCAGCGTCAACGACGGCGTGGTGCAGGTCGATGCCCAGATGATGACCGGCCACCCCGGCATCTTTGCCGGCGGCGACATGGTGCCGGCGGAGCGCAACGTGACCGTGGCCATCGGGCACGGCAAGAAGGCCGCCCGCAACATCGACGCCTGGCTGCGCGGCGAGCGCTACCAGCCACCCGCGAAGCACGAGGTCGCGAGCTTCGACAAGCTCAATCCCTGGTATTACAGCGACGCGCCCAAGACGGTAAGGCCGATGCTGGACATCGCGCGGCGCAAGTCGACCTTTGACGAAGTCCAGGGCGGACTGGACGAGTCCAACGCCTTGTTCGAGGCGCGGCGCTGCCTGTCGTGCGGCAATTGCTTCGAGTGCGACAACTGCTACGGCGTCTGCCCGGACAACGCGGTGACCAAGCTCGGGCCCGGCAAAGGCTTCGAATTCAAGCTGGACTACTGCAAAGGCTGCGGGATCTGTGTGTCCGAATGCCCGTGCGGCGCGATCGCGATGGTGCCCGAAGAGACCTGAGGCCTGGGCTCGAGTCCCGGAGCGCGCGAAATCGGTCTGCCGGCGCCGGAAACTGAACTGAAAGTCGCCCCCGCCGTCTGCGCCCTCTGGTCGTCAGGCCGAATAGCCCGGATTGGGTAGCCCACCGGTCAATGTGGGTCGATTCACTTTTCGGGCCGACACCTTGCCCCCCTTGGCCTTCAGCCAGGTCTCGACGAGCTCCCAGACCTGGGGATTGCCCGCCGAACGGGCTTCTTCTGAAACCGGTGCCCATCCCGCAACCTTGTACTTCTTCTGCGGGTCAATCAACTTGCCGTTCAGCCGCATGTCGTTGATGCGATTGCCCATCTTCGCGACCGGGTCGCAGCTGTACTGCAGGCCACCGACACGCACCATGTCGCCGCCTTGCTGGTAATAAGGATCGGGGTTGAACAGGTTGTCGCACACGTCCTCGAGCACGGTCTTGATGGTCTCGCCCGTCATCTCGGTCACGGTGGCATAGGAATAGGTGGTCGCGGTCATGTCGAGCAGCCATTCACGCGTGATCGCCTGGCCTGGCAGCAGCGTGGTGCCCCAACGGAAACCCGGTGAGAACGCGATCTCGGCCCCCTGCACCTCCATCAGCGCGTCGACAAGCAACTGATCGCCGGTGCCGTTGAAGTTGCCCCGCCGATAGAGCGTGCCTTCGGTGACCGCCAGCTTTTCAGCCAGTTTGGCTTCATACGGGCTTCGGATCTTCCGGATCAGCGCCTGCATCGCCGGGTCCGGTGGCAGCATGTTCGAGAAGACCGGGAACAACTTGTAGCGGAAGTCCGCCACCTTCTTGTCTTTGACCTCGAAATCGAGCACCGCGACAAATTTGCCATTCGAACCGGCATTGGTCACGATGGTCTTGCCACCGTGGTTTTCGACGATCGAGGCGACCGGCATGCCATCGTGGGTGTGCCCGCCCATGATGGCATCGATGCCCCGGACGCGGCTGGCCATCTTGAGATCGACGTCCATGCCGTTGTGGCTCAGGACCACCACGACCTGCGCCCCCTTCGCCCGGGCTTCATCGACCATCTTCTGCATGTTTTCGTCCTGGATGCCAAAGGCCCAGTCCGCGACCATGTAACGGGGATTTGCGATCGGCGTGTAAGGAAAGGCCTGCCCGATGATGGCGCAGGGAACGCCGTTGATCTCCCGCATCACGTACGGGTTGAAAACCGGATCGCCAAAATCGTTGGTCTTGACGTTCTGGGCCACAAATTCAATGCTGCCCTTGAGCTCCTTGTCGACGATTTCCTTCACGCGGTCCATGCCCAGGGTGAATTCCCAGTGACCGGTCATGATGTCGACGCCCAGCAGCTTGCAGGCGTCCACCATGTCCTGCCCCTTGGTCCAGAGCGCCGTGCCCGAGCCTTGCCAGGTATCGCCGCCATCGAGGAGCAGGCAACCGGGCCGGCTGGCCTTGAGCCGCTTGATCAGGGTTGCCAGATGGGCAAACCCGCCCACTTTTCCGTACCGATTGGCCGCTTGTTCGAAGTCCAGGTACGTCAGTGCGTGCGCCTCGGCCGTGCCCGGTCGCACGTTGGCCACTTTCAGGAGGTGCTCGCCGACCAGATGCGGCAGGCGCCCCTTCATCGATCCCACGCCGATGTTGATGTTGGGCTCGCGAAAGTAGATCGGGTTCAGCTGGGCGTGGCAATCGGTCATGTGCAGGAACGACACATTGCCGAATCGCGCCACGTCATACAGACCCGCCGCCGCGGTTGCGGCGTCGGCCTGCGCATACCGTCCGAGCCCCAGGCCCGCGACGGCACCGGCGCCGATCACCTGCAGGAATTCACGTTTGGTCAGGTTCATGGCAAGGATCCAGCAGATTTGGCGGACCGTCGTGGGTCCGGTGCGCCCCCGAAGGGGCATTCGACGGTCGCTTTACTGATTGACCGGGGACTTGGGATCGAGCAACAAGGCAACCAGATCGGCCACTTGCGCCTCGGTCAGAATGCCCATGTGCCCTGCCCTCGGCATGTTGGAGCAGGCGTTGTAGGCCTTGGCATTCCAGATCTTGCCCCAGGTGTACTCCACCATGGCCTTGGAAGCCGGGCTGGCGGGATCGGTCACGCCACGCAGTTTGCCGAAGTTGTACAGGCTCGGACCGATGGTGCCGAAGGATATTTCAGCCTTGTCGATCTGGTGGCAGTTGTAGCAATTGCCACCGTTCGGCGTTTTGGCATCGTCGGTCCAGGTCAGGCCGCGCCCGCTTTGCGCCAGTCTTTCACCCTCTTTCCAGTTTCCGAGGAACTTGCCGTTCGAGGGCCACTTGATGGTTTTCATGTTGGCCGCCTCGATGGCCTTGGCGGTCTGCTCGTCGAGCGGCTTCCCGGCGACATCGGCTGCACTGCACGCCTTGCTGGTTTCGTCTACGTTCAGAACCGTCACCTTGACAATGCCTTCATCGCGGAATGACGCCTTGACCATGTCGGACGTTGTCTTGTCCAGTTCGGCCGAACTGGGGGTGACGGCGCATCCGGCAACGACAACGGCGCCGGCCACAAGGGCCAGCATGAATTGATGCCTGGTTTTCATGTTGCTTCTCCGGGTGTTCAACGCTTGATGCTGGGCGCAACCGAGGCCGAACCCTGGCTGTTGACGCCCAGGTAGACGCCCAAGGCAATGGTCACATCGCTGCCAAAGCCGGGATAGGGAAAGCGCTGCTGCCGAAAGCAGTCGTTCAGGCGTTGTTGCATGCCCCACATCTGCCCGTTGGAGACCCGGTAGGCTGGCCAGGCCGCAAAACCGATGCCGTCGCCAGGATTCTTGGTCAGGTTGGGCAGATCCTGAAGACGGATGCGGGTTTTGTCCTGGCCATGGCAAGACGAACACGCGAAGTCATGCGGACCGGCCCTGAGAAAGAACAGCCGTTTGCCGACTTCGTAAAAGAGCCGCTCCTGCGGATAGGCCTGGGACAGGTTGAATTTCATCCCCTTCGATTCGGCGGCAATCCAGGTTGCGAGCGCGGTCAGGTTGTTCTGCTCGCCCTTGCCGAAGGGCGTTTTGGCAATCTCCGCCGCATTGAACCCCTGCAAGGTCTCCATGCAGGTCAGCAAACGGGACTCCAGATCCTGAACCCTGCCGGTGTCCGAAAAAAATCGCGGAAGCTCGACAAAGGCTCCTTTGACGACACCGGGCCCCTTGCCCAGGTCGCATTTTTCAAGCGACGCGTTTTTCGGTCCGCGTTTTTGCTTCCAAAGGTCCTCGCCCTTGGCCTCGAACAGGTCGGCCGGGTTGCCATCCTGCAGCATGGCGCGGTATTCCTCGATGCTCTGGACGGCCGACTTCTGTGCCAACGCGACGTTCGTCGCCAATCCGCTTGCGATCAGCCCAGCGATGGACAGCAGCCACCTCGTCGGCAGGCCTGGTTTGCAGGGCATCGCATCGCGACCCAACCGGTGCGTCCCGGCACCGACAGCTTGACGGGCGGCCATGGGTCAGGACACCGCGGCTTCGTCGGTGCGGGTATCGCCTTTGTTATCCCGCCAGGTGATGGAGATCTTGTCACCCACTTTGGCGCCCTTGACATTGAATTGCAGGAAGGGATTCTTGGAAACAGCCGGTCCCCATTCGGCGGTCAACACCGTTTTGCCATTGAGCTTGGCCTCGACGTCCTGGATGTGCCATGCTGGAACCAGCTTGCCGGCCGCGTCTCTGCGTTGTCCGGACTCCATTTCGTGACTCATCAGCACGCGGACGGTTGCTTTGTCGCCAGCCATCTGGGCCCGGATGCGCATCGGATCTGCCATGTCTTTCTCCTGTTCAGTATTTGGTGCAATTCACGATCATTGAGGCCCGGTCACCCGCCGCAGCCGCCAAGGGTGACCTTGACTTCCTTCTTGGCGTACAGGGCTTTGCCGTCGGACATGATGGCAACCGCATAGACGTCAGAGGACTGACCCATCTTCGAGCGCGTTGAAAAATTGGCTTCGACACTGTCGGTCATGTTGAAGACGGCGACCAGCGCCGTGGGGTTCTTCTCGACCAGGATCAGCATCTGTTTGACGCCTGGCAGCGACGTGGCAACACTGAACGGAACGACCGCACCGTTTTCCGCGATGTCCGGGCCCGTGATGGTGACGCTCTTGCTTTCTGTCGGCGCGCCGGCGCCCAGCGCCTTCAAGGCATCGGCCAGGTTCTTGGCCTCAAACGCCGACTTGTTGAACGCGTGTGCAAATTGGGGGAATAGCCCCGTCGAGGCCAGAAGTGCGGCGACTAGCGCGCTTTGTTTGAGTGTTTCGCGGCGGTTCTGCATAAATGAGACTCCTGGAAAATGTCGATGAATGCTCGCGTGAAATTCAGGTCTGGCACACGCAATAACCCAAACTTTCAACGCCCCGACTATCGGTGCCAGCCTGCCATTCCAGCAAGCAGGAAAATCCCTATTACCCATATGGGCTACCTCACCTCATCCATCGCGGTGATAGACGCCCCAGGCCGGGTGGCCAAGAATCGAGGCATCCAAACTGCTTGGTAGCCCGTGTACAACAACGGACGACCTCTTTCGGCCTTAAAGCCTGGCCATCACCTACCCGTCATTCAGGAGACACACATGGAACACAACAAGGAATTCGATGCATCGGGTTTGTCTTGCCCCCTGCCCATCGTCAAGACCAAGAAGGCTCTCTCTGACATGGCCTCAGGGCAGGTGCTTCGCGTGATCGCCACGGACCCAGGTTCCGTCTGCGACATGGCCGCTTTCGCCGAACAGACCGGCAACGCGCTGCTGGAACAAACCAGCGAGAACAACAAATTCGTGTTCTACCTCAGGAAGGCCTGATGGCCCGGGTCAGGTACCCAACGACTCTTTAATTTCCGGGATTCCTCATGGCAACCAAGAAAATGGCATTGATCGCCACCAAGGGCACGCTGGATATGGCGTACCCGCCGTTCATTCTGGGATCGACGGCGGCCGCCCTGGGTTGGGAAGTCCAGATCTTCTTCACGTTCTACGGGCTGCAATTGCTGCGCCACGACCTTGAGGGCATCAAGATCAGCCCGCTAGCGAACCCCGCGATGCCCATGCCGGTCCCGATGCCGGTCATGGTGCAGATGTTGCCAGGCATGGAATCCATGGCGACGATGATGATGAAGAACAAGATGAAGTCCAAAGGCGTGGCGTCGCTGAAAGAGTTGCGAGACCTTTGTCTTGAAGCCGAAGTCAAGTTCATCGCCTGCCAGATGACCGTCGACCTCTTCGAGTTTCAGCCAAGCGAATTCATCAAGGACGTCGAATTTGGCGGCGCCGCCACTTTCATGAAGTTTGCAGGCGAGTCCGACGTCTGCCTTTTCATCTGAGCATCGCAGCGGTTTTCAGGCGGGGGCCATCCGAGGCTCCGTGACCGGTCAGGATCGGATCGACGATCGCGCAGGATCCCTGCAAGTCGGCTATTTTTCCGGAGAAGCGCAAGTGAAGAAACTGATCCTGTCGTGCGCACTGCTTTTCATCGCTCAGCTCGCCTGGGCTTTGGCCCCATACGTTCAGGCCGGCAAGCTTTCCGAGCCAGACCTCCCTGCACGATTGGGAGCCCTGGAGGCGAAACTGCAGGCGCAGGGCTTCAAGGTTGTTGGCAGACACCAGCCCAAAGGCATTCCGGGTCAGGCGACCCTCGTCGTCACCGACCCGGCAATTCTTGATGCGATCCGGGCGATCGGTGGCTCGGCAGTGGTCGCCTCGGGCATCCGCGTGGCCATCCTGAAGGATGGCAGTGTCTCCTACATGAATCCGGAGTACTGGTATCGGGCCTACCTGCGTGATCAATACAAGGCTGCGGAGCCTGCAGTGAAGGCGGCGCAGGGTCGACTCGTCAAGGCCCTTGGCGAAGGCCAGCCATTCGGTGGCGATGTTCCTGAAGGCGGCCTGGCCAATTACCGCTACATGTTCGGAATGGAACGTTTCGACGCATTGAACAGCGAGCTCGGCGCCCACGCAACGTTTGAAGACGCGGTGAAGGCCATTCAGAATGGCTTGGCCAAAGGTACTGGGCAAACCAGCCGGGTTTACGAGCTCGTGATGCCGGAACAAAAAATCGCGGTTTTCGGCGTGGCCATGAACGATCCCGACAACGGCGAAGGTTGGTGGGTCAACAAGATTGGCGCCGACCACATGGCTGGTTTGCCCTATGAGCTCTTTGTCGTCGGCAACAAGGTTTACGCCTTGTATGCTCGCTACCGCATTGCACTGGCGTGGCCATCCTTGGGCATGGGGCAGTTCATGGGCATCGTCAATGCACCCGAAAACATCCGCTCTACGTTGACCCAGGTTTCCGGGGTCAGCGCTGCAAAATAGGCCCTCCTTGCACCGGAGCAGCTATGAACGAAAGCGTCAACCTTGCCTCGCTGGTTGTCTGGGGTGGTTTCGCCCTGGCCTTCATCTTCGGCGCAATTGCCAGCAAGACCAACTTCTGCACCATGGGTGCCATTTCCGATGTCGTCAACATGGGACATTGGGGGCGCGTACGGATGTGGATGCTCGCGATTGCGGTGGCCATCATCGGTACCAATCTGCTCTACCTCGCAGGGTGGATCGATCTTTCCAAGTCGCTCTACCAGAGGCCGGTGGTGCCATGGTTGTCACTTCTGCTCGGTGGAACCCTGTTCGGAATCGGGATGACCATCGCAGGGGGATGCGCCAACAAGAACCTGATTCGCCTGGGCGCTGGCAGTCTGCGATCACTGGTCGTTCTGGTTTTTCTCGCGATTTCGGCCTACATGACCTTGAAAGGCCTGTTCGGACAATGGCGTGCAGGATTTCTCGATCCCGTCGCCGTGGATCTCAGCCGATGGAACTTGCCGAATCAGGGATTGCCGCTCCTTCTGTCCCGCGCCACCGGTTTGAGTGAAAAGACAGCCTTGCTTGGCACCAGTCTGGCGCTCGGACTGGGATTGATGGCGTTCGTTTTCAAGGATGGGCGGTTTCGCAGGAATGTGCAGCAGGTGCTTGGCGGCGTGGCACTCGGACTCCTGGTCGTCGCCGCCTGGTACCTGACAGGTCACATTGGACACGGCGAAAACCCGGACACGCTGGAGACGGTCTATTTCGCAACCAATTCCCGCACCCTGGAATCCCTGAGCTTTGTCGCCCCAACCGCGTACAGCCTTGAGTTGATGATGTTGTGGACGGACCAGACGCTGAGGGTGACGTTTGGAATTGCGACGGCGGCCGGCGTCGCGCTGGGCTCGCTCGTGTACGCCCTGGCAACCCAACAGTTTCGTTGGGAGGGTTTCGCCTCGGTCGAAGACCTTCGCACGCAGTTGTTTGGAGCGGTTCTGATGGGATTCGGTGGTGTGACATCCATCGGATGCACGATCGGTCAAGGCATGTCGGGCGTTTCCACTTTGGGTATCGGCTCATTCCTTGCACTTGCCGGGATCGTTGCCGGCGCCGTGGGCACCATGAAATGGCAGCAACGCTGAAGCATTTCAAATGTTTTGGCGCTCCAATGCACAAGCTGAACCGACGGGCAGCGGTCGTCAGCAATAGAATTTGGAAGCACGCCGGCGACCCGGGACAGCCTTTTGAATGACCACCCCGCGCACGATGCCGAGTTCGGCCAGTGGCTGGTCAGCGAACGCAGGATTCAAGGCGTGCAGAAACCAGCCAGACTCCGATTTCCTCAGTTGGCGCAAGGTCCACTCCCCTCCAGGGCAGGCAAGAACGAAGGAGCCATCCTGAATCCTTCCATCCGGTTCGATGATGACGATTTCGCCTTCGTTGAACTCAGGCGCCATGCTCTGCCCCAGCACCATCAAGGCGAAGGATTCGCCACCACCGCAGTCATCCATCGCGGTAGCGGGTGCCGGCTGCACGCGCCGTGCGGGCAGTGAGTCGTTCATCGTTGGGTTATCGGACACGTCCATTGATCTCACCGTCCCTCAGAAAACCTGAGAAAAGACTTGCGCCGCCGGGATACCTGCTCCATGCAACTCATCCGTCAACGTTTCAACAAAATGCTCCGGTCCTGCGAGGTAAAAATCGCAATCGATGTCGAAAAGATCGGCCCGCATCGCCCGGGCGATCTCGCGTGCGCCCGCGACCACATCGTCATGCTGAACCAGTTCATATTCGAATTGGTCCAATGCTTCTGACCAGGCCCGGCATTGGTTAATCTGGAAGTGCCCGTCCGGCCGGGTTGCCAGCCAGAACAAGGACAAGGATGGAGATCCGTCCAGTGCAAGGGCATGCTCGATCAAGCTCTTGACTGGCCCGAATGCCGTATCGCAGGCCGCAAACACCAAGGGACGATGACCGTCGGACAGCACAAACTCCCCTGCCGGACCGTTGACGGTCACCGCATCACCGGGGCGCAATTGACCGCTGAACAGGTGCTGCGCAAAGGCATCCTGCGCGTTCCTGCCGATAAAAAAGAGCAGGTTGCGGTCATCGCAAGGGCAGCTTGCCAGCGGATAGGTTGATTGCACATCCCCGCAAGCGTCGGCCGCGCGTCCCAGGGAGACAGACTGCCCGGCCAGGAATCGCAATCGATGGGTACGGGGAGTCTGAAGGTGCAAAAGGCGGGTGTCGGGTCCCAGTTCGCTGACGGCCCGAACCTGGGTGACGATGGTCTGATGGGGAATGTCCTGCGGCCCTCCGGCTTCCAGCAACTCAAGCGTCAGCTCGCTGCTCGCAGCCGTGTGGCAACACATCAATGTGTACCCCTGAGCCTTTTCGAGTTCCGACAGCGGGTAGTCGAAAGCTTGGGTCTTTGCAACCTCACCGGAGATGACCCGAACCTTGCACATGCCGCAACTGCCGTTTCCGCAGCCGTAATTGAGTTTGAGGCCGGCATGGAGGCCTGCCTGCAGCAGGTTGGCATGTCCCTCCACGAGGAACTGGTGTCCGCTGGGGCGAACCGAGACCTGTGCGGTCATGACTTTGAGCATATCGTCCAACACCTCCAGCCTGTCAACTGGCTCCGTGGCCAAGACACGGGCCAAGCCCTGCGTGATCATTTTTTCGAATTGATGCCATTCCGGTTGCTCGGGGCGATTCGCCACCTGTTGTCGCGCGTGGCTCTGAAGCTCGATCACCAGACTGTGATACCGCTGAAGGTGGCGGCGCACATCCGCCAACTCCTGGCTTGACGAAAACAGCCGCTGCGCCAGGATCTCCTGGCTCGGAAGGAGACGTTCTCGGACTCGTTTTCCAAATGCCTCATCTCGAATTTGCACGACCCGCTCCAGCATCCCGGACTCCTCCAAGCGGGCGGTGGGATACAGTTGAAGCAGAGCGTCAGTCGAGACCATCCCGTCGGCCAGCTCAAGCGCACCTTCCCTGACCTGCTGCTGGAGAACACCCCGGGCAACGCCCACGACCTGCGCCGCACGCCAGACACTGAGCCAGTGAGTCACGATGGTTCTCCTTCCGATGTCCCGTCAGGCACGGCTGACCCGATCGAGGTACCTTGCTCGGTACAAGAGTCGCGGCCTTGCCGGATCGTCGGTAAACCCAGTCCGGTCATGCAGGACGTTGTTGCACACCAAACCCATGCCGGGTTCCAGACGCAGCCGATGGATGTTCTCTTCGCCCGCCATGAGTGAACGCAGGAAAGCTGCAGCATCCTGGGTGGTCGGGTCTTCTTTCCAGATGACGCTCCGGGTACGGGCGGTGTAGCGCATGTGCAATTCACCGGAATCCGGGTCGACCGAAAACACGGGACCGCTTTGTGCTTCTCGGCTGACACCATCCGCGCCCATGCGTGCCGGTATGGTCATGGCATCGGGTGCCATGAGGGCCCGAATCCAATCGATGCTGGAATCGCGCACCGCGATATAGGCCAATTCGTGGTCCATCAGCGCGGTGTCTCCACCTTCCGCCGCAGCGCGTACGCAGTGCAGCACCATCCCGCGAATACAGCGCGACTCCGGGTGGTAGTAGCCATCGGTATGCCAGTTGATGGCGCGGCTGGTGTAGGGGATGAAATCTGCCCGGCCCTCGCTGGGGGTCGCGACCGCGATCGGCGAAATCCCGTCTTCATCAGCCAGCCAGTTGGCGTCCAAGCGGTGCAATCCCAATTGCGCTCCCATTGCTCGGGGAATGCTCGTGTCCGCGTCAACCGCCGAGCTCCGATAAATCACCATGTTGAAACGTCTGCACCGGTCCAACAAGGCGCTTCGTTCAAGGGGGCGAAGCGAAAACGGATCACCGACCTCGACCAGCAGGTCGTTAATCCCGCGTGGTTTGCCAGCCAGTTTCCGGCCTCGCCAACGAACGTACTCGGTTGAGTCTCCGAGAAAAAATGGCGACGTCATGCTGTGCCCGCCCTTCAGTCGCCGGCCAGCGCCGGACCGCGGCGACCGATCGTCTGTCTCTCGGTATCGATCAAGCCTGACAAGCCGCGCTTCAGAAGCTGGACCGCCTGCGGGACCTCGGCAGCCATCAACTGATCGATGACCCAGCGCCGATCCTTCTCAGGCAGCAGTTGTTCGACCCGGTGGCCCAGGTAGCGCACAAATGCAAAGTCCGGTCCGTCGTCATCGAAACGAAACTCGGCGTAATGTTCGGCCAGTTCGTTGTACAGATCGATGAACGTGTCGAAATGGGAACGCGGCTGACCGGGCGAAGGACCAAGGTAGCTGTCTTCGTTTTCCTGCAGGATTTCAGCGACACGGACTACCAGTGCGTGGACGAATGCCATGCGAGCGCTCTGATCCATGTAGCCGTAGGCCATGCGGTCAGAAACCTGAAGCATGAAAACCAGAAGTTCCCGCGTGACAGCGAAATACTGTTGACCGACGTCGATATCGAACTTCGCGGTCCGCATCTGCTTGAGGGTATTCTGCGCCACCCGCCAGGTAATGAATGCCATGGCGCTGGCTGTCTGCTCCGGTGTTTTGGCTTTGCCGGACTGGAACCATTGATTCTTGATTCGCATTCAGTCAGCTTCCGCCACGCGAAGTCAAGGTCCCGGGAGAGCGGTGACCCTGCCACGCATCAAGCACTGTCCCGCACATCAAAGCCCAAGCTACCATCAATAGCCGCCTTTACCCAACGGTTGGGGGAGCCCTGCAATCTTGGCTGCCTGCTTCGCCGGTCCGATGGGGAAGAGGTCGTAGAGGTACTTGCTGTCGGCCTCGGGTCGTATTTCGCCAAAGCCCTTCAGCATGTTCCGAAAATTCGGCGTATGCCCGTGCTCGCGGTATTGTTCGCGCATATAGGCAATCACCTCCCAGTGGGCATCGGTCAGTTCGATGCCTTCCGAAGCTGCGATCACGCGCGGAGCTTCGTCGTCGTAATTCGGTTCGAGCAAATAACCTTGGTCATCGGTCTCGTATTCGGTTCCATTGATGTGGTAAGCCATCAAACTACTCCTTCCATACAACTGAAAACACCTACACGGCTGACGCCGACTTGTGAGGAACAAACAAGCCACAGCCCAGCAAACGATGCGGCCCCAGGCCCGATTGCTGCAAATGCCGGGACGTTTCGGCATCCAGACCGTGAACCATGAGACTGAAGACGTGCTGAAGCCCGGAGCCCGCATCGATCTGGTGATGACGACCACAGATGGTCTGACACGTGACGCCTTGGTCCACAAGAGACTGTTTCGCATCGGTCATGAATGCCGATTCGTCCTCGCTGTTGGCCGCCACTCGGTACGCATACAGAGTGCCGTGCGGAATCAACTCCCGGACCTGCATCGCACCCAGACGAATGACCTGCCCCCCGAGATCAAGGTCTGCCCCTGACAGCAAATGCAGTTCGGTCGCGCGTTGGCGCTGAACCCGCAGCCATAGCCGCGCCCGTGCGGATAGCAGGGCGAGCGGCTCGTTCCCCGAAACCAGCTTCAGCGGGTGAATTCCGGCGTGGTGATCCGCGGCCAACCACGGCAATTTCAGGCACAGGGCTTCGCGAAGGCGGAAAGCGTTGTCCCTGGCAATCTGGCCCGCCTGGATCGAAAAAGACACGTCCAGCATGGAGAACTCGTCCGCTTCAGAAATCATGGTCCCGTTGGATTCCCTTGGTCTGCCTGAGTACGCGCCCATCGCAGCAAGGCCTCACCCCAGGCCGCCGCGGTTTGCGCATCGACTTCAAAAATGGTGAACCGGCTTTTCTCCCGGATACGGGTGCGAAGCAGGCTGATCCCGCCCGAGGGATAGTCCAACTGCTGTAACTCGATCACCTGCCCGCCTAACGGATTGATCAATTTTTCGATCGGTTTGATCTCTGCTGTCATGTTTGCAAGTTCCACTGGATGGCCCGGAATCGTCCATCGTATGTCACCCCGCCCGGCATTTGTGAACAAAGCGATATTTGGCGAAATGGTGCGCCCGCCGTCTATTACCGGGTCGGGTGGGCCGCTATAGCCCCAATGGGTAGCACTCCATACTCAACGAGGGTAATAGCGTGCCGCACTCGAGCCGCCTTAGTATCTGCCGCACAGGTTTGTTGATCCTGTCCGGTAAGAACAGGTGAATTCAAACCGGATGCCGACCGACGCCGCCATTCGCCCCACAAGGAGACATCTATGAGCAAGAAACCGCACGATACGCCCATGCTTGACCAGCTTGAGAGCGGACCATGGCCCAGTTTTGTCACGGGGCTGAAACGGCTGGCGAAAGACAACGACTACATGACTGACCTCATGGGTCAGCTTGAACACTCCTACAAGACCCGAAAAGGCTACTGGAAAGGCGGAACGGTCGGCGTCTTCGGGTACGGTGGCGGCGTGATCCCCCGCTTTTCCGAAGTTGCAGACATGTTTCCCGCATCGAAAGAGTTCCACACGCTTCGGGTCCAACCGCCGGCAGGGATGCACTACAACACCGAGGTGCTGCGAAAGATGTGTGACATCTGGGAGCGGCACGGTTCTGGATTGATTGCCTTCCATGGACAGTCCGGCGACATCATGTTCCAGGGCGCCAGCACCAACAACGTGCAAGGCGCCTTTGACGAGTTGAACGAACTGGGATTTGACCTGGGCGGAGCGGGACCGGCAGTCCGTACCAGCATGTCGTGTGTGGGTGCCGCCCGCTGCGAGCAGTCTTGCTATGACGAAGCCAAAGCTCAACGGGCCGTGGTCAATACGTTCCTGGACGACATGCATCGCCCTGCCCTGCCGTACAAATTCAAGTTCAAGTTTTCCGGCTGCCCCAACGATTGCATGAACTCCATCCAGCGTGCGGACATGGCCGTGATTGGAACCTGGCGCGACAACATTCGGACCGACGAGACGTTGGCGCGGAAATGGTTTGCCAAGCACGGCATGACCGAACTCGTGAACGATGTCGTCAGCCGCTGCCCAACGAAGACGATCATGCTGAAGGAGACCAAGGACGTCGCGTCCGGCCCCAAGATTTCCAGTGTGGCCATCAATGACTCCCAGTCTCTTGAAATCGACAACGGGAATTGCGTGCGCTGCATGCACTGCATCAATGTGATGACCGGCGCATTGGCGCCTGGCCAGGACAAAGGGGTAACCGTTCTGATGGGCGGCAAGCGCACTTTGAAGATCGGCGACCTCATGGGTACCGTTGTGGTTCCATTCATGCCGATGAAGTCCGATGAAGACTACGAGGCGCTTGTGGAACTGGCTCAGAAGACGATCGACTTTTTCGCTGACAACGCGCTTGAACATGAGCGAACCGGCGAAATGATTGAACGCATCGGTCTTATCAATTTCCTCGAGGGCATCGGTCTGGAGATTGATCCGAACATGGTTTCCACGCCGCGCACCAATCCTTATGTTCGAACCGACGGTTGGGACGATGAAGTGGCCAAGATCAAGGCTCGCAAGGCCGCTTGAACCGACTGTAAGACGAGGAACTCAAACATGGCAAACACGATGCGCACGCCAATTGAGAGTGGCGTTCCCGAGAACAAGCCCTACCTGCATCCCCTGATGCGGAAAAACTACGGCAATTGGAAATACCATGACCGGCCACGCCCGGGTGTGCTCCATCACGTCGCTCACAGCGGGGATGAAATCTGGACCGTTCGCGCGGGAACACAGAGGCAGATGGATGTCTATACCATCCGCAAGCTTTGTGATATCGCGGACACGTACGCGGACGGGCACGTCCGATTCACCATTCGTTCCAATATCGAATATATGGTGTCGGATGAACAGCGCGTGGCCCCCCTGATCAACGCCCTGACCTCGGCCGGTTTCCCTGTGGGCGGCACCGGCAATTCGGTTTCATCGATCGCCCACACCCAAGGGTGGCTTCATTGCGACATTCCCGGAACCGACGCATCCGGCGCGGTGAAGGCGCTGATGGACGAGTTGGTGGATGAGTTTGTCAAGGAAGAAATGCCCAACCGGGTCCACCTGTCGACTTCCTGCTGTGAGATCAACTGCGGAGGTCAGGCCGACATCGCCATCGTCGTTCAGCACACCAAGCCGCCGAAGATCAACCATGACCTCGTCGCCAACGTTTGCGAACGTCCCAGTGTTGTCGCCCGGTGTCCTGTCGCCGCGATACGGCCTGCGATGGTCAACGGAAAGCCTTCGCTGGAGATCGACGAGACCAAGTGCATGTGCTGCGGTGCCTGCTATCCCCCCTGCCCGCCGATGCAGATCAACGATCCGGAAAACAGCAAGTTGGCCATCTGGGTTGGCGGCAAGAATTCCAATGCGCGAGGGAAACCAACCTTCATGAAGATGGTTGCATCTGGCCTGCCGAACAATCCTCCTCGCTGGCCAGAAGTCTCGGCAATGGTGAAGAAGATCCTGTACACATACAAGGAAGATGCACGTTCCTGGGAGCGTGTTGCAGATTGGATCGAACGCATCGGCTGGCCGCAGTTCTTTGAGAAGTGCGATTTGCCGTTCACGAAGTATCTGATTGATGACTGGCGCGGTTCCCGGTCGAGCTTGAACGCCTCGACACACATCCGCTTCTGAATGACCGGAAATAAGAACGCACCATGAAATTTGGCATATTGGTCAGCGAGGGGCCTTACACGCACCAGGCCTCCGACACGGCCTATCAGTTTGCGATCGCGGCCATCGGCAAGGGACACGAAGTGCAGCGGGTGTTTTTCTACCACGACGGGGTGAACAATGCGACGCGGTTGACCGAGCCTCCCCAGGACGATCGCCATGTGGTGAATCGTTGGTCAGCCCTTGCTGCGGAACACAAAGTGGATCTGGTGGTTTGCGTCGCTGCAGCCTTGCGGCGTGGAATCAAAGAAGAAGTGCTGGCGCCCGGCTTTCGGATTTCAGGCCTCGGCCAACTGGTCGACAGCGGAATCAAGGCGGACCGTTTGCTGACGTTCGGCGATTAAGCGCGCGAGGGCATCAATGAAAAAATTCATGTTTATGAACCGAAAGGCTCCGTACGGGACGATATACGCCCTTGAGAGCCTGGAGGTTGTCCTGATTACCGCGACGTTCGATCAGGACGTCAGCCTGGTCTTCATGGACGACGGCGTTTATGAGCTGGTCAAAGGTCAGCAGACCAAAGGAATCGGCATCAAGAACTTCTCGCCCAGCTACCGCGCATTGGAAGGCTACGACATTGAAAAACTCTACGTTGATCAGGCCTCGCTGGAGCAGCGCGGCTTGACTGTTGCCGACCTGCTGGTACCGGTAGAGGTGCTGGACAAGCAGGGGCTGGGCGAGCTCATGCAACAGCAGGATGTGATTCTGAGCTTTTAAATTTCAAGGCTTTGCCATGTTGCACATCATCAACAAGTCCCCCTTTCAAACTTCATCGCTCGACAGTTGCCTTGACACCGCCCTTCCCGGAAGCGCCATCTTGTTCATTGAGGACGGCGTTTATGCCGCAACCCAAGGAAGCGCCGTCGCGGAGCGGATGAAAGGCGCCTGCTCGAAGTTTAAGGTGTATGCCTTGCAGCCTGACCTGGATGCCCGTGGCCTGACGGCGAAAGCCTTGGATGGCGTCGTGCTGATCGACTACGGTGGATTTGTCGACCTGGCGGTTCAGTATTCCACCTCGCACACCTGGTTGTGAGTTTTTCTTTCTTGATCAATGGAGAACAATGATGAGCTTTGAAATCAATGGCAAGACCTACGAGACCGACGAAGAAGGCTACCTTCTGAACCTGGCCGACTGGACCCCTGAGGCGGCGGCGCACCTGGCCGAGGAAGAGAAGGTTCCGCTGACTGACAACCACTGGGAAGTGATCAACTTCCTGCGGGACTACTACAACGAGTACCAGATCGCGCCCGCCGTGCGGGTGTTGACGAAGGCCATTGGCAAGCAGTTTGGCGAGGAAAAGGGGAACAGCAAATACCTGTATGAGCTGTTTCCGTATGGCCCGGCAAAGCAGGCTTGCAAGATTGCGGGCCTTCCCAAGCCAACCGGCTGCATCTGACGCGCTGCGCTAGACCAATACGATCGCCGCCAGAACGGAATCGGAGTTGTCCATGTCCTTGTTGACAGCTTTGTATGCGACTTTGTTTTACGCGGCGACCCTTGTGCTGGTGGTGGGTCTGATCCTGAAGATCCGTCGTTACCACCAAACGCCGGCACCGCTGAAGATTCCGACGACTCCGGCGCCTACGTCCAGGTCCGGCGTTGCCTTGCGACTGACACGTGAGGTCGTGTTCTTTGAAAGTCTGTTCAAGTCGAGCAAATGGACTTGGTTCTTTGGCTGGACTTTCCACGTTTCCCTGGCACTGGTTCTGGTGCGGCACCTGCGCTATTTCCAGGAACCGGTCTGGGAGCCGGTTGTGTGGCTTCAACCATTTGGCGTCTATGCCGGCTTCGGGCTTTTGCTGGGCTTGACCGGACTTTGGGCGCGGCGCTTTCTGGTTGATCGCGTTCGATACATCTCCACGCCGTCGGATCACTTGATGCTGGCGCTCTTGCTTGCCATCGGGATCAGCGGCATGTTCATGCAATACGTCGCGCACACGGACATCGTGGCGGTGAAGGCGTTCTTTCTGGGCCTGATGCGATTTCGCTGGCAGCCCCTTCCCGCTGATCCGGTCTTGCTCGTCCATTTGGGACTGGTCGCTCTCCTGATGGTGATATTTCCGATCAGCAAACTGTTGCACGCTCCGGGTCTGTTTTTCAGTCCGACGCGGAATCAAACGGACAACCCGCGTGAGGCGAGACACCTCGCAGCGTGGGCCAGAGCATTGGAAAAATAGGCCGAAAACCGCCATGGCAACCGCAGCGTTCGACGTTCCGCGACTCAAGACATATCCAGTCATTCCGCTCGTTCAGGCCGGTGCCATGTCGCACCTGAAGCCGTTTGTGGCGTCTGAACCGATCCAGAAGGCTCTTGGTTTCCCGGGTGAACTTGCCGAGGACTGGCAGAGCAAAGCCATCGCGAAGATGGGCGAACTGCTCGGCAAATACCGATCGCTCCAGGTCTACATGGATGCCTGCGTTCATTGCGGCGCCTGCTCAGACAAATGCCACTACTTCCTCGGCACGGGTGACCCGAAGAACATGCCCGTCGCACGTCAGGATCTCATGCGAAAGGTGTACCGAAGGTACTTCACCGTCGCCGGAAAATACTTTCCAAAATTGGTCGGCGCGGTTGATTTGACTCGAGAGGTCCTGGACGAGTGGTACAGCTACTACCATCAATGCTCGGAATGTCGGCGCTGCTCCGTATTCTGTCCTTACGGAATCGACACCGCCGAAGTCACCATGGCCGCCCGAGAGATCATGGACTCGATCGGGATGGGCCAGAAGTACAGCAACGAGATCATCGGCAAGGTCCATCGCATCGGAAACAATCTCGGAATTCCGGGCCCTGCACTGGAAAACACCCTTGAGGGACTTGAAGAAGACACCAAAGATGACACCGGCCTGGACATCAGGTTTCCGCTGGACGTCAAGGGGGCTGAGGTTCTTCTGATTACCCCGTCAGCCGACTTTTTCTCTGAACCTCACGTCGAAAGCCTCATCGGTTACGCCAAGGTGTTTCATGCCGCTGGCGTTTCCTGGACACTGAGTTCCATGGCGTCCGAAGCGGGAAACTTCGGCATGTTCATCGGCAACTATGAACAACTTCGCACCATCGCGTTGCGCATCCGGCAGGCCGCATTGGAACTCGGCGTCAAGCGCATCATTGTTGGCGAGTGCGGTCACGCCTGGCGGGTGGCCTACAGTTTCTGGAACACGCTGACCGGCATCGGCGCTGGCGCCTCTGATCCATTTGCACAGGCGCTCCAGAACCAGCTGGACCCGCGCTTCAAGCAGCCAACGCATATCTGCGAGTTCACCGACGACCTGATCCAACGCGGCGCCTTGCAGTTCGACAAGGAAGCCAACGACAGCCGGATCGTCACCTTCCATGATTCGTGCAACGTCGCACGCGGTTCCCGGATGGGCGACCTGCCCGGTGGCCAGTTCGTCATTCCCAGGCGAATCATCACGGCCGTTGCCAATCACTTTCATGACATGGCCCCGCAGACCATTGGTGAAGGCACATTCTGCTGCGGCGGCGGCGGTGGTTTGCTGACCGATGATCTGCTGGAACTTCGGGTCAAGGGCGCCCTGCCACGCATGGAAGCTTTGAAGCAAGTCGTTGACGAGCACAACGTGAACTTCATGGCCACCATTTGCGCCATCTGCAAAGCGCAGTTCACCAAGGTGCTTCCTTATTACGGGTTCAACATGAGCATGGTGGGCGGCGTCCATCAGTTGGTCAGCAAAGCCATTCGCCTTGGCGACAAGTGACAGCACCCCCGTCGTTAGAAATTTCAGGAGACCTCGTTATGTCTGCAACGAACCCATCATCCCCAGATAGCGGCACAGTCAGGTCCTTGACCTTTCGTCGGTTCAAGGACGGCGACAACAAGGTCAAGTCCTGGCAGAAGGCCATCTTTGATGCGGATCACTCGCACAAGTGTCCGACCTATATCCAGAGCACACCACCTTGCCAGGGCAGCTGTCCGGCCGGAGAAGATATACGTGGTTACCTGAACATCGTGCGGGGAGTCGAAAAACCGCCGAGCGGCATGAACTGGCAGGAATACGCGTTTCGCCGACTGACCGAAGCAAATCCGTTTCCAGCGGTCATGGGGCGCGTCTGCCCTGCCCCTTGCGAGTCCGGCTGCAACCGCAATCAAGTGGAAGATTTCGTCGGAATCAATTCCGTCGAACACTTCCTGGGAGAGTACGCCGTCAAGAACAAACTGGCATACCGAAAGCCCGAAACGCAGAGTGGAAAAAAGGTGGCGGTTATTGGCGGCGGACCCGCCGGTCTGTCGGCTGCCTACCAGTTGGCACTCAAAGGTCACGACGTCACCATCTTTGACGAACGCGCCGAACTGGGTGGAATGATGCGCTATGGCATTCCAGGCTTCCGTACCCCCAGAGACATCCTCGACGCCGAGATTCAACGCATTCTGGACTTGGGCGTCAAGACGCGGATGAACTGCCGGATCGGCACCGACATCAGCATGGCGCAGATACGTGCCGACTATGACGCGGTTTTTCTGGGTCTGGGTGCCCAGGCCGGGCGTGCGCTGCCTGTGGACGGAGCCGATGCGCCCAACTGCGTGACGGCAACCGCGTTTCTCAAGGCTTTCAACGACGGCAGGCTTCGCCACGTGGGCAAACGGGTCGTCGTCGTCGGTGGCGGCGACACGTCCATTGACGTCGCGACCGTTGCGCGCCGCCTGGGCCATATCGACAAGATCCATGAAGCCGACCGGCCCGAACACGCCATCGCAGGCCATGTCGCCCATGACGTTGCGACGGTCTCAGCGCGCCAGGGCGCAGAAGTCACGCTCACCTCGGTCTTTGCCGTCGACAAGATGCAGGCCAACAAACACGAGATCGAGCAGGCTCAGGCAGAGGGAATTGCGATCAGAGGAGGCATGGCGCCTGTTGGTGTCGTGCGCGGCCCGGACGGAAGGGCCACTGCGCTGCGCGTGGTTCAGTGTGAAGCCCGAATGAGTGGCGGGCGTCTGGAAATCAAGAACATCGAAGGCACCGAGGAAGATATTCCGGCCGATCTCATCGTTTCGGCCATCGGGCAAGCTGTCGATTTCACCGGCCTGGAGGACTTCAATAACGGCAAGGGCGCCATCAACAGTGACAAGAATTACCAGGTTCAAGGACAAGCTGGCGTTTTTGTTGGGGGCGATGTGATCCGGCCGCACTTGCTCACAACGGCTATCGGGCATGGTGCCATCGCGGCGGACGGCATCGATCGATTTCTCCAGAACGAACCTTTGGAGAAGCGCCCCAAGATCGATGTGCATGCCTTTGATCTCAAGCGCAAGATGATCGAGAAAGGGTACACATTCAGTGAAGTGCACGAGCCCATTCGCGGCACCTTTCAGAACACCGCGGCGATCCACAATTTCGACGACCGATCAGATCGTTACGTCATCTCCCATAAGGAATTGTTCCTGGGCCATTTCCCCTACACGGAGCGCAACCGCCGAGGCGTTGTCACCCTCAACGCGGAACAGGCTCTGAACAATTTCGAGGAACGCCTGCAGCCGCTGTTGGAAGCCCAGGCCCAAGCCGAAGCAAAACGATGCATGAGTTGTGGCCAGTGCTTCGAATGCGACAACTGCGTCGTCTATTGCCCGCAAACCGCTGTTTTCAAGGTGCCAAAAGCCAAATCCACCACTGGCCGTTACGTGGACACCAACTACAACAAGTGCATCGGTTGCCACATCTGCGCTGACGTTTGTCCAACTGGCTACATCCAGATGGGATTGGGAGACTGACCCGCATGCCATCGGCCAAGCAAACCCGAGGACTCCAGCGCAGACCGGGCGCCCGGCTTGGGCTGGTGGTTTTGCTTTTCAGCATCGTCCTGTCTGTGGTCGCTGCCACGCCTGACGGCGGTACAGGCAGAACGCAGGGTGCTGTTCCAACACCATGGATCGACCCTGCCCGTGGTGGAAAATGTCCTGAAAGCCCAGCCTTCATGCGGCGCAATCACATGGATCTGTTGAAGCACCAGCGCAACGAAACACTGCGTGTTGGTGATCGGCGTGGCGCCTACAGCCTCAAGGACTGCATCGCGTGTCACGTCAACCAAAACACCAACAGCGTCGCCGCAAACAATTCAAATTTTTGTCAGAGCTGCCATGCGTACGCGGCCGTCAGAATTGACTGTTTTGAATGCCACGCCACTCAACCGCAGGTGAAACCATGACGGCACCCAGTCCACGGACGCCGCCCCCTCCCAGTGGCGACAATAAAGCCCGCCGGAACTTTCTGGGCGCTGCCGCTGCAGGATTGGCAGGCGTTCTCCTGGCTCCCGGCGTGCGTCTGATTGAAATTGCCCATGCCTCGCCAGCAAAAGGCGGCGCCAATTCAACTGTCCGATGGGGCATGCTGATCGACAGCACGGCGTGCGCCAGCGGATGTACCGACTGCGTGAAGGCGTGCAACGACGAAAATGGTCTTTCAGGCGGAAAGAGCGTTACGGACTCTCAATGGATCAGAAAGATCGAGATCAAGGAAATCCGTACTGGAAAAACCCATTCCTTGCCCGTCATGTGCCAGCATTGCGCGGAACCGCCCTGCGTTGATGTTTGCCCAACTGGCGCATCCTTCAAACGCGCTGATGGAATCGTGCTCGTTGACAAGCATATCTGTATCGGTTGCCGGTATTGCATGATGGCTTGCCCCTACAAAGCCAGATCCTTCGTTCACGAACCTCTGACTCAGCAAAAGCCAGAGGTGCCCCGCGGCAAAGGAACTGTGGAAAGCTGCACGATGTGCGTTCATCGGGTCGACAAGGGTGAGGCGCCTGCGTGCGTCACGGCCTGCAAGACGGCGGGCCATTCGGCCATTCTGTTCGGCGATTTGAACGATCCGAAGAGCGAAATTGCTATACGGGTCGCACGAATTGCTTCGCGCCAATTGCGCGAAGATCTGAACTTGAACACCGGCGTCCGCTACAGCGGCATCTGACATACGACGCAGGAGCCACGATCATGACCATCCCGTTGCACCAACTTTCGCCGGATGCACGGAGCTTCTATGGCCTGCTGGGTTTGCTCGCTGCCATCGCGCTTCTTGGGTTGGGATCCTTCGCCTACATGGAACATCACGGCCACATCGTGACCGGGATGAACAACCAAATTGTCTGGGGCCTTCCGCATGTCTTCGCCGTGTTCCTGGTGGTCGCCGCGTCCGGGGCCTTGAACGTTGCTTCCATGGCCTCGGTTTTCGGAAAAACAGAGTTGAAGCCGCTTGCCCCGCTGTCGGGCGTACTGGCGCTCGCGCTGCTGCTGGGCGGATTGATGGTGCTTTTGTTGGATCTTGGTCGACCTGATCGGCTGATGGTCGCGATCACCCATTTCAACTTCAAATCGATTTTCGCTTGGAACATCTTCTTGTACTCGGGCTTTCTGGGCTTGGTCGTCGCGTATCTCTGGACCCAGATGGAAACCGGAAAAGGCCAGTTCACGTCAACAGCGGGAATGGCAGCATTCCTTTGGCGCATGGCCTTGACGACCGGCACCGGATCGATCTTCGGTTTCCTGGTGGCCCGTCAGGCCTACGACTCCGCACTGATGGCACCGTTGTTCATTGCCCTTTCATTGAGCTACGGCATGGCCATCTTCCTGCTGGTTCTCATGCTCAGCTGCAAAGCAGGGGCACGCGAAATCGACGACATGTTCCTCGCCAGGATGGCAAGGCTGCAGGTCATATTCATCGCCGCCGCCCTTTATTTTGTGCTGGTCTATCACCTGACCAATCTCTATTTCACCAAACACCACGGCTTCGAGAGATTTCTTCTGCTTGAAGGCGGGATCTATACGCTGGTTTTCTGGCTCGGTCAGGTACTCTTGGGCAGCGTGCTGCCGATGCTTCTGCTTGGCACCAACAACATTGGCGCCCAACGCACGCGCTTGGCCGGAGCCTCGCTGCTCGTGACTCTGGGCGGGTTTGCACAAATGTACGTGACGATCATTGGCGGACAAGCCTATCCATTGATCCTGTTTCCTGGCAGCCAAGTCAGCAGCAGCTTCAGCGACGGTGTCGTCAACGCCTATTCACCCAGCATCCCGGAGTGGCTCTTGGGGTTCGGTGGTCTTGCGGTGACAGGTCTGATCGTCGCGTTGACGCTGAAGCTGTTTCCCATCTTGCCCGCGCGACTGGACAGCGCGGCGTTGGGCAAAGCCAGCCTGAAGCCACCGGCTGACTAAGCCGGACCTGTGTGGGCATGACCCAGTTCCTGGTCTCGGCGGGGCACAAGTCTTCAGGCAAGACGACCATCACGGTCGGGCTTTGCGCCGCTCTGGCGGAACGAGGATCACGCGTCCAAGCCTTCAAGAAAGGGCCGGACTACATTGATCCGATGTGGTTGACGCAGGCCAGTGGTCGCCCCTGTTTCAACCTCGACCCCTATCTGATGACCAATGAACAGATCATCAGCTGCTTTCGGCAGTACACGCAGCAGGTGGATGTCGCCATTGTCGAAGGCAACAAAGGGCTCTTTGACGGACTCGCGCTGGACGGCAGCAACAGCAATGCCAGCTTGGCAAAGTTACTGGACTTGCCCGTGGTGCTGGTGCTTGACGTGCGCGGTATGACCCGTGGCGTTGCACCCTTGATCCTCGGATACCAGGCGTTCGACACCGGGATCAAGATTGCCGGCGTCATCCTCAATCAGCTCGGTGGAACCCGCCATGAATCCAAATTGCGCGCAGTTATCGAGCATTACACCGACGTTCCGGTCTTGGGTGCCGTCGCCCATGATCCCCAACTGGGTGTGGTTGAGCGCCATTTGGGGCTCACCCCAAACCGTGAGGTTGCCAATGCCCAGGACAAACTCAGGTCAATCGCCGAACGAATCGCCGATCAGATCGACCTTGACGCACTGCTGAAGATTGGCAGGTCTGAAGTTCCAGAACACGCCTCGCTGCCAAGACTGGATCCCAAACTGGCGGGATCGAAAGAAATGGTTGCAGCTGCCCGGAAGCCCGTCCGGATTGGCGTGGCACAGGACGAGGCATTCGGTTTCTATTACCCGGATGATCTGCAAGCGTTGCAATCGAACGGCGCCGAGCTTGTTCCCTTCAGCCCGCTTTCCGACCGCACACTGCCAGAAGTCGACGGACTTTTCTTCGGAGGCGGCTTTCCTGAAATGTTCGGAGCCCAGCTTCAGAGCAATTTGGCCCTGCGTGAAATGGTCCGCCTCAAGATCGAAGAGGGCCTCCCGGTCTACGCAGAATGTGGGGGATTGATGTATCTGGCGCGCTCGCTCACATGGAACAATCAGACATTCGACATGGTTGGCGCACTGCCTGGCGATGTCCGCATGCATGACCGTCCGGTTGGACGCGGGTATGTCACTTTGGAATCCACTCAAGACGCGTTGTGGCCTGTCGAATCACCGAGCCAAGGTCGCCGTGCACGCGGGCATGAATTTCATTACTCCAGCATCGAGGGGCTTCCGCCGGAAACCCGGTTTGCCTATCGGGTCATTCGCGGGTATGGCACGGATGGGGAACATGATGGAATTGTCTACCGCAACGTAATGGCTTCTTATGCGCACCTCCGACATGGCGCAGGAAGCCACTGGGCTGATGGCTTCGTCAGTTTTGTTCGGGCTCGCATGATTCATCCGTCAGATACGTCTCCCAAGCCAGAAAACCCTGGCATCCTCCATGTCAACGGGAAAACGATTCAGACCGATACAGAAGGTTATCTGATCGACCTGGGCGATTGGTCAGAGGATGTAGCGATGGCTCAGGCCAAAAGGGAAAACCTCATTCTTTCGCCGGAACATTGGGAGGTCATTGCATTTCTGCGCGACTATTTCGAGGAGCACCGCGTTCAGGCACAGGTGCGGGTCATGATTCGGCACTTCGCCCAGGTCTGGGGCCCTGAGCGCGGAAACAACCATCATCTGCACGACTTGTTCCCGGCGGGCGGGCCTCAAAAACAGGGGAATCGTCTGGCAGGCCTGCTGAAGACCAAAGGCGAACACTGAATGTCCCGAGTGCACCCCAGCGTCCTGCAAGAATCCGCTCGAACGTGGCGGCCATCACTTCTCTCACCATGACTGGATCTCACATGTTCAATTTGACACCAGCGGCCGCAAGACAAATCCAGCAGGCTGCGTTCGATTCCGGCGCCGAGCGATTGGTACTGCGCATCGCGGCCAAGGTGGAAACCGACGGCTCACTCCACTATGGCATGGGCTTTGATGAACCTTCTGAACAGGACCTCAAACTGCTGATCGAAGGCGTCGCGGTTGTCATCGGCAACGAATCACAGGAACTCCTGGAGGAGACCACCCTTGATTTTGTCGAGTTGGAACCAGGGGCGTTCCACTTCATCTTCGCGGACAACCGGGCCACCGATCTGCATGGTGGTGCCCCATCGGGGTGCGGGTCAGGCTGCGCGGGCGGTAGTTGTGGAACTTCTGGAGGTTGCCATTGAAATCTAATCTTGCAGACAAGACCCAAAGTGAACCGTCCTCTGGACGGGTTTATCTGGTTGGCGCGGGTCCGGGAGATCCGGAACTGCTGACCCTCCGGGCTGTCCGTCTGCTTGAAAAGGCCGACGTGGTGGTCTATGACCATCTCGTTTCAAGCGCCGTCCTCGATTTTGTGCCGATCGCCAGTGAACGGATCTACGCCGGCAAGCGCCGCAACGAGCACACGATGCGGCAAGAGCAGATCAACGCCCTGCTGGTCCGCCTGGCAAAAGAAGGAAAGCAGGTCGTTCGACTCAAGGGCGGCGACCCGTTCATCTTCGGGCGCGGCGGTGAGGAGTTACAGACGCTGGCAGCGCACGGCATCCCCTTCGAAGTTGTACCCGGCGTGACTGCCGCGTCGGGGGTCTCCTGTTATTCGGGCATCCCGCTGACCCATCGTGATCATGCGCAAGGATGCGTCTTTGTCACCGGACACCTGAAAGACGGAACTGCGGACCTGGATTGGCCCAGTCTGGTCCGCAGAAATCAGACGGTTGTCATTTACATGGGCCTTGGCGGTCTGCCTGAAATCTGCCGCCAACTGGTCATCCACGGTGCGTCGCCGACCCTACCCGTCGCAGTGGTTCAGGACGGAACCATCGCGACCCAGCGCGTGGTGACCGGAACTCTCACCGACATCGCACATCGGGTCAGCGCCGCGGGACTGAGGTCGCCGAGCCTCACCGTGATCGGCGAGGTGGTCAGACTTCACGACGCACTGAGTTGGTTCGGAATCCGGCAATCGAACTCAGCACTAGAAACCCGATGACCCATTCATCGTTCGGGCTTTTTTCGCGCAATTGCCGCATCAGGGGCGCGTATTCCCTCCGGTGAGTTTCGGTATTCGAAAGCAAAGACCGCCGCTTCGACTCGGGACCGCAGATTCAGTTTGTCCATGATGTGACGCACGTGCAGCTTGACCGTGTTGTGGCTGATGTCCAGCGCCTGCGCAATGACCTTGTTGCTTTGGCCACGTGCCACGTGATTCAAGACTTCCTTTTCGCGTTCTGTGAGTGAGGCCACCAGATCGCCCATCACCGAGACCTTGGGACCGGATTGAAGGATCTGCGCCAGTTTGAGGGTCATGGCCGACGCCACCACCATCTCCCCCCTTGCTGCGCGCCCGATTGCGTCGATCACTTCCTCGGGTTCCATGTCCTTCAGCAGATAGCCGCGGACGCCTGCCCGCAGGGCTGCTGAAAGATCGTCCTCGCTGTCGCTCATGGTCAGCATCACGACGGGCGTCTCGAAACCTTCGGAACGAATCAAGCGCAGCACGCTGAGACCGTCCGTCTGTGCCAGCCGCAAGTCAAGGACCAATAGATCGGGTTCGTGCTCGCGAATTGCCGCCACCACGCGAGCAACATCCCCGGTGGCCTCCACCACCTTCATGCCACCCCGATGTTCCAGGAGTTCGGTAAGGCCACTGCGACACAGTGCGTGATCATCCACCAGCATCACCCGGACCGGTCCGGTCATGACAAGCTCCCTTCCGCCATTTCTCGAAGGGGCATCAAAAGGCGAACGCTGGTTCCGCCACCCTCATTCCGGGAGACCTCCAGCGAACCACCGAGACGCTTGGCGCGAGCTTGCATGATTTCGAGTCCGAAGTGTGCCTTCGAGCCCAATCCTTTCGCGGTCGTCACGATGGTCGAGACCGAAGGTTCGTCCATGCCAAGACCATCGTCCTTGATCAAGAACTCCAATCCGTCGACTGACTTGTTGATGGCCACCACAGCATGCCTGGCCATGGAATGCTTGGCAATATTGGCCAGCGCCTCCTGCACGATGTGAAAGATCTGAACCTCCTGCACATCGGTGAGATTCAGGTGTTGCACCGAATTCCGGATTTCCAACGCCACACCATTTCGATCGGAGAACGTCGTCGCCATGCCGTGCAGGGCATGCAACAGTCCCAGGGGATCCATGCGCGTTCGGAAATAGGTCATGACCTCCCGAAGGTTGTCATGGACCTCGCCCACTGCGCTCTTCACGTCGGAAAAATACTTGCTCGATCGAACGTCGTCGTGAGCCAGCATGGCGTCGTTCAAGAGCGGGAGGCGCATTTTCACGTAAGCCAAGGTCTGGGCAATCGCATCATGCACCTCATTGACCATTTCCTGTCGCTCCCTCAAGACGGTCACCCGCAAACGCTCCCGCTCGATCCGCGCATTGTGCAACGTCAGCCCGAGCAACTGACCGATCAAGCGCAGCATCGTCTCTGTGGCTGGAGAAAGGTGAGATTCCGCTTCAAAGAACAAGGTGTATACGCCGAGAATCTCCCTTCCATACGGCAACGAAATTGCCAGGACACGTCGGCAAGTTGAACCGAAATAGGCGTCCGACGCCGTCCTTGCGCAAGAATGCACATCCTCAACCCAGGCTAGAACATCCCGATTGACGGCGACCCCGCAAATCCCGCAGTCGCGCGCAACGAGTTGCTCTGACCGTGCCACCGAAGCCGGCAGGCCGATCTGTCCGACCAAGCGCATGAACTGTCCGTCGTCCGTCAGCACACGAACCACCCCGCCCTGCGCTCCAGCCAAAGCGATGATGGAAACAAGAAACTGTTCGAGCAATAACGCCAGATCGGCATTGCCACCAACGTCTGGACCAGGATCCATGGCGGGCGATGCGGTCTCTCGGTCCGGCAGTGGCTGCCGGGCCTGATGGGTCGAAACGTTCAGTGTGGACATCTGTAATGCACCTAACATGGTAATTCATTGCCATGTGCTGATTTATCGGAAAAACCCGCAGGGGCAGCACGTTCGACCCACCCAATCCAGGCTCTCATGCGGATCGCCCAATGCGAAATAGCCCGGGCTACCCATTTGGGTAACCCCGGATCACCCGTGGCGGCTATAGACGCGACCGGGTACCCTTGCCTCTAATAGGGTCACTCTGAAAGTGGTTGCAGCCTGGTCGCCGATGGCTCGCGGTCCACACGGATTTTTTGAAACGTCAGCGAGAAGCGCGTCCATTGCATGCCTGTCACACCCCTTCATGACCCCACTGCCTCGGCGATGGCTGGTGCCAATGTTGAAGTCCGGCACACCACCTGCTATATGTGCGCTTGCCGGTGCGGCATTCGCGTCCATTTGCGAAACGGTGAAGTCCGTTATATCGAAGGAAATCCAGACCATCCCTTGAACCAGGGCGTCATCTGCGCCAAGGGGTCATCGGGGATCATGAAACAGTACTCACCGGCGCGCTTGACCAGACCGCTTCGAAGAAAGGTCGGTACCGAACGAGGTGACGGGCAGTTCGAAGAGATCAGCTGGGACGAAGCGTTCTCCGAGCTGGAGACGAGATTACGGCAGATCCGGTCGACCGACCCCCGCAAGTTTGCCCTGTTCACCGGACGCGACCAGATGCAGGCGTTGACCGGCCTGTTTGCACGCCAGTTCGGAACACCCAACTACGCGGCTCACGGCGGATTCTGTTCCGTCAACATGGCAGCCGGGATGATTTACACGATCGGTGGATCCTTCTGGGAGTTCGGCGGTCCGGACCTGGATCGTGCCAAGCTTTTTGTGATGATTGGTACGGCGGAGGACCATCATTCGAACCCCATGAAGGCCGCATTGTCCCGATTCAAGCGAGGCGGCGGCCGATTCGTGTCAATCAATCCGGTCCGAACCGGCTATTCCGCCGTGGCCGACGAATGGGTGCCGATCAAACCCGGTACCGATGGCGCTTTTCTGCTGGCACTCGTCCACGAACTGATCGAGCTGGGACTTTACGACCGGGAGTTCCTGGCCCGCTATACCAACGCGGGCCAGCTTGTCAATCAGGATGGTGCGAGCAACGAGTTCGGGATGATGCTCAGAAAGCCCGACGGGGACATTGTGAATCCCCTGCGTCCGGCAAACTTCTACTGGTGGGATCGGCTCACCGATCAGCCGGTTTCGGACCACAGCGAAGGATCCGATCCGGCGTTGCTGGGGCACTTTCAAATGCCGGATGGCACGCCCGCGGTACCGGCTTTCCAGTTGCTGGCTGATCGCGTCAAACCCTATACGGCGGAATGGGCCGAAGGCATCACCGGGATTCCGGCAGGGACGATCCGCCGTCTGGCTCATGAGATGGGAATCACCGCGCGAGACCAGAAAATCGAGCTTCCGATCGCCTGGACCGACAGTTGGGGGAAGCGGCACGACTCGGTCAAGGGCAATCCTGTCGCCTTCCACGCCATGCGGGGTCTGGCCGCGCATTCGAATGGTTTCCAGACCATCCGCACGCTGGCCATCCTGATGTCGTTGTTGGGCACCATCGATCGACCGGGTGGATTTCGACATCGCGCCCCCTACCCCCGGGCCGTGCCACCGAATGCCCGCCCGCCCAAAGGGCCACAGGCCATCAAGCCTGACACCCCGCTTGACGGCGCTCCCCTCGGCTGGCCGGAAAGTCCGGACGATCTGTTCGTAGACGAAAAAGGAGAACCGGTACGAATCGACAAGGGATTCTCCTGGGAGCATCCCCTGTCCGCCCATGGACTGATGCACAACGTCATCACCAATGCATGGCGAGGCGACCCCTATCCCATCGATACGCTTCTGATCTTCATGGCGAACATGTCATGGAACTCAACCATGAACACGTCGGAAGTCCGAAAGATGCTCGTCGACCGGCGGACGGACGGTTCGACTGTCGGCGACTACAAGATACCGTTTCTGGTGGTCTGCGACGCGTTCCAGTCTGAGATGACCGCGTTTGCCGATCTCATTCTGCCCGACACGACCTACCTGGAGCGGCACGACTGCATGTCGATGCTGGACCGGCCGATCTCGGAATTCGATGGGCCGGTCGATGCAGTCCGAATCCCGGTCCTCGCGCCGAAAGGCGAATGCAAGCCGTTCCAGGAAGTTCTGGTGGAATTGGCGGGGCGGCTCAAATTCCCGGCCTTCACGGCACCGGATGGATCGCGCAAATACAAGGGATACACCGACTTCATCATCAACTATGAAACGGCTCCTGGTTCGGGATTGGGTTTTCTGGCCGGTTGGCGAGGCAAGGGTGGCGAGAAGTCGATGCGTGGCGAGCCGAACCCGCGCCAATGGGAGATGTACGAAAGGAACAACTGTGTCTTCCATTACGAGCTGCCGCCCGAGCTTCAGTACATGCGCAACTGGAATCGCGGCTACATGGAATGGGCTCAGCAGGTCGGCATCCGGCGAGACAAGGATCCGGTGGTCATTCACATCTATTCCGAGTTTCTGCAGGGGTTCCGACTCGCCGCCCAAGGAAAACGTGAAGGCAAACAACCACCCGATCACCTGCGAAAACGGGTGGAAACCTACTTCGACCCCCTGCCATTTCACTATGTTCCCCTGGAGGAACAGGCGACCGATACTTCCCGCTACCCCCTGAACGCCATCACCCAGCGGCCGATGGCCATGTACCACTCCTGGGATTCCCAGAATGCATGGTTGCGCCAGATTCACACCCACAACTACCTGTTCGTGAACCCGAAGACAGCAAACGCCCAGAACATTGACGATGGCGGATGGATGTGGGTCGAGTCGCAGTGGGGCAAGGTCCGATGCATGTGCCGATATTCCGAGGCGGTGGAACCCGGGACGGTATGGACATGGAACGCCATAGGCAAGTCATCCGGTGCATGGAACCTGACCCCGGATGCCAATGAATCACAACGCGGTTTCCTGTTGAATCATCTGATCTCCGAGGAGTTGCCAGGACCCGGTGCGGCCACGACCGTTTCAAATTCCGACCCCATCACCGGCCAGGCGGCCTGGTACGACGTCAGAGTGCGGATCTATCCGGCCGGACCGGATGAACCACCGCAGACGTCGCCCCAGTTCAATCCCGTCCCGAAGCCCCCGGGCGTGATCGCCGCGCCAGCCCGTTGGCAATCCTGGTTTGCAGGCCGAGGAGGACGGGCATGACTCAGCTTGCATTGGTCATCGACCTCAATGTCTGCGTGGGCTGCCACGCCTGTGTGACGAGCTGCAAACAGTGGAACACATCCGGAACGGCAGGCGCTCTGACCGACCTCAACCCCTATGGCGCGGATCCCAACGGAACGTTCTTCAACCGGGTGCAGACCTTCGAAGTTGGCGAGTTCCCGAACACCCAGACGGTGCATTTTCCCAAGTCCTGTCTTCATTGCGAGGACCCTCCCTGTGTCCCCGTTTGCCCCACCGGCGCCAGCTACAAGCGCAGCGAAGACGGGATTGTCCTGGTGGATTACGACAAATGCATCGGGTGCAAATACTGCTCATGGGCGTGTCCGTACGGTGCACGGGAGTTCGACGAACAGCGAAAGGTCATGACCAAATGCACGCTGTGCGTAGACCGAGTCACGGATCAGACACTACCCGAACGCGAGCGAAAGCCCGCTTGCGTGCTGGCGTGCCCGGCAAACGCCCGGCTGTTTGGCGATGTGCATGATCCGGATTCCATCGTTTCGCAAGCCATCGCCGAACGCGGCGGCTACCAATTGATGCCCGAGTGGGGTACCCGTCCCGCCAATCACTACCTGCCCAGGCGAAAAACCGAAATCCGCATTCACCCTGAGGATCTGGAGCGCGTGGACAACCCGCTGAAGATTGACGGCAAACAGCCCGATGTGGGTCACCGCGGCCACGGTCGCGAGGATTTCGCCACCTGAGAAACGCCATGAATCCACCATTCTCAGCCATCTTTCTTACCACCTTGATCGGAGCCGGCCAAGGACTGTTTCTGGTGCTCTTTGGAACCGAGGTCTTTCTCGGACCGGTCGCGCTGCTACCTGAGGCGCGTCTGTTTCTTGCCATCGGCAGTTCCGTTTCGCTGGTCCTGACGGCGGGCGGCCTGATTTCCTCCTTTTTCCATCTGGGTCAACCGCAAAGAGCCTGGCGCGGCATGGCCATGTGGCGCACATCCTGGCTGGCCCGGGAGGGCATTGCCTTGCCCCTGTTCATGCTCGGGGTCTTTGGGTACGGGCTGGTTCAATTCTTTGGGCTGGGTGGCAGTGTCTTGATCGGCTCCTTGACCGCCCTCGCCTGCGTGACCCTGTTCATCTGCACGGGCATGATCTACGTGAGCATTCGTTTCATTCAGGAATGGGCTACCCCGCTGACGCTGGTGAACTACCTCTTGCTCGGATGCGCATCCGGTGCCATGCTGGCCACCTTGCTTGCAGCCTGGGGCGCGCCGGGGTTGGTGCTTTCTTATGCCAGTTTGGCCGCATTTCTGGTGGTGGCAGGACTCGTGACTCGATCCGCCTCCCTGCTGCGCAATGCGAGGCTCAAGGCACGCTCGACGCTTCAAAGCGCGATCGGCATCAAACACCCACGAATCGTGCAGAAAGCACAGGGATTCATGGGTGGCTCGTTCAACACCCGGGAGTTCTTTCACCGGCGTGCCCCGCAGTTTCTCCGAACGATCAAGTGGGCCTTTCTGCTCCTGGCGTTCCCGGTGCCGCTGCTGTTCCTCGCATGGGGTGTCACCCAGGCATCGGTTCTCCTGCTGTTTCTTGCTTTTGTGGTCCAGTACGTTGGCCTGGTGGCCGAGCGTTGGTTCTTTTTCGCGCAGGCCAACCATCCCCAGAACCTCTACTACCAAACCATATCCTGATGCGCACAACTCAACGTTTCGTCGTCCTGGCTGCGGCTTTGCTGGCCGGCACTCCGGCCCTGTCTCAAGAAACGCCCTGGCTCGCGGATGCGCGGCAGGTCGCCTCCAGTGTTCCGCCGCGCCTGTTGCAGGTGCTGACGGAAGAAATCGCCCAGGGTGGACCGGCTTCTGCCGTTTTGGCCTGCTCTGACAAGGCCCCAAAAATGGCGCGCGCCGCATCAGAACAGAGCGGCTGGAACATCCGCCGCGTCAGTCTGAAGAATCGCAATCCAAAAGCAGTTCCGGACGCCTGGGAACGGGCGACTCTGGAAGACTTTGATCGGCGGGCCGCCGCTGGCGAGAATCCCGCCAATCTCGAGGCGTTCACGGTGGTTGACAACGGAACGAACAAGGAAGCGCGCTTCATGAAAGCCCTGCCGGTCCAGCAAGTCTGCCTGAGCTGTCACGGTCCCGCGGACAAACTCGACCCGGACGTCGTCGCCCAATTGCGTGCCCTGTACCCCGATGACAAGGGTGTCGGCTACAGCCTGAAGCAGATCCGCGGCGCCATGACCATCCGCAAGCCGCTCTAGATCCCGTGCACACCGGCCCCATCATGAAGTCGGCCAACCTGCCGGCTTCGCCCATCAAAACCCAACTGATATACCTGCTGGCCACATTCGTTCTGATGCTGGCGGCCGGGCCGGCCATGGCCGCTGATGGGAGCGTTGCCCCACAGGGGATGCCTTGGTGGTTCTGGCCGCTTGCCCTGTTTCTCACGTGTTTCCTGATCGGCATCATTGCCGTGCCGGCCGGCATCGGCGGCGGCACCTTGTTTGTCCCCATCATCGGGGGCTTCTTCCCGTTTCATCTCGACTTTGTCCGAGGAGCGGGCTTGCTGGTGGCCCTGGCCAGCGCTCTGGCCGCGGCACCCACCTTGCTGCGCGGTGGACTCTCCAGCCTGCGCCTCGCGCTGCCCCTGGCGTTGCTCGCGAGCATCAGTTCGATTGCGGGCGCGCTGCTCGGGCTCGCGCTGCCGGCGTCGGTGATCCAGACGGCACTCGGCCTGATCGTTCTGGGCATCGTGGCCTTGATGCTGATGTCCAAGAAGTCCGAATTTCCGAACGTGGAAAAGCCCGATCGCCTGTCGTCGGCGCTTGGCATCCACGGCGTGTTCACCGACGGCGCATCCGGTCAATCCATCAACTGGCACGTGCATCGCACGCCGGTCGGCCTTGTCCTGTTCCTGGCGATCGGTGTGATGGCCGGCATGTTCGGGATCGGCGCAGGCTGGGCCAATGTGCCAGCCCTGAACCTGCTGATGGGCGTTCCGCTCAAGGTGTCTGCCGGCACATCCGGGCTGGTTCTTTCTCTGGTCGATTCGTCTGCCGCCTGGGTCTACATCAACCGGGGCGCCGTCCTGCCGATGGTGGCCGTGCCCAGCGTGGTCGGGATGATGCTGGGAGCCCGGATCGGCGCCCGCCTGCTCCACGTTCTCAAAGGTTCGGTGATCCGCAAAATGGTGATCACCTTGCTGCTGTTTGCTGGCCTTCGCGCGCTGCTCAAAGGGCTCGGGCTGTGGGTATGACCGGAAGCCATCCATGAAACAAGCCCCGACTCACACGACGGATACCCGCAGCGACGCCGATCGATACGCAACCCTGCTTGAATGGGGCACCCGGGTCGGGTTGTTTGCCCTGATCGTCAGTTTCGCCGTCAATTTGCTTGAATGGTTTCCCCCTCACGTCCCATTGGATGTGCTGCCGCAGGTCTGGGGATTGCCGGCCAAGGCATTTCTCGAACAGACCCGGACACCCACGGGTTGGGGCTGGCTGGCACTTGCCTTCAAGGAGGGCGACATGGCCAACCTCATCGGCATCGCCGTGCTCGCAGGCTGCTCGCTGCCTCCGTTGCTGGCGCTGGTTCCTTTTTACTGGCGACGCAAGGATCGGACTTACGCGGTCATGTGCGCGGCCATCGCGATGGTTCTGGTGCTGGCGGCATCGGGCGTGCTGACAGGGGGACACTGACCGTGAAGCATCCTTTCGATCGCCTGCTGCTGGCCACCGAACACGGCGAATTCGACACCGGAGCCGAAGCATTGGGCCTGGCCATGGCCCAACGTTGTCATCTGCCCCTGCCCACCGTCATTCCTTTGCTCAGCAATCCGGAGTACGAGGCCCTGGCGCCGCAGATCGCAGCCCGTGCCGAACTTGAAGCGGGGCGGCGCATCAGCGACCTTCGCACGATGGCCCAGGCACAGGGGGTTGCCATCGATCTTCACCTTCGCCGTGGGGAGGAGCCCTACCAGGAAATCCTCGCCGAGGCACAGCGGCAGGCCAGCAACCTCATCATCATCCGTCGACGCGGCCGCCGCGGTTTCCTCGCGAATCTGCTGGTGGGCGAAATGGTCACCAAAGTGGTGGCCCATGCGCCTTGCCATGTCCTGATCGTGCCCCGGCAGGCCACCATGTGGTCCAACAAGATTCTGGCGGCAGTCGAACCCAACGCCTTGGGACAGGCGGTCGCCGCGCTGGCTGCTTCAGTCGCGCAGGAATGCAGTCTGCCGCTGCATCTGGTCACGGTGGTTCATTCACCGGCCGAGCAGGCACCAGCATCCCGCTTTGTCGAGGCCATGGCCGAAGGCATTCGGCAACGGGTCCGCGCCGTCGAGGTCGAAGCCTGTGTCGGTGTCCCTTACGAACAGGTGCTCGCCGCTGCCCGACGCACCGGCGCAGACCTCATCGTGCTGGCCAGCCACGGCGATCGGCATCTCGGGCGCGCGCTCGTCGGTGGCGTTGCCCAGAAGGTCATGGGCCTGTCCGATGTGCCCGTACTGGTCATGAAACCCCCAGGCCATTCAAACTGAATTCATCATGAGCGACGCACTGAACTACCTCATCAAAACACGCCCGGAAACGGTCAGTCACTACTTCGCCTTCCTGAAAGAGACCGGCAAACATCTGGACCCCAAGACGCGGAACCTGATCTCCGTCATCACCAAGGTGCATGCCCAGACCGATCGCGGTTTCCGCCAGTACCTGAGCCGCGCGCTGCGCGAGGGCTGCACACCCATGGAAGTCCTGGACGCCCTGCTGATGGCCTTTCCGGCACTGGGCCTCGCCAAGATCACCTGGGCCGTGGACATCATCCTGGACATGAACCTGCCTGGGTTCGCACCCGAGGTCATCACCCGCACCGCGCCCGAACCTGGCCGCTGGCGCGACGTGATGGCGATGAAGGAGGTGCCCGATGGGGATGTGTTGCGCACCGAATGCGAGGGCCGTGGCCTGTTCATTTACCGCGAAGGCCGCAGCGTGCAGGTTTTCGACAGCCGCTGCCCGCACCAGGCCACCGACATCAACCAGTTGGCCGTCACCGGGACCACCCTGACCTGCCCCAAGCACGGATGGGCCTTTGACGCAAAAAGCGGCGACTGCATCAAGAAAGGCAACAGTCCACTGACTCGTATCAAGGCAAAAAACGTCAAAGGTCGCCTAATGGCATTTTGGTGAGGTTTGTTGTCATCCTTCGCCTCCGCCATTTGAAAAGTCACGCCCCAAGCACCTCGGTTCCAAAATCCCTTCAACCACACCAACCCCGGAGACCACCATGAAAGCAAACAGGAAATTCTTCACCCTCACCCCGTTGTGCGCGCTGCTGCTGGCCGCCGGGGCCGCCCACGCCACCGACGGGTATTTCCCTATCGGTTATGGCATGAAAGCCAAGGGCATGGGCGGCGTGTCCCTGACGCAAACCGACAACGCGTTTGCCGGCGCCAACAACCCCGCGATCGCCGCCTTTGCGGGCAACCGCATCGACGCCGGTCTGGACGTCTTCATGCCGGACCGTGGCATGTCGCGCACCGGCAGCATGTTCGGTCTGGACGCGAACGTGGAAAGCGGACACGGCAATTTCTGGATCCCGGAGTTTGGCTACAACGCCGTCGTCAATGAGAAGATCGGCGCCGGGGTCACCGTCTATGGCAACGGCGGCATGAATACCGACTATCCCGGTGGCCAGATCAACTGCGGCCGCGGTCCCGCAAACGTGCTGTGCGGATCCGGGAATCTGGGTATCAACATGTCGCAGCTGATCGTGGCGCCAACGGTGGCCTACAAAGTCAATCCGGACAATGCCATCGGTCTGTCGCTCCTGTTTGTCTACCAGCAGTTCGGCGCCACCGGCCTGCAAGCGTTCAGCCAGGCCTCCCTGGCGCCGAACAACCTGACGAACAACAACACCGACAGCAGCACCGGCGTCGGCGTGCGCCTGGGCTACCTCGGCAAGGTCACCGACAAGATCTCGTTGGGCGCGTCGTATTCGCCCAAGATTTCCATGAGCAAGTTCGACAAGTATTCCGGACTGTTTGCCGAAGGGGGCAAGTTCGACATCCCGGAAAACTACGCATTCGGCGTCAGCGTCAAGGCGACACCCGAACTGCTCATTGCGGCAGACTATCAGCGCATCAACTATGCCGGCGTGCCCTCGGTCGGCAACCCCAGCGCGAACATCGGCGGCTGCATGATGGGCAATCCCGCCAACTGCCTCGGCGGGTCGAGCGGCCCAGGATTCGGCTGGAAGAACGTGAACGTCTGGAAGCTGGGTCTGGAATGGCAGGCCACGCCACAGTGGACGCTTCGCACCGGTGTCAACGTGGGGACCAATCCGGTTCAGTCGTCCGACGTGACCTTCAACATCATCGCGCCCGGCGTCACCACCTCGCACTTCACGCTTGGCGGCACCTATGCGATCAACCAGAAGGCCGAGGTGTCCTTTGCCTACATGTACGCGCCCAAACAAACGGTCAGCGGCAGTTCCATGTTCAACGCCATGATGGGTCCGGGTGCCGGTGGCACCGAGTCGATCTACATGTCGCAGAACTCGATCGGCGTGCAATTCGCCTGGCGCTGGTAAGGGGAATCAGGTGCAAGCGCCGCCAAGCGGCGGCGCTCTGCCCGGCCCGGTCCGTTCCACCAGGAGCAGACCGGGCTTTTTTTCGGCATGCGATTCAAATTCCGGCCTTGGTCAGGACGCGGCCGCCCGCATGGACCACCGGCTTTGCGACGTCATGGCGCGTATCGGCTTGCCATGGCATCCAGGGCCAACGGTTTGATTCGGGATGCGTGCCCCGCGCACCCGAAGGCCTCGAAGCGCGCCTTGCAGATGCCCTGCGCCGCCTCGCGCGCGGCCTCCAGCGCCTTGCGCGGGTCGAATTCCGAGGGCTTTTGCGCGAACACCTGGCGCATGGCGCCAGTCATCGCCAAGCGGATGTCGGTGTCGATGTTGACCTTGCGCACGCCATTGCGGATGCCACGCTGGATCTCTTCCACCGGCACGCCGTAGGTTTCCTTGATGTCGCCACCGTACTGCCGAATGATCGCCAGCCACTCCTGCGGCACGCTGGAGCTGCCATGCATCACCAGGTGGGTCGCAGGGATCTGCGCGTGGATCGCGGCAATGCGGTCGATGGCCAGGATGTCACCGGTGGGCTTGCGGGTGAACTTGTAGGCCCCATGGCTGGTGCCGATGGCGATGGCCAGCGCGTCCACCCCGGTCTTCGCCACGAAGTCACGCGCCTGCTCGGGGTCGGTCAGCATCATGTCGTGGGTCAGTTTGCCCTCGGCGCCCACCCCATCCTCTTCACCGGCCTCACCGGTCTCCAGCGAGCCCAGACAGCCCAGCTCACCCTCCACCGAAACGCCAACCGCATGCGCCATCTCGCAGACCCGGCGGGTCACCTCCACGTTGTACTCGTAGCTGGCGGGCGTCTTGGCGTCTTCGCGAAGCGAGCCATCCATCATGACGCTGGTGAAGCCCGAGCGGATGGACTGCATGCATACTGCCGGCGTGGCGCCGTGGTCCTGGTGCAACACGACCGGAATACCGGGGTGCGACTCCACCGCCGCCAGCACCATGTGACGCAGGTAGGCTTCGCCGGCGTATTTCCGGGCGCCAGCGGATGCCTGGAGAATGACCGGGCTGTCGGTCTCCTGCGCGGCCTCCATGATGGCCTGGATTTGCTCCAGGTTGTTCACGTTGAACGCGGGCACACCATAACCGTGCTCGGCGGCATGGTCCAGAACTTGACGGAGGGAAACAAAGGCCATGATCGGGCTCCCAAGGTTGAAAAATCAGAAATTCAGTGATGTTTTCGGCCATTTCCCAGCGTCCAATGGCCACAAGCAGCTATGACTTTTGAAGCAAATGTTGAACCCTCAAAATGCCGCGCACCGCGCAGCGCGCGTCTTGAGGCGGCCGAAGCCATTGATGCCGATCTGGAGGGTCACGACAGGTTCTTCAGGAAGGATCAAGAAAATCTTCAGGCTGGCGCCGTCGTGGGCACCGTTGTCAGCAAGGCGCTGAAGTCGGCGATCACCCGGTCGGGCGCGCACGTTTCGATCGGTTCGCCCATGTTGTAGCCGTACGGCAATGCCCAGACCTGGACACCGGCGTTTCGGGCTGTTGCCACGTCGATCGACGAATCGCCCACAAACAGCGCACGTTCCCGCTCCACCTCAAACTGCTCCAGACAGCTGTGAATACCTGCCGGGTCAGGCTTCTTTGCGGACAGGGAGTCTCCACTGATCACCCGATCGAACAGGCGCGTCAAATCGTGCGCGCCCAGAACCGCGTCGGTGTAGCGCGACTCTTTGTTGGTCACCACGGCCAGTTTCACGCCCTGCCCCCGCAAGGCGTGAAGCACCTCTCGCACCTGCGGATAGAGATGGCTTCGGGTTCCGCAGCGGCGTTGATAGTGCTTGTCGAACTCCGCGGCGATCAAGACCAGGCTGTCGGACTGGCGCACCGTTTCCACCGATGTATCGCCTGCGTACGCGAGTGCCTGGATCAGCAGGGTGCGCGTGCCGTGACCGATCCAGTCATTGACCTGCTGCTGCGTCACCCCGGGCAGGCGGAACTGGCGCAGGGTGTCATTGACCGCGTCGAAGATCTCGGGAGCCGTCTCGATCAGGGTGCCGTCGAGGTCGAACAGCATCAGGTCAAAGGCCCTGGACATCGTGACGGATCGGTGCGGCATGTCAGTGGGCGCCCGGTACGATGTGCTCGGGCAAGCTTGGCTGGCCCTCATGCGCGGCCCGGTGCACCAGCGTGCGCACGGCGTCCACGACGCGTTCGGCGGTGATGCCGAAGTGCCTGTAGAGATCGGCGGCCGGCGCCGACTCGCCAAAGCTGGCGATGCCCACCACCACACCGTTGCGACCGACGTACTTGCGCCAGAAGTCGGGGTGAGCCGCCTCCACCGCCACGGTCGGCAACGCCATGGGCAGGATCAGCTCCTGGTAGGCCTCGCTCTGGCGGTCAAACACGTTGGTGCTGGGCATGGACACCACGCGGGTCGAAATGCCGAGGGCGCTTAACGCCTGGTGCGCTGCGATCGCGATCGACGTCTCGGATCCCGTGGCCAGGATCACTGCCCGCGGATCGGGCGTGTCGACCAGCACGTAGCCGCCCTTGCGGATAGCGTCCACCATCGCCACATCGGTCAGGCGCGGCAGGTTCTGCCGTGACAGGCACAGCGCGCTCGGTCCGTCCCGACGCTCCAGCGCGCAGGCCCAGGCCACGGCGGTTTCCAGGCCATCGGCCGGCCGCCAGACGTCCAGACCCGGGATGATGCGCAGCGAAGGCACGTGTTCCACCGACTGGTGCGTCGGACCGTCTTCGCCGAGGCCGATGCTGTCGTGCGTGAACACGTGCACCACGCGCAGCTTCATCAGCGCGGCCATGCGGATCGCGTTGCGGCTGTAGTCGCTGAAGGTCAGGAAGGTGCCGCCATACGGGATGTAGCCGCCGTGCAAGGCGATGCCGTTCATGATGGCCGCCATGCCGAACTCGCGCACGCCGTAGCTCAGGTGGTTGCCCCAGGCGTCGCGCCCGGCCTTCACGCAGCCCTTGAAATTGGTCAGGTTGGAGCCGGTCAGGTCCGCGCTGCCGCCGAAGAACTCGGGTACCAGCGGCGCCAGCAGGTCGAGCGCGTTCTGGCTGGCCTTGCGGGTGGCCACCGCGTCCGGCTTCGCGGCAAGGGTCGCCAACGCGGTTTCCAATCCGCTGGCGTAACCTTCGCCGAGTTCGCCCGCCATGCGGCGCTCGAATTCCGCCGCTTCGAGCGGGAACCGCGTGCGATACGCCTCGAACGTCTCGCGCCAGGCCCGTTCCGCCGCGACACCGCGTGCCACGGCGCTCCAGGCGCCGGCGATGTCGGCGGGAATCTCGAACGGCGCCGCCGTCCAACCCAGCGCCTCGCGCGTGGCCGCCACCTCGGCCGCACCCAGTGCCGCGCCATGAACGTCGTGGGTGCCAGCCTTGTTGGGCGAGCCCATGCCAATCACCGTCTTGCAGCAGATCAGCGTGGGCTTGCCGTCGACATGGCTGGCCTGCGCCCGGGCGCTGCGAACCGCGGCGTCGATCGCCGACGGATCATGACCATCCACACCGGCCATCACGTTCCAGCCATAGGCGGCAAAGCGGGCCGGCGTATCGTCGGTGAACCAGCCTTCGACATGGCCGTCGATCGATATGCCGTTGTCGTCCCAGAAGGCGATCAGCTTGGACAGGCGCAGCGTTCCGGCCAGCGAGCAGGCCTCATGGCTGATGCCTTCCATCATGCAGCCGTCGCCCAGGAAGGCGTAGGTGAAGTGGTCGACGATGTCGTAACTCGTGCCGTCTTCTTCCCGGTTGAACTCGGCCGCCAGCAGCTTCTCGGCCAGCGCCATGCCGACGGCATTGCTGATGCCCTGCCCGAGCGGGCCGGTGGTGGTTTCCACGCCCGGTGTGATGCCGTACTCAGGGTGACCGGCGGTCTTGCTGTGGAGCTGGCGGAATTTCTGAAGCTCCGCCATCGGCAGGTCGTAGCCGGTCAGGTGCAGCAGCGCGTAGATCAGCATCGAGCCGTGCCCGTTGGAGAGCACGAAGCGGTCGCGGTCCGCCCAGTGCGGGTTGGCCGGGTTGTGCTTGAGATGCCGGTTCCAGAGCACCTCGGCGATGTCGGCCATGCCCATGGGCGCGCCAGGGTGGCCGGATTTGGCCTTTTCAACCGCGTCGACAGCGAGCATGCGGATGGCATTGGCCATCTGGCGGGCGAATTCAGGGGTCGGGGTCTGCATGGTGGTTTCTCCTTGCTGGCGCTCAGGCGTGCCCCGTGACCCGCTTTTTGCGCTCCATCATGCGCCAGATGAAGGGGGTGAAGATCAGCTGCATGGCCAGGTCCATCTTGCCGCCGGGCACGACGATGGTGTTGGCCCGGCTCATCCACGAGCCGTTGATCATGCTCAGCAGGTACTGGAAGTCGATGCCCTTGGGCTGCGCGAAGCGGATCACCACCATGCTCTCGTCGGCGCTGGGAATGTCGCGGGCGATGAACGGGTTGGAGGTGTCCACGACGGGCACACGCTGGAAGTTCACGTGCGTCAGGCCGAACTGCGGCACGATGTAGTTCACATAGTCGGGCATGCGGCGCAGGATGGTGTCCACCACGGCCTCCTGGCTGTAGCCGCGTTGCGTCTTGTCGCGGATGAGCTTCTGGATCCACTCCAGGTTGATGGAAGGCACCACGCCGATCAGGAGGTCCGGGTAGCGGGCAATGTCGACCGTGTCGGTTTTGACGGCGCCGTGCAGGCCTTCGTAGAACAGCAGATCGGTGCCGGCCGGAATGTCCTCCCATGGGGTGAAGGTGCCGGGTTCCTGCTGGTACGGCGCCGCCTCTTCAAGGTTGTGCAGGTACTTTCGGCACTTGCCGGTGCCGTCGGTGGCGTACTGGCGGAACAAGGCCTCGATCTCCGGGAACAGGTTGCCTTCAGCGCCGAAGTGGCTGAAGTGACGGTTGCCTTTGGCTTCTTCTTCGGCCATGCGCTGTTTCATGGCCTTGCGATCCAGCCGGTGGAAGCTGTCGCCCTCGATGACGGCGGCGGTCAGGTTGTCGCGGCGGAAGATGTTCTGGAAGGTGCGCGTCACCGTTGAGGTGCCGGCACCGCTGGAGCCGGTGATGGCGATGATGGGATGGCGTTCGGACATGGTGCGGTCTCCGGAGAAAAGAAATCAGATCAAATGAGGCGATACCCAGCGTGGAACGGTCACTGAACGCTACCTTTATCAGAGCGTTTCAGTCCCTGAACAGGCTGCGCTCGGAAAACAGCGGGTTGTCGTCCTTGTAGGCAACCGGCTCCCCGTGGTAGCGCTCGATGCGTTCAACCTCGTTCTTGCTGCCAAACACCAGACCGATGCGCTGGTGCAGCGATGTGGGCTGTACGCCCAGCACCGGCTCCCGACCGGTGCTGGCCCGGCCACCGGCCTGCTCCATGATGAAGCCCACCGGACTGGCCTCGTACAGCAGGCGCAGGCGCCCGGGCTTGCTGGGGTCCTTGGTGTCACGCGGATACATGAACACGCCGCCGCGCATGAGGATGCGGTGCGCCTCGGCCACCATCGAGGCGATCCAGCGCATGTTGAAGTCCTTGCCACGCGGGCCGGTCTTGCCCGCCAGGCATTCGTCCACGTAGCGTTTGACCGGCGGCTCCCAGAAGCGGCTGTTCGACGCATTGATGGCGAACTCCTGGGTGTCCGGCGGCACCTGGATGGCCGGATGCGTCAACATGAACTGGCCCAGATTGGGGTCCAGGGTGAAACCGGCCACGCCGTTGCCCACGGTCAGCACCAGCATGGTGCTCGGGCCGTACAGCGCGTAGCCGGCCGCCATCTGGCGCGCGCCGGGTTGCAGGAAGTCGGCCTCCACGACGTCGCGGCCACTGTCGATCACCTCCTGCGGTGCGCGCAGGATGCTGAAGATGCTGCCGACCGTGACGTTCACGTCCAGGTTGCTGGAGCCGTCCAGCGGGTCGAACACCAGCAGGTAGTTGCCGCGCGGGTGCGGCGCCGGGATCTGGTAGGGGTGATCCATCTCTTCCGACGCCATGCCGGCCAGGTGACCGCCCCACTCCGTCATCTCGGTGAAGTAGGCGTTGCTGATGACGTCCAGGCGCTTTTGTTCCTCGCCCTGCACGTTGACTGCCGTGGTCACTTCGTCGCTGATGTGGCTGAGCACGCTGCCCAGCTCGCCCAGCGCCACCGAGCGGGCGATGGCCTTGCAGGCCAGTGCCACTTCGAGCACCAGCGCGTTGAAATCGCCGCTCGCACCCGGAAAGCGGCGGCGTTGCTCGATGAGGTATTGGGTGAGGGTGAAACGACGGCGTGTGGTCATGGTGGACGTTGAACCTTGAGTTTGAGTCTGAATCAGGGGCGGGCTGCGTTGGCGAGCAGTTGCTGCATCACGCTGCGGTACCCGCCGTCGGCGTCGGGCGCGCCGAACACGGCACTGCCGGCCACCAGCGTGTCGGCGCCAGCGGCGACGATCCTGGCGATGTTGTCGGTCTTCACCCCACCATCCACCTCCAGCCAGATCGGCTGGCCACCGGCGGCAACATGGGCATCGATGCGTTGGCGCGCCTCTCGCAGCTTGGGCAGCGTGGCGTCGATGAATTTCTGCCCGCCAAAGCCCGGGTTCACGCTCATGAGCAGGACGATGTCGAGCTTGTCCATCACATGGTCCATCCAGGCCAGCGGCGTGGCCGGATTCAGCACGATGCCGGCCTTGCAGCCGTGATCGCGGATCAATGCCAGCGTGCGGTCCACATGGCGGCTGGCCTCGGGGTGGAAGGTGATGAGGTTGGCGCCGGCCTTGGCAAACAGCGGGATCAATGCATCCACCGGCTCGACCATGAGGTGCACGTCGATCGGGATCGACACGTGCGGACGGATCGCCTCGCACACGAGGGGGCCGATGGTCAGGTTGGGCACGTAGTGGTTGTCCATCACGTCGAAGTGCACCAGCGCGGCGCCGGCGGCTTCGATGGCGCGGACTTCCTCGCCCAGGCGGGCGAAGTCGGCGGAGAGGATGGAGGGGGCAATTCGCACGGTTTTCGGGGTCATGGGGTTCTCCAGATCGAATCAGGCCCGCAACAGCGGCTTTCCGGCGCTGGCTTCAGCATGCCATGCGCGCAGGTGGGCAACATTGACATCGCGCAGCGATGGCAGCACGCGCAGCGCGCCCTTGAAATCGTGGTGCGCGGTGAAGGCGTTGGGCGTCACGACCGTCGCCAGAGAGGCTGCCAGCGCCGCCTGCAGCCCGTTAGCCGAGTCTTCCAACGCCAGGCAAGCCCGCGCGGGCAGCTGCAGCCGCTGCAGGGTCTGCAGATACACCTGCGGATCCGGCTTCTTGCGCGGCGCTGTTGAAGCGTCCTCGACCACAGTGAAGTACTGGCGCCAGTCCGGCCCGATGGCCGTGCGCAGCAAGGCCACGATGTTGACCGGCGAGGTGGTGGTGGCGATCGCGAGGCGCAGGCCGTCGTTGAACGCCGCTTCGATCAGTTTGAGCACGCCGGGGCGCAGGGCCACGGCGCCATCGTGCACCGCCTGCTCATAGGCCGCCGTCTTGAGTTCGTGGATCTGGTTGATGGTGTCCTGCACGGAATGGCCGTCCAACGCGCGGATGTCGGGGTACGCCTGGTTCCAGTAATGCCGGATCCGCTCCTTGCCGCCAGAAATGTCCAGCAAGCGGGTGTACAACGACTCGTCCCAATGCCAATCCATGCCCAGTTCGGCGAAAGCATGGTTGAACGCCGTCCGGTGCGCCTCTTCCGTGTCGGCCAGGGTGCCGTCGACATCGAAGATGAGGGCTTGAAGGGCGGGCGTGTGCATGAGCGTCTTTCGAACGGGATGGTGGGTAAGGTCTATTCATCAGCCAGAGTGAATTTACTTTACCCCGGCAAACCCATAAACTCCAATCACGTTTATTGACTTTTTCATCAGTTTTACATGATGAATATGGAGTTCAGCCATGCGCCCCTACACCCTGAAACAGATACAGACCTTCCTCGAAGTGGCGCGCCAGGAGTCGGTGTCCAAGGCGGCCGAGCGACTGTTCGTGACCCAGCCGGCGGTTTCGATGCAGATCCGCCAGCTCGAAGACGCCTTCGGGCTGCCGCTGGTCGAGCCGGTGGGCCGCAACATCCGCCTCACGCATGCCGGGGAAGCGTTCCGCACACATGCCATTGCCGCCATGGGTCAGTTCAAGGACCTCGAAGCCCTGATGGCCGAGCACGTGGGCCTGCGGCGCGGGCGCATCGACCTGGCCGTGGTCAGCACCTCCAAGTACTTCGTCCCGATGCTGCTGGTGCGCTTCGGCCGGCAATTCCAGGGCATCGACATCCAGCTCAAAATCGACAACCGCGAAAACATCCTGGGCCTGCTGGCGCGCAACGAAGCCGACCTGGTGGTCATGGGCCGGGCACCCGCGGACCTGGACTGCGTGGCCACGCCGTTCGCCACCAATCCGCTGGCCATCGTGGCCGCGCCCGACCATCCCTTGGTTCGCCGGAAAAAGCTGCCATTTTCAGCGCTCTCGGAGCACGGCTTCGTGGTGCGCGAGCAGGGCTCGGGCACCCGCGCGGCCATGGAACGGCTGTTCGCCGACCACCAGACTGCGCTGAACGTCGTGATGGAAATGCCCAGCAACGAAACCATCAAGCAAGCCGTGATGGCGGGCATGGGCCTGAGTTTTCTCTCGCTGCGCACCGTGCGCCACGAACTGGCCAGTGGTCACATCGCACTGGTCGACATCGAGGGCCTGCCGGTGATGGGCCACTGGTATGTGACCCACCTGCGACCCAAAAAGCTCTCTCCGGCCGCACGCGCCTTCAAGGAGTTCCTGATTGAACAGGGCGGCGCGTTGATGGACTCGTGGAGCTGAATGGGCAAAAAAGGCCAAATGCCTGCGCCAGACGGTCTGAAGGCGCTATTGTTCTTAAGACCCTGTGACCCGCCATACCCGATCCGCGCCGGGTTTTCGCCGTGCCTTTGGGAGCAATGTCCGCCAACCCCGACCGGCGAGCATCCGGCCGGTGTCCCGGTTCATGACCCCGGCTGCCCACCTGCAAATCGTCAAATTCATCATTTTTTTCTGATTCAATCGAAACGAAAATTGAATTTTCATTATGAATTGAGACCCCTACAGTCCGCTCCATCGATCCAACCCACCGGAGCACCCCATGGACCAATCCAACCGCTATGCCGACCTGAGCCTGAAGGAAGCCGACCTGATCGCCGGCGGCCGCCACATCCTCGTGGCCTACAAGATGAAACCCAAGGCCGGCTACGGCTATCTGGAAGCGGCGGCGCATTTTGCCGCCGAGTCGTCTACCGGCACCAACGTCGAGGTCTCCACCACCGATGAGTTCACCAAAGGTGTGGACGCGCTGGTCTACCTGATCGACGAGGCGACCGAGGAGATGCGCATCGCCTACCCGCTGGAGCTGTTCGACCGCAACATCACCGACGGGCGCATGATGATCGTGTCGTTCCTGACACTATGCATCGGCAACAACCAGGGCATGGGCGACATCCAGCACGCCAAGATGTACGACTTCTACATGCCGCCGCGCGCCATCCAGCTGTTCGATGGTCCGTCCAAGGAGATCTCCGACCTGTGGCGCATTCTGGGCCGCCCGCTCCACGACGGCGGCTATATTGCCGGCACCATCATCAAGCCCAAGCTCGGTCTGCGCCCCGAGCCGTTTGCGCTGGCGGCCTACCAGTTCTGGCTGGGCGGCGACTTCATCAAGAACGACGAGCCGCAGGGCAACCAGACCTTCGCGCCAATGAAGCGGACCATTCCGCTGGTGGTGGATGCCATGCGCCGCGCGATGGACGAGACCGGCGAGGCCAAACTGTTCTCGGCCAACATTACCGCCGACGACCACTACGAAATGATCGCCCGCGGCGAGTACATCCTCGAGCAGTTCGGGCCCGACGCCGACAAGGTGGCATTCCTCGTGGACGGCTACGTGGGCGGCCCGGGCATGGTCACCACGGCGCGCCGCGCCTTCCCCAACCAGTACCTGCACTACCACCGCGCCGGCCACGGCGCCGTGACCAGCCCGAGCGCCAAGCGCGGTTACACCGCCTATGTGCTGGCCAAGATGAGCCGGCTGCAGGGGGCCAGCGGCATCCACGTGGGCACCATGGGCTACGGCAAGATGGAGGGCGAAAAAGACGACCGCGCCATCGCCTACATCATCGAGCGCGACAGCTACACCGGACCGGCCTACCACCAGGAGTGGTACGGCATGAAGCCCACGACGCCGATCATCTCGGGGGGCATGAACGCGCTGCGCCTGCCGGGCTTCTTCGAGAACCTGGGCCATGGCAACGTGATCAACACCGCCGGCGGCGGCAGCTACGGCCATATCGACAGCCCGGCCGCCGGTGCGAAGTCCCTGCGCCAGGCCTACGAATGCTGGAAAGCCAAGGCCGATCCGATCGAATGGGCCAGGGAGCACAAGGAATTCGCCCGCGCGTTCGAGTCCTTCCCCAAGGATGCCGACGCGCTGTACCCGGGCTGGCGCGACAAGCTGGCCGCGCACCGCTAGGCCCTCCCCCGGCTGGCGACGGCCCGGACGGTTTCACACCACGATCAGGTCGCTCGCCACGCCATGCAAGCCCCTGTTTGGGGCTTTTTTGGTCTTTTCCCATCGCCAAATGGCCATCGTCAGCTATGTTTTCAGGAGTACATCATGGCAGGGATCGACGCGTTTCGCGTGCTTGAGGCGCCCCACTACCAACCCCAGGGTCGGGAGGTGGAATTGTTCGAGGCTGCCTACGCCGCCCGGCTCCCGGTGATGGTGAAAGGCCCTACGGGCTGCGGCAAGTCGCGCTTCGTGGAGTACATGGCCTGGAAGCTGCAGCGTCCGCTGATCACCGTGGCCTGCAACGAGGACATGACCGCCAGCGACCTGGTGGGCCGCTACCTGCTCGATGCCGGCGGCACCCGCTGGCTCGACGGCCCGCTGACCATCGCAGCGCGCAGCGGTGCCATCTGCTACCTCGACGAAGTGGTGGAAGCGCGCCAGGACACCACGGTGGTGATCCACCCGCTGACCGATCACCGCCGCGTGCTGCCCTTGGACAAGAAGGGCGAGCTCGTCAGCGCCCACCCGGACTTCCAGCTGGTGATTTCCTACAACCCGGGCTACCAGAGTCTGATGAAAGACCTCAAGCCCTCGACCAAGCAGCGCTTCACCGCCTTCGACTTCGACTACCCCGACGCCGCGCTGGAAGCCCGCATCGTCGTGGGCGAATCCGGTCTGGCTGAAGACACCGCCACGCGCCTGGTGACGGTGGCGCAGGCCGCGCGGCGCCTGAAGGGCCACGGCCTGACCGAGGGCATTTCCACCCGGCTGCTGGTGCACGCGGCCCAGTTGATGCAGCGCGGCGTGGATGCCCGCGACGCGTGCCGCATGGCCCTCGTGCGCCCCATCACCGACGACGCCGACATCCGCGACACGCTGGACCACGCCGTCGACGCCTGCTTTGCCTGAGAGCCTGAGAGGAAATTGGGCGTGCCCGCCTTGACGCCCCAAAACACCGCCAACGGCGTTGCAAATGCGCGCCGTAGCCCGAGCTACGGCGCGCATTTGCGCCTTGCCGGCGGGTTTTTCGGGCGCCCTTTCGGGCATGCCCAATTCCCTCTCAGCCTCTGACCACCCACCGGCTGTTGCCATGACCGCACCGGTGCCGCCCACGCCCGAGCAGCTCGCCGTCTGGCGCGCGCGGCTGGACACCCGCTTTGCCGCGGTGGATGCGGTGTTTGAGCCGCTGGCCACCGCGGCCGCCGCGCAGCTCGCCCCCCCTGACTTCGACGCCTGGCTGGACGCCGCCCGCACGCTGGGCAAACTCGGCCGCGGGATGGAGCCGATGCTGGTGTTTCTGGAGGAATGGCCCGCCGTGGTGTCGGCGTTGGGTGGCGACGCCGGTGCGCTGCCCGCGCTGATGGCTCTGGTGCAGCGGCTGCAGAAATCGCCCAACGGGCGCGCCATTGCCCCGCTGCTGCAGTCGCTGGCTGCCGTGGCGCGGCGCCTGCCGGGGCGCGAGCCGCTGCAGGGCTATTTCGACCTGGTGGCGTCGCTGATGGCGCGCACCAGCGGCTCCATCCACGGCCACCACACCACCTTCGAAAGCCCGGGCCTGCCGCCCTTCCTGGAGGCCGCGCCGCGCCTGCTGGCCGCGCTGGCACTCGACGGGCTGCAGCGCTGGGTGGATTACGGCGTGCGCAACCACGGCCGCCACCCGCAGCGCCAGGCCGACTATTTCGGCCTGCAATCGGCCGACAGCCAGGCCGTGCTGCAGCGCGAGCGCCACGGCACGCTGTTTGCCGACGTGCAGCGGCGCTTGGAGAGCACGCTGAAAGCGCTGTGGAACGACACGGCGCTGCTGGTGCCCTATTCCACCGCGTTCGACGAGCTGCGCCAGCCGGTGCCGTATTTCGACGCGCTGGGCCTGCGCCTGCCCGATGTGCTGGACGATGAAGCCGGCGTGCGCGGCGTGGACCGCTACCGCGCCGCGCTGGCCCACATGGCGGCGCACCGGCGCTGGAGCACGCCGCTGGTGGCCGACAACTGGAGCCCCTTTCAGCGGCTGGCGGTGGAGTTTTTCGAGGATGCGCGGGTGGACGCGCTGGCCTGCCGCCTCTACCCCGGCCTGCGCCGCATCCTGCTGGCGCTGCACCCGCATCCGCAGGCCGGCGATTGCGATGCCGAAACCACCTCTTGCCTGCGCCACCGGCTGGCCCGCGTGTCCCGCGCGCTGCTGGACCCGGATCACGGTGAAACCGACCCGGACCTCCTGAATAGCGTCGCCGCGTTCCAGGCGTTGATGGCCGAGGGCGAAGCCAGCACCGCCGCCATGGCGAAACTGGCGCTGCGGTACGTGGCCCGAACCCGTCGCGCCAGCGACCAGTTCGCGCGCGTTTTTTTCGAAGACACGGTTGTCAGCTGGCGGGACGACAACCGCCACCTGTGGCGCTTCATCGAAGCAGGCGACGAGGAAGACAGTTTCGAGCGCCCGCGCCGCAGCAGCACCGCCGATGACGACGCACCCCTGCCCCCGCGCCTGTACCCCGAGTGGGACGCCACCACCCGCACCTACCGCCCGGACTGGGTGAGTGTGTACGACCGCCTGCAGCCGGCGGGCGATGCCGCCACCATCGACCGGCTGCTGGCGCGGCACGCCGGCCTGGCGCGGCAGCTCAAGCGCCTGCTGGACCTGCTCAAGCCCCAGGACCGCGTGCGCACGAGGTTTCAGGAGGAAGGCAGCGAACTGGATCTGGATGTGGCACTGCGCGCCGTGGTGGACTGGCGCACCGGCCACACGCCGGATACCCGCATCAACATGAGCCACCGCACCAACGGGCGCAGCATCGCGGTACTGCTGCTGCTGGACCTTTCCGAATCGCTGAACGAAACCGTGGCCGGCAGCGACCAGACGCTGCTGGAGCTGGCCCAGGAAGCGGTGGCGTTGCTGGCCTGGGCCATCGACCAGCTCGGCGACCGCTTTGCGATTGCCGGCTTTGCCTCCAACACCCGTCACGAGGTGCGCTACCAGCACATCCTGGGTTTCTCAGAACGTTGGGGCGAGGCGCCGAAGGCGCGGCTGGCCGGCCTGCAGGCGGGATGGTCGACCCGCATGGGCGCGGCGCTGCGCCATGGTGCGCATTACCTGGGTGCACGCCAGGGGGACAAGAAGCTGCTGCTGGTGTTGACCGACGGCGAGCCGTCCGACGTGGACGTGGCCGACCCGCAGGCGCTGATCGCAGACACCCGCCAGGCGGTGCAGGAGCTCGACAGCCAGGGCATCCATTGCCACGCCATCAGCCTGGACCCGCAGGCGGACCGCTACGCGCGCGAGATCTTTGGCCACCACTTCACCGTGGTGGACCGGGTCGAACAATTGCCCGAGAGACTGCCCCGGCTGTTCATGAGCCTGACGCACTGAACCGGAAGCCGGGCGTCTCCTGACCGTTGGCCGCGACTGCCGGGCTGGCCAGCGCGCTACGCCCGAAACGCCAGCCAATTCTGTTCATCAGCACCAACACCGAAAAACGAATTGAATCAGATGGCCTGCAGGGCAGGCAGATCCAGGACGCGGTAGATTCGGCCGTGCTTGTCCAAGGGTTCAATCACGCCCTCACGCACCAAGGCGCTGACCTCGCGACTGACGGTCTCCAGCTTCAGATCCATCATGGCCCCCATGTCCTCCCGGGAAAACAAGGTCGCAATCTGTGCATCTGCCGGATTTCGCATTTTCAGGATGAAATGCGCCACGCGCTGGCGCGCGGTGCCAAAGTTCAGGTCGGCGAGCCAGTCATCGGCCTCACGCAGCGCGCTTTGCCACTTCTCCATGAGCCGCTTGTGCAGTCGCGTGGAACTGCTGCCCAGTGCGTTGATGACCTGCGCCGGAATCCGGCAGACCGAGATGTCGCTCAAGGCAACCGCCTCGCTGCCGTAACGCGAGGTGGCGAGCGCCTCCAGACCGGCAACGTCGCCCGGGCGCAGCACGCGCACGATGCGCTGGCGACCATCGGGCGTGACGCGAACCAGCTTGATCATGCCCGAACGCAAGGTGAAGATGGCCGAGGCCCCAGCACCCTCCGCGAACAAGGTGGTACCTGCCTGGAGTTCCAGGTCGTCGATCGGCGCATGGATCTGGCCGAAATCCTGCTCATTGAGGTCCGCAAACAGCACCATGTCGCGGATGCCGCAGTTGCGGCAGTCCGAGGTGCCCTTCCATGCCGATTCGGTCTTGATGGGAATCATGGGTTACCTGACACTGTCACGCTGCGGTTGCCTGTCTCGAGTGTCTGCGCAAAGTGATGAACGCATCCCGGCACGCCTTGTGGTTGCTCAGGTTGCATTCGAAACCGCACCACACGGACTTGCCTGCTGGGCCCGAACCTGTTATCGAAATCAAGATGTGCATGCCGATCAACCCCGGACGACCCGTCTGGCTGTTTCCAGTCGCTGATCCAGGTAGGCACCGTAGAAATCGGAGTTCGAACCCCCGACCAGTCGTTCGGCGACTTCGACCCCACCGCGGCCGAAAAACAGAACGGTGGGCGCCATTTTGATCTGCCAGCGACGGATCAGCTGGTCCTGCGTCAACGCCTGGCCCAGAAAATCCCTCACTGGGCGCGCGCTGCCCATGTCAACCTGGACGACATCGATCTGCGCTTGCGCGCGCATCGGACCCAGGTAGTGGTTACGCGCCACATCACAGAATGGACACCCCTTCAGACTCACCAGGACCAGCAGCGGTTCACCGCGCCGCAGGGCCCCGGCCAGCGAATCGGCGAGTGAACCCACTTGCGGCAAGGTGACCGTCGCCGCATGAACAAACCGTACCGTCGCAAGGCAGGTCGCGGCCACCATCACGTCCCGGCGGCTTACCGTCTGAAGCCGCGCGGCTCGAGACGCTTCCAGAGACGTCATGGAGACTGGTGCTCCATCAGCAGATAGGTGTTGTAAGCGTTCATTCGATTGGCAACCTGAAACAGGGGCAGTCCGTCGAACCGGCTCCAGTCGGTTGCCCGATAGGCATCCTCGAAGGGTTCGAGATTGCGCGCCGCCTGCCCCATCTTCTCACGCAGATAGACCAGGTAGTCGCGCGTCAGTTCCATGTCCTTGCGGGCATCGCGCGACAGGGGGCCATGACCCGGCACGATCGTGGTTGCATCAAAACTCAGCAGGTGTTCGAGCGCCTGGATCCAGCGGCGGCTGTCGGCCTGTCCGACAAATGGAATGCGATTGCGAAACACGAGATCGCCCGCGAACAGCACCTTTTCCGAAGGGACATAGACCACCAGATCCTCCGGCGTATGAGCCGGGCCGGCATGCCGGATCAGCAAGGTGGTCGAACCCACCTCCAGCGTCAGGTCGCCGTCCAGCCATTGGTCAGGCGGCACCAGGACCGTCTGTGCATTCACCCAGGGCGCGATCTCGCGCCGTGAATGTTCGAGCCGCAGACGCGCTGTATCGGAGTTCAGGTATTCCCCCGCGGAACGGTGCGCGATGACCCGCGCGCCCTGCTGGCGCAAGGTCTGGAGTCCGTAGATATGGTCCGCATGGTAGTGGGTGACGATGACGTGCGTAACCGGTTTCGGCGTCACCTTCCGGATCTCGGCCAAGAGACGCTCGGCAAGAATCGGCGAGCCCAGGGCATCGATGACCACCACGCCGGCCGACGTGACGACGAACGCCGCGTTGGAAATGAAATTCTGGTTGGCCGTGGAGCCCAACGCAGACACACCCTCGACATACCAGACCGAGTGCGACACCCGCACGGCGTTCATCGGAATCACCGGCTGGGCCCCGGCAGAAAGCGTCACGCAGGTCGCCAGCCACAGGATGAAATGCGGCATGCGCACCAGACGGCGCAGCGCGAGGCCGATGCTCAACACCATGAAGCGCTCATATCGGCCCCTCTTCGGCATCCGCAATTGGCATGCAGCCACCCGGAACCCCAAAACGCCGAACCCGTACCGGGCTGAACCGGCCTATTTCCCACTGAGGTACTCTGCAACCGCTGCCATTTCCAGCGGCGTCATCTTGGCAACGATCGAATGCATCACCTCGTTGTCGTTGGTGCGCTCGCGCTGACCGAACTGCCGAAGCTGCGTTTCGATGTAGACCGCGTACTGTCCGGCCAGGCGGGGCAAAGAGGCGGTACCCAGGCCATCCTTCCCATGGCAACTGGCGCATGCAGGCACGCTGCTGAAGCGGTTGCCATGCAGGTAGACGTACTTGCCCATGCCTGCCAGATCCTCATCCTTCGCGGGCTCACGCGGCGCGGCCTTCTTTTCAAAGTATCGTCCCAACGCCACCATCTCGTCGGGTGTCAGTTTCGCAACCATCGCGCTCATGGCCGTGCTTTTGCGTTTGCCGCTCTTGAAGTTCTCGAGCTGCTTCGCGGTGTACTCCCAGTGCTGCCCGGCCAGTCGGGGGAAAACTTCGCTGGACGACTCCCCTTCCGTGCCGTGGCAAACGAAACAAACCCCGCCGACAATTTTTTTCGCGCGCTCCTCATCGGCCTGTGCCCAAGCCGAACCAGCCATCGCGAGCACGGCCATCATGACCAGAGACCTCATCGCCTTCATCCTGGACTCCATCGCCCCAACGATCGATCAATTGAACGTGTCGCCGACAAGCCGCCGACGACAACTCACGACGCTCAGGCCAGTGTGTCGGCCCAGATATTGCGCGCCCAGCCCATCGCGTACCCACCCTCCAGTTCGCTTGCAGCGGTGGAAACGCCCCCGGATCCGGGCACCGTCAGCATGGTCTTCTGCGCGGCGTCGTACCGATGCACGCTGGCCACATGCACCGCCTCGTCGGCGCTGACGAAGCTGTAACAGGTGTTGGTGTAGATCGGCAATGCGTTTGGCTGTTTTCCCGTCAGCAGCGCGACCACGGCCGCCGCGCAGGTCTTGCCATGCTGGTTGGCCATGTGGCCCGATTTGGGCATCAGCGGCGCGACCTGAATCGAGTCGCCCAGGACATGGATGTTCCGGGCCGCCTTGGCTTCATGGGTCAGAAAATCGACCTCGCACCAGCGCTTGTTCGCCGTTGCCAAGCCGGACCTGACCGCGATATCACCAGCGCGCATCGCGGGCAGCACGTTCAGGACGGCGGCCTTGAAGTCGTCGTTGAATTCAAACTTCAGCGTGTTCGTGGCGACATCGACATCCGCCAGACTGTGCTTGGGCCGGTATTCGATGATCCCTTTGTAGCGATCTGCCCAGGCCTTCTTGAACAGCGGCCCCTTGGACGTCACGTCGTCGTTGGCGTCAAAGATGATCACTTTGCTCTTCGGTTTGGCCTTGCTGAAGTAGCTTGCCACCTGGCACGCGCGCTCGTACGGACCGGGCGGGCAACGGTATGGCGCCAGCGGAATGGTCAAGGCATACACGCCGCCGTCCGGCATGGCTTCAAGTTGTTTGCGCAGCGCCACGGTCTGCGGCCCCGCCTTCCACGCGTGCAGCACTTTTTCCTGCGCGCCAGGTTTGTTCATGCCGGGCAGTGCCTCCCACATGAAGTCGATGCCCGGCGACAAAATCAACCGGTCGTAGCCCAGTTCGCCCCCGTTGGCCAGCTTGACGGTTCGCTTGTCTGCGTCGATGCCGGACACCCTGTCGCGCACCACATTGACGCCATGACGCTTGGCCAGGTTGTCGTAGGAGACGGTGATGTCCGCCATGGTCTTGCTGCCGCCGAGGACCAGGTTCGAGATGGGGCAGGACACGAAGTCCGCGTTGGGTTCGATCAAGGTCACCCGGATGCTTTTTTCCGACCACATGCGGATGTACTTGGCGGCGGTGGCGCCACCGAAACCGCCCCCAACCACCACCACATGCGGTCCGCCCGAGCCGCCCGACGCGGCACAACCACCCATCATCCCGGCGACTCCGAGCAAAGAACCAGCTCCAAGGACCCGCACCAATTCACGACGTTTCATGGCTTGCTCCCTTATTTTTTCAGTGCGGCGAAATAGCCAGCCAAGGCCTGGAGCTGCTCGTCCGAATAACCCTTGGCCAATTGATGCATCAAGGTCGCGGGTTTCTTGCCCGTCTTGAAGTCCATCATCTTTTTGAGCATCTCGTCCTTGTTGACGCCTGCCAGAGACTCCATGCCAGGCTGAGCAATGCCTGCCGTGCCGTGACAGGTCGCACAGGTCGAAGCCCAACCGCGCACCTGCATGGGGTCCATGGTTTGAGCGCCCGCCCATCCGGCCAAAGCGCTCAACATGCCGACCGCAGCCAACCGATTCCATCTCATCATGGTGTCTCCTGAAAAAATGCCTTGTGATCCCCGGGCAACGTCAACCTCCCGCCCGAGGCCTCGCCACCCTGGTCGTCACTCCTATCGGGGGTTACCGCAAGCGACACGGCCTGTCGGTCGGAACCACTAAATCCGGAGTGACTTATGTTTTGCCGAATGCTACGGCCTGTCGATCATGGGCGTACACCGTAGAAACCCGATGCAACCCGCCTGCCGGGAAAAAAGTCCAGACATGCGGCAGGCGTCGGCCCCGACAACCCATCCCGATCGTCGACGGCTCCAACGGAACGAGTCAGACGCCGCGTCAGGGCTTGACGGTTTCGGACTGGACGACCAGATCCAGCACGTAGACCGTCTTCGAAGCACCCGGCGGCGCCGAGGCGCGTTGGAACCGCTTCAGGCGAACCACGTTCTTCACGCCGGGGGTGTGCTTGTAGCCCTCAATGCTTTCGAACAGCGGCCGCCAGGCACCTGGCGTGCCAACCGTCAAGCCCTGCTCGTCAAACCGCCGGTCGCGCACCTGCAGGCACAGGGTTTCACCGTTCAGGGGGTTGTTGCAGGCCACCCGTTGCGCTGCGATTTCCATGAAGACCCGGGTGGCCGGCCCGTACAGCGCCTCAGGTGTCGCCTGTCCGGTCAGGGTCAGGTTGACGCCCGTCGGATCGCTCAGGCGCAGGTTGGTCGGCGTGCCTTTGCTCAGCTCGACCCGCAGCCCCTTCGCGAGCAGGTCCGCCATCGCTTTGTCCGCCTGCATCAAGGGCGCGTCGCAAGCCATCATGGTGGAGGCCACACGGCCCACGGTCAACACGCCGTCGGGGCCGAGCTGAAACGATCCGGTCAGCTGGTTGCACCCGCCCTGGACCTGCAGGCGCGAACCCGAAAAGCTCAGGACGAACGGCCGGGCAGCGTCCGGCAGCACCGCGCCGAGCCGCTGGCCTTGCGCGTTGATGGCGGACACGAGGGTCCAGCGATGGTCTTCCAGCGCCTGGAACAACGCGGTGGCAGGTGTCGGCGCAGCGGCAGTCGCCGAAACCCGTTTCAATACCTGGTTCGACGCGCTGGCCCAATCGGCCGGGGCATTGCGATTCAGCGCCAGCAAGCGCCCTTCCCCGACGGCAAAACGTTGGCCGTTGCCTTCCAGGGTGACGGTATTGCCGTCGGCGTTCCAGAAGAATTTGCCGGTCTCGACGCTCGGGGCGGGCTGGCGATCGAGGTACTGGGTCGAAAGCTCGTAGCGGCCGTCCGGCTTGAGGCTCAGGCGCGTCCGGATGCCGGGGCAGTCGGCACAGGGCAACACGCCCTCATAGGCGCCAGCCCAGTCGAGCGCGTTCCGGCTGCTGTGCAAGTCCGGCGCCGCCGTCCCGTCCTTCGTAGCGGACGGAGCGTCCGCATTCTGGGTGCCGGCGCAACCGGCGAGCAGGGCCAGCAACAGCCCCCCGAAAACCATTGTCTTCATCGATCACTCCCATCAAGAAAAAGCAGAAACCTTCAGTTGGGCCGCTTGAACCACGGCGCGGTTTCAAACACAGAGGCCGGGAAACCCTGGCCGTTGAGCGCGAGGCTGCGCTTGAGCACGAAATCGAACAGCAGGCTGTTGAAGTCCCGAAGGCCCCGCAAGGGTGCCAGCGAGGCCGGGTCCAGCAGTTTACGTTTGAACAGTGCTTCCAGGTAGATCAAAGGCACCACTCCAGGCAGCGGGTAGTCCGAGGCATTCAACAAGCGATCGTGCCAGTCGCGGCGCTCCAGCAGGGTGGCCACCACGCCCATGCGATTGCCCTGGGTGACGGCGGCGATGTCACCGACCAGGTTGCCGCGGTAGGCCGGCTCGTCCATCAGCCGCGCAAAGAGATCGAAGTTGGGTACCAGGGCCGATCCGCCCTTGTCGGTGTCGTGCCCTTCCCCCAGCGATGCGCAATGGGCCACCACCACCTTGACCCCCGCGTCGAGCGGCCGCCGCAGGCGCAGCGGGTTGCCCAGGTGCTCGCCAAAGCCATGCACCGCGCGCTCGTCGCCGGCATGGGTGATCAGGGGCAGGCGCAGCGCCGCCAGTCGGGCGTAGAAACGATCGCAGCGTGCGTCGGCAGGATCGATGTTCTGGGCCGACGGCAGCCACTTGATGCCGCGCGCGCCGTTGGCCACCGCGGCGTCCAGCCGGTCCAGCGCGCGCGGGTCATAGGGATGGATCGAGGGCGCCCAGACGATATGGGCCGGGTATTTTCTGGCCAGCCCGGCCACATAGTCATCGGGGACATGAAAGGTCGATCGTTCCGGCATCGGGGCGCCGGCGTCGTCGCGGGCCCAGTCAAAGCCGAACAACAGCACATGAAACCCGGGCTCCATGTCCTTGCACTGCGCCAGCAGGCGCTCCACAAAACTGCGGTCGACATTGCCGGGCGACTCGTCCACGCAGGAGGCGTTGACGTAAAAGCTCTTCTGCACGTAGCCCTTGGGACGCCAGACCTGGTTGAGGCGCGGGTTGTACCAGAGGCCGCTGCCTGAATCACCGTCGCCGAACACATGGCAATGCGTGTCCCAGACCTTGGCCGGATCAAGCCCCTTCCACGCGGCCTGCACCAGGGCATGGTTCTTCAACTCCGGGGGCAGTTCGGTGCGGCAGGCATTGAAGAGGCCGTCACGCAGCGAGAAATCGCAGCCCGACGCCAGCAGACCGGCACCCAGGCCCGCACCGATGAGCCAGCGCCGTTTCATGCGGCCCGCTCCCGCCGCGCGGCCTCCGCCGGAAAGCCCGGGCCCGTGCAGGCACCGGGGCTCCGACCGGGATGTCTGTTCATTGCGTTCTCCACAAATCTTTGTTGCCAGCCAGCCGTCCCGGAGGCGCAATGGGCCTGGTCATGGGACCCGCCGCCGGAACCCGCCTCGACGCGATCCGGCATCCATGGGCGGCAAGTGTATGACAGCGCGCCGTCGGCAGCCGGGTGCCCACGGTGCCGCCCCCCTGCCAATCCGATGGCCCTGCGCGTATATAGTCTGGCGCTGTCGACGCCCTGAATGGATGCCTCACCATGATCGGAATGCCCGCGCTTGTCCACGGCATGATGCTGCTGCTCATCAGCGGCTGGCTGCTGTACACCGGTCGCAGCGTGCTGGTTCCCATCGCGTTCGGCATGGTCGTGGTGTACGTCATCGTGGGGCTCGCCCAGGCGCTGGAACGCGTTCCCGTGCTGGGTCGCATCGTGCCGGTTCAGGTGCGCTACATCCTGTCGATTTCGATCATCGTCTACACCATCACGGCGCTGGCCTACCTCGTGATATCCAGCCGCGACAGCGTCGTCGCGTTGGCGCCGCAGTACCAAAAGTCTCTGCTCGCCATCATCCAGCAAGGCGCCGTTTTCCTGCGGATCGAAGGCGAGCCGACCTGGGCCACCTTGCGCGCAGACCTGTTCTCGCAGATCAACTTCCAGCGTTTTCTCGGCTCGATGGTGGTTTCTGTTTCGTCCATGGTCTCCAGCGCCGTCATCGTGTTGCTGTACGCGGCCTTTCTCCTGCTGGAACAACGGACCTTCACCGCGAAAATCGGCAGGCTGACGGATGACCCCCGCTCGGTGCAACGCATCATGGAGGTGGCGGGCAACATCAACCGGCGCGTCGGCGCCTACCTGGCGCTCAAGACCTTGATCAGCGTGCTGCTGGGCGTGACCTGCTGGGTGATCATGGTCTTCTTCGGGCTCGAATTTGCACCCTTCTGGGCGGCTTTGATCACCTTGCTGAACTTTGTTCCCTACATCGGCTCGTTCCTGGGCGTGCTGTTTCCGGTGGTGATGTCGGTGGTGCAGTTTGAGAACCAGGCCACGGTGCTCGGCCTGCTGATGGCGCTGACCGTGGCGCAGTTCGTGATTGGCAACTTCATCGACCCCTATGTGATGGGGAATTCCCTGAACCTGAGTCCGTTCGCCATTCTGGTGAGTCTGGCCGTCTGGTCGGAGCTGTGGGGCATCGCCGGCGCGTTTCTGGCGGTACCGTTGACGGCGGTGTTCGCCATCGTCCTGTCCAGTTTTCCCGATACCCGCCCGATGGCCGTGATGCTGTCACGCGACGGGCGCTTGTGACCGCCCGCGCCATGGACACAGAACCGTGAAGATGCTACGGGACACAGCCGGGCTGTTCAAGACTGCCGCGCTGCATTGGGTGGACGACTACGCGCAGAGCATGGGCGCCGCCCTGGCTTTCTACACCATGTTCTCGATCGCACCGCTGCTGCTGATCGTGATCTCGATCGCGGGCATGGTGTTCGGCGAAGACGCGGTCCGCGCGGCCATCTTCGGACAGTTGCAGGAATTGCTCGGCGGCCCCGGCGCAACGGCTGTCCAGGACCTGCTGGAAACGGCCCGGCGCCCCGTCGGCAGTGGAACCGCGGCCCTGTTCGGCCTGTTTTTCCTGTTCGTGGGCGCCACCTCGGTGTTCGCCGAACTTCAGGATGCCCTGAACCGGATCTGGCGGGCACCCCAACGTTCGCCCTCCTCGGGGCTCTGGAACCTGCTGCGCAGCCGCTTGCTGTCGTTCGGCATGATTCTCGGCATCGGCTTCCTGCTGATCGTCTCGCTGGCGCTCAGTGCCGGCCTGGCCGCCCTGGGTCGATGGCTGGATCCGCTGGCCACCGGGTGGGCCAGCGTCGCGCATGCGATCGAGCTCTCGATGGGGTTCGGTCTGTCGACCACCGTGTTTGCGTTGATCTACAAGACCATGCCGAGGGTTGGCATCCGCTGGAAGGACGTCTGGGTCGGCGCCGCGGTCACCGCCGTGCTTTTTGCGGCGGGGAAGTTCCTGATCGGCGCCTACATCGGCCGCAGCAATGTATCCACGGCCTTTGGCGCGGCGGCGTCGCTGATCGTGGTGCTGCTGTGGGTCTATTACTCGGCCCAGATCTTTCTGTACGGCGCCGAGTTCACCTGGGTGTACTCGCACCGGTACGGCTCGCGCAAGGACTTGACGCCCGGCACGGGATGGGGGCCCGGGGCAGCGAAACCGCCTCTGGCCGGGAAAGATCATTCAGCCAAGCCTTCGCCCGATTGAGAGTCAGGCGTCGCGGTTGGATTCGTTTGGCCGGATCGACTGTGCGCGCGCAAGTGCCGGCCGGCTTCTACAATGCGCTGCGGCCGGCGCGGAGCCTGCGGGCGCCGTCGCTTCTTGTTCCCCCCAACAATCTGGAGCCCGATCATGATCCGTCTGTCCAAACCTTCGGCCTTCGTCACCCTGACGCTCACCGCGCTGGCCGGTGTTTGCGGCATCGCCGAGGCACAGACCCGTGTCCAGTACGGCCGGGTCACCAACGTGGTCGCCACCACGGTCAACAACAGTTCGGCCCAGACCGTCGGAACGCTGGTGGGCGGAGGCATCGGCCTGGCCACGGGCAGCGGCCAGTCGGGCAGCAACCGCGCATTGCGCGCCGTCGGTGGCGCCGCTGCCGGCCGGGGCGTGGGCACCCTGGCTGGCCGCTCGCAGGCCTATGAATACACGGTGCTGGTCAACGGCACCACGACCGTGCGCATCGTGTCCGACCAGGCGGGCAAGCGGGTGGGCGATTGTGTCGCCGTCGAGCAAGGCCAATACAGCAACATCCGCCTGGTTCCCGACTCGCGCTGCGCGCCTCCCGCGCCGCGCACGGCGGCTTCAGCCGCCGCTGAAACCACCAGCGACATCGCCGCCGCAAGCGCCTGCGAACAGGCCAAGGCCCAGGTGCTGGCCGCAGAGACCGACGAGGCGTTCAGCCTCGCTGAGCGGCGCATGCGCCTGCTCTGCGGCGAGTGATGCGGCCTCTGGACTGAAACCGTTGCGCCCAGCCGCTGCGACGGCGGAGGAATGGCCTTTGGCCTGGTAACCGGCGTGCAAGCGCGGACTCGCGAGGCCCCTACAATGCTGCAATGCACAAAACCTCTGCACCCAGGCGCCCCGCAGCGCGTCGCGAACCCCTCCTGATCGACCTTGCCCTGCAGGGTGGTGGCGCCCATGGGGCATTCACCTGGGGGGTCCTCGATCGGCTGCTGGAGGAAGACTGGCTTACCGTGGATGGCATTTCGGGAACGTCCGCCGGGGCGATGAACGCGGCGGTGATGGCCAGCGGCCATGCCAAGGGCGGCTCCGATGGTGCCCGCGCGGCGCTGGAAACCTTCTGGCAAGCCGTGTCCGACTCCGGGAAGTACAGCCTGGTCCGGCGCGGCCCACTCGAGATGCTGACCGGCCGCTGGACCCTGGAGAACTCGCCGGCCTTCCTGGCCGGCGAGATGATGTCGCGCGTTTTTTCCCCCTATGACCTGAGCCCGCTCGGCGCGAATCCGCTGAAGAAGATCCTGGCCGAAACGGTCGATTTCGAAGCCCTCGCCGGCTCGCCGATCAAGCTGTTCATCACCGCCACCAACGTGCGCACCGGTGCGGGGCGGGTGTTTCGCAATGCCGAGATCACCCCCGACGTGCTGCTCGCCTCCGGGTGTCTGCCAACCTTGTTCCAGGCGGTGGAGATCGACGGCGAGTCGTACTGGGACGGCGGCTACATCGGCAACCCGACCATCACGCCACTGGTGCGCGAATGCAGGTCGCACGACACGATCCTGGTGCAGATCAATCCGGTCGAGCGGCCCGGCGTGCCACGCTCCGCGCGGGACATCCACAACCGCCTCAACGAAATCTCGTTCAACGCGCCCTTGCTGAAGGAGTTGCGGATGATCGCGCTGCTGCACAGGGTCGCCGACGCCGGACGCGGCGAAGGCGCGCTGTGGGCCGGCATGCGCATCCACCGCATCGCCACCGAGCGCGTGACCGAGCTCGACTCCACCTCGAAGATGATCACCGAGTGGCGTTTCCTGTGCGGATTGCGTGACGAGGGGCGCCGCACAGCCCAGGCTTTTCTCGACGCCCACGGCGCCGATCTCGGCAAGCGCTCGACGCTGGACCTGGATGCGATGACGGAGTGCCTCTGACCATGGGCATCCTCGGCATCCTGATCGCCCTGGCGCTGCTGGTCGGACTGGCTTTCCGTGGCTGGAGCGTGCTCGGGCTGGCGCCGGTGGCGGCGCTGGTGGCCGCGGCTTTTTCGGGCCAGCCGCTGCTCGCGCACTGGACCCAGACCTTCATGGGCGCCGCCGCCGGCTTCATCGCGAATTTTTTCCCGCTGTTCCTGCTCGGGGCCCTGTTCGGCAAGTTGATGGACGACAGCGGATCGGTCAGCGCGATCGCCCGCCTGATGACCGACAAACTGGGGCCGAAACGCGCCATCCTGGCCGTGGTGCTCGCTGGTGCGCTGGTCACCTACGGGGGCGTGAGCCTGTTTGTCGCGATGTTCGTGATCGCGCCCATGGGGCAGGCGCTGTTCCGCGCGGCCGACATCCCGAACCGCCTGTTGCCCGGCGCGGTGATGCTGGGCACCGCCACCTTCACCATGTCGGCGCTGCCGGGCTCGCCGGCGATCCAGAACGCGATCCCGATGCCCTTCTTCGGCACCACCCCGTTCGCCGCGCCCGGCCTGGGCCTGGTGGCGGCGGGCGTCATGCTCGGCTTCGGCCTGTGGTGGCTGAACCGGGCCGAAGCCCTGGCCCGGCGTGCCGGCGAAGGCTTTGGCGCCCCGGCGTTGCCGGCCCCCGGCGCCGCGCAGGACCCCGTTGTCCGCGAACGCGCCGTCGCCTCGAACGGGTTTGATCCCGCCGAGATCGGGCACGGCGCGCCCAGCGCCCGGTTGCCGGGTGCGTTCGTGGCCCTGCTTCCGCTGATCGTGGTGATGACGGTCAACCTGCTGATGTCCATGGTGGTGCTGCCGGCGCTGGACACCAGTTACCTGGCCGAACCGTTCTGGGGATCCACCTCCATCGCCGGCGTGGGCGGCGTCTGGTCGGTGATCGTGGCGCTGAGCGCGGCCATCGTGGTGCTGTACGCCCTCAACCGCAGCCGCCTGGCGACGCTGCGGGAAACCGTGGACGCCGGGCTGAACGCGTCCGCGCTGCCGGTGATGAGCGTGGCCAGCCTGGTGGGTTTCGGGGCCGTGGTTGCCGCGCTGCCCGCTTTCGAAATCGTGCGCGACTGGGTGCTGGACATCGATGGCGGCCCGCTGGTCGGGCTGGCCATCGCCACCAACGTGTTGTCGGCGCTGACCGGTTCGGCCTCGGGTGGTCTGACCATCGCGTTGGCCACGCTCGGCGAGACCTACATGGCGCTGGCGGCCAGCTACGGCATCGATCCGGCGTTGATGCACCGTGTGGCGGTCATCGGTTCGGGCTCGCTCGACAGCCTGCCGCACAACGGCGCCGTTGTCACGCTGCTGGCGGTCTGCGGCGCCACCCACAAGGAAAGTTACCGTGACATCGTCATGTGCGGCATCGTCGGCGCCCTGCTCGCGCTGGCGGTGGTGATCGTGCTGGGTTCGGTTTTCGGCTCGTTCTGAGGCCCGGTGCGGGCGTCAGAGGGGCTCAAACCAGGGTTTTGGCCCGAAATTCTGGTCCAAAACGGCCTCCTCCCAGCGCCAAATGGCCACGGGGCGCTATCATTATTGAACCACCATCCGAGGCGTCGAAGGCTTTTTTTTTGGTTCTTCACGGAATTGAGTGAAGAAAGGCAATAGAGGGGAGCGGTGCATCTTCG
>JADHED010000218.1_pt1 | contig 78499 bp, 76 predicted proteins | sample 8952041 | NCBI WGS metagenome assembly JADHED01 (sample SAMN16124423, study PRJNA663239) | bioreactor sludge metagenome | isolation source: sludge (control) | place: India:Bengaluru | collected 2018-09-08
ATGCACTCTTGGCCCGACTCATTGGCTACGTCGCACTTCGTACTTGAATCCGCCACTTGAATTTTGCGTTTTCGAGGCCTTTTGGCGGCCTGCTGATGCGCCATGTGAGCGGTCATTCTGTCTGCCAGCCCTTCGTTGGCCCCATGACGTGCCCCTGTCAGTCTTGACAGGGTGAGGACGCCCAACTTCCGGATCAGCCGGTAGCATCGGGTGCAACCAGTGAGGGCGCTCCGTGATCCTGTCGGTTCTCGAAAATTCTTGCCCCAGCCCGGCATGGTGCTGATGACTTTGGTGCCCCGGGGCGACACCCTGCTGGCCGAGGTGCAGGTGCGCAACGAAGACGTGGGCTTCGTGTACCAGGGGCAGCGCGTCAAGCTCAAGGTGGCGGCCTACCCATTCCAGAAATACGGGTTGCTCGAAGGCCGCATCCAGACCCTGGCCCCCGACGTGCAGGTCAACCCCAACAGGCCATCGCCCAACGCGATGGAAGGCTACAAGGCGCTGGTGCAGCTCGACACGCCGCATCTGGAATCCCTCACCGGCGACGCCCGCCAGCGCAAGGGCCTGGAGGCCGGCATGCAGGTGACCGCCGAGATCCACCAGGGCCAGCGAACCATCATGGAATACCTGCTGAGCCCCGTGCAGAAAGTGGCGGCCGAGGCGGGGAGGGAAAGGTGAAAACTATGAATTCAATAGCTAAACAAGACCAATTGACACTGGGGATTGGCCAAAATCTTCACGAAACCCATCAAAACGGCTCCGCCGGTGGTCGAACTTGGCCGTTGAGCCAGCAGCGATCCCGTGCGGGCATGCTGCGCATCTTGCGCACAGGCATCAACACGGAGTTCAACAGCATCACCGTGCGCAACTGGCGCCAGGGCGAACTGGGCATCACGCTCGCCTCGGACAAGGCCGCCCTGAGCGCGCCACTGCAGCCCTACACCGGCCAGGAGCGCACCCTGAGCGCCGAAAGCCATGGCCCGCTCGTCACCGGCGAGGCGGGCGTTGACCGCTACAACTGGGGCGCCGACGCCAGCACCTGGGTGGCCGAGCCCGGCTTCGCGGATGTGACCGGTTATTCAAACAGTGAATACGGAGCGTCGTTGAGCAAGTTCGACAACCTGATCGCGAGCACCGGCGCGGGCAACGACGTGTTTGTCGGCTACACGGGTCATGACACGGTGGATGCGGGGGCCGGCAACGATCTGCTCATCGGTGGACCGGGTTTCAACGTGCTCAAGGCCGGCGCTGGCGACGACATCGTGACGGTGCTTGGCGCCTCAAGTTTCAACAGCCCGCTTCGCACCGGGCCCCAGGACCAATGGAGTGCGCCGGCGGGGGCTGGCGTGCTCAGCGCCGGGCCGACGAGGGGCGCTTACCGGGACAGCAGCGGGATGCTGGTTTTTGGCGACGGCGGCGCCAACACCCTCAACGGCTCTGCGCAGGACGACCACCTCTACGGCGGCGCAGGCGCCGACACCCTCAACGGCCAGGCCGGCAACGACTACCTTGAAGGCGGCGCCGGCGCCGACACCTACCAGTTCACCGGCAGCTTCGGCCACGACACCGTGCTCGACGCCGGCGGTCAGGGCACGATCCGCATCAACACCGACGTGCTCGACGGCGGCATCCGGCTCACCGACACCATCTGGGAATCGCCGGACAAGAAATACATCTACGTCGTGCTCGGCGCCGACCTCATCATCGGCCAGCGCACCGCCCCTGGCGCACCCACGGTCACCGACACCCTCACCGTCAAGAACTGGCACCCGGGCGAGCTGGGCCTCACGCCACATACAGCCGCTGCGCCCGCACCCGCCCCGTTGAGCCACCTCACCGTCTACCAGGCCTACAGCCCGGCGGCCAACGATCAGGGCAGCGTGACGGAAGTGATCGACGGCCAAAGCACCAGCACGCCCAGCGGCGCCGACTACACCGTGGCGCGCACTACCACCACCGGGCTGGCCAGCATCGTCACCACGGGCCCGGACAGCCAGTACATCACCGCCGACAGCTGGGACCAGCAGATCAGCACCGGAGAGGGCAACGACCTGGTCATCGCCGGCCAATGGGAGCTGCCGGCCGGCAGCATCGATGCCGACATCGTCAACACCGGTGCGGGCAGCGACCTGGTGTTCACCGGCCAGGGGCAAGACATCATCGACGCCGGTGATGGCGATGACTTCATCATGAGCGGCGGCATGGGCGCGGTGGCGGCCATGCAGAGCGAAGACCCGGCCACCCAGGTGCCAGCAGGTGCCACCTGGGTGCGCGCGGGCATGGGCAGCTGGGGCCTGTACAACGATTCGGCCAATGGCGATTTGGGTGGACGGCTGGCGCCCTACGGCATCAATACCGCGCAGTTCTGGCAGACCGGGGCAGGCGCGGTGGATGGCGTTCGGTTGCTGCCGCCTGGCGATGCTTGCCAAGAAGACGCTATCGGGTCGATAGCAAACAAAGACCATTTTGGGAAGGGTACTTGGAGATTTGATTCGAAATCTTGGGTGTTTACGTCCCGAAAGCACCGCTGGCGATGGCGTTTTGATCGCTCAAACGCCCAAACCGCGCAAGCGCGAGCCGTTCGGTGCACTGCGAACACATGGCCGGGAATGCGCTTGCAAACCGCTGAGGGCATGACACCAAGCGCTGACTCCCAAGCTGCAAACCAAACCAACAGGACAGGCGCGCCATGAACGCTTTGAAGACTTGTCTCACCGGGAGGCGTGCCACGCTATTGCTGACCTTCGCGGCATTGACAACCGCGCTGGCCGGATGTGAGCGCTGGTCACTGGACCGGCAGATGGAAGAGCTGTGCAAGAAGGACGGCGGCATCAAGGTCTATGAAACGGTGACGCTGCCGGCGAGTGATTTGAGCAATATCGGACAGCCCTTGGCTCGGTATCAGCAGACGGCCAAGTCAGAGGAAGAACTCTTCGGGCCGGACTACAAGTACGTTGTAAAGCGGGACTTCATTGTTGGTCCACATGCTCGCGCAGATCGCGGTGAAGGGCAATTAACCCGGTGGCATCAAGCAATTTATCGCCGTTCAGACGGTCGCTTGTTGGGTGAAGCGGTCCGCTACAACCGCAGCGGTGGGGATGGATTCACTTTTGGATTCCAACCTAGCGGGAAAAACTGTCCGGAAGATCGCATCGGTTTGGAGTTGCACATCTTTGTTAAGGGAAATTGAAAATGACGACAAGCACACAACTCAGTTCATACGCGCAAACCGCAGTGGCAGCTTATGCGGTTGGTCTTGTACCGGGGGGGAACAATTCGCTGCATTACAGGGATCAAATTGTCGGCATGGCCACCGCGCAAGCAGCCGCCTTTGATGCCGCATGGGTGGTCCTCCAGCAATCCCCATCAGACCCGGTTACAGGCTTCTCCGCCGTCCTGCTGCAACGCAAGGACGCCAACGGCAATGCCACCGGAGAAAAAGTCTTGGCCATCGCGGGCACGGATCCCAGCAGCCCGGCTGATTTGGCGGCTGACCTCGGCATCGCGCTTTCTGGTTCGGTCGCCAACATGGACCAGGGGAAATCGGGGTCAGATCCCCATTATCATGATGCAAAACCAACCCTGACATCCCCCTCATGGCCCGCCTACCCCGCCTTACGCTGCCCGGCTACCCGCACCACGTCATCCAGCGCGGCAACAACCGGCAGGCGATCTTTGCGACCGCGGCGGACTACCAGGCGTTGGTCGGCTTGCTGGCCGACAACGCGCAGAAGTTCGGCGTCGCAATTCACGCCTATGTGCTGATGAGCAACCACTTTCATCTGCTGGCCACGCCGCAGACCGCCGACGGCCTGCCGCAGATGATGCAGGCGGTGGGGCGCAGCTATGTGCGTTTCTTCAACAACGCCCAGGGCCGCACCGGCACGCTGTGGGAGGGGCGCTACCGTTCCACGCTGATCCAGTCCGACCGCTACCTGCTGGCCTGCATGGTCTATATCGACCTCAACCCGGTGCGTGCGGGCCTGGTGGCGGACGCGGCCGATTACCCGTGGTCCAGTCACGGCCACTACATCGGGCGCCGGGCCGACAAGCTGATCACGCCGCATCCGCTGTTCTGGGAACTGGGTAACACGCCGTTCGCCCGGGAGGCGGCGTACGCCGAATTGGTGCATGCGGGCATCACGGTGGAGCAGCAAACCGCGCTGACGCGTTCGGCACTGAGCGGCTGGGCGCTGGGCGAGCCCGATTTTGTGGCGGATCTGCAAACGCGCACCGCCCGCCGGGTCAGCCCGGCGCAGGCGGGGCGGCCGGTTTCGGCACCGGTGGCTGAGGCGAAAAAGTGAACGAATCCAGCCTTTTCCCATCGGCAATAGGTCACCGACAGCTACTGTTTTTGATATGTCCCTAATTTACTGAATATTGCTGGATTCGGTAATTAAATGGAATCTGACCCCGATTAATTTGCTTGGCACCGTTGTTGCAGTGCGGTATGCTCCGTGTCCCTGTGAAAATTTAGGAGTGCGCCATGACGACGGCAGCCGAAAGAAATCAACTGCAACACGCCGGGCTGTACGACCCGGCCCAAGAACACGATGCCTGCGGCGTGGGTTTTGTGGCGCACATCAAGGGCGAGAAGTCGCACGCGATCGTGCAGCAGGGTCTGAAGATCCTGGAGAACCTCGACCACCGTGGCGCCGTCGGCGCCGACAAGCTCATGGGCGACGGCGCGGGCATCCTGATCCAGCTGCCCGACGCCCTGTACCGCGAAGAGATGGGCAAACAAGGCGTGGAGCTGCCGCCGCCGGGCGAATACGGCGTGGGCATGATCTTCCTGCCCAAGGAGCATGCCTCGCGCCTGGCCTGCGAGCAGGAGATGGAGCGCGCGATCAAGGCCGAGGGCCAGGTGCTGCTCGGCTGGCGCGACGTGCCGGTCAACAAGGCCATGCCGATGTCGCCCACGGTGCGCGAGAAAGAGCCGGTGCTGCGCCAGGTGTTCATCGGGCGCGGCAGCAACGTCATCGTGCAGGACGCCCTGGAGCGCAAGCTGTACGTGATCCGCAAGACGGCCAGCGCCCACATCCAGGCGCTCAAGCTCAAGCACAGCAAGGAATACTATGTGCCGAGCATGTCCAGCCGCACGGTGATCTACAAGGGCCTGCTGCTGGCGGACCAGGTGGGCACCTACTACCTGGATCTGCAAGACCCGCGCTGCGTCTCGGCCCTGGGTCTGGTGCACCAGCGCTTTTCCACCAACACCTTCCCCGAGTGGCCGCTGGCCCACCCGTACCGCTACGTGGCGCACAACGGCGAGATCAACACCGTCAAGGGCAACTACAACTGGATGAAGGCCCGCGAGGGCGTGATGACGTCGCCGGTGCTGGGTGAAGACCTGAAAAAGCTGTACCCGATCAGCTTCGCCGACCAGTCCGACACTGCCACCTTCGACAACTGCCTGGAACTGCTCACCATGGCCGGCTACCCCATCAGCCAGGCCGTGATGATGATGATCCCGGAGCCCTGGGAGCAGCACACCACGATGGACGAGCGCCGCAAGGCCTTCTACGAATACCACGCGGCCATGCTGGAACCCTGGGACGGCCCGGCCTCGATCGTGTTCACCGACGGCCGCCAGATCGGCGCCACGCTCGACCGCAACGGCCTGCGCCCCTCGCGCTACTGCATCACCGACGACGATTTCGTTATCATGGGCTCGGAGTCCGGCGTGCTGCCCGTGCCCGAGAACAAGATCGTGCGCAAGTGGCGCCTGCAACCCGGCAAGATGTTCCTGATCGACCTGGAGCAGGGCCGCATGATCGAGGACGAAGAGCTCAAGGCCAACCTGGCCAACAGCAAGCCCTACAAGCAGTGGATCGAGAACCTGCGCATCCGCTTGGACGACGTGGAAAGCCCGGTGGCGGGTGCATCGAGCACGGAGCTCCCGGTGATCGACACCGAACCGCAGACCGCCGGCCTCGAATCGGTCGCGCCGGAACTCCTGGACCGCCAGCAGGCTTTTGGCATGACCCAGGAAGACATCAAGTTCCTGATGAGCCCGATGGCCGTCAACGGCGAAGAGGGTATCGGCTCGATGGGCAACGACAGCCCGCTGGCCGTGCTGTCCGACCGCAACAAGCCGCTCTACAACTACTTCAAGCAGTTGTTCGCCCAGGTGACCAACCCGCCGATCGACCCGATCCGCGAGGCCATCGTCATGTCGCTGGTGTCGTTCATCGGTCCCAAGCCTAACCTGCTCGACATCAACCAGGTCAATCCGCCGATGCGCCTGGAGGTCAGCCAGCCGGTGCTGGATGTCGACGACATGGCCAAGCTGCGCGACATCGAACGCTCAACCCAGGGCAAGTTCCGCAGCCACACGCTGGACATCACCTACCCGATCCACTGGGGCCGCGAAGGCGTGGAGGCCAAGCTGGCCTCGCTGTGCGCCGAGGCGGTTGACGCCATCAAGGGCGGCAAGAACATCCTGATCATCAGCGACCGTGGCATCTCCAGCACCCAGGTGGCGATCCCGGCGCTGCTGGCGCTGTCGGCCATCCACCAGCACCTGGTGCGCGAAGGCTTGCGCACCACGGCCGGTCTGGTCGTGGAGACCGGCACGGCGCGCGAGGTGCACCACTTCGCGGTGCTGGCGGGCTATGGCGCCGAAGCGGTGCACCCCTACCTCGCCATGGAGACCATTGCAGCCATCCACATGGACCTGCCGGGCGACCTGTCGGCCGAGAAGGCGGTCTACAACTACATCAAGGCCATTGGCAAGGGCCTGTCGAAGATCATGTCCAAGATGGGCGTGAGCACCTACATGTCGTATTGCGGTGCCCAGCTGTTCGAGGCCATCGGCATCAACAGCGAAACCGTCGCGAAGTACTTCACCGGCACCGCCAGCCGCGTGCAGGGCATCGGTGTGTTCGAGATCGCCGAAGAGGCCATCCGCATGCACAAGGCCGCCTTCGGTGCCGACCCGGTGCTGGCGACGATGCTGGATGCCGGCGGCGAATACGCCTGGCGCACCCGCGGCGAAGAGCACATGTGGACGCCCGACGCCATTGCCAAGCTGCAGCACAGCACGCGCGCCAACAACTGGAACACGTACAAGGAATACGCCCAGATCATCAACGACCAGAGCCGGCGTCACATGACGCTGCGCGGCCTGTTCGAATTCAAGGTCGACCCGGCCAAGGCCATTTCGCTCGACGAGGTGGAGCCGGCCAAGGAGATCGTGAAGCGCTTCGCCACCGGCGCCATGTCGCTGGGCTCGATTTCCACCGAGGCTCACGCCACGCTCGCTGTGGCGATGAACCGCATCGGTGGCAAGAGCAACACCGGCGAAGGCGGCGAGGACGCGGCGCGCTATCGCAACGAGCTCAAGGGCATCCCGATCCGCAAGGGCGAGTCGCTGCGCAGCGTCATCGGCGCCGACGTGGTCGAGGTCGACCTGCCACTGGAAGACGGCGACTCGCTGCGCTCGCGCATCAAGCAAGTGGCCTCGGGACGCTTCGGCGTCACGGCCGAATACCTGTCCTCGGCAGACCAGATCCAGATCAAGATGGCCCAGGGCGCCAAGCCCGGTGAAGGCGGCCAGCTGCCGGGCGGCAAGGTGTCGGACTACATTGGCAAGCTGCGCCACAGCGTGCCCGGCGTCGGCCTGATCTCGCCGCCGCCGCACCACGACATCTACTCGATCGAAGACCTGGCCCAGTTGATCCACGACCTGAAGAACGTGGCGCCGCACAGCGACATCAGCGTCAAGCTGGTGTCCGAGGTCGGCGTGGGCACCATCGCCGCGGGCGTGGCCAAGTGCAAGGCCGATCACGTGGTGATCTCGGGCCATGACGGCGGCACCGGCGCGTCGCCGTGGTCGTCGATCAAGCATGCCGGCAGCCCGTGGGAGATCGGGCTGGCCGAGACCCAGCAGACGCTGGTGCTCAATCGCCTGCGCGGTCGCATCCGCGTGCAGGCCGACGGCCAGATGAAGACCGGTCGCGACGTGGCCATCGGCGCCTTGCTGGGTGCCGACGAGTTCGGCTTTGCCACGGCGCCGCTGGTCGTCGAGGGCTGCATCATGATGCGCAAGTGCCACCTGAACACCTGTCCGGTCGGCGTGGCCACCCAGGACCCGGCATTGCGCCGCAAGTTTGCCGGCAAACCCGAGCACGTGGTGAACTACTTCTTCTTCATCGCCGAGGAGGTGCGCCAGATCATGGCCCAGCTGGGCATTCGCAAGTTCGACGACCTGATCGGTCGCACCGACCTGCTCGACATGAAAAAGGGGCTGGCGCACTGGAAGGCCAAGGGACTGGACTTCAGCCGCCTGTTCGCGCAGCCGGTCGTCGCGTCCGACGTGCCGCGCCTGCACGTCGACCGGCAGGACCACGGGCTCGAAAAAGCGCTGGACAACGTGCTGATCGCGAAATCGAAGGCCGCCATCGACAAGGGCGAGCGGGTGCAGTTCATGGAGGTCGCACGCAACGTCAACCGCTCGGTCGGCGCCATGCTCTCCGGGGCGGTCACGAAGGTGCACCCAGACGGCCTGCCCGATGACACGATCCGCATCCAGCTCGAAGGCACGGGGGGTCAATCCTTCGGCGCGTTCCTGTGCAACGGCATCACCCTGTACCTGATCGGTGACGCCAATGACTACACCGGCAAGGGCCTGTCCGGCGGCCGGGTGGTGGTGCGCCCGAGCATCGACTTCCGGGGCGAAGCCACCCGCAACATCATCGTCGGCAACACAGTCATGTACGGCGCCACCACGGGGGAGGCCTTCTTCAGCGGCGTGGCCGGCGAACGTTTTGCCGTGCGCCTGTCCGGCGCGACGGCGGTGGTTGAAGGCACCGGCGACCACGGTTGTGAATACATGACCGGCGGCACCGTGGCCGTCCTCGGAAAGACCGGCCGCAACTTTGCCGCAGGCATGTCCGGCGGCATCGCTTACGTCTATGACGAAGACGGGCAGTTCGCCAAGCGCTGCAACACGGCGATGGTGACCCTGGAAAAAGTGCTCCCGGTGGCCGAGCAGGAGGCCACGGTGGACCGTGGCGTGTGGCACCGTGAGCAGACCGACGAAGCCCAGTTGCGCAAGTTGCTGGAAGACCACAACCGCTGGACGGGCAGCAAGCGCGCGCGCGAACTGCTGGACAACTGGGCCGAGGCGCGCGGCAAGTTCGTGAAGGTGTTCCCGAACGAATACAAGCGCGCGCTGGGCGAGATTTATGCCCGAAAAATGGCCAAGTCCAGCGTGGATGGGCCTAAAGCTGCTACGAAAAAAGAAGCTGTCGCAGCGAAGTAAGCAAAGGAACAATCATGGGAAAAGTGACCGGCTTCATGGAATACGAGCGCATCGAGGAGGGCTACAAGCCCGTCTCCGAGCGCGTGAAGCACTACAAGGAGTTCGTGGTCGGCCTGACCGAGGCGCAGTCGAAAGTCCAGGGCGCACGCTGCATGGACTGTGGCACGCCGTTCTGCAACAGCGGCTGCCCCGTCAACAACATCATTCCGGACTTCAACGACCTCGTCTACCACGGCGACTGGAAAAACGCGATCGCGGTGCTGCACAGCACCAACAACTTCCCCGAGTTCACCGGCCGCATCTGCCCGGCGCCGTGCGAGGCCGCCTGCACCATCAACGTCAACGGCGACGCGGTCGGCATCAAGTCGATCGAGCACGCGATCATCGACCGTGCCTGGGCCGAAGGCTGGGTACAGCCGCAGCCGGCCGCGCACAAGACCGGCAAACGGGTCGCGGTGATCGGCGCCGGCCCGGCGGGTCTGGCCGCTGCGCAGCAGCTGGCGCGCGCCGGCCATGACGTGACCCTGTTTGAGAAGAACGACCGGGTGGGCGGTCTGCTGCGTTACGGCATTCCCGATTTCAAGCTGGAGAAATCGCACATCGACCGCCGCGTCAAGCAGCTCGAGGCCGAGGGCGTGACGATCCGCACCGGCGTGCTGATCGGCCAGTTGCCCGCCGGCAGCAAGGTGACCAACTGGGCCAGGGAGTCGATCACGCCCGAGCAGCTCGGCAAGGACTTCGACGCCGTGTTGCTGACCGGCGGCGCCGAACAGTCGCGCGACCTGCCGGTGCCCGGTCGGGAGCTGGACGGCATCCACTTTGCGATGGAGTTTCTGCCGCAGCAGAACAAGGTGAACGCCGGCGACAAGCTCAAAGGCCAGTTGCGCGCGGATGGCAAGCACGTCATCGTCATCGGTGGCGGCGACACCGGCAGCGACTGTGTGGGCACATCGAACCGCCATGGCGCCGCCAGCGTGACCCAGTTCGAGGTCATGCCCATGCCGCCCGAGCAGGAGGACAAGCCGATGGTGTGGCCCTACTGGCCGCTGAAGCTGCGCACGAGTTCCAGCCACGAGGAGGGCTGCGAACGCGTGTTCGCCATTTCGACCAAGGAGTTCATCGGCAAGAATGGCAAGGTCACCGGCCTGAAGACCGTGCAGGTCGAGTTCAAGGCCGGCAAGTTCACCGAAGTGCCGGGCACGGAAAAGGAGTACAAGGCCGATCTGGTCCTGCTCGCCATGGGCTTCGTGAATCCGGTGGCGAGCATTCTGGAAGGGTTCGGCGTCGAGAAGGATGCGCGCGGCAATGCCAAGGCCTTGACGGATGGCGCGGGCTGCTACGCCACGAACGTCCCCAAGGTGTTCGCCGCCGGCGACATGCGCCGCGGCCAGTCGCTGGTGGTGTGGGCGATCCGCGAAGGGCGCCAGGCCGCGCGCGCGGTCGACGAGTTCCTGATGGGCGCCAGCGACCTGCCGCGCTGAAGACGCCGTGGTCCGTCGGGCATCAGGGTTAACCTGAATCCCGTATCATGCAGACAGCCGGGCTCCGTCCGGCTTTTGCATTCATGACGCCCCCATCCGACGACGCCCTGGTGGAACTGCGCGACCTGACCTTCGGGTATGGGGAGCGGGTCGTGCTCGACAACATCTCGCTGACCCTGCCGCGTGGCAAGGTTACGTCGCTGTTGGGCGCATCGGGCGGCGGAAAGACCACCACGCTGCGCCTCATCGGCGGGCAGAACCGGGCCCAGCGGGGGCAGTTGTTGTTCGACGGCCAGGACGTCACCCACATGACGCCCTCGCAGCTCTTCGCGATGCGCCGTCGCATGGGCATGTTGTTCCAGTTCGGCGCATTGTTCACCGATCTCGATGTGTTCGAGAACGTGGCCTTTCCGCTGCGTGAGCACACCGACCTGCCCGAGGCGTTGATCCGCGACATCGTGCTGATGAAGCTCGACGCGGTGGGCCTTCGGGGCGCGCGCGATCTGATGCCGTCCGAACTGTCCGGTGGCATGAACCGCCGGGTGGCCCTGGCGCGGGCCATCGCGATGGACCCCGATCTGATCCTGTATGACGAGCCGTTCTCGGGGCTGGATCCGATCGCGCTGGGCACGGCGGCACGGCTGATCCGTCAACTCAACGACACACTGGGCATCACCAGCCTGGTGGTGTCGCACGAGATCCCCGAGACGTTTCGCATCTCGGATCAGGTCATCATCCTGGCCAACGGACGCATTGCCGCGCAGGGCACGCCCGAGCAGGTGCGGAATTCGACCGACCCGCTGGTGGTGCAGTTCGTCGAGGGCCAGAGCGACGGCCCGGTGCGCCTCCACTACCCGGCGCAACCGGTGGAGCAGGACTTCGGTGAGGTGGTACGGTGAGCGCCGCCGGACCGCTCCGAGGCGCGAGGTCCCCCTTGGGGGGCAGCGTCTTACGCGAAGCGACAAGCGTGGGGGCGAAATGACCTGGTACCGGCCCGCCGATGTCGGCTTTGCCACCCGCAGGACGCTGGCGGACTGGGGTTATGGCGCCCGGCTGCTGCTGAGACTCGTGTCGCTGTTCGGCGCCTGCGTCCGGCGCTTCGGCCTGGTGCGCGACCAGGTGTTTTTCCTTGGCAACTATTCGCTGGCCATCATTTCGGTGTCGGGCCTGTTCGTGGGCTTTGTGCTGGGCCTGCAGGGTTACTACACGCTGCAACGGTACGGCTCTTCCGAGGCGGTGGGACTTCTGGTTGCGCTGAGCCTGGTGCGGGAGCTGGGCCCGGTGATCACGGCGCTGCTGTTCGCCGGGCGCGCCGGCGCGTCGCTGACCGCCGAAATCGGGCTGATGCGCGCCGGCGAGCAGCTGACCGCGATGGAAATGATGGCGGTGGACCCGGTGCGGCGCATCCTGGCGCCACGCTTCTGGGGCGGCGCGATCGCGATGCCCCTGCTGGCGGCCGTTTTCAGCGCGGTGGGCATACTGGGCGGCTATGTGGTGGCGGTGATGCTCATCGGTATCGATTCGGGTGCCTTCTGGAGTCAGATGCAGGGCGGCGTCGACGTCTGGAGCGATGTCGGCAATGGCGTGGTCAAGAGCGTTGTGTTCGGCATCGCGGTGACTTTCATTGCCCTGTTGCAGGGTTACGAAGCCCAGCCCACCCCCGAGGGGGTGTCGAAGGCGACGACGCGCACCGTGGTGGTGGCGTCGCTGTCGGTGCTCGGTCTGGATTTCGTCCTGACCGTCATGATGTTCAGTATCTAGGGGAAACGGGTGCAACGATCGAGGAATGATGTGTGGGTGGGGCTGTTTGTGATGGTCGGGCTGGCCGCTGTGCTGTTTCTTGCGCTGAAGTCGGCCAACCTGCTGAGCCTGAACTTCCAGTCCGATTACCGCGTCACCGCGCGGTTCGACAACATCGGCGGACTCAAGCCCAAGGCGGCCGTCAAGAGTGCGGGCGTGGTGGTCGGTCGCGTGGAGTCCATCACCTTCGATGACAAGACCTACCAGGCCAAGGTCACGCTGGCGCTCGAAAGCCGTTATGCGTTTCCGAAGGACAGCTCGCTCAAGGTGCTGACCAGCGGTCTGCTGGGCGAGCAGTACATCGGCATCGAAGCGGGTGCCGACGAGAAAGCGCTGGCGGCCGGCGACGCGGTCAGCGCGACCCAGTCGGCCGTGGTGCTGGAAAACCTGATCGGACAGTTCCTGTTCAGCAAGGCGGCCGAAAGCGGCGGCAACGGCGCCAGGACGACCGTCAATGGCATGGCCAAAGGGACCGGCAGCAAGAAATGACCATTGCGGCAAGGCCCATGCGATCCGCGCAATCGCCGCGCGGCTGGGTGCTGGCGGCTTGCATGGCCATCGCGCTGCTTGCGGGCTGCGCCAGCGGGCCGGGCGCCAACCCGCGCGATCCGTGGGAACCGATGAACCGGCAGGTGTTCGCGTTCAACGAGGCGTTCGACGAAGCCGCCTTCAAGCCGGTTGCCGTGGCCTACAAAACGGCGACGCCGCGCCTGGTGCGCGCCGGCGTCACCAATTTCTTCAACAACCTGGGGGATGCCTGGTCGCTGTTCAACAACGTGCTGCAGGGCAAGCTGCAGGCGTCGGTCGAGACTTATTTTCGTCTCACCGTCAACACGATCTGGGGCATCGGAGGCGTTTTCGACATCGCGACCGAAATCGGCGTCGAACCCCATCCGGAGGACTTCGGTCAGACCCTCGGGCTCTGGGGCTTGCCGACCGGGCCCTATCTGGTGCTGCCATTTTTCGGTCCGTCCAACGTGCGGGACGCCCTGGCCACACCGGCCGACACCTTTGGCTACCCGGTGACGCTGGTCAACCCGGTGGCGCTTCGCAACAGCCTGGCGGCCTTGAACGCGGTGGACAAGCGGGCCAACTTCCTGCGGGCCGGTGACCTGCTTGAAGAGTCGGCGCTGGACAAATACGTCTTCAGCCGGGACGTCTTCCTGCAGAAGCGACGCAACGACATTTACGATGGTTCACCGCCGCCCGAAGACGAAAACCCTCCCGAGCCCGAGAATTCGGGGGACAAACCGTGATCGCCGACGTCGTCCAGGTCACTGCCAGATCCCTGATTCCCTCGTATTTCCGACACTGAACAAACCATGAATCGCCGTCACCTTCTCGCCAACCTCCTGGTCGTCCTGACGCTTGCCGCCGCACCGTTGGCGCAAGGCGCCGACGAGGCGCCCGATGCCTGGATCAAACGCCTGTCGACCGAGGTGCTCGACACCATCAAGGCCGACAAGTCGCTCCAGTCGGGAAACCTGCCCAAGGTGGTTGCCCTGGTGGACAGCAAGATCATGCCCAACGTGGATTTCCAGCGCATGACGGCGTCGGCGGCAGGGCCGGCCTGGCGCAAGGCCACGCCGGAGCAGCAGAAAAGCCTTCAGGAGGAGTTCAAGATCCTGCTGGTGCGGACCTATGCGGGGGCTTTGTCGCAGGTCAGTGACCAGGAGATCGCGCTGAAGCCCCTGCGAGCGGCGGCTGAAGACAAAGAGGTGGTGGTCCGCACCGAGATCCGGGGGCGAGGCGAACCGGTGCAACTCGACTACCGCCTCCAGAAGACGCCCGGGCAGGGCGCAGGGTGGAAGATTTACGACCTGAACGTCATGGGAGTCTGGCTGGTCGAAACCTACCGGGGACAGTTTGCCCAGGAGATCAATGCCAAGGGCATCGACGGCCTGATTGCATCCCTGGCCGAGCGCAACAAGGCCAATGCCCGAAAAGGCTGAGCCGCCCGGCATGCTGGTGCTGCCCGCGGTGCTGACCCTGGGCCAGGCGACGGCCTGCCGCGCGATGCTGTTGCAGACCTTGCGCGCCCAAAACTGGCCCGAGGTGGTGGTCGACGCCACGGCGTTGCAGCAGTTCGATTCGTCGGCGCTCGCGGTGCTGCTGGATTGCCGCCGGGCTTGCCTGGCGAGTGGCCGGGCGTTCCGGGTCCATGGACTGTCGCCACGGCTTCGGCAGTTGGCCGGCGTCTACGGCGTGGCCGACCTGCTCGCCGAAACGCCCTGAGCCGGCGGTCTGGACGCGGTTGAACCGGCGAGCGTGACGCCGAGCCGCGATGCCGCGACAGCACCTCGTAAAATACCCGGTTCTCATGCCCGCGATCTCCTTTCAGTCTGTCTCCAAGACCTTTGCGGCCGGGCGCGGCGGCACCGGCGAACCCCTCAAGGCCCTCGACGACGTCAGCTTCGACATCGAAGAGGGTGAATTCTTCGGCCTGCTTGGGCCCAACGGCGCCGGCAAGACCACCCTCATCAGCATCCTGGCCGGCCTGTCGCGGGCCACGCGGGGGCGGGTGCTGGTGCAAGGCCATGATGTGCAGGCGGACTACGCCCAGGCCCGGCGCTGCCTCGGCGTGGTGCCACAGGAGCTGGTGTTCGACCCGTTCTTCAACGTCCGCGAAACCCTGCGTTTCCAGTCGGGCTACTTTGGCGTCAGGCACAACGACGACTGGATCGACGAACTGCTCGCCAGCCTGGGACTGGCCGACAAGGCCGAAGCCAACATGCGCCAGCTTTCGGGTGGCATGAAGCGCCGCGTGCTGGTGGCGCAGGCACTGGTGCACAAGCCGCCCGTGATCGTGCTCGACGAGCCCACGGCAGGCGTCGATGTCGAGCTGCGCCAGACCCTGTGGCAGTTCATTGCCCGCCTGAACCGGGAGGGTCATACCGTTCTGCTCACCACGCATTACCTGGAAGAGGCCGAGGCGTTGTGCGGTCGCATTGCCATGCTCAAGCAGGGGCGCGTGGTGGCGCTGGCCCGGACTTCGGCATTGCTGGATGCCGCGTCCAGCAATGTGCTTCGCTTCAAGATCGATAGTGAACTGCCAAAGGAGCTCGCCGGCAAAGCCCGAATCACCGGACGAATCGTGCAGTTTCCGGCCCACGATGCGCTCGAGGTGGAGCGGTACCTGGCCGCTGTCCGCGAGGCCGGTCTGCGCGCGCAGGATGTGGAGATTCGCAAGGCCGATCTGGAAGACGTCTTTCTCGATGTGATGGCGGGTGAGCATGCTGCGCGCCCTGCCGAGGTGGCGCGATGAGCGGGTGGCGGACGCTTTTCTACAAGGAAGTGTTGCGGTTCTGGAAAGTCAGTTTCCAGACGGTCGCGGCGCCGGTACTCACCGCGGTGCTCTACATGCTGATCTTCGGGCATGTGCTGGAAGACCATGTCAAGGTGTATGGTCAGGTGAGCTACACCGCCTTCCTGGTACCGGGGCTGGTGATGATGAGCGTGCTGCAGAACGCTTTTGCCAACAGCGCCTCCAGCCTGGTGCAAAGCAAGATCATGGGCAACCTCGTGTTTCTGCTGATGACGCCGTTGTCGCACTGGAACTGGTTCTTCGCCTATGTGGGCTCGTCGGTGGTGCGTGGCCTGCTGGTCGGCGCCGGTGTGTTCGTATCAACCTTGTTCTTTGCCGCGCCCACGTTCGTGGCGCCCGCATGGGTCGTGATTTTTGCGGTGCTTGGCGCCGCCATGCTCGGTACGCTGGGCCTGATTGCCGGCCTGTGGGCCGACAAGTTCGACCAGATGGCGGCATTCCAGAACTTCGTCATCATGCCGATGACCTTTCTGTCCGGTGTGTTCTATTCGATCCATTCCCTGCCCGCGTTCTGGCAGGGCGTCAGCCACCTGAACCCGTTCTTCTACATGATCGACGGCTTCCGGTACGGCTTTTTCGGTGTCAGCGACGTGTCGCCCTGGCTCAGCCTGGGCGTCGTGGGAACGACCTTGCTCCTGGTTGGCGCCGTGGCCGTGCACCTGCTTCGCACCGGCTACAAGATTCGGGGATGAACATCACATGACCGCAGAAGAACTCAAGTCCATCATTGCCGCCGGCCTGCCCTGCGATCACCTGACGCTCGAAGGCGACGGGCGCCACTGGTATGCCACCGTCGTATCGTCCGCATTCGAGGGCCGTCGCTCCATTGCCCGTCACCAACAGGTGTATGCCACGCTGGGTGCGCGACTGAAAACCGACGAAGTGCACGCGTTGTCGATGAAAACCTACACCCCCGCCGAATGGGCGGCCTTGCCGCGCTGAGTCGCGGCCGCAACGGATTCGGAATGGACAAACTGATCATCCGCGGAGGCCGCCAGCTGCGCGGTGACGTGCTGATTTCCGGCGCCAAGAACGCGGCCCTGCCCGAGTTGTGCGCCGCCTTGCTGACGGCGCAGCCGGTGACGCTGACCAACGTGCCACGCCTGCAGGACGTGGCGACGATGCGTCGCCTGCTGGACAACATGGGCGTGAAGACCGAGACCCACGGCGAGCGCGGGGGCATGACCCTGCAAGCCGCCGGCCCCATCAGGCCCGAAGCGCCGTACGAGCTGGTCAAAACCATGCGGGCCTCCGTGCTGGCGCTGGGGCCGCTCCTGGCGCGCTTCGGCCAGGCCCGGGTGTCCTTGCCGGGCGGCTGCGCGATCGGCTCCCGACCGGTGGACCAGCACATCAAGGGCCTGCAGGCCATGGGGGCCGAGATCACGGTCGAGCACGGCTACATGATCGCCACGCTGCCTGCGGGGCGCACCCGGCTGAAGGGCGCGCGCATCACCACCGACATGGTGACGGTCACCGGTACCGAGAACTTCCTGATGGCTGCCACGCTGGCCGAAGGCGAGACCATCCTGGAAAACGCCGCCCAGGAGCCCGAGATTCCCGACCTGGCTGAGATGCTGATCAGGATGGGCGCGAAGATCGAAGGTCATGGCACCCGCCGCATCCGCATCCAGGGGGTCGAGTCGCTGCACGGCTGCGAGCACGCCGTGGTGGCAGACCGCATCGAAGCCGGCACCTTCCTGTGCGCGGTGGCGGCCACTGGCGGCGATGTGTTGCTGCGCCACGCGCGCGCCGATCATCTGGATGCGGTGATCGACAAGCTGGTCGAGGCCGGCGTCCGGGTCACCGACCTGGGCGCCGAAGGGGTGCGTGTGCAGGCCGATTCGCCGGCCTTTGATTACCTGCAGGCCATGAGTTTCCGCACCACCGAATACCCGGGGTTTCCCACCGACATGCAGGCGCAGTTCATGGCGCTGAACTGCATCGCCCAGGGCACCAGCAAGGTCACCGAGACCATCTTCGAGAATCGTTTCATGCACGTCAACGAGCTGGTGCGCCTGGGCGCGCACATCCAGATCGATGGCAAGGTGGCGGTGATCGAAGGGGTGCGCCACCTCTCGGGCGCCAGCGTGATGGCCACCGACCTGCGCGCTTCGGCCAGCCTGGTGATCGCCGGCCTGGTGGCCGACGGCGAAACGGTGGTGGACCGCATCTACCATCTCGACCGGGGTTACGACCAGATGGAAGCCAAGCTGCGTGGCATCGGTGCCGATATAGAAAGAATCAAATGAAGACCTCCATGTGTGTCGCTTCGCTGGCGGCTGGGCAGGCAGCGCCATGATTACGCTTGCGTTGTCCAAAGGCCGCATCTTCGACGAGACCCTGCCGCTGCTGAAGGCGGCTGGCATCGAGGTGCTGGAAGACCCGGAAACCTCGCGCAAGCTCATCTTGCCGACCAACCAGCCCGGCGTGCGCGTGGTGCTGGTGCGGGCCACGGACGTGCCGACCTATGTCGAATATGGGGGCGCCGACCTCGGCGTGACCGGCAAGGACACGTTGCTGGAACATGGCGGCCAGGGCCTGTACCAGCCGCTGGATCTGCGGATCGCCAGGTGCCGCATGAGCGTGGCCGTGCGCGACGATTTCGACTACGCCCGCGCCGTGCGTCAGGGCTCGCGGCTCACAGTGGCCACCAAATACACCACCATCGCCCGCGAGTTTTTTGCCACCAAGGGGGTGCACGTCGACCTGATCAAGCTCTACGGCAGCATGGAGCTGGCGCCGCTGACCGGGCTGGCCGACGCCATCGTCGATCTGGTGTCCACCGGCAACACGTTGAAGGCCAACCAGCTGGTCGAGGTGGAACGCATCATGGACATCAGTTCGCGCCTGGTCGTCAACCAGGCCTCGCTCAAGCTCAAGCAGGCGCCGATCCGCGCCATCATTGACGCCTTCGCCGGCGCCCTGTCCGAATCCTGATCCATGAGCCTGAACGCCACGCCCCTGCGCCTGCGCACCATCGATTCGACCTTCGAGGCCGCGTTCCAGGCGCGGCTGCACTGGTCGCCCGATACGGACGCTGCGATCGAGCAACGGGTGGCTGACATCCTGGCTGATGTGCAGGCGCGTGGCGACGCGGCGGTGCTCGAATACACGCTGCGCTTCGATCGTCTCACGGCCGCGTCGATGGCCGATTTGGAACTGAGCCAGGCTGAGCTGAAGGCTGCGTTCGATACGCTGCCAGCCGCCCGGAAGGCCGCGCTGGAAGCCGCTGCGCGCCGGGTGCGGGCCTACCACGAGGCGCAGAAGAAGGCCTCCGGGGAAAGCTGGACCTACCGGGACGAGGACGGCACCCTGCTCGGACAGAAGGTCACGCCGCTGGACCGCGTGGGCATCTACGTCCCTGGTGGCAAAGCGGCGTATCCGTCCAGCGTGCTGATGAACGCGATCCCCGCCCATGTCGCGGGAGTCGGCGAAATCATCATGGTCGTGCCCACGCCCCGCGGCGAACGCAGCGAGCTGGTGCTGGCTGCCGCCCACGTGGCTGGCGTGACCCGGGCCTTCACCATCGGCGGTGCGCAGGCCGTGGCCGCGCTGGCTTATGGCACCGAGACGGTGCCCAAGGTCGACAAGATCACCGGCCCCGGCAACGCCTACGTGGCCAGTGCCAAGAAGCACGTGTTCGGCACGGTGGGCATCGACATGATTGCCGGCCCGAGCGAGATCCTGGTGCTGGCCGACGGCAGCACGCCCGCCGACTGGGTGGCGATGGACCTGTTCTCCCAGGCCGAGCACGACGAGCTGGCCCAGAGCATCCTGCTGTGCCCGGACCCTGCCTATATCGAGGCCGTGCAGGCCGCCATCGACCGCCTGCTGCCGGCGATGCCGCGGCGCGAGATCATTGCCCGCTCGCTCAATGACCGCGGCGCGCTGATCCTGACCCGCACCATGGAAGAGGCGTGCGAGATCAGCAACCGCATCGCGCCCGAGCACCTGGAGGTCTCCAGCCGCGATCCGCACCGCTGGGAGCCGTTTCTGCGCCACGCCGGTGCGATCTTCCTGGGCGCCTATACCAGCGAATCGCTGGGCGACTACTGCGCCGGCCCCAACCACGTGCTGCCCACCAGCGGCACCGCGCGCTTCAGCTCACCGCTCGGCGTCTATGACTTTCAGAAACGCAGCAGCCTGATCGAGGTGAGCGAGGCGGGCGCCCAGCATCTGGGCCGAATCGCCGCCGAGCTGGCCTATGGCGAAGGCCTGCAGGCTCATGCCCGGGCCGCCGAATTGCGGCTGGCTGAGGTCCCCCCGATGAGAGAACCGCGATGAGTGCACCCGATCCCAAACTTCTGCAGCGGATCCGGCAGGACGTGCAGTCGATGCACGCCTACGCGATCCAGGACTCGGTCGGCATGATCAAGCTCGACGCGATGGAAAACCCCTATTCCCTGCCGCCCGCGCTGCAGGCCGAGCTGGGCCAGCGCTTGGGCAAGCTGGCGCTGAACCGCTATCCCGACAGCCGGGTGAACGACCTGCGCCACGCGCTGGCTGCTTATGCGGGCATGCCCAAGGGCTTCGACATCATGCTGGGCAACGGCTCGGATGAGCTGATCTCGCTGCTGGCGATGGCCTGTGATGTACCGGGCGCATCCATCCTCGCGCCCCTGCCCGGCTTCGTGATGTACGCGATGAGCGCACAGCTGCAGGGGCTGGCCTTCCACGGCGTGCCACTGACTGCCGATTTCGAGCTCGACGAGGCTGCCATGCTGGCCGCCATCGCCACGCACCAGCCGGCCATCGTCTACCTGGCCTACCCGAACAACCCCACCGCCAACCTGTGGGACGACGCGGTGATCGAGCGCATCATCGAGGCCCAGGGCGCGCAGGGCGGGCTGGTGGTAATGGACGAGGCCTACCAGCCCTTCGCCAGCCGCAGTTACATCGACCGCATCCACCGCCACCACCACGTGCTGTTGATGCGCACGCTGTCCAAGTTCGGTTTGGCCGGTGTGCGGCTGGGTTACATGCTGGGCCCGAAGGCGCTGATCGCCGAGATCGACAAGGTGCGCCCGCCCTACAACATCAGCGTGCTGAACTACGAGTGCGCGCTGTTCGCGATCGAACACGCCGACGTGTTCGCGGTGCAGGCGGCCGAATTGCGCGCGCAGCGTGGGCAACTCTTCGAGTCGCTCGGCCAGATGCCGGGCGTGCACCCCTTCCCGAGCGAGGCCAACATGATCCTGGTGCGGGTGCCGGATGCCGCCAAGGCCTTTGCCGGCCTGCGCGCGCGCCAGGTGCTGGTCAAGAACGTTTCTACAATGCACCCGTTGCTGGACAACTGCCTGCGCCTGACCGTCGGGACGCCCGAAGAGAACGCACTGCTGCTGGCGGCATTGAAAGACTCCCTATGACCTCCACCGCGCGCACCGCCGAAGTCACCCGCAACACCGCCGAGACCCGGATCAGCGTCCGCGTGAACCTCGACGGTACCGGCCAGGCCCGGCTCTCCACCGGCATCGGATTCTTCGACCACATGCTGGACCAGATCGCCCGCCACGGCCTGATCGACCTCGACATCCAGGCTGAAGGCGATCTGCACATCGACGGCCACCACACGGTGGAAGACGTCGGCATCACACTGGGCCAGGCGGTGACCCGTGCGGTGGGCGACAAGAAGGGCATCCGCCGCTACGGCCACGCCTACGTGCCGCTGGACGAAGCGCTGAGCCGGGTGGTGATCGATTTTTCCGGCCGGCCCGGGCTGGTGATGCACGTGCCATTCAAGAGTGGCATGATCGGAACCTTCGACAGCCAGCTCGCATTCGAGTTCTTCCAGGGTTTTGTCAACCACGCGGGCGTGACGCTGCACATCGACAACCTCCGTGGCGAAAACGCCCACCACCAGGCCGAAACCGTGTTCAAGGCCTTTGCGCGTGCTCTGCGGGCCGCGTTGGAGCTGGATCCGCGCAGCGCGGGCCAGATTCCATCCACCAAAGGCTCGCTCTAGCCCGTTTTCGGCAAGTAAAAATGCTTTTCCCAGCGTCAGACGGCCACGGACAGCTATGAAAAAGATAGTGAAAAGCGTCGCTGTCGTGGACTATGGCATGGGCAATCTGCGCTCGGTGGCGCAGGCGGTGATCCATGCCGCCACGGATACCGGCGTCGAGGTGGTCATTACCTCCAGTCCAAGGCAGGTGCTGGATGCACACTGTGTCGTCCTGCCCGGTCAGGGCGCCATGCCCGACTGCATGCGTGAACTGCGCGAGTCCGGCCTGCTGGCCTCGGTGATGGACGCGGCGGCCAAGAAGCCCCTGTTCGGCGTTTGCGTGGGCATGCAGATGCTGCTGGACCACAGCGCGGAAGGCGACACGCCCGGCCTGGGCCTGATTGCGGGCGACGTGCGCAAGTTCGACCTGGCCGGCAGGACGCAGCCCGATGGCAGCCGCTACAAGGTGCCGCAGATGGGCTGGAACCAGGTGTTTCAGAGTGCCCCTGGTGGCGTGCGCCACCCGGTGTGGACTGGCGTGCCCTACGGCAGCTGGTTCTATTTCGTGCACAGCTACCACGCCCATCCGTCGGAAACACACCACACCGCCGGCGAGACCGATTACGGCGGCCGCTTTGCCGCCGCGATTGCACGCGATAATATTTTTGCGACGCAGTTCCACCCGGAAAAAAGCGCTGCCCAGGGCTTGGCCCTGTACCGGAACTTCCTGCACTGGAACCCCTGATTGCCCGTTTCCCCGTTGCTTGTCCCCGGCATCATGCCCCACTGACATGATCTTGATTCCCGCGATTGACCTCAAAGACGGCCACTGCGTTCGCCTCAAGCAGGGCGACATGGACCAATCCACCGTCTTCGGCGAAGACCCTGCCGCGATGGCGCTCAAGTGGGTGGAGCAGGGCGCGCGTCGCCTGCACCTGGTGGATCTGAACGGCGCGTTTGCCGGCAAGCCCCAGAACTACGCGGCGATCAAGGCGATCCTCAAGGCCGTCGGCGACGATATTCCGGTGCAGCTCGGCGGCGGCATCCGCGATCTGGACACCATCGAGAAATACATCGACGGCGGGCTGCGCTACGTGATCATCGGCACCGCGGCGGTCAAGAACCCGGGCTTCCTGAAGGATGCCTGCACGGCTTTCGGGGGGCACATCATCGTCGGTCTCGACGCGCGTGACGGCAAGGTCGCCACCGATGGGTGGAGCAAGCTCACCCGGCACGAGGTCGTGGACATGGCGCGCAAGTTCGAGGACTGGGGCGTCGAATCGATCATCTACACCGACATCGGCCGCGACGGCATGCTGTCGGGCATCAACGTCGAGGCCACGGTCCGGTTGGCCCAATCCCTGAGCATCCCGGTGATCGCCTCCGGCGGTCTGTCCAGCATGGCCGACATCGAGGCCCTGTGCGCCGTGGAATCCGAAGGGGTCGAGGGCGTCATCTGCGGACGCGCGATCTACTCTGGCGACCTCGACTTCGCAGCCGGCCAGCGTCGCGCCGACGAACTCAACGGCTGACCGACTGGCCGACTGACCGCAAAGCGCCGCTTCACCGGGCGGGCCAGCCGGCGGACCGGGCACCCAAATCTACAATCAGGCCATGCTTGCCAAACGAATCATTCCCTGCCTCGATGTGACTGGCGGCCGGGTGGTCAAGGGTGTCAACTTCGTCGAACTGCGCGACGCGGGCGATCCGGTGGAAATCGCCGCGCGCTACAACGACCAGGGTGCCGACGAACTGACCTTTCTCGACATCACCGCGACCAGCGACGGGCGCGACCTGATCCTGCACATCATCGAAGCGGTGGCCAGCCAGGTGTTCATTCCACTGACGGTGGGCGGCGGCGTGCGCACGGTGGAGGATGTGCGGCGCCTGCTCAACGCCGGCGCGGACAAGACCAGCTTCAACTCGGCGGCCATCGCCAACCCGCAGGTCATCCGTGACGCCTCGGCCAAGTACGGCGCGCAGTGCATCGTGGTGGCCATCGACGCCAAGCGCCGCTTCGGCGACGACCTGCTAGACCGCGGCGAAGGCTGGGACGTCTACAGCCACGGCGGGCGCAAGAACACCGGGCTTGACGCCGTCACCTGGGCGCGCCGGATGGCCGACTTCGGCGCCGGCGAAATCCTGCTCACCAGCATGGACCGGGACGGCACCAAGGCCGGCTTCGACCTGGAACTCACCCGCGCCGTGAGCGACGCGGTGGACGTACCGGTGATCGCCTCGGGCGGGGTCGGTACGCTGGACCACCTGGCCGACGGCGTGCAGCAAGGCGGCGCCGACGCGGTGCTGGCGGCCAGCATCTTCCACTATGGCGAGTTCACCGTGGCCCAGGCCAAGGCGCGCATGGCCGAGCGCGGCATTCCGGTTCGGATTTGAGTGTCTCTTCGCCGGATTCCCTGCGCCGGACGGCCATGGGGTGCTATCGTTCTTGAAAGCAACACAAATCGATCACAATGCCCACCATGAACTGGCTCGACGATGTGAAGTGGGACGCCCAGGGGCTGGTGCCGGTGATTGCCCAGGAGGCCGCAAGCGGCGACGTGCTGATGTTCGCCTGGATGAACCGCGAGGCCTTGCAGAAGACCGCCGAGCTGGGCCGTGCGGTCTATTTCAGCCGCTCGCGCGGCAAACTCTGGTTCAAGGGCGAAGAGTCCGGTCACGTGCAGACGGTGCACGACATCCGGATGGACTGCGACAACGATGTGGTGCTGCTCCAGGTGACCCAGCTCGGGCACGAGCCGGGCATCGCCTGCCACACCGGGCGGCACAGCTGCTTCTTCCAGCGTTATGACAACGGCGGCTGGAAAACCGTCGAGCCGGTCTTGAAAGATCCCGAAACTATCTACAAGTAGGCCGTCATGTCTTCCAACGATTCACTGGCGCGTCTGGCTGCCGTCATCGAAAGCCGCAAGGCCGGCAACGGCGGCGACCCTGAGAAAAGCTACGTCGCGCGTCTGCTGCACAAGGGGCCCGACGCCTTCCTGAAAAAGATCGGCGAGGAGGCCACCGAGGTGGTCATGGCCGCCAAGGATGCCGACCACGGTGGCGACCGGACCAAGATCGTCTATGAAGTGGCCGACCTGTGGTTCCACTCCATGATCGCGCTGGCCCACTATGGACTCAGTCCGGCCGACGTAGTGGCCGAACTGGAGCGGCGCGAAGGCACCAGCGGCATCGAGGAAAAGGCCTTGCGCAAGGCGCAGGCCCGCGAGGCGCGGGAATGAGCGAGTCGGAAGCCGATTCACTGCGCACGGTCAGTTGGGTCAGCTACCTGCTGCACCTGATCGTGGCCGTTGGCGCCGTGGTGCCCGGTGCGCAGGCCAGCATTGCGCTGCTGGTGGTGGCGCTGGTGATGGATCTGGTGAAGAAAAGCGAGGCGGCAGACTCCTGGCTGGCATCGCATTTCGGGTACCGCATTCGCACCGTGGTCTGGGCCGGCTTGCTCTACCTGGTGACCGCGCCACTGTTCCTGTTGTTGTATCTGCCCGGCGCCGTGGCCTGGGCCCTTGTTTCAATCTGGTTCCTCTACCGCATCGTCAACGGCATGGTGCGGATGAACAAGGAACTGCCGATGGAGCCCTGAACCGTGTCGTTCTCCGCATCCGCCCATGATCCGAACTGCCTCTTCTGCAAGATCGTTGCCGGGCAGATCCCGTGCCGCAAGGTCCACGAGGACGACGAAATCCTCGTTTTCCACGACATTCATCCCTGGGCCCCGGTGCACTTCCTGATGGTGCCCAAACTGCATCTGGCTTCGCTGGCCCACGCCGGACCGGAGCACGCGGCGTTGCTGGGGCGCATGATGGCGCTGGCGCCCAGGCTGGCGCTGGAGCAAGGCTGCCGGCCCTATCCGGAAGGCGGGTTCCGCGTGGTTGTCAACACCGGCGCGGAGGGGGGGCAGGAAGTGCACCACCTGCACGTGCATGTGATGGGCGGGCCCCGGCCCTGGCTGCGGGGGTGAAGCCCCTGGCGGGCGGCGGTCGGCACCGCCCGACTAGAATCCACCGAATACGTTAGGAGTGAACCATGGGTACATTTTCCATTTGGCACTGGTTGATTGTTCTGCTGATCGTCGTGATGGTGTTCGGCACCAAGAAACTCAAGAACATCGGCTCGGATCTGGGCGGTGCGGTCAAGGGCTTCAAGGATGGCATGAAGGACGGGTCGGCGCCCGAGGAAAAACCGGCGGCGCCTCCGGCGGTGGCGGCGAATGCGGCCAGCGCCGACAAGACCACGATCGACGTCGAAGCCAAGACCAAGTCCTGATTCCACTGCTTCACCACCCCATTCTGTGATCGACCTTGGCCTTTCCAAGATGGCGTTGATCGGCGCTGTGGCGCTGATCGTCATCGGCCCTGAGAAGCTGCCGCGGGTGGCTCGCACGGTGGGTACCCTGTTGGGCAAGGCGCAGCGGTACGTGGCCGATGTCAAGGCCGAGGTGAACCGGTCGATGGAGCTCGACGAGCTCAAGAAGATGAAGGAAACGGTGGAAAGCGCGGCGCGCGACGTCGAGCAGACCATCCAGACCGGCGCCGCTGATTTCGAAAAACAATGGTCCGACGCAGCGGCGGGGTCGGAAGTTGAAGCCGCCGTGCCGTGGGCGCCGCCCAAGCCTTCTTACCGGCATCCCGGGAAGAAGTGGCGGCTCAAACAAGGCGCCACCCCACAGTGGTACAAGGCGCGCCAGGGTATCCGGACCCGCGCCTTGTCGGGTGCCGCGCGCGTGGCGCGATACCGGCCGCAGAAACCCCGTTAGCCGGCTGCGGCCGCGCCAGACCAGCCCGTCTGGCTTTGATCACTCAACATGTCCGATCCCCAGAAACCCGTTGAAGACGAACTTGCCGGCACCGAGCAGCCCTTTGTGCAGCATCTGGTCGAACTGCGCGACCGGCTGATCCGTATGCTGATGGCCATCGCCGCCGTTGCGGCCGCGTTGGCGCTGTACCCGGGACCGGGCCGGCTGTACGACCTGCTCGCGGCACCATTGATCGCGACCTTGCCCACGGGCGCGACCCTGATCGCCACCTCGGTGGTTTCGCCGTTCATGGTGCCGCTCAAGATCTTGCTGATGGCCTCGTTCCTGATCGCGCTGCCAGTGGTGCTGTACCAGCTCTGGGCGTTTGTGGCGCCCGGGCTGTATTCGCACGAAAAGAAGCTGGTGCTGCCACTGGTGGTGTCCAGCACGGTGCTGTTCTTCATCGGTGTGGCTTTCAGCTACTTTTTCGTGTTCGGTCAGGTTTTCAAGTTCATCCAGGGGTTCGCGCCCAAAAGCATCACCGCCGCGCCGGACATTGAAGCCTACCTGACTTTCGTGCTGACCATGTTCCTGGCGTTCGGGCTGGCGTTCGAGGTACCGGTTGCCGTGGTCGTTCTGGCGCGCCTGGGTGTGGTCAGCGTGCAAAAGCTGAAGGATTTCCGGGGCTATTTCTGGGTGCTTGCGTTCATCATTGCCGCGATCGTGACGCCGCCGGACGTGGTGTCGCAACTCGCGCTGGCCATTCCGATGTGCCTGCTGTACGAAGTCGGCATCTGGGCGGCCAAGCTGTTCATCAAACACACCCAGGCGCCCGACGCGGACGTTGGATCCGGGCCTTCCTGAGCCATTTTCAAGGAAAAATGACCTGATCCCAGCGTCCAACGGCCATCGGACGCTACTGAAAACATATCGTACGTTCAGCGGCGGTCGGGGCGGGGGCGCGGGCGCTGGGTGGGGGTGACTTCGATCTCCACCGATTCTTCGCGGCGCAACAGGGTAAAGCGGGCCGGAACACCGGCTTTCAGTGCGGCCACCTGGGACAACAGGTCGCTGACCGAGGCCGTGGGTTTGCCGGCCACCGCCGTGATCACGTCACCCGGCCGGATGCCCGCTTGGGCGGCCGGGGCGTTCTGGAGCACGCCGGTGATGATCACGCCCGACTTCGCCTTCACGCCAAAGGTTTCCGCCAGCTCGGGCGAGAGGTCGTTGGGCTCGACGCCGATCCAGCCGCGCGAAACCCGACCCTCGCGCACGATGCTTTCCAGCACCATCTGAGCGGTGGATACCGGGATGGCGAAGCCGATGCCCATGCTGCCGCCCGAACGGGAATAGATCGCCGTGTTGATGCCCATCAGATGCCCGTTGACATCCACCAGGGCGCCGCCCGAATTGCCCGGGTTGATCGCCGCGTCGGTCTGGATGAAGTTCTCGAAGGTGTTGATGCCCAACTGGTTGCGCCCGAGCGCGCTGACGATGCCGCCGGTCACGGTTTGCCCGACGCCAAACGGGTTGCCGATGGCCAGAACGTGGTCGCCCACCTCGAGCGCATCCGAATTGCCCAGTACGATCGCTGGAAGCTTGTCGAGTTCGATCTTGAGGATGGCCAGGTCGGTGTCCGGATCGGTGCCAATGACCCGGGCCTTGGCCCGGCGGCTGTCGTTCAGGACGACATCGATGTCGTCGGCGTCCTCGACGACGTGGTTGTTGGTCAGGATATAGCCCGATGGGCTGACGATCACGCCGCTGCCGAGGCCGGCTTCGGGCTGGTTACCCTGGTCGCCGAAGAAGAAGCGGAACCAGGGATCCGCGCCATGCGGTCTTTTCTGGGCTGCTTTGCTGGTGCTGATGCTGACCACGGCCGGCGCGGCGCGTTTGGCCGCAGGGCTGTAGCTGCCGGCGGCCGTTGTGCCCGTCGCACCGGGTGGCGCCTGGAGCACCGCCACAGCCGCGCCCAGATTCGGTCGGGCGCCCAGCCAGTGGGGTTTGAGCACGCTGACGACAAAATAGGCCGCCAGCAGCACGGTGACGGATTGGGAAAACAACAGCCAGAGGCGTTTCATGCGGAGCAGCAAAAAGGACCCGGAGGGGCGTGCGGCAAATTGTAGGTGGGGCAGGTCCGGCGGCCGGTGGGCCGGCACTTCGTCCCGAGGGAATTCGGGGACAATGACCGGATGACTCCAGAACCCACGGCTTCTGTGCCAGCAACGGGCGTCCCTCGGGGTGTTGTGTTGCAGGCCTTCAACGCGATGCTCCAGCCTGAACGCTTCAAAGACTACGGCCCCAACGGCCTGCAAGTGGAGGGGCGACCCGAGATTCGCAAGATCGTTTCCAGTGTGACCGCCAGCCGTGCCTTGATCGAGGCGGCGATTGCAGCGGGCGCCGATGCCGTGTTCGTGCACCATGGTCTGTTCTGGCGCGGACAGGATGGCTGTGTGACCGGCTGGATGAAGCAGCGGCTGGCCCTGCTGCTGGCTCACGATGTCAACCTGTTTGCCTACCACCTGCCGCTGGATGCTCACCCGCTGTGGGGCAACAATGCACAACTCGGGCAGTTGCTGGGGCTGCAGGTTGATGCCCGATTCGGCGAGCAGGACCTGGGTTTTGTCGGCGGCTGGGTGGAGGGGGTCGCACCGTTGACGGTGCCGGAGATGGTCCGGCATCTGGAGCGTCGGCTCGGACGAACACCGGTCTGTGTCGGTGGGTCGCCCGGACCCATCCACCGCATTGCGTGGTGCAGTGGTGGCGCGCAAGGCTATTTCGAAGCCGCGATCGCGGCCGGCGCGCAGGTCTTCATCACCGGCGAAATCTCGGAGCCCCAGGCCCATCTGGCCCGCGAATGCGGCGTGGGTTTCTTCGCTTGCGGGCACCATGCCACCGAGCGTTTGGGCGCTCCGGCGGTCGCATCCCAGGTTGCCAGCGAACTGGGGCTGGCGCACGAATTCATCGAGATCGACAACCCGGCCTGAACGAGCCATGAACGACCCGACACCGTCGCCACGTCCCCTGGTTATCACCATGGGCGATCCCGCCGGCATCGGGCCGGAGATCATCGCCAAAGCGTTCCGCGATGCGCCCTCGGTCACCGCCGGATGTTTTGTCGCAGGCGATGTGGCAGCACTGAGGCGGGCCAGCGCGATGGTCAGCGGGCCGGGCAGGCCGCTGATTCCGGTCGCCCGGATCGACACGCCGGCAGCGGCGTTTGCCGCACCCACGCGTTGCATTCCGGTGCTGCAGGTCTCGCAGCACGTTGCGCTGGTGGATGTCGGACAGGTCAGCGCGTTGGCCGGGGCAGTCGCAGCCGAGTGTGTGATTTGGGCGGCAAGGGCCGCGTTGCGCCAGGAAGTCGCAGCTATCGTGACCGCACCGTTGCACAAGGAGGCGCTGGCCGCCGCCGGTGTGCCCTACCCGGGCCACACCGAATTGCTCCAGGCCGAAGCGGCGGCTTTCCTGGGCAAGCCGGTGGCGGATGTGCCGGTGCGCATGATGCTTGCGAATGACGAATTGCGAACGGTGCTGGTGAGCATCCACGTCTCATTGCGAGACGCGATTGCGGCCGTTACGCCGGAGAATGTTTCGCAGACTTTGCGCATTACGCACGAATCTGTGGGGTCGCTGCTACGGCGCCCGCCGCGTATCGGCGTGGCCGGGCTGAATCCCCATGCCGGCGAAGGCGGGCTGTTCGGTCGGGAGGAGGTGGAGGTGATCGCTCCAGCCATCGCCGCCGCGCGCCGAGTGGGAATGGACGTCACCGGGCCGTTGGCGCCGGACACCGTGTTCATGCGTGCCCGGGCCAGCGCCGACCATCCCGGGGAGTTCGACGTCGTGGTGGCGATGTACCACGACCAAGGCCTGATACCGGTCAAGTACCTGGGCGTCGACAAGGGGGTGAACGTCACGCTCGGACTGCCCCTGTTGCGAACCAGTCCTGACCACGGGACGGCTTTTGACCTGGCCGGAACCGGTCGGGCCGACCCGTCGAGTCTGATCGAGGCGATCCGGTTTGCGCGCCAGTTGTGCGCCTGAGTTTGCAGGTGCGCCACCCTCCGGCGGGCGTGCCGCGGCACGCGCCTGACCCTATTTCTTGAGGCTGTCGCGGATCTCTCGCAGCAGCAGCACATCTTCCGGGGTTGGCGCCGGAGCGGGCGCAGGTGCAGGTGGGGCCTCGCGCCGCAAGCGGTTCATCTGCTTCACCATCATGAAGATGATGAACGCCAGGATGATGAAATTCACGGCAACGGTGATGAAGCTGCCGTAGGCGAATACGGGCACCCCTGCCTTTTTCAGGCCGTCCAGCGTCGTCGCCGTGCCGGGGGGCACGGCGCCCAGCACCACGAAGAGGTTGGAAAAATCCAGCTTGCCAAAGACAGCGCCGACCAGCGGCATGATCAGGTCGGAGACGACCGAATCGACGATCTTGCCGAATGCGCCACCGATGATCACCCCGACGGCCAGATCCATCACATTGCCCTTGACGGCAAACTCCTTGAATTCGGACATCAAACTCATCTGAAAAACTCCATTTGTTGAATCAAGACCGACAGTATTCACCGTCGACACAGGGTGTCAAGCTGGCGAGGTGGACCCGTCCGACACCGACTGCGCGATGCAGGGGCGTCAGCTACAATTGCGGGTTGACCCTGATACAGACCGCATTCTTGAGGATTCCCATGAGTGACACCCCAGTCGACAACAGCAAGCGGACTTGGATCATCGCATCCGGTTGTGCTGGTGCCGTGGGCGGCATCGCCGCCGCTGTTCCATTTGTCAGCAGCATGACGCCATCCGAGAGGGCCAAAGCTGCGGGTGCGGCTGTGGAGGCGGATATTTCCGGTCTCAAGCCAGGCGAGAAACTGACCGTTGAATGGCGCGGAAAGCCAGTGTGGGTTGTGCGCCGCACGCCGGAGCAGCTGGCCGCGCTGCCCAAGCTGGACCCTCAGCTGGCCGATCCCTTGTCGCTGAAAAAGCCCGAGGAAACTCCTGAGTACGCAAGGAATGGATGGCGTTCACGCAAGCCCGAGGTCTTGGTGGTCGTCGGCATCTGCACGCATCTGGGTTGCTCGCCGTCCGACAAATTCACGTCGGGTCCCCAGCCGTCCTTGCCGGACGACTGGCAGGGTGGCTTCTTCTGTCCCTGTCACGGTTCGACCTTCGATATGGCCGGCAGGGTCTTCAAGAACAAGCCGGCACCGACCAATCTCGAAGTCCCACCCTATATGTTCCTGTCTGACAGCAAGTTGCTGATCGGTGAAGACAAGAAGGCTTGAGGAAAACGACCATGGCTGAATTCAAGGAAATTTCCCCCAATGCCAGCGCGGGCGAGAAGCTGACCAACTGGTTCGAGAACCGCTTCCCGACAGCCTTTCAAGAGTACAAGAAGCACATGTCGGAGTACTACGCTCCGAAGAACTTCAACATCTGGTATGTGTTCGGGGCGTTGTCCATGTTGGTGCTGGTGATCCAGATCGTGACCGGCATTTTCCTGGTGATGCACTACAAGCCAGACGCGGGACTGGCGTTTGCCTCCGTCGAATACATCATGCGGGATGTGCCATGGGGCTGGCTGATTCGGTACATGCATTCCACCGGTGCGTCGGCTTTTTTTGTCGTGGTGTACCTGCACATGTTCCGCGGCCTGATGTACGGCAGCTACCGCAAACCGCGTGAGCTGGTCTGGCTGTTCGGGTGTGCGATCTTTCTGGTCTTGATGGCCGAAGCCTTCATGGGTTACCTGTTGCCCTGGGGGCAGATGTCCTACTGGGGCGCGCAGGTGATCGTCAACCTGTTCTCGGCGATTCCATTTGTCGGCCCAGATCTGGCCTTGTTGATTCGCGGTGACTTCGTTGTGGGCGATGCGACGCTGAACCGCTTCTTCTCGTTCCACGTCATTGCGGTTCCACTGGTGTTGCTGGGTCTGGTGGTGGCACATCTGCTGGCGCTGCACGACGTGGGGTCGAACAATCCGGACGGCATTGAGATCAAGGCGAACAAAGGTCCGGACGGTGTTCCGTTGGATGGTATTCCATTCCACCCGTACTACACCGTGCATGACATCTTCATGGTCAGCGTGTTTCTGATGGTGTTTTCCGCGATCGTTTTCTTTGCGCCGGAGGTTGGTGGCTATTTCCTGGAATACAACAATTTCATCCCCGCCGATCCGTTCCAGACGCCTCTGCACATTGCACCCGTCTGGTATTTCACGCCGTTCTACTCAATGCTGCGTGCGGTGACGGACGAGATGATGTACGTGCTGATCGCCGGCGTGGTGTTGGCCGCTACCGGGGTTGTCGTCAAGGGCAAACTCTCGGTGATCCTCAAGGGTGTGGTGGTGGTCTGCGCGGCGGCTGTCGTGGCCATGATGCTCGCAATCGACGCCAAGTTCTGGGGCGTCGTCGCCATGGGCGGCGGTGTGGTCATCCTGTTCTTTCTCCCTTGGCTGGACAACAGCCCTGTCAAGTCCATGCGCTATCGCCCGACCTGGCACAAAGCCATGTTGGGTGTCTTTGTGCTGAACTTCCTGGTTCTTGGATACCTCGGCATCTTGCCACCGTCCACCATCGGGGGGCGTGTTGCCCAGTTGGGAACCTTGTTCTATTTCGGGTTCTTTTTGCTGATGCCGTGGTGGAGCAAGCTCGGTGAGCCCAAGCAAGTGCCCGATCGTGTGACCTATACCGCGCACTGAGCTGGAGGCTGTCAAACATGAAAAACATCAAACAACTGGCGTTCGGACTGATTATTGCGGTGGGTCTTGCTGCCGGGGCGCATGCGAGCTCCGGCGGAGGAATCGCCTGGGACAAGGCGCCTGGCAAGACCACCGATCTGGCGTCCCTTCAGAATGGTGCGAAGGTCTTTGTCAACTACTGCCTGAACTGCCATTCGGCGGCGTTCATGCGTTACAACCGGCTCACGGACATCGGCCTTACCGAAAAGCAGATCAAGGACAACCTGATGTTCACCACCGACAAGGTGGGAGAAACGATGAAGGCTGCGATCGATGCCAAGCAGGCGAAGGAATGGTTTGGCGCGAACCCGCCCGATCTGACCCTGATCGCCCGCTCACGCGCGGGCTCCGGGGGCACCGGTGCCGACTACCTGTATACCTACATGCGGACGTTCTATCGCGATGACGCCAAGACCACGGGTTGGAACAACCTGGCGTTTCCCAACGTCGCGATGCCCCACGTTTTGTGGGAACTGCAAGGCGAGCGCCAGCCCGTCTTTGAAGAGCGGCAGGAACATGGTCATGCCGTGAAGGTGTTCAAGAGGTGGGACCAGGTTTCTCCCGGCACGATGACGCCGCAGGAGTACGACCAGACGGTGGGTGATCTGGTGAACTTCCTGCAGTGGATGGGAGAACCCGCTCAGAACACCCGCATCCGCGTTGGTGTATGGGTCCTGCTGTTCCTGGGCCTGTTGTCGTTCCTTACCTGGCGCCTCAACGCTGCCTTCTGGAAAGACATCAAGTAGATTTGATCAAACTTGGGCGATTCGCCCGGGTCGTCCGGAGTGGTTTGTGCCAGGCAAGGCTCTGGTGGCATTCCACTCCTTTTGGTTTTAAGGAGTCTTCGACATGATGGTGCTGTATTCAGGTACAACTTGCCCTTTTTCCCATCGTTGCCGTTTCGTGCTGTTTGAAAAAGGCATGGATTTCGAAATTCGCGATGTCGATCTGTACAACAAGCCGGAAGACATCAGCGTGATGAATCCGTACGGCCAGGTTCCGATTTTGGTCGAACGCGATCTGATTCTTTACGAATCCAACATCATCAACGAATACATCGACGAACGATTTCCGCATCCGCAGCTGATGCCGGGCGATCCGGTGGATCGAGCACGGGTGCGCCTGTTTCTGTTGAATTTTGAGAAGGAACTCTTCGTGCACGTCTCCACGCTGGAAAACCGGGCCACCAAAGGCAACGACAAGGCCTTGGAGAAGGCGCGCGCCCACATTCGGGACCGTTTGACACAGTTGGCACCGGTATTCTTGAAGAACAAGTACATGCTCGGCGATGGGTTCTCGATGCTTGATGTCGCGATTGCGCCGCTGCTCTGGAGGCTGGACTACTATGGCATCGAACTCAGCAAGAATGCCGCGCCGCTGCTGAAATACGCAGAGCGAATCTTTTCCCGGCCGGCCTATATCGAGGGGTTGACTCCGTCCGAAAAGGTCATGCGCAAGTAGTGCCATTCAGACTGCACGATGAGCACCCCCGACATACCTTCCAACCGACCCTACCTGATTCGCGCCATCTATGAGTGGTGCACAGACAATGGGTTCACGCCGTACGTGGCGGTGTTGGTGGACGATTCGGTTCGGGTCCCACGCGAATATGTGAAGGACGGCGAAATTGTGCTCAACGTTAGTTTCGACGCGACCAGTTCGCTGAAACTGGGCAATGAGTTCATCGAATTCAAAGCCCGTTTTGCCGGAACGCCGCGCGAGATACTGGTTCCCGTGGCGAACGTCATTGCTATCTACGCACGCGAAAACGGCCAAGGCATGGCATTCCCGATGGCGGTGCCTCCTCAGGGAGAGCTGCCCAGTGCTGCGTCTGATGAGGGACCTTCGGAGGCGGTGGAACGCAACGTTATCTCGTTGGTTAACGTCGATAGCGGTTCCACCGGAGCCGATGGCGATGCCGACCCCCCCAAGCCTCCCGCCGGGAGTCGGCCCTTGCTCAAGCGCATCAAGTAGTTGTTCCCGGAGCGTGGTTTGTTTGACGCGTAAAATGGCGTCCGTGCCGATTTAGCTCAGTTGGTAGAGCAACCGCCTTGTAAGCGGTAGGTCATCAGTTCGAATCCGATAATCGGCACCACCGCGATGGTGGGATTGGCCAGCGTGTTTTATTGCCAGTTGTGAGGGGCCTCGTCATCTGTTCGGCTTTCTTTGGGACGCCGCCCGGATGGAGGCCTTGGAACAGGCGTGTGTTCAAGGCGCTAGGATCGTCGTCTTGCTTGGTTCTGGACGGTGACCCGAATGGTCTGAACGTCCCACCCCCGTGCGGCGAGGGCCGCAAGCAGGGATGGCACCAATTGGCGGATCTTGGCGGCTGTGGCGGTGCTGTTCGCAAGGAGGCACCAAGCGCTTCCTTCGATCGGGCCGGCCAAGACGGCGTGGCGAAGGTGGGCCGGGAGGATGGGTTGAATGACGACGAGTCGCGCCTGGGAATCCCGCGTCAACTCGACAAGGCTCGCCAGCACCGGCGAACCTTGGGTCGCTTGGAGCAAAGAAACGGCCTGATTTTGGCGAGTCATGGGTCGGGCGGGTCTTTCGGTGGCAGGAGGAGATGCCGATGCACTTGATTATCACGGACGCCTGGTTGGCCAGGAGCCGGGCGATACACCTTTCGGGTACCAAACTGCTCTTGGCAGGTTTTTCGGCTTCCTTTCTCCTCATGTTGGTTGCCGCAGGGCTTTATCACTGGGTTTTCCTGAAAGGTGCTCGCGAAGGGTGGCCCATTGTCGGTTCACTGGTCAAATTGGTCGTCAGAGACGAATTTGAGCAACGTGACCGTTTCATGCGGGAGAACCTGGACGTCATGGCCCGCCGACTTGGTGAACTGCAGGCGAAAATGACCCAACTCGAATCGTTGGGTGAACGGGTTTCGGGTTTGGCTGGCTTGAACCCCAGTGATATCAAATCGGTGCCTGGCCGTGGGGGAATTCTGGTCTCAGGGCCCTCGTTGTCGCTCGAGGAACTGGAGTCGACAATGGCAGAATTGGAGCAGCAAGGTACGCGGCGCACCGACCTGCTCACGGTTCTTGAATCACGGCTCTTTGATCAGAAGATTCGCCGTTCAATGGTTCCAACGCAACAACCTGTCGCTGTTCTTGGGCAAGGTTCGGCATTTGGTTGGCGTATCGACCCAATGACTGGGCGATCGGCATTGCACACCGGACTCGATTTTTCGGCGGATCCCGGAACGCCGATTTTTGCGGCGGCAGGTGGCTTTGTCATCGCGCAGGAGTATCACCCTGCCTACGGCAACGTGATCGATATCGATCACGGAAACGACCTTGTCAGTCGGTATGCCCACGCTTCCCGTGTGTTCGTCAAGAAGGGTGATCTCGTCAGGCGAGGACAGAAGATCGCCGAGGTGGGGACGACCGGTCGGTCAACCGGACCGCATCTTCACTTTGAAGTTCTGGTGCAAGGTGTACAGCAAGATCCCCAGAAGTTTCTGGACGCGGGCCAGAATCTCCAGTCAAAACCGGTGGAAGTTGCCAAGGCGCCAATCGGAGGCATTGGGGCGCCGCAGAGGTAAAATTCCCGGTTGCGTTGTGGCTGCAGACTGGGGATTGTCCTTGCAAATTGCCGCAACACCTTTATCTGAACCCAATCTTTCCTAGGGATTTCGGACGCCATTTGTGCCCAGCAGGCTGGTTGGCGGACGCTCACGCATGGCCACCAATTTCCTCACCAAGATTTTCGGCAGTCGCAATGATCGACTGCTCAAACAGTATCGCAAGACGGTTGATCGCATCAATGCGATGGAGTCGAAACTTGAGGGACTCTCTGACGAGCAATTGCGGGGACAGACTGATGAGTTGAAGGCCCGCGTCGCCGGCGGCGAATCGCTGGACGCGGTGTTGCCCGACGCCTTTGCCGTCGTCCGGGAGGGTTCGAAGCGCGTCATGAAGATGCGGCATTTCGATGTGCAGATGCTTGGGGGTATGGCTTTGCACAACGGGAAGATATCTGAAATGGGAACCGGCGAGGGCAAGACCCTGACGGCGACCTTGCCTGTTTTCCTGAATGCGCTGACGGGCAACGGCGTTCACGTCGTGACGGTGAATGATTACCTTGCAAGCCGGGATGCCCAATGGATGGGGCGTCTGTACAACTTCCTCGGCCTCACGGTGGGCGTCAACCTTCCGAACCTGTCCCGCGAAGAGAAGCAGGCCGCCTACCGCGCGGACATCACGTACGGGACCAGCAATGAATTCGGATTCGACTACCTGCGCGACAACATGGTCTATGAAGTGCAGGATCGGGTCCAGCGACGCCTGAACTATGCCATCGTTGACGAGGTCGATTCGATCCTGATCGATGAAGCCCGCACCCCTTTGATCATCAGCGGACAGGCCGAAGACCACACCGCGATGTACCTTGCCATGAACCGGGTGGTGCCGTCCCTTCAGCGGCAGGAGGGCGAGGCGGATCCGCATACCGGGGAGGGAGTCACCAAGCCTGGTGACTTCACGCTGGATGAAAAATCGCACCAGGTGTTCTTGACTGAACGGGGTCACGAAAATGCCGAGCGGTTGCTCGCCGAATTTGGCCTCATCCCGGTCGGGGCAAGTCTGTATGACCCGGCCAATATCGCGCTGATGCATCATTTGTACGCTGCCTTGCGTGCCAATCATTTGTACCATCGAGATCAACACTACGTGGTGCAGGATGGTGAGATCGTCATCGTGGATGAGTTCACCGGGCGACTGATGAGCGGCCGTCGATGGAGCGATGGTCTCCACCAGGCGGTTGAAGCCAAGGAAGGTGTGGCGATTCAAGCCGAGAACCAGACCATGGCTTCGATCACGTTCCAGAACTATTTCAGGCTCTACGCCAAACTGGCAGGCATGACCGGAACGGCCGATACCGAGGCATACGAGTTTCAAGAGATCTACGGGCTCGAAACCGTGGTCATTCCGCCCAATCGCCCCAGTCGGCGTGAAGACCAGTTGGACAGGGTTTACAAGACCGCTCGAGAGAAATACACGGCGGCCATTGCGGATATCCGTGAATGCCATGAACGTGGTCAGCCAGTGCTGGTAGGGACGACCTCGATCGAGAACTCCGAGCTGATTTCGAGTCTTCTCAGCAAGGAGAAGCTTCCGCATCAGGTGCTGAACGCGAAGCAGCACGCCAGGGAGGCTGAGATCGTGGCACAGGCTGGAAAGCCGAAAATGATCACCATTGCCACCAACATGGCAGGTCGAGGGACCGACATTGTGCTGGGTGGCAACATCGAGAAGCTCGTCGCTGCCGTGGAAGCGGACGAGTCATTGGATGCTTCCGATCGTGCTGCCAAGGTCGAGGCCTTGCGGGCGAACTGGAAGAAGGAGCACGAGTTTGTCACTGGGCAAGGCGGATTGCGGATCATTGCGACGGAACGGCATGAATCCCGACGAATTGACAATCAGCTCCGTGGTCGGTCGGGGCGCCAGGGTGATCCAGGTTCATCGCGGTTTTACCTGAGCCTCGACGATCCGTTGATGCGGATCTTTGCCGGTGATCGGGTACGCGCCATCATGGATCGGCTGAAGATGCCGGACGGCGAAGCCATTGAAGCGGGCATTGTCACGCGCAGCATCGAAAGCGCGCAGCGCAAGGTCGAGGCCCGCAACTTTGACATTCGCAAACAATTGCTCGAGTACGACGACGTGTCCAATGACCAGCGAAAGGTCATTTACCAGCAACGCAATGACATCCTGGATGCCAACGACCTTTCGGGCCAGATCGCGTCGCTCCGCGATGGATGTTTCACCGATCTGACGCGCGCTTTCGTACCACCTGAATCGGTTGAGGAGCAATGGGATCTTGCAGGCCTTGAGAAAGTGCTGGCCGAAGACTGGCAGATCAACGTGCCTTTGCGTGAGACGGTGCAGGCTGCTTCGGCCATCACTGGTGACGAGATCGTCGAAAAGGTTCTGGAGGCGGCTCGTCTGGCCTTCACCGCAAAGGTCGACCTGATCGGTGGCGAGAACTTCACACAGTTCGAGCGAATGGTGCTCCTGCAAAGTATCGATACCCATTGGCGCGAGCACCTGAGCGCACTTGACTACCTCCGCCAAGGCATACATCTGCGCGGCTATGCACAAAAGCAACCGAAGCAGGAGTACAAACGCGAGGCATTCGAACTGTTTGGCCAGTTGCTGGACGCGGTGAAGAACAATGTGACCAAGGTCTTGATGACCGTTCGAATCGAATCCGGTGAACAACTCGAGCAAGCCGCCGTGGAGATGGAGGCACGGGCTGAGAACATCGCAAATGTGACTTACACCGCCCCCACCGAAACCGGTGAGGTACAGACCCTGGCGGAACCGGATCTGAAACGCTCAGGCGCCGAGGAGGTTCCCAGGGTCGGCCGCAACGATCCCTGCCCGTGCGGTAGCGGCAAGAAGTACAAGCATTGTCACGGCCGTCTGGCGTGATTGATGGCATTGGCTGTGTGAAATGAGGCGGGCTGCGGCCCGTTTCGTGTTTCTGCCCCATGTCTTCGGACAATCGACATTCATTGAAGGAGCCCCCCATGCCAGTGAACCTTTCAGCCCCCCAATCAGTCGAACTGCATCCTGTGCCCGGCGTTCGTCTTGGTATCGCAGAGGCTGGGATCCGAAAGGCGGGCCGAAAGGACCTGACGGTGATTCTGCTGGACGAAGGTTCCGGCATCGCCGGCGTTTTCACGCGCAACCGGTTCTGTGCTGCCCCGGTTCAGGTCTGCCGTGAGCATCTTTCGGCCCGGACGGACATTCGGGCCTTGGTGATCAACACAGGCAACGCCAATGCGGGAACCGGATCAGACGGTCTGGACAGAGCCCGCGCGACCTGCGAGGCATTGGCACGACATTTGAATGTCTCACCAGCGCAGGTCCTGCCCTTTTCAACCGGTGTCATCATGGAGACCTTGCCGCTTGATCGCATTGTGGCCGGGTTGCCTGCAGCGCTGGCCGATGCCGACAAAGACCATTGGGAACGCGCGGCGCACGCGATCATGACCACCGATACTGTGCCGAAGGCCGCAAGCCGGGTGATCCATCTCGATGGCGTGCCGGTCACCATCACCGGAATCAGCAAGGGCGCCGGAATGATCCGCCCCAACATGGCAACCATGCTTGGCTTTCTCGCGACAGACGCCAACATTGAGCCCTCGCTGTTGAGCCGGATCGCCTTCGAGTTGGCCGAGGGTTCTTTCAATCGCGTCACCGTGGATGGGGATACGTCCACGAATGATTCATTCGTCGTCATGGCGACCAATAAGGCTGGCCACAAGCCGGTGGTGGCCTTGGACGAGGGCCATGGCGTCAAGCTCATGGCTGCCATGATGGACGTGGCCCGGCAACTCGCCCAGGCAATCGTTCGCGATGGCGAGGGCGCGACCAAGTTCATCACCGTTCGCGTGGAAGGTGGAAGGACCCAAGCCGAATGCAGGCAAGTGGCCTATGCCATCGCGCATTCGCCACTGGTCAAGACGGCGTTCTTTGCCAGTGACCCCAATCTGGGCCGAATTCTTGCGGCGGTCGGGTACGCTGGCATTGAGGATCTGGATCAGTCGTTGATCGATTTGTATCTGGATGACGTTCACGTTGCCGTCAGCGGCGGACGTAACCCGGGTTACCGGGAAGAAGACGGGCAACGTGTCATGAAGAAAAGTGAAATCACGGTCCTGGTCCGACTCGGACGGGGCGCGGCGGCAGACACGGTCTGGACCTGTGATCTCAGCCACGAATACGTCACGATCAACGCGGACTACCGCTCCTGACGCCATGAACGAGCAATTTGAGCGACTTCTGGTTCGGGCCGAGCAACTGATGGCTCGTATCGAGGCGGTGCTGCCGCAACCGTTGGATGCGCCGGACTGGAGCCGGTCGGTGGCTTGGCGCTATCGCAAGCGCAGTTCCGGACACGGCGCGCTGGAGCCCGTGCGAAACGTCGCAAAATTGGCGTTGTCCGATTTGCGCGAAATCGATCCTCAGAAGGAAAAGATTGAGCGCAACACCTTGCAATTTGTCGAAGGCAGACCGGCCAACAACGTGCTGCTCACGGGGGCTCGCGGGACAGGAAAGTCGTCGTTGATCAAGGCCTGCCTGAACACCTACTCGGTGCGCGGATTGCGCTTGATCGAGGTGGACAAGGGGGATTTGACGGACTTGCCCGACATTGTGGCGGTGGTTGCCGATCGACCCGAGAAATTTATCGTCTTCTGCGATGACCTGAGCTTCGAGGATGGCGAACCCGGTTACAAGGCCCTTAAATCCATACTGGACGGCTCGGTGGCTGCTGCGACGCCCAATGTGCTGATCTACGCGACCAGCAACCGGCGCCACCTGCTGCCCGAATACATGAAAGACAATCTGAGTTATTCCCACACGGACGATGGTGAGGTGCATCCGGGCGAAGTGATCGAAGAAAAAATCTCGCTTTCCGAGCGTTTTGGACTGTGGGTCAGCTTCTACCCGTTCAGCCAGGATGAATACCTCAGTATCGTGGCGCAGTGGCTGGGATCGTTCGGGGCCGGCGAATCCGACATCGAGGAGGCTCGCCCGCAGGCACTGATCTGGGCACTGGAAAGGGGTTCCCGAAGCGGCCGGGTGGCGTATCAGTTTGCCCGGGACTACATGGGCCGACAGGGTGCAGGCAAATGAGCGTGGGTGAAACCATGTTGGCCGACGCGGACCAGCGACGTGAGGGTGGTGCTGATCGTGCGGTGGTGGAGGTCGCCGTCGGCGTGTTGATTCGATCGACCGGTGATTTTCTGCTGACTTCGCGTCCCAAGGGCAAGGTGTATGCGGAATTCTGGGAGTTTCCAGGGGGCAAAGTTGAGGCAGGTGAAAGCGTTGAACAGGCGCTGCACCGTGAACTGCTGGAAGAACTTGGAATCGAGGTTGTCGAATCGGTTCGTTGGCGGGAACAACTGGTTGACTATCCGCATGCACTGGTGCGCTTGAACTTCTGCAAGGTATTCGCTTGGCGAGGCGAATTGCAGATGCGGGAGGGACAGTCCTTTTCTTGGCAGCGACTGCCCGTTGGCGTGTCACCGGTCTTGCCAGGAACGGTTCCGGTGCTTCAATGGTTTGCCGCTGAGCAAAGATTTCATGATGCTACGCATATTGTAGCGTGATATGACCACTCGACGCTGGAGAATAGTGCGTAAGAATTGAAACTCGACTACTTCAGGTCAGTTGCAAATGGTGATGGGATGTCTGCCGGCGATTCCTCGACGACGCGAAAGCTTTCGCTGGCCCATGCGCCCAGATCAAGTTGTTTGCAGCGTTCACTACAAAACGGGCGGAACGGATTCGTCGGCGAGAAGACGCTGTCGCCACCACAGGCTGGACAACGAACGAGGCGGTCTGTTGGCGCCATGGGACTCAGATTGAATCAGGTGGAACGTGGTTCACGAGCAAAGCGTCAATTCGAACATCGTGTCGGTATTGCTGGCATGCAGCCGCGTGTCTTCGGACAGGCGCATCAACCGGACCGACACCAACAGACGGTTGCCGCTGATTTCGGGAATGAGGTCCAGGTCGGGATCAATTCGCAGTCTCAACAACTGGAAGGTGCGCCCCTGTGGCAGGTTTTGCTGGAACTGTCCTGCCGGTGCTACGACTTTTTGAGGCGTGCCGGAGTCGCGCAGCATGTTCAACAGCATGCCGATGGACTGTGACAGTGGTTTGACTGTCGAAGTCCATGCGGCCAGGTCTCGATGGCGTATTGCGGCAGCTTTATGTTGCCATGCAAAGTAGGCAGGCAGGTCAAATTCGCAGGTGCCGCCAGGTATGACGGCGCGGCTGCGCACGCTCATCAGCCAGTCATTCTCCGTCAAGGACTGTCCCGCCTTGCCCGGCAGTCCGCTGAGTGTGTTGAAGCAATGGTCGAGCTGTGCCACGACCTCGTCCAGTACCTTTTCAGAGATCGCCGGGTTCCCCCGGTAGTTGTTCAGAATCTGCTTTTGCTTTTCAAGATCCTTCAGCACATCAGACTTGAGATCGGCTCGAGTGGCCACATCCATGATCTCGAACAGGGTCGTCAGCGCATAGTGGTGGTCGAGAGGTGTTTCACGTGCGACCAACTCATCCAGACGTACAAACAGGTGTTCGAGTCGAAGGTACGTACGGATGCGTTCGTTGAAAGGGTATTCGTAAAGGATCACGCTACTAATTCCTGTTCCGCAATGATAGGCCGAAGGATTTTGCAAGCTGCTCGACGTCGCAAGACAAGGCCTCCATGGTTCGATCTTGGTTGCTGAGCACGATATCAGCTGCCGAGAGGCGGGTGTGCCGCGGCGCCTGAGATGAAATGATGCGTCTGACCACTTCAGGCGGCAACCCGTTTCGTGTGACGACGCGTTCGATCTGGGTTTGTTCGTCACAATCCACGACGACGACGCGGTGCAATTTCGAGCGCCAATGTCCCGATTCCACCAGCAAGGGAATGTCGAACACCAGGCACGGATGGGACCGCCTGACGGCTTCGAGGGTTCGTTGATCGGTGATCTGTCCGACAAGCGGGTGAACGATGGCCTCCAGGCGGCGCTTGGCGCCGGCATCGCGAAAAGCCAGTTCGCGCATCCTGCTGCGATCCAGCGCGCCCTCTCTGGTGATGTATTCGGAGCCAAATTCGGTTCGGATCGCAGGAATCGCCGCACCGGCCGTTGATGTGACATCACGGGCAAGGGCGTCGGCATCAATTACGTCCGCCCCCATCCGCGCCAAAAGTCCGGCCACGGTGCTCTTGCCGCTGCCGATGCCACCGGTCAGTCCAACCAACAGGGTTCCGGACATGCTGGGTCTACAACCCAAGGATTCGGAGAATTGAAGCCGGTCCGAAGATCATGGCGGTCAGGCCGGCGCCGGCAAGAAAAGGGCCGAATGGTACATAGCGTCCCTCACGCAGGCCGCTGGAAAACTTCATCGTAATGCCAACGATGGCGCCGATGACCGATGCCATGAGGATGATCGGGACCAACGCCTGCCAGCCAAACCATGCGCCCAGCGCAGCGAAGAGTTTGAAGTCCCCGAAACCCATGCCCTCTTTCCCGGTGGCGAGTTTGAAAGCCCAATAAATGCTCCAAAGGGAAAGATAGCCGGCGATGACACCCCAGAGCGAAGTCGTCAACGGCACGGTGATCCATTGCAGTGTTGAAGCCATCAAGCCCGCCCAGAGCAATGGCAGCGTGATGTCATCGGGCAGCAAGGTGGTGTCCCAATCGATCAGTGCCAAGGCCACCAAGGCCGCAGCAAAGCCGCTCCAGACAATAGCTGCGGGCGTCGGTCCCCAATGCCAAAAACACCAAAAGAAGAGCAAACCGGTTGCCAGTTCTACCAATGGGTAACGTAGACCAATTGGAGTGTGACAAGCTGAACACTTGCCGCGCAGGAAAACGTAGCTGATCAGCGGAATGTTTTCGTACCAAAGTATCTGATGGCCACATTGGCGGCACGTGGAGCGCGGGCGGACCAGATTGAAGGCCGGTGTGGTTTCGGCTTCCTTGCCGGCCATCTCAGCGCATTCGGCAGCCCACTGGCGTTCGAGCATTTTCGGCATGCGAAAGATCACGACGTTCAGGAAACTGCCGATCAGCAAACCGACCAATCCGCCGATCACGGCTACCTCAAGCGCGGCGACCGCCATCAGACGACCTGGCCAAGCTTGAAGATCGGAAGGTACATCGACACGACGATGCCACCGATGATGGTACCGAGGAACACGATGATGATGGGCTCCATCAGGCTTGAAAGGCCTGCAACCATGTCGTCCACTTCCGCTTCATAGAAATCGGCCGATTTTCCCAACATGTGATCAAGCGAGCCCGACTCTTCACCGATGGCGCACATTTGGAGAACCATGACTGGGAAGAGGTTAGCGTTGCCCATGGCCACCGTGAGACTGGTTCCTGTCGATACTTCCTGCTGTATCTTTTCGGTCGCTTGCGCATACAGCATGTTCCCCGATGCTCCTCCAACAGAATCCAGCGCCTCAACCAGCGGAACACCTGCGGCGAACATGGTGGAAAGGGTACGGGTCCACCGGGCGATCACGGATTTCTCCACCAACTCTCCAAAGATCGGTACCTTGAGCAACAGTCTGTCCATGAACATTTGCATCTTTTCACTGCGTTTCCAGGCTTGCATGAAGAAATAGAAACCGCCACCAATGACCCCAAAAATCAACCACCAGTACTTGACGAAAAACTCACTGATGGCAATGACGACCAAGGTTGGCGCTGGAAGGTCCGCTCCGAAGGATGAGAACACGCTCTTGAATGCGGGAATCACAAAAATCATGATGATTGTGATGACCACAAAGGCGACCACGATCACAGCAACGGGGTACATCAGCGCCGATTTGATCTTAGACTTGATTGCTTCCGTCTTTTCCATGTAGGTCGCAAGCCGGTCCAGCAACTGCTCCAGAATACCAGCCGCCTCCCCGGCTTCAACGAGGTTGCAATAGAGACTGTCGAAATACATCGGGAACTTGCGAAACGCCGCGCTCAATGATGTGCCGGTTTCGACGTCGGTCCGGATGTCGTTGAGCAGTTTGGTGACGCTGGGGTTAGCGTTGCCGCGACCCACGATGTCGAAGGACTGCAACAATGGCACGCCAGCTTTCATCATCGTGGCGAGCTGGCGTGTGAAAAGGGCCAGATCCTTGGGTTTGATGCGCTTGCCGGAGCGCATTCTGCGCTTTTTGATCTTGGTCGGGAAAATTCCTTGCCGACGCAAGGTGGCTTGGACTTGGTTTTCCCCGGAGGCACGGGTTTCGCCGCGGACCTGTTTGCCGTTTCGGTCCTTGCCCTCCCACTCGAAGACGAATTCCCGTATGTCCCTGGATGCCGCTGTGGCCATGTGAATCTCCCGATTTCCGCCGACTTATTCGTTGGTGACAGCGAGCACTTCCTCAATCGAGGTCAGTCCCAGCTTGACTTTGAAAAGGCCAGATTCCCGCAATGACCGAACACCCTCGCGCTCAGCCTGTAAGGCGATATCCAAGGCGCTGGCGTCGCTAAGGATCAGCCGTTGTGTTTCCTCGGAAATCGGCATGACCTGATAAATCCCCAGTCGTCCCCGGTAGCCGTTGTTGCACATCGGGCATCCCACCGCACGATACGGCATCCAACTGCCGTCAAGGTCTTCTTCATTGAATCCAGCCTCAAGCAACGCATCGCGGGGCACGTCGACCGGTGCCTTGCAGTTGACACAAAGCCGACGCGCGAGTCGTTGTGCCGTGATGAGAATGACGCTGGAAGCGATGTTGAATGGTGCGATACCCATGTTGCGCAGCCGGGTCAGGGTTGAGGGAGCATCATTGGTATGGACAGTCGACAGGACCAGATGGCCCGTCTGCGCGGCTTTGACCGCAATGTCTGCAGTCTCAAGATCCCGGATTTCGCCCACCATGATGATGTCCGGATCCTGGCGAAGGAAAGACTTCAATGCCGTGGCAAACGTCAATCCGGCCTTTTCATTAACATTCACTTGGTTCACTCCCGGCAGGTTGATTTCTGACGGGTCTTCAGCCGTGGCAATGTTCACCCCGGGTTTGTTCAGAAGGTTCAAGCAGGTGTACAGCGAAACGGTCTTGCCTGATCCGGTTGGTCCGGTGACAAGTATCATTCCGTAGGGTCGTTCAATTGCCTTGAGCAACCGAGCCTTTTCTTCGGGTTCGTAACCCAGGGCATCAATACCAAGTTTGGCGCTGCTCGGGTCAAGAATCCGGATGACGATCTTCTCACCGAACAGGGTGGGCAAGGTACTGACGCGAAGGTCGACGGAGCGGTCCGGCCCTACCTTCAATTTCATGCGTCCGTCTTGCGGTACGCGCTTCTCGGAAATATCCAACCTGGAAATCACCTTGATACGCGAAGCTAGTTTGTCCTTGATGGCGACGGGTGGCGCAGCGATTTCCTTCAGTTCACCGTCGATGCGAAAGCGTACCCGGTAATTGAACTCGTAGGGCTCAAAATGCAGATCGGAGGCGCGCATGTTGAAGGCGTCCAACAACATCTTGTGCAAGAACTTGACGATCGGGGCATCGTCAACTTCTGAAGTGTCTACTTCGCCGGCATCGGCAGGCGTCTCCATTGACGATTCATCAAACTCGAAATCGCCGCCAACGAAGTTCTCCATCGCCTCAGTGACGGTCGTGGCATTCTGTTCGACCAGTCGGGACAATTTGTCGAACTCCGCGATCACCCAGTCCACGCCCAACTGGGTGGAGAACTTGATCTTTTCCGCCGCAGCCTGATCGGCAGGGTCGGCTGTCGCGACAACCAACCGGTTACCGCGCTTGCTCAATACCAACACACGAAAGTCAAGGCAAGTCTTTGGATCCAGAATGCCCTTCGGCAGACGTTGACGATCCAACGCATCAAGATCCACAAGTGGAGCCGCAAACGCGACCGACATGGTGTGGGCCAAGTCGGCTGCAGAGACAGCTCCGGAACTCGTCAATTCAGATATGAACGATGCCTTGCCGGTTTGTGTCTTGCGATAGAGGTCTTCGGCGGCCCTTTGCCCCAGCTTCCCAGCGGCGACCAAGGCGCGCGCCAAACCAGGCAACGCAACGGAAGCCAAGTCTTTGGATGGAGAATCTGCGACGGCCATGAATTTCGACGGTTCTTCAATCAATGATGACAGACCAATCTTCGCTGATTGATCCGGCACTGTAAACCGGAAAACCGCGCCGCGACGCCCAAAAGTGGGCAATGGAACACAGTGATACAAGTGGTCGGGGTGAGAGGATTCGAACCTCCGGCCTCTACGTCCCGAACGTAGCGCTCTACCAGGCTAAGCTACACCCCGACGGACGGAACATGGTGGATGGACTTAGCGCCTCCGTTCCAGTAGCTGACTTGCCAATTGTATCAAACCCGCCGTGAACCGATTGTCGGGAAGGACACCGGCAGCGGCAATGGCTCGTTTGGCTTCGGCGGCCGCGGCGTCTTGGGTTGCCGCCAGAGCACCTGTCTGGCGCACCGCATCCGCAACAGCGGTCAATTGGTCGACAGCGCCTTGTTCGATCGCGTCACGGACAAGCTTTTGCTGGCTTTCCGTCCCGAGTTGCATGGCCATGATCAGCGGCAGTGTTGCTTTGCCCTCCCGCAGATCGTCGCCAAGGTTTTTCCCCATTTCATCACTTGATCCGGCATAGTCAAGCACGTCGTCAATAACCTGGAAGGCCGTCCCAAGCGCTTGCCCGTAGGCGGCACAGGCTGCTTCAACTTGCGCCGGTGCGCCTGCGAGGACGGCACCGAGTCGGGAACTGGCCTCAAAGAGTTTGGCGGTCTTGGATCGAATGACTCGAAGGTAGGCGGCTTCGTCCAAAGAGGCATCGTGCATGTTCATCAACTGAAGGACTTCACCTTCCGCAATCACATTGGTGGCCTCAGCGAGAATCTGCATCACACGCATGTTGTCAGCTTCGACCATCATCTGAAAGGCGCGCGAATACAGGAAGTCACCCACCAGAACGCTGGCTGGGTTGCCAAAAGCCTCGTTTGCCGTCGATCGCCCCCGCCGTAGCGTCGATTCGTCGACCACGTCGTCATGGAGGAGGGTGGCTGTGTGAATGAACTCGATGACGGCCGCCAGATTGAAGCGCTGGTCATTGTTGTAGCCCAAAGCTCCACAGGTCAACAGCAGCAGCACCGGGCGAAGGCGCTTTCCTCCTGCTGAGATGATGTATCGGGCCACCTGACCGACCAGCGGAACGCCAGAGTCAAGCCGGCGCGCAATGACTTTGTCCACTTCAAGCATGTCACCTGCAACGAGAGCGGTGACGTCAACAAGTGAGGTGGACGGGGCAGTCAAGGTGGGTTCGCCAAAAAGTTGCGGAATTATAGGTACCCGATACCCCTGTCAGGCGGCCAAGAAAGAGCAAGAGGCACAAGACCAGCTTCTGTGCTAGAATTTGAAGTTCTGCGGAAATCCGTCTGCGGAACTCACTCAAGAGGTTTACATGTACGCGGTCATAAAAACCGGGGGCAAGCAGTATCGCGTTGCTTCCGGCGAAAAAATCAAAGTAGAACAGATTGCTGCGGACGTAGGCCAGGAGATCGTCATCGACCAGGTTCTGGCTGTCGGCAACGGCGCGGAACTGAAGGTGGGTACGCCCCTGGTGTCCGGCGCAACGGTGAATGCCACTGTGGTGGCGCACGGCAAGCACGACAAGGTGCGCATCTTCAAAATGCGTCGTCGCAAGCACTATCAGAAACGTCAAGGCCACCGCCAGCAGTTCACCGAACTGCAGATCGGTGCCATCGTCGCCTAAGGAGCACTGGTCATGGCACAGAAAAAAGGCGGCGGCTCTACGCGAAACGGGCGCGATTCCAAGCCCAAGATGCTCGGTGTGAAGGCGTTTGGCGGTGAACTGATCAGCGCAGGTTCGGTTATCGTGCGCCAGCGTGGAACCCGATTCCACCCCGGGACGAATGTGGGCGTGGGCAAGGACCATACCCTGTTTGCCTTGGTCGATGGCCATGTGTCGTTTGGTACCAAGGGTTCCCTGAACAAGCCGACGGTGAGCGTGACTCCGGCCGCCTGAACTTGTTTCAGCCCCATTCGGAGCCCCGCATCGCCGGGGCTTCGTTGTTTTCGGACCGCTGCGCCGATTAGACTGGAAGCCTGATGAAATTCGTCGATGAAGCCTATATTGACATCGTTGCCGGCGATGGCGGTGCAGGCTGTGTTTCGTTCCGGCACGAGAAGTACAAGGAATTCGGCGGGCCCAACGGGGGCGATGGCGGGCGGGGCGGTCATGTTTTTGCAGTGGCAGACCCGAGCCTGAACACGCTGGTTGATTTCCGGTATTCGCGACGCCACGAGGCCAGACGCGGGCAACATGGCATGGGCTCCGATATGTTCGGTGCCGCGGGTGATGACATCACACTGCGGATGCCGGTGGGAACGATTATCAGCGACGCCGAAACCGGTGCAGTGCTCTATGAGCTCATGACACCCGGTGAGCCGATCATGATCGCCAAAGGAGGCGACGGCGGTTTCGGGAACATGCGTTTCAAAAGCGCCATCAATCGGGCGCCGCGGCAGAAGACACCCGGGTGGCCGGGCGAGCGAAAGAGCCTCAAGTTGGAGCTCAAGGTGCTGGCCGACGTGGGCCTGCTGGGGATGCCCAACGCTGGAAAGTCCACGTTGATTGCGGCCATTTCCAACGCCCGCCCGAAGATTGCGGATTACCCGTTTACAACCCTGCATCCGAATCTCGGCGTGGTTCGCGTCGGACCCGAGCAGAGTTTCGTGGTGGCCGATGTGCCCGGACTGATCGAAGGCGCATCTGAGGGGGCGGGCCTGGGACATCAGTTTCTTCGGCACCTTCAGCGCACGCGCCTGTTGCTTCACGTGGTTGACATGGCGCCGTTTGACGAAAGCGTCGATCCGGTGGCGCAGGCGCGTTCCATCGTTGCCGAACTGAAAAAATACGATCCAAAGCTGCACGCCAAGCCTCGTTGGCTGGTGCTCAACAAGCTGGACATGCTCGCACCCGAAGAACGAACCGCCCGTGTGAGGGATTTCACGCGGCGGCTGCGCTACAAAGGGCCGGTGTTCGAGATTTCCGCCCTCACGCGCGAGGGATGCGAGCAACTGGTCAAGGCTGTCTATGCGCAGGTCAGCGCCCAGCAGGCGAAGGAGCAGTCCGCGCCTCAGATGGATCCGCGGTTTACGACTGAATCAGCCGACTGAGCATGGCGGAAAAATGCTATAAAAATGATAGCTTATTATGGCCGGCGGATGCTGGGAATGGTATTGAATGGCTACTGAGACTGCTTCCAAGGTGTTGCGAGAGTCCCAGCGGATCGTCGTCAAGGTGGGCTCCAGTCTGGTGACCGACGAAGGTCGCGGGCTGGATGAGGGTGCCATCGGCGAATGGTGCCGACAACTGGCCGCGTTGTCGCGCGCAGGGCGCGAGGTGGTAATGGTCTCCAGCGGCGCGATCGCCGAAGGCATGAAACGACTGGGCTGGAGCACCCGCCCGCGCGAAGTTCACGAGCTCCAGGCGGCCGCGGCTGTGGGACAGATGGGCCTGGCGCAGATGTACGAGACTAAGTTGCGAGAAAACGGTCTTGGCAGTGCGCAGGTATTGCTGACCCATTCCGATCTGGCGGACCGTGAACGGTACCTGAATGCCCGCTCGACACTGCTGACCTTGCTGAAGCTGGGTGTGTTGCCGGTGATCAACGAGAACGACACCGTGGTCAACGATGAGATCAAGTTCGGTGACAACGACACCCTCGGCGCACTCGTGGCGAACCTGGTCGAGGCCGACGCGTTGGTCATCCTGACCGACCAAAAAGGCCTGTACACCGCCGATCCGCGCAAAGACCCGTCGGCGTCATTTGTTCATGAAGCGCGCGCTGGCGATCCCGCGCTTGAAGTCATGGCTGGTGGGGCCGGTTCCAGCATCGGTCGCGGCGGCATGATCACCAAGATCCTGGCGGCGCGCCGAGCCGCGGGTTCGGGTGCGTCCACGGTGATCGCCTGGGGCCGCGAGCCCGACGTGCTGCTCCGCCTGTGCGAAGGCGAGGCCATCGGAACCCTGTTGATCGCGCGAACGCCCAAGCAACAGGCGCGCAAACAGTGGATGGCCGATCACTTGCAGCTTCGCGGCGCCGTCACTGTGGATGATGGGGCGGTGGGCAAGCTCATGCAAGAGGGCAAGAGCCTGTTGCCGATCGGGATGACATCGGTGACCGGTGACTTCGCCCGCGGCGACGTGATTGCGGTCCGGGATTCAAACGGTCAAGAAATCGCGCGCGGCCTGGCGAACTATGCCAGTGCCGAGGCACGGCTGCTGTGCCGGAAACCGTCTAACGAGTTCGAAGCATTGCTGGGCTATGCCGCCGAGCCGGAGATGGTTCATCGGGACAACCTGGTCCTGACACGCTGATCGGCGCGTGATCTGCTGTCAGTCGTAGCCGCCGGGCAATTCGGACTTCAGCGTGCGCACGATGTAGCTGGCTGACCGGTTGACCGCGCGGTCCTTGCAGACGCCCGCTTCAGACAAGGTCACGGCATGACGGGAGGCGGCAGCGTTGTACAGCGGTTTCCAGTCGCTTTCGGGCAGCACGGTCCAGCCGGTCGCTGCGCTGTAACGGGCATAGACCCGATGCTGGGCGGTGCTGCACCGGATGCCTTCGTACATCACATTCTGACCGCCATCCGCACTGCTAGCCACGATGACATAACGGACGATGCCTTCAGCCGTAATGGTAAGGGTGTTGGGGTCAAGGCCGTATTTCAAGGACGAGCCTTGCGGCGCCGGAACCTTGATCAGGCGATTCAGGTCGAAGGCTGGCGGTGGCGGTACGTCACTTTCCCGCCAATCCGGGCTTTGGGGAAACAGCTGGCCAAATGCCGCACTGCCGATCAGCAAGATTGAGACGGCAAGATACTTATTTCTTCGCATGTTCGGAATCGTCGACGGGCGGTGTCCTGGCGGCCATTGGATTGGGCTCAAAGGTGGCACCGGGTGGCAACTCGAAGTTCACACCGGCTGTCGGCAAGGTGTGCGGGATCGCCGGGTCGCCATCGCGCTGGCGCACGCCGCCACGCAAGTAACGGTTGCGGTATTCATGCCTAGGGAGAAACCGTGACAGCTCGGTGAGCGCCATTTCATAGACGCCGCGTTTGAATTCCACCACGGCGTCCAGCGGCACCCAATAGTCGTTCCAGCGCCAGGCGTCGAACTCCGGGTGGTTCGTGGCGCGCAGGTTCAGATGCCAGTCCTGCCCAAGCAACTGCAGCAGGTACCAGATCTGTTTTTGCCCCTTGTAGAAACCCCTCGCGTCGCGCCGGATATACCGGTCTGGCACCTCGTAACGCAACCAGTCGCGGGTCCGGGCCACGACCCGCACATGCTCCGGCTGGAGCCCCACCTCTTCATGCAATTCACGGTACATGGCCTGTTCGGGCGTCTCGCCACGATCAATGCCGCCTTGTGGGAACTGCCAGCTGTGGGTGCGGATTCGCTTGCCCCAGAACACCTGATTCTTCTGGTTGAGCAGGATGATGCCGACGTTAGGCCGAAAGCCTTCCCGGTCAAGCATAATCAAATTCCAATTCTTAAACTGAGTCCATTATGCACAGCATGTCGGGTGTATCAATAGGCTCATCCCTGCCTCGTTTCGTTCGATTCCGCACCCAAGTCCATGAAAGCCAGCCAGTTCCATATTTCTACCCTTCGTGAGGCCCCCGCCGATGCCGAGGTCGTCAGCCATCGGTTGATGACCCGCGCCGGCATGATCAAGAAGCTTGGCGCCGGGATCTACAGCTACATGCCGCTGGGTTTGCGGGTCATCCACAAGGTCGAAGCCATCGTCCGCGAGGAGATGAACCGCGCGGGCGCGGTGGAACTGACCATGCCGGTGGTCCAGCCTGCCGAGCTGTGGCAGGAGACCGGGCGTTTCGACAAGATGGGGCCCGAGTTGCTGCGCATCCGGGATCGCCACGGGCGCGATTTTGTGGTCCAGCCCACCAGCGAGGAGGTGATCACCGACATCGCCCGGCAGGACCTTCGCAGTTACAAGCAGCTGCCCAGAAACCTGTACCAGATCCAGACCAAGTTCCGCGACGAGCGCCGCCCGCGATTCGGCCTGATGCGAGGGCGCGAGTTCATCATGAAGGACGCATACAGCTTTGACCGCGACCAGGCGTCGGCCAAGGCAAGCTATCAGGTCATGGCGTCGGCCTACCGGCGCATCTTTGACCGGTTTGGCCTGACCTATCGCGCCGTTGCGGCCGACAGCGGCGCCATCGGCGGCGACTTGTCGGAGGAATTCCAGGTGATCGCTGCCACCGGCGAAGATGCCATCGTCTATTGCCCTTCGAGCGACTACGCGGCGAACCTCGAGAAAGCCGAGGCGCGGGCGCCCGCCACGACCCGACCGGTGCCAATGCAGGCCCTGACCCGTGTGCCGACGCCAGGCAAGAGCACCTGTGCCGACGTGGCCATCCTGCTGGGGGTGCCGCTGGTCACCACCGTGAAATCGCTCGTGCTGGCCACAGAAGAGAAAAGTGCCGCAGGCGAAATTGTCAAGGTCCGGATCTGGCTGCTGCTGCTTCGGGGTGATCACGACATGAACGAAGTCAAGGTCGGCAAGGTGCCGGGGCTCGATGGCGGCTTTCGCTTTGCCACGGCAGCCGAGATCGAGGTCCATTTCGGCTGCAAGGCGGGCTATCTGGGGCCGATCGGCCTGTTGCAGCCGGTCACGGTCGTGGCTGACCGTGAAGTCGCTGTCATGGCCGACTGGATCTGCGGCGCCAACGAAGTCGACGTCCACCTCACCGGGGTGAACTGGGGGCGCGACGTTCCCGAACCCGCCGTCGTCGCCGACCTGCGCAATGTCGTGGAGGGGGACGCGTCCCCGGACGGAAAAGGCGTGCTCGCGATCGAGCGCGGCATCGAGGTCGGTCATGTGTTTTACCTGGGCACCAAGTACAGCCGGGCCATGGAGGCGACATTCCTCGGTGAGGACGGTAAGCCGCAGTACTTCGAAATGGGGTGTTATGGCATCGGCATCACCCGGCTGCCGGCAGCGGCCATCGAACAGAACCATGACGAGCGCGGCATCATCTGGCCGGATGCGATTGCGCCGTTCACCGTGGTGATCTGCCCGATCGGCATGGACCGCAGCGCTGAGGTCAAGGCCGCCGCCGAGACGCTGCACGACCGGTTGCGCGACCAGGGCGTCGATGTGTTGCTGGATGATCGGGGTGAGCGGCCGGGCGCCATGTTTGCCGACTGGGAACTGATCGGGGTGCCGCACCGCGTCGTGATATCCGATCGAGGTCTGAAGGAGGGGCAACTCGAGTACCAACACCGCCGCGACACGGCGCCTACCAAGGTGGCGGTGGCCGGGGTTGCCGATTTCCTCACGGCACGCCTGGCGTCAGCCGGTATGTCTGCGGGGTGACTGGGGCGATGCCGGCGGGCTGCACCGATCCGTTCGGGGTGCCCGAACCCAGCGCCGGCCTGTCGCGCCGGCATTGGCTGACCACCGCGCCCATGGGTCTGCTGTCGCTCGCGTTCTCTGAATCCGTCGTGGCGGGTGCGCAGATCGAGGAGCCACTCGCCGATTCGGTGCGGTCGGCCCTGAGCGCCGCCGTGGCCAACGATGCGCCCCCGATTCCCGAGTTTGCCGACACCGAATCGCGCCTGAACTACCTGCGCTGGAAAGGCGAGATGGCTTTTCGCCTGCGGCGCAAGAAGGCTGATTTCGACACGCGCCGGGAATTCCTGCAGACGGTTTGGTACGAAAGCCGTCGCGCAGGGCTGGATGTGTCGCTGGTGCTGGGGTTGATCCAGGTCGAGAGCAATTTTCGGAAGTTCGCAGTGAGCCCGGTGGGTGCGCGCGGGTACATGCAGGTGATGCCGTTCTGGGCGCGGGTCATCGGTGACGGCGACGCCTCGCGGCTGTTTCACATGCAGACCAACCTGCGTTTCGGCTGCGTGATCCTGCGCCACTACCTCGACCGCGAGCGGGGTGACCTGTTCCTGGCCCTTGGTCGCTACAACGGTTCGCGCGGCAAACCGCAGTACCCGAACGCGGTGTTCGCGATGCAGCGCAACTGGGTCTTCAAGCCGTAGGCGCCGACAGACCGGTCGCTGCGTCGGGGGGATGGCGCGTGACCAGCACCTGATCGACCCGGAAACTGTCAACATCCATGACCTCGAAACGCCAGCCGCACCAGTCCACATGGTCGGTGCGTTTGGGAATGCGGCGCAGCACCACCATCAGAAAACCGGACAGCGTTTCAACTTCCTCCGCGTGTGGCCAAGGCTGGGTCAGCCCCAGCGCGCGCTGGATGTCGCTCAGGGGCGTGGCGCCGTCAACGAGCCAGGAGTCGGCATCCCGGCGCACCATCTGCGCGTCGTCGTCCGGTGCCACCAGGTCTCCCATGACGGTGCTCATCACGTCGTTGAGGGTGACAACGCCGACCACCAGGCTGTATTCGTTCACGACGATCGCAAAGTCCTCCAGGGCCTGCCGAAAGTGCTCCAGCACTTCGCCGAGGCTGAGCCGGTCGGGCAGCACGACCGCCCGGTGCAGCAAGGCGGGGTCGGTCAGCTGGATCGGCTGTCCGTTGAGGGCACGCTGGAACAGGTCCTTCGCATCGACGTAGCCGATGACGTGGTCGATCTCGCCCTCGCAGACCGGGTAGGTGGAGAACGGCTCGGCGGCGATGCGGGTGCGAACCAGGGCGTCGCTGTCGTCGGCGCGAAACCAGGCGATGCGCTCGCGCGGCGTCATCGCGCTGGTGACAGGGCGGGTGTCGAGCTCGAACACGTTGGCGATCACCTGCTGCTCCTGCCGGTCCAGCACGCCGGCCTGCGCGCCAGCCTCGGTCAGCGCCAGGATGTCGTCGGGGGTGATGCGGTCGTCACGCGTGGCCGGTAGTCCCAGCAACCGCAGCAGGGCGTCGGCCGCGTGGCTGTACAGCCAGACCAGCGGCGCGAGCAACAGGCGGCAGCGCTGCATGGGACCCACCAGGCGCACCGCCAAGTCCTCGGGCCGGGCCATGCCCAGGCGCTTGGGAAACAGGTCGGACAGGACAATGAACAGCGATGTCACCAGGATGAAGGAAACGGTGAAAGTCAACGCGTTCGACGGGTTCTCGACCAGCCCGGTGCGGGTCAGCAGGCCGTTCAGCAAGGGCGAGAACGCGCCTTCGCCCACGATGCCGCCCAGAATGGCAATCGCATTCTGGCCGATCTGGATGACGGTGAAGTAGTCGCCTGGCGCCTCCTGGACCGCCAGAACCAGGCCTGCGCGTGCGTCTCCCTCCTCGCTCATCTGCTGCAGCTTGAGCCGCCGGGATGCCGCCATCGACATCTCCGCCAGCGACAGCAGCGCGCTCGCGGCGATCAGGACGGCGATCAGCAGCAGACTCTGGATCGCGCTCATGGGGCTGCCTCCATGCTTCGCATTGCGGTACGAGCTTGCCTGGCGCGGTCCGGCATGGCGCTCATGGGGGTGCGCCTTGCTCGATTCTCAGCAAGGCGTGCGGCACGTCAGCTTTCCTGGCCCAGGACCTGCTGCAATTCACCGCTTTCGTACATCTCCATCATGATGTCCGAGCCGCCGATGAACTCGCCCTTGACGTAGAGCTGGGGGATGGTCGGCCAGTTGCTGTACTCCTTGATGCCCTGGCGAATGCCGTCGTCGTCCAGCACGTTCACGGTGACAAGGGCCTTCGGATCGACGCCACAGGCCTTCAGAATCTGGACGGCCCGACCGGAAAAGCCGCACATCGGAAAGCTGGCGCTGCCTTTCATGAACAGCACCACGTCGTTGGATTTCACCAGGTTGTCAATGCGTTGTTGGGTGTCGCTCATTGTGTCGCTCCTGTGGCTCAAAAGCGGCGATTTTCGCACCAACTGGTGTCATGCGTCGCGCCGCAACGGTTTGGACCTGTCGGTTCCGGGGGGACGTAGCGCGACCATGGCTGCAGGTTCGCGGCCGGTCGCTCAGTTGCCGGCGTACCCGGCGATGCCGGGCCACTGCCCCCCGGTGCAGCGCTCGATGCCGGCCAGGTCGCGCCGGCTTTGCACGGCGGTGAAGCCTGCGCCTTCCATCAAGGCGCGCACCGCTTCAGCCTGTGCCCAGCCGTGCTCCAGCAGCAGCCAGCCGCCAGCCACCAGGTGGGCCGGGGCCTGCTCGACGATCTGGCGGATGTCGTCAAGCCCGTCAAAGCCGCTGACCAGCGCCTGCTGCGGCTCGTGACGCAGCGCGGCCAGGTGCGGGTCGTCAACGGCCAGATAGGGCGGGTTGGACACGATGACGTCGAAGCAGCCCGTGATGTCGAGCAGCCATGCGCCTTTGTGAAACCGCACGGCCAGGCCGAGGGCTTGCGCATTGGCGCTCGCCACGGCCAGCGCGTCGGCGCTGGCATCGACCGCGGTGACCGCGGTGAACGGTCGGGTGTGTTTCACGGCCAGCGCGATGGCGCCGCTGCCGGTGCCGAGGTCGATCAGGCGCAGCGGGCGGGCGCCCGCGCCGTCGGGCACGGTCTGGAACGCATCCAGGGTGTCGATCGCCCATTGCACCAGGGTTTCGGTGTCGGCGCGCGGGTCCAGCACCCGGGCATCCACCCGGAGGTTCAGGCCATGAAACTCGCGGAACCCGATCAGGTAGGCCATCGGCTCGCCGCGGGCACGGCGTCGCACCAGGGCCGCAATCCGCCCGGCCTGATGCGTGTCCAGCGCATCGGTGTCATGGGCCATGAGCCAGGCGCGGTCGTGCGGGTCGCGCCCCAGCGCATGCAGCAGCAGCATCTGCGCGTCCAGGCGGTCCAGGCCCGCGGCCTGCGCATCGGCCAGCGCCTGGGCCAGGCAGGTGGGTGGCGAAGCGGTCATGGCATGGTCGCTGCGAAACGGGGGGCGGAGTCGCCGGAATGTTTGTGAATTACTCCTGAAATCATAGCTGTCCGTGGCCGTTGCACGCTGGGAAGTGGCCAAAAAACGCTTGAAGCGGGGTCCGAAACGGCCTTGGATCGGCTCCTGGCCCCGTTGCGGCGGCATCACCGGACCTCACCGGGTGGCGCCGACCTCCAGCTCGGCCAGTTGTTCGGCTTCGCGTTCGGCACGCAGCGCCGCCACCACCTCGCCCAGATCGCCCTCCATGACGAACTGCAGCTTGTAAAGCGTCAGGTTGATGCGGTGGTCGGTCAGCCGCCCCTGAGGGAAGTTGTAGGTGCGGATGCGATCGCTGCGGTCGCCGCTGCCAATGAGCCCTTTGCGTTCTGCTGCGTCACGTGCCGCGCGTTCGGCGCGGTCCTTTTCCTGGATGCGGGCGGTCAGCACCCGCAACGCCTGGGCCTTGTTGCTGTGCTGGCTGCGGCCGTCCTGGCATTCGGCCACGATGCCGGTGGGCAGGTGCGTGATGCGGACGGCCGAGTCGGTCTTGTTGATGTGCTGCCCGCCGGCGCCGCTGGCGCGAAAGGTATCGATGCGCAGCTCCGCCGGGTTGATCTTGACCGCTTCCTGCTCATCGGGCTCGGCCAGCACCGCCACGGTGCAGGCGCTGGTGTGGATGCGGCCCTGGGTCTCGGTGGCCGGTACGCGCTGCACCCGGTGCCCGCCGGACTCGAAGCGCAACTGGCCGTACACACCCTCGCCTGCGATGCGGATCACCACCTCCTTGTAGCCCCCGAGCTCGCTCGGCGATTCGCTGATGACCTCGACCCGCCAGCCCTGGCGCTCGGCGTAGCGCGTGTACATGCGCAGCAGGTCGGCGGCGAACAGTGCCGACTCATCACCGCCGGTGCCGGCGCGGATCTCGAGGAAGGCGTTGCGCGCGTCATCGGGATCGCGCGGCAGCAGCAGGCGTTGCAGCTCGGCATCGAGCGTCAGCAGCTCGGCCTCGGCGCTGGCGATTTCGTCGCGCGCCATGTCGGCCATGTCGGGGTCGACGAGCAGGTCGCGCGCGGCCACCAGATCCGATTCGCGTTGCAGCAGGCGGGCATACCGGCCGGCAATCACGCTGACCTCGGCGTGCTCGCGCGAGAGCTTCAGGAACTGGTCCATGTCGGCCATGATGTCTTCGCGCGAAAGCAGGAAATCGAGCTCAGACAGGCGCTGGGCGTAACGTTCGAGCTGGCTTCTCAGGAAGGGTTTCATGCGGAAGGGGGAAATTAGCTATCAACAAGATAGCTGTTGGTGCCCGTTTGATAACGGGCTAAAGGCGATGATTGCCTTGGGCGCGCAAGAAGAGGCGGCTGATGGCCTGCGTGGTCTGTTCGCGGTGCGCGGGGTCGGCCGAATGCAGTTCGGCCATGGCGCCGTGCAGCATCTTCTGGGTCAGGCCGCGCGAGAGCGCCTCGAGCACGGCGTCCAGGTCGTCACCCTTGGCCAGACGCTTGCGCGCCCGGGCGATCTCGACCGCGCGCCATTCGTCGGTTTGGGCGTTGAGCTGGCGGATCAGCGGGACCACGCCGTGCACCGGGTCACGCTGGCCCATCCAGTGCATGAAGCTCATGACGCCCGCGTCGATGATGGCCTCGGCCTGCGCCACCGCCGCCTGCCGGTTGGCCTGCGCGGTCTGCACCACGCTGGCCAGGTCGTCCACGGTGTACAGGTAGATGTCTTCGAGGGCCTTGACCTCGGGTTCGATGTCGCGCGGCACGGCCAGGTCCACCATGAACATCGGGCGGTGGCGCCGCTTTTTCAGGGCCCGCTCCACCGCGCCCAGTCCGATGATGGGCAGGGTGCTGGCGGTGCAGCTGACCACTGCGTCGAACTCGTGCAGGCGATCGGGCAGGTCGGCCAGTCGCATGACTTCTCCGCCAAAGCGCGAGGCGAGCTTTTCGCCACGCTCCAGCGTGCGGTTGGCGATCGCGATCGCCTTCGGGTTGCGGGCGGCAAAATGGGTGGCGGCGAGCTCGATCATCTCGCCGGCACCGACAAACAGCACTTTCACCGCGGTCAGATCTTCAAACAGCTGGCTCGCCAGTCGCACGGCGGCGGCGGCCATGCTGATGGAGTGTGCGCCGATCTCGGTGGAAGTGCGCACCTCCTTGGCCACCGCGAAGCTGCGCTGGAACATCTGGTTCAGCGTGACGCCCAACGCACCGGCATCCTCGGCGGCGCGCACTGCGTCTTTTATCTGGCCCAGGATCTGCGGTTCACCCAGCACCATCGAATCCAGACCACTGGCGACGCGGAACGCGTGGCGCGCGGCGTGCGAGTCTTCGAGCGTGTAGGTGTGTGAGCGCAGCTGCGCCGGCGACACGCCGCCTGCGCGTGCGAGCCAGTCCAGGGTATGGTCGAGCTGGTGTGCCTCAGCGGCGCAGTAGATCTCAGTGCGGTTGCAGGTGGAAATGATCGCCGCCTCGGGATGGCGCGAAAATGAGTGCCGCAGGGCCTGAAGCGTGGGCGCGATCTGGTCGACGGCGAACGCGAACCGACCGCGCAGATCCAGCGGTGCGGTGTTGTGGTTGATGCCCAGGGCCCAGACTGCCATCGGGCGATTATAAAATTGACCAGATCAATAACCAAGACGCCGGCAGCCCGCCTGTTTGGCCGCCTTGTGGCGTTGGACTGCATGGGACCGATCGACCTCCTGTTTCACCTGCTGAATTTTGTCGCGCCTGCGGCGGCGGTGTCCGTGCTGCTGAGCTTGACGAGCGGGTTTTCGGGCGGGCAGGCAGTCGCCCGCCTCGGTTTCTGGCGGCGCTGCCTCATCAACTTCATCGTGGGTTCGCTGGTGCTGGCGGCGGCGTTGGTGCTGCTTGGGCGCGACGGAAAGATGATGGCTTACCTGGCCCTGGTGCTCGCGATCGCGAGCAGCGAATGGTGGTTGACCAGCGCACCGCGGAAGAAACGCGCCGCCTGATCCGGGTTGGCCTTGTCAGCGCGCCGGCGCAAACAGATCGACCCGGTCGGTGATGATGCCGTCAAGACCCAGCGCGATCAGGCGTTGCGCCGCCCAGTCGTCGTTGACCGTGTAGGCGAGCAGGCGCAGGCCGGCGCTTTTCGCCTGGCGAACGCTCGATGCGTCCCACAGGGATTGGTTGCAGACCACGGCCACGCAACCCAGCGTCAACGCCGTCTCCAGCCAGCCGGTCCACAGCGTGTCCAGCAGCAGGCCTCGGGGCAGTTCGGCTGCGGCCTGCGCGGCGCCCTGCAGTGCCTCGGGTTGAAACGAGGTCAGCAGCGGCGGGACCGGCGCGCCTCTCCACAAAGACGCCGCGCGGGCCGCCACCACTTCGCCCGTGTCGCGCTCGGTGCCGGGCGTGGGCTTGATTTCGATGTTCAGGTGGTAGCCGTTGTGCAGGCAGTAGCGGGCCATGTTGTCCAGCGTCGGGACCGGTTCACCCACCCAGGCCCGCGAATGCCATGCGCCGGCATCGAGCTGGGACAACCGCTCCCATGGCAAGTCGCCGGCGACGGTTTCCGGCCCCAGACCCAGGGCGTCGGGTGCGATGCAGGTGCGCGCCAGGGTCGCGTCGTGCAGCAGGAACGGCACGCCATCCGCGCTCAGCTTCACGTCACACTCGAACATCCGGTAGCCGTGCGCGGCACCCACTCGGAAGGCCGCCAAGGTGTTCTCCGGCGCCAGACGTCCCGCGCCGCGATGGGCGATCCAGCGCGGATAGGGCCAGGCGTCGTGTGCGTCGAAGGCGGGGACCCCTGCTTCGGGCTTCATGCGGTTTGCAGCCGGCGACCGGTGGTGGCGTCGAACCAGTGCAGGCGGTCCGGATGGGGCAAAGCGTGGGCCGTGCTGCCTACCGCGGGGGCCGGTGTGCCTTCGTCGGTGCGAATGGTGAGCAGTTCGTTGCCCAGGCGCGCGTGGATCAGCCGTTCGGCACCCAGCAGTTCCACGGTTTCGACCTGAAGCGTCCAGCCCTCGTTGCCCAGGGTCAGGTGTTCGGGACGAATGCCGAGGATCGCCCCCGCAGGTCCCCCGTGGGCCGCGTTGGGTGCGCCACGCAGCAGGTTCATGGGCGGCGATCCGATGAAGCTGGCCACGAACGCCGTGGCCGGTCGGCTGTAAACCACTTCGGGCGTGTCGAACTGTTCCATCACCCCGGCGTTCATCACCATCATGCGCTGGGCCAGCGTCATGGCTTCCACTTGGTCGTGGGTCACGAACAGGGACGTGATGCCGAGCTCGCGGTGCAGTTTCTGGATCTCCAGGCGCGTCTGGGCGCGCAGTTTGGCATCAAGGTTGGACAGCGGTTCATCGAAGAGGAACACCTGCGGCTGACGCACAATGGCGCGGCCCATGGCCACTCGCTGGCGCTGTCCGCCCGAAAGTTCACGCGGCTTTCGTGTCAGGAAGGAGCCGATCTCCAGAATCCTGGCGGCTTTGTCCACCCGCGCCTTGATCTCGTCCATCGGCACCTTGGCGATCTTCAGGCCGTAGGCCATGTTGTCGAACACGCTCATGTGGGGGTACAGCGCGTAGTTCTGGAACACCATGGCGATATCGCGCTCGGCGGGCTCCAAGTTGTTGACCACGCGCGCGCCGATGGAGATGTCACCTTCGGTGATTTCCTCCAGGCCGGCCACCATGCGCAACAAGGTGGACTTGCCGCAGCCCGAGGGTCCCACGATGACCACGAATTCCCCGTCGGCAATGTCCGCCGTGACGCCGTGGATCACCTTGTTGACGTTCTTGCCGGCTCGGTATTGCTTAACGACGTTTTTCAGCTGAATGGAGGCCATGGAAGTGTTCGGGAAAGGATGAATTCAGTCAAACCGGGCACGCTGGATCTGGACGGGATGTGGCACGGTCTTCTTCGAGGAGCGCGTCAATGGAGCAACTCGCGGCGCGGTTCATTTTTCGGTGTCGACCAGCCCCTTGACGAACCACTTCTGCATGAGCATGACGACCAGGGCTGGCGGCAACATCGCCAGGATGGCGGTGGCCATGACGACGTTCCATTCGACATAGATCTCGCCGAAGATCGCCCGCTTGATGCCCAGCACCACGGGATACATGTCCTCGTTCGTGGTCACGAGCAGGGGCCACAGGTACTGGTTCCAGCCATAGATGAACTGGATCACGAACAGCGCCGCAATGCTGGTGCGCGACAGCGGCAACAGGACGTCCCAGAAGAAACGCATCGGGCCGGCGCCATCGATCCGTGCGGCTTCGACCAGTTCGTCGGGCACGGTGAGAAAGAACTGGCGGAACAGGAACGTGGCGGTGGCCGACGCGATGAGCGGCACGGTCAGACCGGCATAGGTGTTGAGCATGTGCAGGTTGGACACCACCGCATAGGTCGGCCCGATGCGCACTTCGACCGGGAGCATCAGGGTCACGAAGATCATCCAGAACACGAAGTTCTTGAGCGGAAAACGGAAATAGACGATCGCGAAGGCCGACAGCAGCGAAATGAAGATCTTTCCGATCGCGATGGTGAGCGCGGTGACCAGACTGACCCACAACATCGGCGCCACGGGCGCCACCGTGGATCCGCCAGAGGTCTTGCCGCCAAACAGCGCGAGCCGGTAGCTCTCGACGAAGTTGGTTCCGGGCCACAGCGAAATCGGATTGCTGGATGTGATCTGTTCGGCCGTCTGCGTCGATCCGATGAAGGTGATGAACACCGGGAAAATCACCACCAGTACACCGACGCCCAGGATCAGGTGCGAAACGAAGTCGAGAACGGGGTTGCGTTGGATCATCGGTCGGACCTAGTAATTGACCTTTTTCTCGACGTATTTGAACTGCGCGACGGTCAGCGCGATGACGATCATCATCAAGACCACCGACTGCGCTGCCGAGCCCCCCATGTCCTGCGCCTTGAAGCCGTCGTAATAGACCTTGTAGACGAGGATCGCGGTTTCCTTGCCGGGACCACCATGGGTCGCAGCGTCCACGATGGCGAAGGTGTCAAAAAAGGCGTAGACGATGTTGATGACCAGCAGGAAGAATGTGGTGGGGGACAGCAACGGGAACACGATGCTCCAGAAGCGCTTCCAGGGTGTGGCGCCATCGATCGTGGCGGCTTCGATCATCGAATGGGGAATGGACTGAAGCCCCGCCAGAAAGAACAGAAAGTTATAGGAGATCTGTTTCCACACTGCCGCCATGACGATGAGGGCCATCGCATGGTTGGCATTCAGCAGGTGGTCCCAGGGCAGGCCCATTCGCTGGAGCGCGTATGCCACCACCCCATAGGGAGAGGCGAACATCATCAACCACAGCACGCCCGCCACGACTGGCGCGACGGCATAGGGCCAGATCAGCAGGGTCTTGTAGACCGGCGCGGCGCGCACCACGCGGTTGGCCATGACCGCCAGCAGCAGGGCGATGGTCAGGCCCAGCGACGCAACCAGCAGCGAGAACACCGCGGTGGTCTTGAATGAGGCGAGGTAGGTCGGATCGGCAAAAAGCTGTCGGAAGTTGTCGAGCCCGACGAACACGGCGTCGGTGGTACCGAAGGCATCCTGTTGCAGGACGCTCTGGTGCAATGCTTGCGCGGCCGGCCAGAAAAAGAAGACCAGGATGATCGCCATCTGGGGCGCGATCAGCACCCAGGGCAGCCAGGTGGACCTGAAGAGAACACGCTTTTCCATGCGTCATTGTCTCCGAACGTAAAACGCCCCCCCTGAAGCGCAGGAGAGGGCGTTACGGGGGGCGGTGGCGGTTTGGCCACGAGCGGCAGGGTCAGGACTTGTTGGCTTTTTCGAAACGCTCAAGCTGCTCGTTGCCGCGTTTCACCGCTGCGTCCAGGGCTACCTTGGCGGTTTTCTTGCCGGCCCAGACCTGTTCGAGCTCTTCATCGTTGATGGTTCGGATCTGCACGAAATTGCCCAGTCGGATGCCGCGCGATTTGTCGGTGGTCTTGCGGATCATCTGTTCCACCGACACATCGGTGCCCGGGTTCTGCTTGTAGAAACCGGACTTTTCGGTCAGTTCATACGACGCCTTCGTCAGGGGCAGATACCCCGTGCGTTGGTGGCTCTTGGCGGCTTCCTCTGGCCTGGACAGGAAGGCGAAGAACTGCGCCACGCCCTTGTAGTCCGCTTCCTTCTTGCCGGACATCACCCACAGGCTGGCGCCGCCGATCACCGTGTTCTGCGGCGTGCCAGGAACGTCCGGGTAGAACGGCAGGGTCCCGATGCCGGAGGCGAACTTGGCATTGCGCTTGATGTTGCCGTACAGGGCGGATGAGCCGGTGATCATGGCGCATTCACCCGACACGAAGGTGGCGTCGGCCGCGTTGCCTCGGCCTTTGTAGACGAACAGGCCATTCTTGGCCATGTTGGCCAGGTTTTCGATGTGGCGCACGTGCAGCGGACTGTTGAACGTCAGCCGGGCGTCTGTGCCGCGCATGCCGTTGCCCTTGGTGGCGAACTCGGTGTTGTGCCAGGCGGAGAAGCTTTCGAGCTGCGTCCAGCTGACCCAGCTGGTGGTGAAGGGGCACTTGTGGCCCGCGATCTTGAGCATGGCGGCCGCTTTGGCGACTTCCGGCCAGGTGGTGGGCGGTTTGTTCGGATCCAGACCGGCGGCCTTGAACGCGTCCTTGTTGTAGTGGAACACCGTGGTCGAGCTGTTGAACGGGAAGCTCAGCATCTGACCGTTGGGCGCTGTGTAGTAGCCGGCGACCGCCGGAACATAGGCGTTGGGATCGAAGGTGACGCCGGCCTTCTTCATCACTTCACCGACCGGAACGATGGCGTTCTTGCTCGCCATCATCGTGGCCGTGCCAACTTCGAACACCTGGAGGATGTGCGGGGCATTGCCGGCACGGAAGGCGGCAATGGCAGCGGTCATGGACTCGTCGTAGCTGCCCTTGAAGGTCGGCACGACCTTGAAATCCTTCTGGCTGGCGTTGAAGTCCTTGGCCATGTCGTTCACCCACTCGCCGAGGGCTCCACCCATCGAATGCCACCACTGGATTTCAGTCTGGGCTTGAGCGGGCATGGTGAGGGCGGCTGCGAGGGCTGTCGCGGCCAGGTTGAGCAGGTTTTTCATCGGAAATCTCCAGGGTTCGGTGTGGAATGCAACAGATTGCATTATCGGCGTGACAATTCGATTACAAACGGGTTCGGCGACGCCGACAAGCAGGGTTTTCGTGAGGGTGACCGGCGGTGTCCCCTTCACGGGTGCGTGTTTGCTGCACTGCGGTAACATTCTGGCTCAGCCGATGCGTCACGTTTCTGTCCGGTTTTGGCTGTGTGTTGACCCTCACCGATGAACGCACCCATTCCGATTCCCCAACTGGCTGCCGCCGCAGAAGCGCCGCGACTGCGCGAGATTCCCTACAACTACACCTCGTTCTCCGATCGCGAGATCGTCATCCGCCTGCTCGGCGAACGCGCCTGGGAGCTGTTGAACCGGTTGCGCGAAGAGCGCCGCACCGGCCGCTCGGCGCGCATGTTGTACGAGGTGCTGGGCGACATCTGGGTGGTCCAGCGCAACCCCTATCTGCAAGACGATCTGCTGGACAACCCGGCCCGGCGCAAGGCCCTGGTCGAAGCATTGCACCACCGGCTGGGCGAAGTCGAGAAACGTCGCACGCCCGAGGCCGATCGGGAGCGGGATGCGCTGGTGGCCGAACTGCTCGGGGCCGCCGGCCAGGCGGTTGCCGCTTTCGACGCGGCGTTCGAGAGCATTGCGTCGCTTCGAAAGCAGGCCCAACGCACGCTGGGGCGCCTGACGGCCAAGGACAACATCAAGTTTGACGGGCTTTCCCGCGTCAGCCACGTGACCGACGCCACCGATTGGCGCGTCGAATACCCGTTTGTGGTGCTGACACCGGACACCGAGGCCGAAATGGCCGGCCTGGTCAAAGGCTGCATCGAGCTCGGCTTGACCATCGTGCCGCGCGGTGGCGGCACGGGTTACACGGGTGGTGCGATTCCGCTGACCTGGAAGTCGGCGGTCATCAACACCGAAAAGCTCGAATCGATGACCGAGGTCGAGATGGTGTCCTTGCCCGGCATCGATGCGCCGGTCGCCACGATCTGGACCGAGGCCGGGGTGGTGACCCAGCGCGTGGCCGATGCGGCCGAGCGGGCCGGCTACGTGTTCGCGGTCGATCCCACCTCGGCCGAGGCCTCGTGCGTCGGCGGCAACATCGCGATGAACGCGGGTGGCAAGAAGGCTGTGCTGTGGGGCACCGCGCTGGACAACCTTGCCAGCTGGCGGATGGTGACGCCGGACGCCCAGTGGCTCGAAGTCACAAGGCTGAACCACAACCTGGGCAAGATTCATGATGTCGAGCTCGCCAGCTTTGAGCTCAAGACCTTTGACGCCAGTGGCCGCAAGCTGCTGAAGACCGAGCGGCTGGACATCCCGGGCGCCGCCTTCCGCAAGGAAGGACTTGGCAAGGACGTGACCGACAAGTTCCTGGCCGGCCTGCCCGGTGTGCAGAAGGAGGGTTGTGACGGCCTGATCACCAGTGCGCGTTGGGTGGTTCACCGCATGCCGGCGCATACGCGAACGGTCTGCCTGGAATTCTTCGGCAATGCACGCGATGCGGTGCCCAGCATCGTGGAAATCAAGGATTTCATGTTTGCCGAGCAAAAGCGCACCGGCACCCTCCTGGCCGGCCTGGAGCATCTGGACGACCGCTACCTGAAGGCGGTCGGCTACGCCACCAAGAGCAAGCGCGGGGGCCTGCCCAAGATGGTGCTGGTCGGCGACATCGCCGGTGACGACGCCGATGCCGTGGCCCGCGCCACCAGCGAGGTGGTCCGCATCGCCAATTCGCGCTCCGGCGAGGGCTTCATCGCGATCAGCGCCGAGGCGCGCAAGAAGTTCTGGCTCGACCGCAAACGCACCGCCGCGATCAGCCGCCACACCAACGCCTTCAAGATCAACGAAGACGTGGTGATTCCTCTGCCGCGCATGGCCGAATACACCGACGGCATCGAGCGCATCAACATCGAGCTCAGCCTGCGCAACAAGATTGCCCTGTGCGACGAGCTGGAGGCCTTCTTCAGCCGGGGCGATTTGCCCCTGGGCCGGCAGGACGAGGCGGCGGGGATCGCCTCTGCCGAGCTGCTGGAAGACCGGGTGAGCCAGGCGCTGGCGGTGGTCGACGAGGCCCGCTCGCTCTGGCAGGGCTGGCTGGCGGATGTGGACGCGCTGTTCCCCCGGCTCCAGGACCACAGCCTGCGTGCCAGCTGGAAGACCCAGATTCGTGCGCGGCTGGTGACGATCTTCACCGGCGCGGCCTTCCAGCCGATCCTGGACGAATGTGTCGCCATTCACCAGCGGGTGCTCAAGGGGCGGGTCTGGGTGGCGTTGCACATGCACGCCGGCGACGGCAACGTGCACACCAACATCCCGGTCAACAGCGACAACTACCAGATGCTCCAGACGGCCCACGAGGCGGTCAAGCGCATCATGGTCCTGGCGCGCAGCCTGGACGGGGTGATCTCGGGCGAGCACGGCATCGGGATCACCAAGCTCGAATTCCTGAGTGACGCGGAACTCCAGCCCTTCACCGACTACAAGCGGCGGGTGGACCCGGAGGGGCGTTTCAACAAGGGCAAGCTGCTGCGCGAGGCGGTGTCCGGGCAGCCGGGCGCACCGGTGTACTCGGCCGACCTGGAACATGCCTACACGCCCAGCTTCGGGCTGATGGGCCACGAGTCGCTGATCATGCAGCAGTCGGACATCGGCGCCATCGCCGACAGCGTCAAGGACTGCCTGCGTTGCGGCAAGTGCAAGCCGGTGTGCTCGACCCACGTGCCGCGCGCGAACCTGCTGTACAGCCCACGCAACAAGATCCTTGCGACGTCGTTGCTGGTCGAGGCCTTTCTCTACGAAGAGCAGACGCGTCGGGGCATTTCGATCAAGCACTGGCAGGAATTCGAGGACGTGGCGGACCATTGCACCGTCTGCCACCGCTGCCATTCACCCTGCCCAGTGAAGATCGACTTCGGCGATGTCACCATGAACATGCGCAACCTGCTGCGCAAGATGGGGCAGAAGTCGTTCCGGCCCGGCAACGCGGCCGCGATGTTCTTCCTGAACGCCACCAGCCCGGAGACGATCAAGCTGATGCGTTCGGCGATGGTGGGCGTCGGCTACAAGGCGCAGCGTCTGGCCAACCAGGTCCTGCGAGTCGCGGCAAACCGGCAGACGGCGCGTCCACCGGCCACGGTGGGCACCGCCCCGGTGAAGGAGCAGGTGATCCACTTCATCAACAAGAAGATGCCCGGTGGATTGCCCAAGAGAACCGTCCGGGCCTTGCTGGACATCGAGGACAAGAACTACGTCCCCATCATCCGCGACCCGAAGCGCACCAGTGCCGAGACCGAGGCGGTGTTCTACTTCCCCGGTTGCGGCTCCGAGCGACTGTTCAGCCAGGTCGGCCTGGCGACCCAGGCCATGCTCTGGCATGCCGGGGTGCAGACGGTGCTGCCGCCCGGTTACCTGTGCTGCGGTTATCCCCAACGCGGTTCGGGCGACTTCGACAAGGCCGAGAAAATCATCACCGACAACCGGGTCCTGTTCCACCGCGTCGCGAACACGCTGAACTACCTGGACATCAAGACCGTGGTGGTGAGTTGCGGCACCTGTTTCGACCAGTTGCAGGGCTACGAATTCGACAAGATTTTCCCGGGCTGCCGGATCATCGACATTCACGAGTTGCTGCTGGAAAAAGGCATCAAGCTCACGGGCGAGCAAGGCGGCTACCTGTACCACGAGCCCTGCCACAACCCGATGAAGCAGGGCGATTCGATGAAGACGGTGCGCTCGCTGCTGTCAGGCAGCTCGGGTAACAACGTACTGAAGAACGATCGCTGCTGCGGCGAGTCCGGCACCTTGGGCGTGTCGCGGCCCGATGTGTCCACGCAGGTGCGTTTTCGCAAGGAAGAGGAAATCCGCAAAGGCGAGGCGGCCTTGCGTGTGACAGGGCGATTGGGTCCGACGGAGAATCTGAAAATCCTGACCAGTTGCCCGAGCTGCCTGCAAGGGTTGAGCCGCTACGGCAACGACCTGCAGAACGGCTTGCTGGAGGCAGACTACATCGTGGTCGAGATGGCGCGCCAGATTCTGGGCCCGCAGTGGCTGCCCGAGTATGTGGACAAGGCCAACGCCGGCGGCATCGAGCGGGTATTGGTCTGATCCGGGGTCAGGGCCTTTCCTGGCGTTATTTTTGTTGTTGAAGGAATTTGTCATGGCAGGTCTTCAGGCCCATTCGCCCACCCCCGTCGACCTGACGGTTCACAGCCAGTCCAGGGTACTGGAAATCGCCTTCTCCGACGGCGCGCGGTTTCGCATTCCGTTCGAATTGATGCGGGTGTATTCGCCTTCGGCGGACGTGCAGGGACACGGCCCGGGCCAGGAGGTGTTGCAGACCGGCAAACGCGAGGTCACCCTGACGAGCCTGGAGCCCGTCGGCAATTACGCCGTCCAGCCCACCTTTTCCGACGGGCACGACACCGGCATCTTCACCTGGGAGTACCTTCATTTCCTGGGATCGCAGCAGGAAAAACTGTGGTCCGACTACGCGGAACGGCTCGCGGCGGCGGGCGTGCAGCGTGACGCCCCGATGCCCGAAAAGAAGGGGGCGGCCTGCGGCAGCCACTGAGGCGAGTCCCGAAACACTTCAATAATGATAGCTGTCGGTGGCCATCCGACGCTGGGAAATGGCATAATTTGTTCATGAATGCAGCAGAATCACCGTTCTGGTGCGCTCCTTGGTCCGGTTGCGGACACTTTCCACGGGCATTCATCCCATGAGCACGACCCATTTCGGCTTCAAGTCGGTTGACGAAAACGAGAAAGCACGCCATGTGCGCGGGGTGTTCGACTCCGTCGCGCCCAAGTACGACGTCATGAACGACCTGATGTCGATGGGCCTGCACAGGATCTGGAAGGCCTACACCGTGACGGTGGCCAACGTGAGCGAGGGGCAGCGGGTGCTCGACATCGCGGGCGGAACCGGCGATCTGGCCCTGGCTTTCGCCGGCAAGGTCGGCAGGAGCGGGTGCGTGGTCCACACCGACATCAACGAAGCCATGCTGCGCACCGGGCGCGACCGTCTGCTCGATGCCGGCGTCGTGCTGCCCACGCTGGTGTGCGACGCCGAGCGCTTGCCGTTTCCGGACGGCCATTTCGATGTGGTCACTGTGGCGTTCGGCTTACGCAACATGACGCACAAGGACGTCGCGTTGGCCGAAATGCGCCGGGTACTCAAGAACGGCGGCAAGTTGCTGGTGCTTGAGTTTTCGAAAGTGGCGCAGCCGCTGGAAAAGGCCTACGACTGGTATTCGTTCAAGGTATTGCCGCGGCTCGGCAAGCTGGTGGCCGGCGATGACGCCAGCTACCGTTACCTGGCGGAGTCCATTCGCATGCATCCGGGGCAGGCTGAACTGAAAGCCCTTATGAAACAAACTGGCTTTGGTCATGTGGATTACCACAACCTCACTGGCGGGGTGGTGGCCTTGCATGTTGCAATCAAGTGCTGATCAACCAGAAACGAGAAGAGGTTTCCCCATGAAAAGTCTCGCTTATTTGATGCTGGCCGGGGTTCTTGCCCTCGGGTCGCTCAACGCCGAAGCGGCCAAACGCCTGGGCGGTGGCAAGTCGATGGGCCAGCAATCGGGCAACGTCGCGCAGCGCAACACGGCACCGGCCGCGCCGGCGAACCAGGCCGCGCCGGCCGCCGCGCCCAAGCAGGCAGCACCCGCGGCGCCGGCCGCCACGCCGGCCGCCGCTCCGAAAAAGCCGTGGGGTGCGATGTTGGGTGGCCTGGCCGCCGGTCTGGGGCTGGCCTGGCTGGCGAGCTCGTTGGGGCTCGGCGAGGCGTTTGGTCAGATCCTCCTGTTCGGACTGCTGGCGCTGGCCGTGATGGCGGTGGTGGGCATGATCCTGCGCAAGCGCGCCGCTTCGGCCTCCAACGCTGTGGCAAGTCCACTGGCTTTTGAAGGCGCCGGGGCAGGCGTGCCGCGCGGCATGCCGCGACAGTACAGCCCCGACCATGTCGGCAACGACGCATCAGCGCGCCCCTGGGAGCGCAGCAGCGCGCCAGTCGAACCCGCCCGTCCCGCAACGGGGGGCTCCATGATCGGTTCCGCGCTGTCTGGGTCGCAGGGGTGGGGTGTGCCTGCCGATTTCGACACCGACGGCTTCCTGACCGCGGCCAAGCGCAATTTCGTCACCCTGCAGGACGCCTGGGACCGCTCCGACATCCCGCGCCTGCGCGCCATGATGACCGATGACATGTTGTCTGAAATCAAGGTCCAGCTCGCGGACCGGGAGGCCCACGCCTCTGGGCAGGTGAACCAGACCGACGTGGTGATGCTCGACGCGCAGCTGCTGGGCATCGAGGACCTGGGCGACAGCTACCTCGCCAGCGTTGAATTCAACGGCATGATCCGGGAGGAACCGGCCTCGGCTCCGAACCCGTTCCGCGAGGTCTGGAACATGTCCAAACCCAAGAGCGGCAGCAGTGGCTGGCTCGTGGCGGGCGTGCAGGCGCTGCAGTAGGCCCAGGCAGGTTTGGCCTGCACAAATCAGGGAATAATCGGGGGCTATGGCAACACAGTCCCCTTTTCTTCTTCTGGCCAACGGCTTCTTCAGCCAGGTGGGTGCCAACCTGAAGCCGCCCCCGTGGCTGATCAACGAGCTGCGCCAGCGCCTGGTGCTGCTGTTGAACCATGTGCTGATGCAGGAGCCGCAGGCGCAGGAGCGGCTCGTGCGCCACAAGGGCCGCTGTGTGCGCATGCAGTGGCGCGACTTCACCTTGCCGTTTGTCGCAACACCGGCGGGCTTGCTCGAAATCGCGCCAGACGCCTTGCAGCCCGACCTGATGCTGACCGTGACACAGGCGTCGCCCATGGCGCTCGTTCAGTCCGCGCTCGCCGGAGAGCGGCCGGCCGTGCGTGTCGAAGGCGATGTGCAGCTGGCTGCGGATGTCAACTGGCTGGTGGATCACCTGCGCTGGGATATCGAAGAAGACGTCGCTCGGGTGATCGGCGACGCGCCGGCCCATGCGCTGGGACAGGCCGTGCGCGAGGCTGCGCGGGTGCTGAGGCAGTTTGTGCGCGGCCGGCCGCGCCCGGATGGCGACAAGGCCGCCGCGTGAACGCCGCCGGGCCGTCCCAAGGTGTGAAGGCCCCCTCGGGGGGCAGCGCAGTACGCGCAGCGACCAGCGTGGGGGCCGCGTGAACGCCGCCGGGCCGTCCCAAGGCGTGAAGGCCCCCCCGGGGGGCAGCGCAGTACGCGCAGCGACCGGCGTGGGGGTCACATGAGCCGGCTGTTCCGCGGCGTCTACATCGTCTGGATCGCGCTGCGCTATGGCATGGACGAGCTGCTGCTCACCAGCCTGGACCGGCGCTGGCTTCGGGTGGTGGCGCGGATCGTGTCGATCGGGCGCAATCTGGACGCGCCGCGCGGGCAGCGCATGCGTGAGGCGTTGGAACGGCTGGGGCCGATCTTCGTCAAGTTCGGGCAGGTGCTGTCCACCCGGCGCGACCTTCTGCCACAGGACATCGCCGACGAATTCGCCCGGCTGCAGGACCGGGTGCCGCCGTTCAGTCCCGATGTCGCGGTGGCTTCGATCGAACGTGCCTTCGGCAAACCGGTGGACCAGATCTTCAGCAGCTTCGAGCGCGAGCCGGTAGCCAGCGCTTCGATCGCGCAGGTGCATTTCGCTACCCTGAAGGACCGCGACGGGGCGGTGCGCGACGTGGCGGTCAAGGTGTTGCGCCCCGACATGCTGCCGGTGATCGAAAAGGATCTCAGCCTGATGCGCATGCTCGCCGGCTGGCTGGACAACCTCAGCGCCGATGCCCGCCGGCTGAAGCCCAAAGAGGTGGTCGCCGAGTTCGACAAGTATCTGCACGACGAACTCGACCTGGTTCGAGAAGCCTCCAGTGCGGCGCAGTTGCGGCGCAACATGGAAGGCCTCAATCTGGTGATGATCCCGGAGATGATCTGGGACTACTGTCGTTCCGACGTCATCGTGATGGAGCGCATGAAGGGCGTTCCGGTCAGCCAGATCGAGCGGTTGAGGGCAGCTGGGGTGGACATTCCGAAGCTGGCGCGAGACGGGGTCACGATCTTTTTCACGCAGGTCTTTCGCGACGGTTTTTTCCACGCCGACATGCACCCCGGCAACATCCAGATCAGCCTGGCGCCCGACACCTTCGGGCGCTACATTGCGCTGGATTTCGGCATCGTCGGCACGCTCACCGAGTTCGACAAGGAGTACCTGGCGCAGAACTTCGCGGCTTTCTTCCGGCGCGATTACAAGCGGGTTGCCGAGCTGCACATCGAATCCGGCTGGGTGCCTGCCACCACGCGGGTCGATGAGATGGAGTCGGCCATTCGCAGTGTGTGCGAACCCTACTTCGATCGGCCGCTGAAGGAGATCTCGCTGGGCATGGTGCTGATGCGCCTGTTCCAGGCCTCGCGCCGTTTCGATGTCGAAATCCAGCCACAGCTGGTGCTGCTCAAGAAAACCCTGCTCAATGTCGAGGGACTGGGTCGACAGCTCGACCCCGATCTGGATCTCTGGCACACGGCCAAACCCTTCCTGGAAACCTGGATGATGGAGCAGATGGGGCCGCAGAAGCTGATCAACGAATTCAAGGATCAGGCGCCGCGCTACGCCAAGTTGCTGCCCGACCTGCCGCGTCTGCTGCACGACTACCTGAAGCAGAACCCGGCCGACCACCGCCGCGAACTGGAGCAACTGATCGCCGAGCAGCGGCGCACGAACCGCCTGTTGCAGGGGCTGATTTACGGCGGCATCGGTTTTGCTTTCGGCCTTATTGCGATGCAGATCGTGCTGCGCGTCCGTCTTTTCTAGAATCGTTCCCCCTTTTTTCTTGACACCAGGAGCCGCCACCGTGAATGCGTTGATAGTTTTTGTTGTGGCCTACATGGCTGTCACGATCGCGATCGGCCTGATTGCCGCGCGCCGTGTGCATTCGTCCAAGGATTTCATGGTCGCGGGGCGCAGTCTGCCCCTGTACATGAACGTTGCCACGGTTTTCGCGACCTGGTTCGGCGCTGAAACCGTGCTCTCTGTGTCGGCCACCTTCGCCCGCGACGGGTTGTCCGGGATTCCGGGCGATCCTTTCGGCGCGACCGTCTGCCTGGTACTGGCGGCCTTGCTGTTCGCGCGGCTGTTCTACCGCATGAACCTGATGACGATCGGCGATTTCTACAAGCATCGGTACGGCAAGAGCGTTGAAATCGTCACGAGCCTGGCCATTGTTGTGTCCTATCTGGGGTGGACGTCCGCACAGCTGACCGCGCTTGGGCTCGTGATCTACACGCTCAGCGGTGGCGCCGTCGAGCTCAACCAGGCCATCCTCATCGGCGCCGGGGTGGTCTTGATCTACACGATTTTTGGCGGAATGTGGTCGATCGCGTTCACCGACCTGTTCCAGACCATTGTCATCATCATCGGTCTGACCCTGGTTGCGTTTCTGGTGGGTGATCTGGCTGGCGGCGCCACCAAGGTGATTTCCCAGGCGGCTGCCGACGGCAAGTTCAACTTCTTCCCCTCCGATGCCAAGGGGTGGTGGACCATGGCGGGCGCCTTTCTTGCGTTTGCGTTCGGCTCCATTCCCCAGCAGGATGTCTTTCAGCGCATGACCAGCGCCAAGGATGAAAAAACGGCGGTCAGCGGGACGATCATCGGCGGCCTGGCCTATTTCTGCTTCGCCTTCGTTCCGATCTTCATTGCCTACGCGGCCGTGGTCGCCGACGCGAACCTGGCGACCTTGTTCAGCTCGGAAGACGCGCGCGAAATTCAGCGCGTGCTGCCCGACCTGGTGCTCGGGAAAATGCCGCTGTGGGCGCAGGTGATGTTCTTTGGCGCGCTGCTGTCCGCGATTCTTTCCACGGCCAGCGGCGCGCTGTTGGCGCCCGCCTCGTTGTTCTCGGAGAACGTGTTGCGCCCGCTGGTGCCCAGGATGGCCGATCGGCAGTTCCTGCTCATTCTGCGCATCATTCTGGTGACGTTCACCACGGCTGCGTTGCTTTTTGCGCTGAACAGCAAGAGCACGATGTACGAGATGGTCCAGAACGCTTACAACGTGACCCTGGCGGGCGCCTTCATTCCCTTGCTGGCGGGGGCCTACTGGCGGCGTGCCACAACACAGGGCGCGCTGTTCTCGGCCATTGGCGGGGTTGCAACTTGGCTGATTGCTCAGAACGTGGCGCCTGACGCGATGGTGCCGGCCAACCTGGTCGGACTGGTGGCTTCGGTGCTGTTCATGTTCCTCGGCTCGATCGCGCCGCAGGTCATCCGGCGCGGTGGACACCCGATCGACCCCGCCCACCTGCGGTGAGCGCAGCCGAAAGGCGTCCTTGCAAGGTCTGTGAGCGGGGGTGGGTCGATATAATCGAGAGTTTTTCAGCCTTCCCCTTTGCGCCATGCCTATCTACGCTTACAAGTGTGACTCCTGTGGCCATGCCAAGGATGTTCTGCAAAAGGTTTCCGATGCGCCCTTGACCGAATGTCCGGCTTGCGGGGCTGCTACCTTCAACAAACAACTGACGGCCGCCGGCTTCCAGCTCAAGGGATCAGGCTGGTATGCCACCGATTTCAAGGGCAGCACGCCCGCTGCTGGCGCTTCGGAAGGCGCCAAGCCCGCTGAGGCACCGGCGTCCAAGGCCGATACTGCGACCGCAACAGCCGGCGGTTGCGGCGGCTCCTGCGCCTGCCACTGAAACCGGCAGGCTGAGCCGCGGCCCGCATTCGCCATGAAGCGTCGAATCCAGCAATACTTCGTCACCGGTCTGCTGGTGTGGTTGCCGATGGGCATCACCGTGTGGATTCTGATGTGGCTGATGGGCCTGCTCGACGGCATTTTCCTGGCCATCCTGGGCGCCGCGGACGCGGTCATTCCCGGCATTCATGGCCTTGTCGAACGCTTGCGCACCATCCCCGGACTCGGCGTGATCCTGGTGGCGGTGGTCATTTTCTCCACTGGTGTTTTCGTGGCCAACATGTTCGGCCAATGGTGGGTCAGCCAGTGGGACAGGCTGATGACCCGCATCCCGGTGGTGCGCAGCATCTACACCAGCGTCAAACAGGTGGCCGACACCCTGTTCTCCGGCAGTGGCCATGCATTTTCCAAGGCGCTGCTGATCCAGTACCCGCGCCAGGGTGCCTGGACCATTGCGTTTCTCACCGGCAAGCCGGGTGGCGAGGTGGCGACGCACCTGGCGGGGGAGTTCGTCAGCGTCTACGTTCCCACCACGCCCAATCCGACATCCGGCTTCTTTCTGATGCTTCCGCGTGCCGATGTCGTGGAACTGAAAATGAGCGTCGATGAAGCGCTGAAATACGTCATTTCGATGGGGGTTGTCGTGCCTGGGACCCCTGCGCCAGTTCCCGAACCTGTGCCCGTCGCCCGCAACGTCTAGCTGAAGAGATCTGTGCTCCGCGCAGATGCTGCGGGGCTTTTCGTTCTTGAAAGAGAAACCATGTCCATGCGTTCCCACTACTGCGGTCTTGTGACCGATGCCCTGATCGGCCAGACCGTCACCCTGTGCGGCTGGGTCAACCGCCGCCGCGATCACGGTGGTGTCATCTTTGTCGACCTGCGCGACCGCGAAGGCTACGTGCAGGTGGTCTGCGATCCGGACCGGCCCGAGATGTTCGCGGCCGCCGAAGGCCTGCGCAACGAGTTCTGCATCCAGATCAAAGGACTCGTGCGCGCGCGCCCGGAAGGCACCACCAACGACAACCTGAAGAGCGGCAAGATCGAGGTGCTGTGCCACGAGCTGACGGTGCT
>JADHED010000217.1_pt1 | contig 78416 bp, 79 predicted proteins | sample 8952041 | NCBI WGS metagenome assembly JADHED01 (sample SAMN16124423, study PRJNA663239) | bioreactor sludge metagenome | isolation source: sludge (control) | place: India:Bengaluru | collected 2018-09-08
TTAGCGCTTCGAGAACTGGAAGCTGCGTCGGGCCTTGGCCTTGCCGTACTTCTTCCGCTCGACGACGCGCGGGTCGCGGGTCAGGAAGCCGTGCGGCTTCAGGACCGCGCGCAGGCCCGGCTCGTAGTAGGTGAGCGCCTTGGCGATGCCATGACGCACGGCGCCGGCTTGGCCGCTGAGGCCCGAGCCTTCAACCGTCACGTCGACGTCGAACTGGCCGAGGCGATCGGCGATCTGCAGCGGCTGGGCGATCATCATCCGCAGCACAGGGCGCGCGAAGTAGATCTCCTGGTCACGGCCGTTGACCGTGATCTTGCCCTTGCCCGGCTTGATCCACACGCGGGCGACCGCGTTTTTGCGCTTGCCGGTGGCGTACGAGCGGCCCTGGGCGTCGATCTTCGGCTCGCGGACGATCGCCTCTTCGGCGGCCTGCGTGCCGAGGCCCTTCAGGGCGTCGAAACCGGTGGCTTCGGTGTTGGCTTCGCTCATTACGCGCTCCGCACGTTCTTGGCGTTCAGGTCGGCGAACGCGATGGTCTCGGGGTTCTGAGCCGCATGCGGGTGTTCGCCGCCGGCGTAGATGCGCAGGTGCGTCATCTGCTTGCGAGCCAGCGGGCTCTCCTTGGGCAGCATGCGCTCCACGGCCTTTTCCAGCACGCGCTCGGGGTACTTGCCGCCGAGGATCTGACCCATGTTGCGCTGCTTGACGCCGCCCGGGTGACCCGTGTGCCAGTGGAAGATCTTGTCGCTCAGCTTCTTGCCGGTGAACTTCACCTTCTCGGCGTTCACGACGACGACGAAATCGCCGCAGTCGACGTGCGGGGTGTAGTCAGGCCGATGCTTGCCGCGAAGACGCATGGCGATGAACGAAGCCAGTCGGCCGACCACGGCGTCCTGGGCGTCGATCACGATCCACTTCTTCTCGACCTCGGCGGGCTTCAGCGAAGCCGTAGTGCTCTTCAGCATGAGGGACGATCCGATAACTAGCGGGAGCACTGGACTGCGCCCCCGACGTGAGGCGCGGCATATGCCGGAGGCGCGCGCGACTGTCAACCCGCCAGGAACCGCTCCAATGCCGCTAGGGTATTGTAATCAAACAACTTTTCCAACACGGTAATATGATACCGCGACTTTGTAGCCTCAGAGGCGTCGAACCCGCCAGGCAAAGGCCACACCCAGCCCCAGGACGAGCGCCGCCGAGACCTGGTGGACGATCGAGAGGCCCAGGGGCGCGCCGGCCATCAGGGTGACGACGCCCAGGACCGCCTGCGCCAGAACGGTGACCGTCACGCCTATCGCCAGCAACTTGGATTCACGCGCCAGATAGCTCGACCGCCAAGCGGCCACCCCGGTGGCGAGGGCGACGACCGTCAACAGATAGGCCACGAGCCGGTGATGCAGCTGCACGGCGCCTTGGCTGTGCGCCAGGGTCTGCCAAAGGGTGTCGCGCTGATAGTCGTCGGGCAGCAAGCGCCCATTCATCAGCGGCCAGTCGTTGTACACGAGCCCAGCATCGTTGCCTGCCACCAGGGCCCCCAGCAGGATCTGGAGATAAATCAGGCCAAGCAACCACGCGGCTCGCCGTCCCCACGGACTCGGGAGCGTCTGGCGCGCGGCGCCGGCCCAGCAGTCGAAGGCCGTCCAGAGGAGCGCGCCAAGCAGAGCGAAGGCGAGCCCCAGGTGAGTCATCAATCGTTCCGGTGCGACGGAGACGCGCTCGGAGAGGCCGCTGGCGACCATCCACCAGCCCACCGCGCCTTGCGCCGCCCCCAACAGGAAGATCAGTCCCAGCCGAACCAACAGCCGACGTGGCAGCTGGCGGCGGATCGCGAACACGACGAACGGAATCGCGAACACCAGGCCCACGACCCGACCCAGCAGCCGATGCGACCATTCCCACCAGTAGATGGTCTTGAAGTCCGCGAGGCTCATGCCCGCGTTGAGTTGCGAATATTGCGGGATCTGCTTGTAGCGGGCGAACTCGGCCTGCCAGTCCGCCTGGCTCAGCGGCGGGATCGCTCCCGTCACCGGCTTCCACTCGGTGATCGAGAGGCCGGAATCGGTCAGGCGCGTGGCGCCGCCCACCACGATCATGCCCAGCACCAGCAGCGCCACGGCGAACAGCCAGATGGCGACGGGCTTCGAGCGGTCTGAACTCAGGAACGAAATCATGTGGCGCGGTTGGCGCAGCAATCCGGCTGAACTTTGGCGAGCCCCCCTTTAGCGGGCTTACACGCGCGCGCCCAGCCCGCTATGAGCCAACCATGACTGCCCGGGTGCGGAAATTCGTCGGCATGATCGCCATCGTCGCGTTCATGGCCCTCTACGTGATCGTAGTCTCGACGGTCGGCGACTACGTTCCCGATCACTGGCTGGCGCGTCTGGTCTACTTCGGCCTCGCCGGCACGCTCTGGGGCGTGCCCCTGTTCCCGCTGATCCGGTGGATGAACCGCGAGGGCTGACCCTCAGGGCGCCGAGCGCCGGCCTGAAAACTCCACACGAAAGCGCCAGACCCCATCTGCTGGCTCGGGCGTGCCGGCAACGGCTGGTTCTCTCGCCGTCATCCATCTGCGCTCCGCCATTCGGACCGCGGCCACTTCAAAGAATGGTCGGAGGGCGATACCTGGACGATCTGACAGGCCTTGAGCTCTCGCTGCGGCATGACCTGGCAGTCCATCACCACCACTCCGGTGACGCGGCTTCGCGCAGCCCGATCGGGATAGTAGGGACCAGCGTCTCCCAGTCTCTCGTACCCCCCATGGCCTGAAACTTCGCCTGACGGGCGGGAGGCACAGCCACGCCTTCCACCAGCCGGTCCCCGTCGCGCGGGAAAGTGGCCACGAGGTCTTCCGCGGTAGGGGCCCGTGCCCAGACCGGATCTGCAGCCAATGCGCCGCTCGCACTCGCGAGCCACGCAACAAGGGCGGCGGACAAACTTTCCCGTTGCCCTCATCGACGCTTCCGCTAGAAGACCGCCCTCGCCGTCTGGCCCGCGGAGCGTGGCGCAGCTTGGTAGCGCACTTGACTGGGGGTCAAGGGGTCGCAGGTTCAAATCCTGTCGCTCCGACCAGCGGCCGGCGGCGAGATTTCCCTTTAATACAATTACTTATGCGATCACGGCCGCCTTAAACGCGTGGCTTCGCAACCACTCCGCGCGGCGCCAGGTAACGGATCAGGTAGCCCACTTGTGAAAACCGAAGCTCGCCTACAGCGACACGGTGATGAGCTTTCTGCGCAGGAAAGCGACCGGCTCCCCATAAGAGGGGCCGTTCAGCGCCCTCAGGGGGTGGCTGATGTCGTGGCTCATTCCGAGCTTGCTCGTCCAGTTCCCATCGGGAAGTTGCCGAGCCGCGTGGGTGGGTTTTCCGCCGAGGCAGTAGATCGCCACCTTCTCATAACCGGCCTCAAGGTTCCCGTCTGAACACTCCTCATAACCGAGGGTCATGTAGGCCTCGCAGAAGGCGTCGAGGGTGGCCTCTTGTGGCACGCCTTCCGGCCAATAGGCCAACGCGTGCGGCCACCACCAGCGCCAATTTTCGCCCGCTGCCCATGCGATGCAGTTGTAAGTGGACGTCTCCGGGCTTGTTCGCTGGTAGCCGTGGGCCTCTAGATCGGGAAATGCAGAGGTGAGATCAGCCGACATACACAGGGTTGCGGCTAGCCCAGTCCAACCACGCATTGGTCGCGGCCGCGATATCACCACGCGCAGAGTCGGGTAGTGGGTTCTCGCCGGTGATGCCGTGCAGCGCGAGGAAAATGAGGCTGGGCTGAGCGCGCAGTTCTCTCAAGATGAGCGGCACCGCCGCCTCTCCCATCCGCATGATGTCTTGGAGGCAGGGGGAAGCGATAATCTCATCCAAGGAGGAGGAAAACGCAGTGTCACGCTCCCATCGCGCCTTCAACTCGTAAAACCGCGCAACGTAATCTCTCGGCCTGGCCTCATAGTGGCCACGGGAGGAGCTCGCTTGCGACCTCCCCCACAAGTTGCCGCGGTAGTCGCCATGCAAATCTACTGTTGCCAGTCCATACATCGCTAGCCCCCCCTCCCCCGAGCTTCGAACTCTTGGATGCGCTCGTTCAGCCAATCCCGCAGCTCGGTCGCGGCGGTCGGCGTCATGAATACATCGGCGTGCAATTCACGTACTACCGAGTTGCGACTTACGGACTCTTCGGCGATGGGCTCACCCAGTTGCCCGTCGACGAGCCGATGCACAACACGCCGCGGTATGGCAAGCCGCTCACTATAGAGCGCGAAATGGAGGTGGCCGTTCGGCGTCAACGCTCCGATCACGCCGTCAGCTCGGATCACGCGAAAATCGCTACCCTTGATGTAGTCGAAGGGCACTTTTTCCGAGTCGAAGGGCTTAATGCCGACGTCGGGCGTTTCGGAGGGCATGGGGCGTCCGGGGTCCAAATCGTCGTCCGATTAGAAGTGCGCGAGTCTTGGCGCAATTGGAAGCAGTTGCGCAACAGGCCATTTGCAGCGGGCAGAGGACCGAAATGTGACGCATCGGCTAAATTTCGGCCGACCCGGCGTGCCTCCCTAAGGGATATCGCAGCGGCGTGAAGGACGACCCGGGCCGGTGCAGCGGCGAGCCGGTCGTGACCTACCGCGGTGCCGTAATCGTGGCGTCGGCAGTGGACGTGAGTTAGGCGAACGCGCTGCTTTACCCACCAGCCGGAACGGTCAGCCTGGATCCACAGTCAGAAGGCCGCGCGCTTCGTCGATGAGACGCTCGAGTGTTGGCACAAGCGCTGCCGCTACGCTGTAGGGGCGCACATGGTCAATCGGCTGTCCCAGGTGCTCCCGCGGCACCGGAAAGTTATTGTTACGGTCGCTCAAGTCCTTGAGAGCCCAGACGGTGGTCCGCTTTGCGCCGTTTAGGGGCACCAAGTTGACGTCCTTCGTCCGCCCGGCTTCGTCGAATACCATAAGCGCGAACGGCTTGCCGTGGCCGCCTCGCGACATCTGCACCGCCTGTTCATAGACGCTCGGATCAGCGATGGGCTCTAGTCCGTGGTCGTCCTGATTTCTGGCCTCGCGACAATAACTCTGCAGGGGATCAGATTGCCGCTGACGTTTGGTCTCAGCGTACCAATCCTTCGCAGGCCCAACCTTCGCGCCGTGTTCCAGCGCGCTGTAGACCCGGTTTGCGTAGATCAAGAAATCCGACCAAGTATCGAGGGTCTCCTTGGCCGAGGACGCATCCGCCCTGCCATCGAGATCACCGAGCTTTGCGAGCGCGTCCTTCGCTCGCCGCAGCGAATCCTCGGCCTTTGTGACCGCGGCCGGTTTCAACGCGCACCGCCGCTTTTTTGGAGACCAAGCTCAATCAGCCCCCGCCCCGCTTCTGGCTTGCTGATAGCTTCATTTCGAGAGGCGATCCCAGCGTGGACTAACGCGAACTGATCGGGCGAGAGACTGTCAAAGTCGGCTGTGGTCGCCGCCACACACGCGGCCGGGCCGCAATGCGGTGCCGATCGGATTCGGGGAAGGATTTCCTCGCGGCGGGACACTTCAGCCTCCTCTGGCGCTCGTATCGGACTTAAGTCCATCCCCCGTGGCGCGGGCGCTGATTTAACGCGTCGCGGTGCCGCCTCGCTCGCTCCTCGTCTTCAGCCTGTTGGGCGCCGGGTTTCGGCACTGCCAAGGGAAGCGTGAACTGGATCCGATTGGCGAGCACCTGGGAGCCCGACATGTCGCCTTTCGCAGCTACGAAGGGCACCACCTTGATCCCGCCGCCAACAGAACCTCTTTCCTCACTGGTCGTCGCGAGGTCGAAGCTTACCATCGTTATTGCGTTGCCCTGAGCATCGGTCCGCTCGGAGGTCGCCACGCGCCCCACGTGTCCGCCGTAGTCAGCATCCTTTTGGGCCGTGACAACGCCGCGAGCGATGGCAAGTAGCGTCTCCCGAACGTACTCCTCCAGATCCATCAGCCGATCCCCGCCTGCTGCAGCGCCAGGACCATAAGCCGGCGCATCGCCTCCGGCCTCGTAAGACCTTCGCCGCTCACGGCGATCCAGCGATCGAGAAGCGCGAGCTGGTCTGCGTTGAGCCGCACCTGGACCGGAGTGCCGATACCGGTCGCCGGCCGCCCGATCTTTTTGGTTGCAGAAACCATGGTATTGATGGTTGCATAAAGTCGGGCCGAGCGGAAGTGGCAGCTTCTGCCCGGCCCTGACCACAACCGATCCAATGGGAGATCAGGTCTTGGCTACCCATCCGCCTACCATGCGTCGCGCGGCTACGTCCGCATCTGACGCCAAGCGCCGCCGTCATGAGCACACCCCAACCGAGGAGGAAACGATGGCGGCTAAGACGACCGAAGAACTCTGGAACGATCTTCTCAGGCAGGCGTCCGCCTTGCACCCGCAGGGAGCGAGCGCTGTCGCGGCGGCGGCCGCCGCCGGTTTGGACCCGTCAACATTCACCGCAGTCACCCTCTCCGGCCCTCACGTGGCCGGTGGGTATCCGATATTGTACTTCGGCGACTGGAGGACGGGTCAGGAGCCCTACTTTACGGCCCAGCCCGGCTTCGTCGGCGAGTTCCGCCCAGTAACGCGTGGCAGCGGCGTCGAGATCATTCCGAGGGCGTCGGCATGAGCGGCGCGAACAACATCCGCGAACTACCAGCGGACCGTCTGATCATCGCCGTCTTCGTGGCCGCGCATCGTGCGCTCAAGCCGAAGGCCTATGCACGCTTCAAGGAAGAACTTGAGCGGGAAGCGCTGGAGATGCTGGAGGACGGTCGCGACCTGGGCAACGTCTATGACCTCCACCACGGCGGCGCCCCGCTCCACCAGACGCCCTACCACAAGAACCGGAGCGAGGCCGGGGCGCTCATCATGCGGGAGCTAGAACTTCGGCGTGAAGGGGTGCGCGGCGACGCCGCGGCGCTGGTCGTTTCCGCGGCGGGTGAACGCCCTGAGTCGGAACGCGGCCGGTTCCTGCGCGAGCTACTGGCTCACACCGCTGCAGGGCTGGTCGTGGCAGAAGGGCGCGAGGAGGCTTCGGAGGCCGTCTATCGCTTGGCCGATGGGCGTTGATCGCGGCCAGTTGTTCGGCGGTCAGGTAGCCATCGGTCACGAGCTGGCCGTAGGCCTTCCGCTGCGCCTCGATGTCGGCCTTTACGGCCTTGTTGTCGTAGGCCTTCGGGTCCGTGAGCTGGAGGATCTGATCGGCGAGTTGCTTGCCGACCTGCTGGGCGCCCTCATAGGTCTGCAGAGCTGCGATGATGTCTTCGACCGTCTTCCCGGCCGCCACCAGCCCGTCGACGAGCTTCTTCTGCTGCTCGCTGGCGTAGGTCGCATCGGCCATCCGCCCACACCTCGCGAAGCTCCGCCTTGCGCTCCTCGACGGTCTTTCCGTCGCACAGGTTTGCCTTGTGCATCTTGCCGGCTAGCTGGCGTTTGTCTTCTCGCATGCGCGATTCGAGGAGACGAACTTGGGCCTCAAGTTCGAGCACGCGCCTGTTCTCCTGCTCAAAAGCGAATTGCGCCCATTTGGCGGAGACATAGAAGGCCGCGGCGAAGTCGATCAGCTCGTCGAAAGTTGGCTCCGCGGCGCGAAGGTCAGCCGCCTCCTTCGCGATTTCCGCCTCGGCGTCCGCGGGGTCCGGCATATGGCTGCGGCGGGCGCCCTTGCTGTCGTGGGCTTGCGTGAGCGCTGTCTGAAGGTCTTCGATCTTCACGACGCTACCCCCTTCAGTGGGACCACATTCAGCCCGCACAGCCGCTCAAGGACGAGCGCCCAGGCCTCCAAGGCAGCCCGCTTCTCCGGGTCACTGGAGTAGCGATCATAAAGCCGGGTCATGCCGCCCTCGGCGTGGTTCAGGATTTTCGAGACCGTGAGCCGGTCGACGCGGGCGGCGCCCATCACTTGTTCGTCGCGCAAATGCGTCGCGACCGATCTGCGGAGATCATGGAGCGTCCATGGCACCATGCCGTGCCGCTCCATATCGAGGGGCTCTTGGGCGGCCTCAGCGGCTTGCTTAGCGATCACCTTGTCGAGCCGGGCTTTCATGCGGCTCCAGCCGCTGACCGGAGCGGGCTCGGCCTCGGCCATTACCTTCTCGCCCTTCTTCGCCGCGCGCTTGCCCGTCGTGAAGACCAGCGGGCTACCGCCGATGGTCGGAAGATCCGCGAGAACCGCCACGGCGCGCGGGCTGAGCGGGACAAGATGGCCCTTCCCTCGCTTCGCGCGGCTGTCGGGCAACTTCCAGTTTGTGCCGTCAATCTCGTCCCGCAGCAGGCCAGCAACCTCGTTGCGACGTTGAGCGGTCAAGATCAGCATTTTGATTAGCGGGCCATACGGGTAGCCCATCGCCTCCGCAGCCGCCCAGACGCGCTTGATCTCGGCGAGAGCGAGTACACGATCCCGCTCCTCCTCCCGGGCCGGGCGATCAATCTCGGCCGCAGGATTAGCGGCGATCAGGTCTTCACGTACGGCCCACCGGAGGATCCGGCGGACAAGCGCCAGCAGTCGATTCGCCGCGACGGGCGAGGTCGCGTGCTTGGCGTTGATGACCGCTCGCACGTCGGCCCGCGTGATATCGGCAATGGGCCGCTCCTTCCACGCCGCGAGGTCGACCCTCACCTTCCGCTCCAATTCACCGCGGGAGCGCAGCGCAGCGCCACCACGCTTGGACGGGTCGGCGAAGTAGGCGGCGGCAACCTCTCCGAACGTTCGCGGGTTCGCGGCGGGGCCACGGGGGGCGGCCTTCGTGACGTCGGGGTCGATGCCCCGCCCCAGCGCCTCGAGCAGCTTTCTTGCCCGCTCCCTGGCCGCAGGGAGGGTCAACTCGCCCTCGACCATGGGCCCGTCCGCTGGCGCCACCTTTCCCACCGTGCGGCGGACCAGCTTCCCGTTAAGGCGCTTCATGACAAAGAACGTCCGGGCCCCACCGGCCGCGATCCGAAGCCCGAAACCGGGAACAAGGTCGTCCCATAGCTCGACCTGGCCAGAGTCCGGAGACGGCCTGCGAAGCGTCCTGTCGGTAAGCCTGATCTTGGCCATTTCTGTTACCTGACGCCCCGCTAGGTAACGCTCGCCGCCGGTATTGGCGTTAGCGCACGTTAGCATAGGTAACGGTTTCCCCTCGGGGCGCAAGCCTCTGAGGAGCACATGTCAGCCAGCGTTAGCCCTTGTCTTTTGACTGGGGGTCAAGGGGTCGCAGGTTCAAATCCTGTCGCTCCGACCAGCGGCCGGCGGCGAGATTTCCCTACTTCCTGAGCAAGCCGTCCAGACGGCTCTTGGCGGTCTCCAGGTCGCGCAGTGCGTCCAGCAGGGCCTTGGTGTCACCCGATGGCTTGTGCGCCGGGGCAGGAGTCGACCCCTTCGGGTCCGCCAGCGGAGCGGGAACGACCGCGCCTTCCCCGGCCGCCACCAGATGCTTCACACCATGCTCGCGGTGCAGTTTCTGCACCCCCTTTATGGTGTAGCCCTCCTCGTGGAGGAGACGGCGCACGCCGCGCAGTACGGCGATGTCGGACGGGCGGTAGAATCGCCGGCCGCCAGCGCGCTTCATCGGCTTGATGAAGGTGAACTTGGTTTCCCAGAACCGCAGCACGTGCTGCGGCACGTGAAGCTCGTCCGCCGCTTCGGAGATCGTTCGGAAGGCTTCGGGGCCCTTGGCCACGGCGCCTACGCGGTCCTCACCGCGACAAGGCGCGGTCGACCCGGGCCTTCATCACCTGCGACGCGCGGAAGCCGATGACGCGACGCGGATCGATGGCGGCCGGCTCGCCGGTCTTGGGGTTGCGGCCCATGCGGGCGCGCTTGGCGCGAACCTGGAAGACGCCGAAGCCGGACAGCTTCACCTGCTCACCGCGCTCAAGCGCCTGGCACATCAGTTCGAGCACCCGCTCGACCAGTTCGGAACAATCCTGACGCGTGAGGCCCACCTGCTCGTGGACGGCCTCGCAGAGATCCGCACGCGTGACTGTCGCGCCCTTCATGATCGCCCTGGCCCCCGCCGACACGTCGTTCATGCGCCCTGATTGTCCTATTGCCACAGAGACTTCAAGTGACGCTTTACAGCTTAAACCTAAGAGAACGTCAAAGCCGGACGACGCAGGCCCCCCAGGTCAAGCCACCGCCCATCGCCTCCAGGAGAAGCAGTTGGCCCGGCTTGATGCGACCGTCCTTCAGCCCCTGGTCGAGCGCAAGCGGAATCGAGGCGGCCGAGGTGTTGGCATGTTCGGCCACGGTCGAGATCACCTTGGACTCGTCGATGCCGAGGCGCTTGGCGACCCCCTCGAGGATCCGCTGGTTGGCCTGGTGTGGGATGAACCAGTCCACGCTGGGCACCTCGATCCCCGCATCGGCGGCGGCGGCGATGACCGCTTCGGAGATGTTCACGACCGCATGCCGGAACACCTGGTTCCCCTGCATCCGAAGGTAGCCGGTCTGGCGATTGGTCGAGACGCCCCCGTCGACGTAGAGCAGGTCCTGCTTGGTCCCGTCGGCGCGCAGGGCGAAGCCCAGCAGGCCACGGTCCGCCGTCGTCCCCTCGCCTTCCTGAGGTTCGACCACGAACGCCCCGGCGCCGTCGCCGAACAGCACGCAGGTGCCGCGGTCGGTCCAGTCCATGAGGCGAGTCATCGTCTCAGCCCCGATGACCAGGGCGCACTTGCTGCGGCCGCGCGCCACGAACCCGTCCGCGACCGACAAGGCGTAGACGAAGCCCGAACAGACCGCCTGGACGTCGAAAGCCACGCCGATCGGACAGCCCAGCTTGCGCTGGACGATCGTGGCCACAGCGGGGAACGTCAGGTCGGGGGTGGTCGTCCCCACGATGATGAGGTCCACGTCCTCCGCCGTCCGGCCGGCGGCCGCCAGCGCCCGGCGCGCGGCCTCCACAGCCAGATCGGAAACCGGCGTGCCATCGTCAGCCTGGCGTCGCTGACGGATGCCGGTCCGCTCGCGGATCCATTCGTCCGAGGTGTCGACGAACTTGGCCAAGTCGTCGTTGGTGACGATGCGGTCGGGCAGGAATCCACCGACCCCGGTGACGACGCTACGCAGGACTTTGGGCAATTCAGGCGGCTCCATCCGCGGACGCGGGGCCCGCATCGGCGAGCGCGGCGGGCAGTCGCCTCATATTCCGTTCGATCTCAGAGGCAAACCCGCTTTGCGCGATGTCGCCTGCCGCCTGGATGGCCTTGGCGAAGTCCCGGGCGTCGGCGCCGCCGTGGCATTTCAGCACGAGGCCGTTCAACCCCAGCAACGGGGCCGCCGGCGGCGGGCTCATCTTGTCGCGGAATCTGCGCAACGAGCTACGCGCCATTAGGGCCCCGAGGGTCGCCACCGGGCCGGAGGTCAACGCTTCGCGGAGCTCGCTGTACATGAAGCGCGCCGCACCCTCCATGGCCTTGAGGGCCACGTTGCCGGTGAAGCCATCGGTCACGATGACGTCCACCGTGCCCTTGGTGATGTCATCGCCCTCGACGAAGCCGCGGTAGTCCAGGTCGATCCCGCCCTCGCGCAGGATACGGTTGGCCTCGCGCACCTCTTCGTGACCCTTCATCTCCTCGGATCCGACGTTGAGCAATCCGACGGTGGGGCGCGCGACGCCCTGGGCGGCGCGGTGATAGGCCTCGCCCATTACGGCGAACTCGACCAGCCGCGCGGCGTCGCAGTCTACGTTGGCGCCCACGTCCAGGAACGTCGTCAGACCGCGCGCGTGCGGGATGCTCGCTACCAGCGCAGGCCGGTCCAGGTCGGCGCTCATCCGCAGGATCAGCTTCGAGATGGCCATCAGCGCGCCGGTGTTGCCGGCCGAGATGGCGACGTTCGCCTGTCCTTCCCGGATCGACTCCACCGCGGCCCACATCGAGGTGCCCTTGCCGCGGCGCAGGGCCTGGGCCGGCTTCTCGTCCATGGCGATCACGCGTTCGGCGTGGCGCACCTCGGCGCGACCGGTGAGCGCGGGGTGGCGCGCCATCTCGGCGCGCACCGCCACCTCGTCGCCGTGAAGGAGAAGCCGTGCCGTGGGCGGTAGCGTGGACAGCGCTTGCGCACAGGCCGGAACGACCACGGACGGGCCGTGGTCGCCGCCCATGGCGTCGATGGAAATCACCAATGGCTGGGTCAAGTCTGCGCTTCGTCCCTCGGCAGCCCCTGCCGGATTCGCCTGCACCATAGCCCGCGGGATTGCAGACGGGAAATCAGGGCTTTGGATCCTTCAGCTTTGCGAGGGCGGCGAACGGCGAGGTCTCGCCTTCGGGTGGGCTGTAGTCGAACGTGGCGCCGGGCTTGCGCGGGAAAGGATCGATTTCCAGCGCCAGGTGCTCCACCACATATCCGGCCACGTCGACCGCGTCGGTCTCCAGGACATCCGGCGCGTCCGCCGCGTCGGGGTCCAGCTCCAACTCGTCGCCCTCAGCGGCTCCTGCGTTGGGGCTGGTCGCCGGCACTGCCCGCACGTCGATCTCGCCATCCACCGGCTGCTCGAACGGCTCGAGCGTGAGGCCGCACACCTGTTCGACCACAGCCTTGAAGCGGCCGGTGACTTCGACACCGTCCAGCCACGGCTTCACCGTCACGTCTGCGGTCAGCCGGGGCAGGCCCTTCAGGCCGAGCCGTCGGGCGATCGCCGCGCGTTGGTCAGCGTCGGGCTCGAGGTTCAGCCGGACCGGCCCGCGGGCCAGTTCGTGCAGCTTGACGGGCTTATCCCAACTCATGCGGGGCTCCAGGCGATCTGGCCGGCTTCGAAGCGCTCCAGCGGCAGCGCCGCGAGCGCCGCCCGCTGACCCAGCACGTAGGCCGCCAGGGCGGGCGCCTTCACGTCATCCGCGCCGGCATAGGCGGTGCGCGCGACGAGCGCCTCAAGCGGCTCGATATCGGGGAGCGCCGCCAGCGCCTGTTCGAACGAATTCACCCGACCGTAGAACGCCTCGCCCAGCTTGCGCATACGCTTGCCCACCGAGGTGTCGCCGACGCCCAGTTCCCGCAGGGCGTGGTCCAGGGCGCTTACATAGGTGTCGAACAGCGCCTGCCCTACCTCCGCCGCGCGAGGCCCCTGGTCCTTGATGCGCTCAAGGATCAGGTAGACGTGGAGGCTATAGAGTTCGAAGCGTCCCTCGGGGGTGTCGGGAACACCAAGCTCAGTATACAGCGCCGGCGTGCGGGCCTGGGCCACCGCCGAAGCATACAGCGCGCGGCCCGCGGACAGCGCGGGTTTCGGCTTGAACAGGCGCTTCAGCATGGATCGGCCTCGATTTCGCCCGAAGAGCGTGCGTAAAGGCGGCATTGAACTAAGGGGCGGCCGGCGATAGGTCAAAGCCTCTTGCCGTCCTGGCATCGAGAAACGAGTCCGAATGTCCCGCAGCCTCGCCACCGTCGCCCTTGCCGCCGCCCTGGCCGCGGGCGGTCTTTCGGCCTGCTCGCCGATCACCAGCTATTCCGGCTTCCAGGCGATCGACAACGACCCGAAGGACGTGAAGATCGGAACCGACACCAAGTCGACCGTCCGCGCCAAACTGGGCTCGCCGTCGGTGCAGTCCACCTTTGATCCGAACGTCTGGTTCTACGTGAACCAGGTGAAGGAGCGCGTGGCGTTCCGACGTCCGCGCGTCACCGCCCGCAACGTCACCGCCATCGCCTTCAACAAGGACACCGAGATGGTGGAGAGCGTGAATCTCTACACGCTCAAGGACGGCAAGGTGATCGCCTACAACACCCGCGAGACGCCGACCCGCGGTCGCGAGATCACCGTGTTGGAACAGCTGCTGGGCAGCGTGGGGCGCGGCACGATGCTGCCGCAGGACGACGAGGGCGTGCCCGGCACCCGCCCGGGCGACCGGCGCTAGGCGGTCCCGTCCTCGAGGGCGAAAACGACAAGGCCCCGGAGATCGCTCTCCGGGGCCTCTTTCGTTGGGCTTGAGCTACGGCTTACGCGGCGCTGTGGGCCAGGATCGCCAGCAGCAGCAGGGCCACGATGTTGGTGATCTTGATCATCGGGTTCACGGCGGGACCCGCCGTGTCCTTGTAGGGATCGCCGACCGTGTCGCCGGTCACCGCAGCCTTGTGGGCCTCGGAGCCTTTGCCGCCGTGGTGGCCTTCCTCGATCAGCTTCTTGGCGTTGTCCCAGGCGCCGCCGCCGCTGGTCATCGAGATCGCGACGAACAGGCCCGTGACGATCACGCCCATGAGCATGGCGCCCAGCGCGGCAAAGCCGTTCACCTTGCCGGCGATGGCGTTGATCACGAAGAACAGGACGATCGGCGAGGCCACCGGAAGCAGCGAAGGCACGATCATCTCGCGGATGGCCGCGCTGGTCAGGATGCCGACCGCCTTGCCGTATTCGGGCTTCACCTCGCCCGTCATGATGCCGGGGTTCTCCTTGAACTGGCGGCGCACCTCGGCGACGACAGATTCAGCAGCCCGGCCCACAGCGGTCATGGACATCCCACCGAACAGGAAAGGCAGAAGCCCCCCAAACAGCAGGCCCACCACCACGTAGGGGTTGGAGAGGTCGAAGGCGACCGCGCCGAGGCCCTCGAAGAACGAGCCCGACACGGCATTGCCTGCGAAGAACTTCAGGTCCTCGGTGTAGGCGGCGAAGAGCACCAGAGCGCCCAGACCGGCCGAACCGATGGCGTAGCCCTTGGTCACGGCCTTGGTCGTGTTGCCCACCGCGTCGAGCGCGTCGGTCGTGACCCGGACTTCCGGAGGCAGACCCGCCATCTCGGCGATGCCGCCGGCGTTGTCCGTGACCGGACCGAAGGCGTCGAGCGCCACGATGAAGCCCGCGAGCGAGAGCATCGAGGTCGTGGCGATGGCGATGCCGAAGAGACCCGCCAGGCCGTAGGTGACGATGATGCCGGCGATGATCACCAGCGCCGGCGCCGCCGTGGATTCGAGGCTCATGGCGAGGCCCTGGATCACGTTGGTGCCGTGGCCCGAGACGGAGGCCTTGGCCACCGACTTCACCGGGCGGAAGCCCGTGCCGGTGTAGTATTCGGTGATCACCACGATCAGCGCCGTGACCACCAGGCCGGCGAGGCCGCAGTAGAACAGCTCGGGGGCGCCGAAGGTCTTGTCGCCGACGGTGACGGGGCCGGTGACCAGGCTGTTGATCACCCAGTAGAGCGCGCCCACCGACAGGACGCCGGTGACGATCAGGCCCTGGTAGAGGGCGCCCATGATGTTGTTCGACTTGCCCAGGCGCACCGCGAAGGTGCCCAGGATCGAGGTGACGATGCACACGCCGCAGATGGCGAGCGGCAACAGCATCATGCTGCCCACCACGTCCGGGATGGCGCGGAAGAAGATCGCCGCGAGCACCATCGTGGCGACCGTGGTCACCGCGTAGGTCTCGAACAGGTCGGCGGCCATGCCGGCGCAGTCGCCGACGTTGTCACCCACGTTGTCGGCGATGGTGGCGGCGTTGCGCGGGTCATCCTCGGGGATACCGGCCTCGACCTTGCCCACCATGTCGCCGCCCACGTCGGCGCCCTTGGTGAAGATGCCGCCGCCCAGGCGGGCGAAGATGGAAATCAGCGACGCGCCGAAGCCCAGAGCGACCAGACTGTCGACCACCTCGCGGCTCGTCTTCTCCAGACCCATGACTTCGGTCAGGGCATAGAAGTAACCAGCGACGCCGATCAGCGCGAAGCCCGCGACCAGCATGCCGGTGATGGCGCCCGAGCGGAACGCCAGCGACAGACCCTTGGCGAGGCTTTCAGAGGCTGCCTGCGCGGTGCGGACGTTGGCCCGGACCGAGATCAGCATGCCCGCGAAGCCCGCGAGGCCCGACAGCACGGCGCCGATCAGGAACCCGACGGCCGGGAGCGCGCCCAAGAGCACGGCCAGGCCGATGAGGATGACCACGCCGACGATGGCGATCGCCGTATATTGCTTGTTCAGATAGGCCTGCGCCCCTTCCTGGATCGCGGCGGCGATCTCCTGCATGCGGGCATTTCCGGGCGACGCCCGCATCAGCGACATCGTCTGGACGATGCCGTAAAGCACCGCCAGCGCGCCTGCGCCGATCACCAGTGGTAAGACCGAACTCATAGTGCGTTTCGCCCCTTTGCGACGTTATTCGCGGGGATGATCGCTCGCCGGCACGTCGGGCGTGCGTCGGTCGGCTCTCCCTAACCCCTACGCGTTTCCCCAACAGTTCTTTCCGGCGCGCAGGGCGCGCGCCGGAAGGAGGCGAAGCTAATAGGGTTTATTCAGGCGGCGCAACCGGCCGCAGGGGAAATCAGGCGCGGGGTGTGGCGATGCGGCGGCGCGGCGCCTGGGACGTCACCTCGACCGAACGGATCTGGCCTGGACCGGCGATGGCCGCCGCGTCGCGGGCCATGGCGGCCTTGAGCCGCGGGACATCAAGTTGCGACAGATCGTTCGGATTGGTGAATGGCGTGCGATGCCCGGCCCGGACCAGGGCGTCGCGGAAGAAGGGTTCCTTCTCCCTCAGCTTGGAGACGTTGGCGCCGCTTGTCAGGTTGATGCGGACGTAGACGAACACGTAGTTCACCAGCCGCCGGTCGTGCACGATCGGCAGGCCGACCGGCTGCAGGTCCACATACTGGCCGACGTCGCCCTTTTCTTCCTTCTTCTCGGCAGCCGCGCCGGGACCCGCGGCCATCAGCAGGAAGGCGAAGAGAATCAGGGCGCGGCGAAACATGGTCGCACCTTGCGGCGCATCCCTTTCGGAATCGTAGCCCGCGAGCAAATGGCGAGGCTGGTCGAACAATGGTATCGTGCGAACCAAAGAATGAGAGGAAACCGGAGCATGTCTCCGACCCGTCGCCACGCCGCGCTGGGCCTGATCGCCGCCCTCCCCGCGACCCGCGCCTTCGCCCAGGCGCAGGCCGTCGCGCCTGTCATCGAGACCCCCGACCAGGACGACACACCGACCGAACTCGCCACCCGCGAGAGCCGCAACGAGCACATGCTCGCGCCCGTCCAGATCAACGGCCAGGGGCCATTCCAATTCCTGCTCGACACCGGCGCCAACGCGAGCTGCATCTCGCATCGGCTGATGGAAAGGCTATCGCTGGAGGCCGGCGGCAGCGCGCCGGTTCACACCGTCGTCGGTGTCCGCGAGCGACCGATGGTGCTGCTCGATGAGCTGACGGTAGGCCCGCGCAATCGCCGTAAGGTCCGCGCCGCCGCCCTGCCGATCAAGGGCGCGGACGTCGACGGCATCCTTGGCGTCGACTGGCTCAAGGGCCAGCGCCTGGTCCTGGACTTCAAGGCCCGCAAGCTGGAGATCACCCGCTCGCAAGCCGATGTGGCCGAGGCTGGCCGCGTCGTGGTGGTCCCGGCGCGCCGGCGCCACGGCCAGCTCACCATCGTCGACGCCGACCTCAGCGGTCGCCGGATCAGCGCCATCATCGATTCAGGCGCCCAAGGCACGCTCTGCAACGGCAGGCTGCGCGATCTCGTCCGCGCTCAGGAGGCCCGGCAGGGTCGCCGCGAGCCGCCGGTGATGGTGAAAATGGAGACCCTGGCCGGCGAGCCCTTCACCGGCGAGTCGGTGTTCCTCCCCTTCCTGCGGCTCGGCGGCCTTCATCTCGGCAACGTGCCCGTCACCTGCGCGGACACGCACGTCTTCCGCATCTGGAATCTGGAGGACACCCCGGCCCTGGTGATCGGCATGGACCTCCTGACCCAGTTCGAGCGCGTCGCCGTGGACTTCGGCCGCTCGCAGGTGCGGTTCGACTTCGTCTAGTCCGGATGGTCCCGGGCGCTCGGCGGCGCCACGTGCGGCGGGAAGAGCGCGGCCATCGGCTCATACTTGTCGCGCGCCCGCGCCAACCTTGCCTGCAAGTCGGCCAGCGCCTCGGGATACAGCGAGGCGACGCTGTAGGTTTCGCCGGGGTCCGCCCGCATGTCGAACAGCAGTGGCAGGCGGTCGAGCGGGATGTCGTAGGTGCGATAGTACGACCGCGTGACCAGCTTCCAACGCTCGGTGCGCACCGCCGCCACGTGGTTATTGTCGAACAACAGGATCTGGTCGTGCGGCGACGACGCTCCCGCCGTGAGCATGGCGGAAATGTCCTGGCCGTCCAACTCAACGCCCGCCGGGGTCGACGATCCGGCCAGCGCCGCCAAGGTCGGCAACAGGTCGAGATTGCTGGCGAGTCCGGTCGCCACCGCCCCGGCCTCGATCCGTGCGGGCCAGCGGGCCACGAACGGCACGCGGAAGCCGCCATCCCAAGCCGAGCCGCCCTTGCGGTCGCGAAAGGGACCGGACGAGCCCTCGAACCACGGGCCGTTGTCAGAGGTAAAGATCACGAGCGTATCGTCGTCGAGCCCAAGCGCCTTCAGCCGGTCCAGCAGCCGACCGATGTTCAGGTCGATCTCCTCCACCACCTCGCCGTAAAGGCCAGCGGACGACCCCATCGGGTCGTCCGGGTTCGGCACGAGCGGGATGTGCGGCGCGGTAAGCGCCAGCAGGACGAAGAACGGGCGGTCGCGATTGGCCTCGGCGAAACCGACCGTCTGTTCGAAGAACGACTGCGTGAGGCGGGCGAAATCCACGCGCCCCGCCTGCTCCGTCACCGCCTCGCCGCGCCCCTCGTAAAGCGCAAGCGGTCGCATGTCGTGGCTGTACGGGAGCCCATAGAACGAATCGAAGCCGTAGGCGGTGGGGGGCCAGTGGGGCGCGACATGTCCCAGGTGCCACTTCCCGACCAGGGCGGTGGCGTAGTCCGGCTTCAGCACCTGGGGCAGGGTCACCTCGGAAAGCGGCAGGCCCTTGGTATCCGCCGGCTGCAGCACCTCGTGCGCCAGGCCGGAGCGGATCGCGAAACGACCGGTCAGCAGGCCGGCGCGCGAGGGCGTGCAGACGTTGGCCGAGGCGTAGAAGTCGGTGAAGCGGATCCCCTCCTCCGCCATCCGGTCGATGTTGGGGGTGCGGATGAAGCGTCCCCCGTCGCAGCCAATGTCGCCGTAGCCGAGGTCATCGGCCAGGATCAGGATCACGTTCGGCTGGCGCCTGGCCATGTCTCCACCCCCCATCGCCAGGATCGATCGCCCGGCCCGCCGCCCGAACTTCGAGGCCCGGGTCTTCCTTGACCTCGCCGATCACGGTGAACCCGCGCGGGCGGGTCACGCCCGACGGCATGGTGCACACGATCTCGTAGTCGTCGCCACCCGTCGCGAGTCGGACGAGGGCCGCGGCCACGTCCGGTTGCCGCTCCAGCCAGGTGGCGGCGGCCCCGGAGAGCGGAATCTGGTCGAGGTCGAGGTACAGGCCGACATGGCTCGCGTCGGCGATATGCCGTGCGTCGGCGATCAGCCCATCCGAGACGTCGGCTGCGGCGGTGGCGTGGCGGTGCAGCGCCGTGCGCAGGTCCAACCGCGGCTCGGGTAACCTGTAGCGGTGCGCCAGTCGTCCGTCCGGGTCGGGCAGTTCGCCCTTCACCGCGGCAAGGCCGAGGGTGGCGTCGCCGATGGCGCCGCTCACCAATACCCGGTCGCCGGGCCGCGCACCCCCGCGCCGGATCATGCGCCCGGCGGGGACCCAGCCCATGGCGGTCAGGCTGCACGTGAATGGCCCCGGCGTGGAGGTCGTGTCGCCGCCCAGAAGGTCCACGTTGTAGGCCTCGAGGTCGGAGGCCAGGCCCATGACGAAGCGTTCGCGATCGCGGGTCGTGAAGCTTCCCGGCCAGCTCACGGCCAGGAAGGCGGCGAACGGCTCGGCGCCCTTGGCCGCCAGATCGGACAGGTTGACCCGCACCAGCTTGCGGGCGACCAGGTCCGGAGCCTCTCCAACGGGAAAATGAACGCCTTCGACAATGGCGTCCTTGGTGACCACCAGGTCGAAGCCCGGCCGCTGCGGCACGACGGCGGCATCGTCCTTCAGGTCGTACGCCCCGGGCGCACCGCGGGTCAGCGGGCGAAAAAGCCGCGCGATCTCGCCGAATTCGTCGAGCCGGTCAGGCGCCCGGCCGGACATCGCGGGCCACCGCGTCGAGCGCGCCGTTCACGAAGCCGGGCTCGGTCCCCTCGAAGAAGCTCTTGGCGATCTCCACGTATTCGTCGATCACCACCTCGGTCGGCACGTCGCTCCGCTGCGACAGCTCGAACACACCCGCGCGGAGGATGGCCCGCACGGTGGCGTCCAGCCTCTCCAGCCGCCAGCCGTCGGCGAGCCGGCGCACGATCGCGGCGTCCACCTTCGCCTGGTGCGAGACCACACCCCGGACCAGGTCAGCGAAGAAGCCCTCGTCGGCGGAAGCCAGGGTCACGCCCTCGATGTCGCGGTCGAAGCGATGGTCGGTGAACTCGCGGATCAGGTGCTCGACCCCGATCGACGACACCTCCATCTGGTAGAGCGCCTGGACGGCGGCGAGCCGGGCTACGGACCTGGAGGCGTGGGCGCTCACCGGGCGTGCCCCGAGAGCTGGTGCTTCAGCGCGATCATCGCCAGGGCTGCGCGCGCCGCACCTCCCCCCTTGTCTCCCTCGCTCATGCGGGCGCGCGCCCAGGCCTGTTCCTCGTCCTCGGTGGTCAGGACGCCGTTGCCGATGCACAGCCGCTTGCCGACGGTCAGGTCCATGATCCCGCGCGCGCTCTCGTTCGAGACGATCTCGAAGTGATAGGTCTCGCCACGGATCACGGTTCCCAGCGCCACGTAACCATCGTAGCGCTTGCCCGCGGGCTTGTGGCCGGCCTCCTCGGCCAGCGCGATGGCGCCCGGGATTTCCAGCGCCCCCGGCACCGTGACCACGTCGTATTCCGCGCCGAACGCGCTCAGCGCCTGGGTCGCGCCTTCGAGCAGGGCGTCTGCGAGGTCGTCGTAGAAGCGCGCCTCCACGACCAGGATGCGGATCGGCTCGTCGCTCATGGAGTGTCCTTAGATGGTTCGCGGACGCTCTTAGGCCGTTTCACGCCAACGCGCGAGATAGCGCGCCAGCATGTCGATCTCGAGATTGACCCGCGACCCGGGCATCAGGCCGCCAAGGGTGGTGACATCCCAGGTGTGCGGGATGAGGTTCACCCCGAAGACGTCGTCGTCCACCTCGTTGACGGTCAGCGAGACGCCCTCAACTGTGATCGAGCCCTTGGGGGCGATGTAGCGATGCAGCGGGCGCGGCACGCGAATGCGGACGCGGTGCGATCCGCCCTCACTCTCGATGGACAGCACCTCGCCCACCCCGTCCACATGTCCGGATACGATGTGGCCGCCCAGTTCGTCCCCGACCCGCGCCGCACGTTCAAGGTTGACCCGCCGGCCCTCCTGCCAGTCCGAGAGCGTGGTGAGGCTCAGGGTCTCGCCGGAGACCTCGACGGCGAACCAGCCCTCGCCCTTCTCGACAACGGTGAGGCAACAGCCGGCGTGGGCGATCGAGGCCCCTATATCGACGGTCGACAAGTCGAAGGCGGTTTCGATCTCGAACCTGCGGTCGCGGTTGGTGTCGCGGACGGCGCGCACGCGCCCCACGTCGGTGACTATGCCGGTGAACATCTAACCCCTCGCGTAGCGCTCCCAGAGGTCGTCGCCCAGGACGCCCACCTCCACTCGCCGGAAATGGGGCGCCTGGGCAAGCGCCGCAACCGCGAGGGCGCCCACCCCCGGCCGGCCCTCGCCGCCAATGACGATCGGCGCTCGGAACCATTCGATGGCGTCGACCAGACCGCAGCGCAGGAAGCTGCCGCCCACCTGGCCACCGCCCTCCACGAACAGGTCGGAGAGCCCTTCGCCGCCAAGGGCCTGGACCACGCTCTTCAACTCGGGGCGCTCACCCCCGACGGACGGGACCATCAGCACGCGCACGCCCGCGGCGACGAGCGTCGGGTCCGGCGCGCCGGTGGCCACAACATAGGTTGGTATCTCCCGCGCCGTCGCGACCAGCTTGCAGTCCGGCCGAAGCCGCTGCCGGCTGTCCAGCACCACCCGCGCCGGCTGGCGGCCGGCATAGCCGGGCAGCCTCACCGTCAGCTCGGGATCGTCGGCCAGCGCAGTCTCGACGCCGATGACAACGGCGCTGTGCGCGGCCCGCAGGCGATGCACCTGCTCGCGGCTCTCCGCCCCCGTGATCCAGCGGCTTTCCCCGCTCGCCGTGGCGATGCGGCCGTCTAGCGATGTGGCGAGCTTGAGGGTGACGCTCACGTCACCGCTCGTCGGCCAGGGCCTCGCTCAGGCCTTCTTCACCCAGGAAGCGGGCGAAGTCGTCCGTCTCCTTGAAGTCGCGGTAAACCGAGGCGTAGCGGACATAGGCCACGTCATCGAGCTGCTTGAGCTGCTTCATCACCAGCTCGCCGATCGTCGACGAGGGCAGTTCGGTCTCGCCCATGCTCTCGAGCTGACGGACGATCGTCGAGATCATCCGCTCAACCCGTTCGGGCTCGACCGGGCGCTTGCGCATCGCGATCGAGATCGACCGGGCTAGCTTGTCGCGGTCGAAGGGGGTGCGGCGGCCGGACCGCTTGAGGATCGTCAGCTCGCGCAGTTGCACGCGCTCGAACGTCGTGAACCGTCCCTCGCACTGGGGGCAAAGCCGCCGACGCCGGATAGCCGCCCCGTCTTCCGATGGGCGGCTGTCCTTCACCTGGGTCTCGTCGTGGCCGCAGAATGGGCAGCGCATATCTAGCCTCTCTGCAGCCGTTTAACGCTATTAGCTGTAGATGGGAAAGCGCTGCGTGAGTTGCATCACCTCGGCGCGGACCTTCTGCTCGACGGCGGAGGAATCCTCGCCCGTCGCCACAGCGTCCAGCACCTCGCCGATCCACCGGCCGACCTGTCGGAATTCCTCGACGCCGAAGCCGCGGGTGGTGCCCGCCGGCGTGCCGACGCGCAGGCCCGAGGTCTGCATGGCCGGCAGCGGGTCGCCGGGGATCGAGTTCTTGTTGGTGGTGATGCCGGCCCGCTCCAGCGCAATCTCGGCCTGGGCTCCGCTGACGCCCTTCGGCGTCAGGTCGACCAACATCAGGTGGCTGTCCGTGCCGTTGGAGACGATCTTGAAGCCGACGCTCTGCAGGCTGTCCGCCAGAGCGCGGGCGTTTTCGATCACGCGCTTTGCATAGGTCCTGAACTCAGGTTTCAGCGCCTCGCCGAAGGCGACCGCCTTGCCGGCGATCACGTGCATCAGCGGGCCGCCCTGCAGCCCCGGGAACACGGCGCTGTCGATCTTCTTGGCCAGCTTCTTGTCGTTGGTCAGGATCATGCCGCCGCGCGGACCGCGCAGGGTCTTGTGCGTCGTGGTGGTGACGATGTGGGCGTGCGGGAACGGGTTCGGATACTCACCGGCCACGATCAGGCCCGCGTAGTGCGCCACGTCGCACATCAGGATCGCTTCGACCTCGTCGGCGATCTGGCGGAACTTGGCGAAGTCGATGTGCCGCGAATAGGCCGAGCCGCCAGCGATGATCACCTTCGGCCGGTGCTCGCGGGCCACGGCGGCGGCCTCATCGTAGTCGATCAGATGGTCTTGGGTCCGCACGCCGTACGCGACTGGATTGAACCACTTGCCGGACTGGTTGACGCTCTTGCCGTGGGTCAGGTGGCCGCCGTGGTCCAGGTTCATGCCCATGAACGTATCGCCCGGCTTCATGGTGACCATGAACACCGCCTGGTTGGCCTGGCTGCCCGAGTGCGGCTGGACGTTGGCGAACTCGCAGCCGAAGAGCTGCTTGGCGCGCTCGATGGCCAGGAGTTCCACCTCGTCGACCACTTCGCAGCCGCCGTAGTAGCGCTTGCCCGGATAGCCCTCGGCGTACTTGTTCGTGAGGACCGAGCCCTGGGCGTCGAGCACCGCCTTGGAGACAATGTTCTCGGACGCGATCAGCTCGATCTGGTCCTGCTGCCGCTTGAGCTCGCCCGCCAGGATCTTGGCCACCGCCGGATCGGCCTGGTCGACGGCTTGATTGAAGAAGTCTTCGGTGGAGGTCTGGGCGGACACGTGCACGTTCAAGGGCAAGGCCTTTCGTGGAGCTGGCGAAGCGCTGGGCGGCGGAGGCGCCTCCTTTACTCCCGAACGCCGCCGCTTCCAACCGCGGCGCAACGTCAGATTCCGGGGAACCGTTCGCGAGTCTCGCGCGTTGTCCGGCAAACGCCGGGCAAGACGTCGTCTCGCCCGAGGTTTGGGTGCGTGTCGAGAAAGGTGAGTTGATGAGCGGGGGACCCGATTCCACCGGACCTTCGGGCGAGGATCTGATGCGTCTCGGGGCTGGCATCGTCGCCGCCTACGTGAGCCGGAACGCAGTATCGGCGGAGGCCGTGCCGGACATCATCCGCACGGTCCATCAGGCGCTCCGGCAACTGACCGGAGATCCGCCCGTCGCCGCGGTCGAAGAGCGGCCCAAGCCGGCCGTCCCGGTCGGCCGCTCCATCCAGCACGACTACATCGTCTGTCTGGAGGACGGGAAGAAGCTCAAGATGCTGAAGCGCTACCTGCGGTCGCGCTACAATTTGAACCCCGACGAATATCGCCGGCGCTGGGGTCTGCCGCCCGACTACCCGATGGTGGCCCCCGCCTATGCGGCGCGCCGATCCGACTTCGCCAAGAAGATCGGACTCGGGCGCGGCGTACGCCGGAGGAAGTGACATCCCCCTGCCGCCCCTCGATCCCCGGTTGGCAGCGTTCCGCGGCGGCTACGAGATCCGGGAGGCCTGGGCGGCGTGTGGCCGCGAAATCGCGATCCTGGCGGACGATCCGCTCGTCCCCCGCCTGGGTGACCGCTTCACCCTGGAAGGCGCCGGGGTGGTGCGTGAGGTCTCGGTTGTAGCTCTCGACCGCTCGCCCCACGGCTGGCGCGCCACCTGCCGGGTCACCGACGTGTTCTGAGCGGCATGAAAGGGCGCCCCTGTCGGAACAGGGGCGCCCGGGACCGGACCGTGTCGGGTTGTGGTCGGCGCCGGCCTTGACTCGAAGTTGAGCACGCTTCGGAGGAACCAAGGTTGCGCCACGACGCCGCGGGTTGAACTTGTCGCACCGCTGGGATGTTTCAAACGAAAACGGCCTCCCAGGTTGCGCCCGGGAGGCCCTGTTCGCAGCGGCTTTTCGGGCGTCAGGCGGCGTAGCCGCCCACGCGCTTGACGTTGCAGCGGACCCACAGCGCCTCCAGCGCCTCGGCCAGCTCGTCCATCATGCCGTCCGTATGCGCCGGCGACGGGGTAAAGCGTAGGCGCTCGGTGCCGCGCGGCACGGTGGGGTAGTTGATCGGCTGCACGTAAATGCCGTGATCCTCGAGCAGGATGTCCGAGATCATCTTGCAGTGGACCGGATCGCCCACCAGCACCGGCACAATGTGACTCACCGACGGCATCACCGGCAGGCCCGCACGGCGCAGGCGCGCCTTCAGCGCCGCCGCCCGCTCCTGGTGCGCCTCGCGAACCTCGTTGTGCGCCTTGAGATAGCGGATCGACGCGACGGCGCCCGCGGCCAGGGCCGGCGGCAGCGAGGTGGTGAAGATGAAGCCGTCGGCATAGCTGCGGATCGCATCGACGATCACGCTGTCAGCGGCGATGTACCCCCCCATGACGCCGAACGCCTTACCGAGCGTGCCCTCGATGATGTCGATCTCGCCCATCATGTTGTCGCGCTCGGCGACGCCGGCGCCCCGCGGGCCGTACATGCCGACGGCGTGGACCTCGTCGATGTAGGTCATGGCGCCATACTTCTTCGCCAGCGCCACGGTGGCGCGGATGTCGGCGATGTCGCCGTCCATCGAATAGACGCTCTCGAACGCCACCAGCTTCGGCGCCGCCGGATCGGCCTCGATCAGGAGCTGCTCCAGGTGCTCGAGGTCGTTGTGGCGGAACACGCGGCGCTGCTCGCGCTTGCCGGCGCGGATGCCGCTGATCATCGAGTTGTGGTTCAGCTCGTCCGAGAAGACGATCAGCCCGGGCAGGATCTTGTAGAGCGTCGAGAGCGAGGCCTCGTTCGAGACGTAGCCCGAAGTGAAGAGCAGCGCCGATTCCTTGCCGTGCAGGTCGGCCAACTCCCGCTCGAGCTCGACGTGGTAGTGGGTGGTGCCCGAGATGTTGCGGGTGCCGCCCGAGCCGGCGCCGGCCTCCTCGATCGCCTGGTGCATGGCGTCGAGCACGACGGGATTCTGCCCCTGGCCCAGGTAGTCGTTAGAGCACCAGACCGTCACGTCGCTGGTGGAACCGTCGGGTCGGGTCCAGGTGGCCCGCGGGAACTCACCGCGGTGTCGCTTCAGGTCGGCGAAGACCCGGTAGCGGCCCTCGGACCGGACGCGGTCGAGAGCGTTGCGGAAAGCGGCCCTGTAATCCATCGACTTGATCCCGGTAGCGCGTCTTGCATGGCGCGCCCTGCCCGGCCCCTAAAAGATGCCCAGCCTTTTGGCGCCGCGATGCTCGGTTGTCCATAATACCGCGGGTCGCAGGGGCCCGAAGTTTCGTGAACAGCCGCATAGAATTCGCGGGCCGCGTCTGCCTTGATGTTTGTCAACCCGACTGGACGGACCGGCCCCGCAGCATCTCCAGGATTGCAGAAAAGTCCTTTCCGCCGCCGCCCAGCCGATCGAACAGCGCGTAGAGACCTTCGGCCGATGCGCCCAGCGGCGTGGCCGCCCCCGCCCTGGCCGCCGCCTCCTGCGCCAGCTTCAGGTCCTTGAGCATCATCGCCGTGGCGAATCCGCCCTCGTAGTCGCGGTTGGACGGCGCCGTCGGCACCGGGCCCGGCCAGGGGCAATAGCTGGTCAGGCTCCAACACTGGCCCGACGATTTCGACGCGATCTCAAAGAATCGCTCGCCGTCCAGGCCCAGCTTCTCGGCCAGGGCGAAGGCTTCGCAGACCCCGATCATCGAGATCCCCAGGACCATGTTGTTGCAGATCTTCGCCGCCTGCCCCGCCCCGTGGTCGCCGGCGCGGATGGTGATTCGCGACATCGGCTGGATGGCGTCCTCCACCGCGGCGAAGTCGGCCTCGTCGCAGCCGACCATGAACGCCAGCGTGCCCGCGTCGGCTGCGGCCGTGCCGCCGGACACCGGCGCGTCGGCGAATCGGAAGCCCGCGGCCTTGGCCTGGGACGCGACCGCCCGGGCGCTCTCCACGTCGATGGTCGAGGAGTCGATCAGCAGCGCGGTCCTGGGCGCGCTCGGCAGGATTTGCTCGGCGTAGACCGAACGTACGTGCGGTCCGGCCGGCAGCATAGTGATGACCACGTCCGCGGTCTTGACGGCCTCGGCCACCGACCCCGCCTTCGCGCACCCGGCGCCCGCGGCCTTGTCCATGGCGGCGGCCGAGAGGTCGAACGCCAGCACCTCGCGGCCGGCCTTCGCCTGGTTGGCGGCCATCCCGCCGCCCATGTTGCCGAGGCCGATGAACGCAACGCGGGTCATGCCCGGATCTCCTCCAGAGGGGTCCATTCCTGGTCGGCCGGCAACGGCGCGAAGATGGCGTCGAGGGTCGCCTCGTCCACGTCCTGCGGGCGCGGCGGATTCCACTTCGGCGCGTTGTCCTTGTCGACGATCACCGCCCGCACGCCCTCGATGAAGTCGTGCCGCTGCACCACTCGGGCCCCGATGCGGTACTCCATCGCCATGTTCTCCGCGAATGACCGCGCCTTGGCCCCCAGTCGGAGCTGGCGGAACGCCACCTTCAGGGTCTGCGGCGACTTGGTCGCCAGCACCTTGAGCTGCGCCTGCGCCCAGTCGGTCCCGGCCGCCTCCAGCGCGGCCAGGATCGCCTCCACGCTGTCGCCGCCGAACAGCCGGCCGATCTCGTCCTGGTGCTGGGCCAGCGGCGGGCGGCCCGCGTCGGCCTCGAACTCCGTCAGCAGAGTCTCGACCCGCGCAGGCTGGGCGACGATCTCCGCCTTCAGCTCGGCGATGCGGGCGCTCTCCACATAGTCGGTGGCGATGCCCAGCAGCTCGCAGTCCGCCGCCTTGATCCGCGCGCCGGTCAGCGCCAGCCACAGGCCCAGGTGGTCCGGCACGCGCGACAGGTGCCAGCCGCCACCCACGTCCGGGAACAGGCCGATCCCCGTCTCCGGCATGGCGAAGGTGGTCCGCTCGGTGGCCACCCGGTAGCGGCACGGCTGCGCCAGCCCCACGCCGCCGCCCATGGTGATGCCGTCCATGATCGCCACGGTCGGCTTGGGATACTCGAACAGCAGGTGGTTCAACCGGTACTCGATGAAGAAGAACTCGCGCGCCAGCGTGCCATCGCCCGCGCCGCTTTCGGCCAGCATCCGGATGTCGCCGCCGGCGCAGAAGCCGCGCTCGCCCGAATGGTCGAACATCACCATCTCGACAGCCGGATCCTTGCGCCAGGCCAGCAGCGCCTCGGTCATCAACTGGCACATGTTGGTGGTCAGGGCGTGGATCGCCTGCGGCCGGTTCAGCGTGATGCGGCCGACCCGGCCCTCCACGCGACAAAGGACTTCGGCTTCGCTCATGCCCGGAACAGCTCCCGCGCGGTGATGACGCGCATGATCTCGTTGGTGCCTTCGAGGATCTGGTGGACCCGCAGGTCGCGCACGATCCGCTCCAGCGGATAGTCGCGCAGGTAGCCGTAGCCCCCGTGCAGCTGCAGCGCCTGGTTGGCGACCTCGAAGCCTGCGTCGGTGGCGAAGCGCTTGGCCATGGCGCAGTACTGGGTCGCTTTGGGGTTCTTCGTGTCGAGGGCGTGGGCCGCGCGCCGCACCATCAGCCGCGCGGCGTCCAGTTCGGTGGCCATGTCAGCCAGCCTCCACTGCAGGCCCTGGAACTCCTTCAGCGCCTGTCCGAACTGCTTGCGCGTCTCCAGGTAGGCCTTGGCCGTATCCAGCGCGAGCCCTGCGCCGCCCAGCGAGCAGGAGGCGATGTTGATCCGCCCGCCGTCGAGCCCGGCCATGGCGAACTTGAAGCCCTCGCCCTCGTTCCCGATCCGGTTGGCCTCGGGCACGCGGCAATCGTCGAAGTTCACCTGGGCGGTCGGCTGGGCGTTCCAGCCCATCTTCCGTTCCTGGGCGCCGAACGAGATGCCGGGCATGTCCTTCTCGACCACGAAGGCCGATACGCCCTTGGCGCCTTCGCCGCCCGTCCGCGCCATTACGACGTAGAGGTCAGAGGTCCCAGCGCCCGAGATGAACGCCTTGGTCCCGTTCAGCACATAGTCACCGCCGTCCTTCCGCGCCGTGGTCTTCATGGCCACCGCGTCCGAGCCGGATCCCGGCTCGGTCAGGCAGTAGGAGGCGATCAGCTCCATGCTCGTCAGCCGTGGCAGGTAGCGCCTGCGCAGTTCCTCCGAGCCGAACCGGTCGATCATCCACGAGGCCATGTTGTGGATCGAGATGAACGCCGCGACCGAGACGTCACCGTAGCTGAGCTGCTCGAACACGATCGAGGCGTCGAGACGCGAGAGGGCCGAACCGCCCACGTCCTCGCGCACGTACAGCCCGGCGAATCCAAGCTCGGCGGCCTTGCGCACCACGTCGACGGGGAAGTGCTTGTCCTCGTCCCAGCGGGCGGAATTGGGAGCCAGCTCGGCCTGGGCGAAGGCGCGCGCCGCGTCCTCGATCGCCCGCTGGTCCTCGGTGAGGTTGAAGTCCATGGCCGGGACGTCGCGCGGACCGCCCGGACTGTCAATCTGCCGCGACGGCGCCGGCGCCCCTTGCCAGCCCGCCCTTCGCGGGTCCAAACCCCCGGCCCATGAGCAAAGCCCCCCTCGCCGCCTACCCCGCCCTGCGTCTCCGTCGCCTGCGCCAGGCCGACTGGGTCCGACGCCTGGTGCGCGAGACGGTGCTGACGCCAAACGACCTCATCTGGTCGATGGTGGTCCACGAAGGCGAGGGCCAGATCCCGGTGGGCTCCATGCCCGGCGTCTCTCGGTTGTCGGTGAAGGACGCCGCCGCGGCCGCTAAGGAGGCAAAAGCCCTGGGTATCCCGGCGATCGCCGTCTTCCCGCACATCGACGGGTCCAAGAAGGACGCCACCGGCAAGCTCGCGGCCGATCCGGACGGCGTCGTCTGCCGGGCCGTGAAGGCCATGAAGGACGCCGCCCCGGAAGTCGGGATCATGTGCGACGTCGCGCTCGACCCCTTCACCGACCATGGCCATGACGGCCTGCTGGAGAACGGCCGCATCGTCAACGACGCCACGATCGAGGCTCTGGTGGCCCAGGCGCTGGTCCAGGCCAAGGCCGGCTGCGACATCCTCGCCCCCTCCGACATGATGGACGGCCGCTGCGGCGCGCTGCGCTCGGCGCTGGAGGCCGAGGGCCTGCAGGACGTGATGATCATGTCTTATGCCGCCAAGTACGCTTCGGCCTTCTACGGCCCATACCGCGAGGCCATCGGCTCCGGAAAGCTCGGCACGGGCAGCGTCGACAACCCCGGCGACAAGAAGACGTACCAGATGGACTCGGCCAACCACGCCGAGGCGCTGCGCGAGGTGGCCCTCGACATCGCCGAGGGCGCCGACATGGTCATGGTCAAGCCGGGGATGCCCTACCTCGACATCGTCCGCCAGGTGGTCGACGCCTTCAACGTCCCGACCTTCGCGTTCCAGGTGTCAGGCGAGTACGCCATGATCATGGCCGCGGCCCAGAACGGCTGGCTGGACGAGGAGCGGTCGATCCTGGAGAGCCTGGGCGCCTTCAAGCGCGCTGGCGCTGCCGGGATCATCACCTACTTCGCCCCCCGCGCCGCACGGCTTCTGGGAGCCTAGGGACGTCCTGCCCGCGGGCTGTCCACCTCAGTGACCAGAATTCGGCCAGTCTGCTTCGCGGCCGCGGCCTCGTGGTCCGAGCTGGCGGCGGTGAGCATGAACAGCGTCCGCCCGTCGTCGCCGCCCAGCATGCAGGCGAAGCAGGGCTGGCCGGTCTCCACCACCTCCAGCACCTCGCCGCCCGCCGCGATCCGCGCGCACTCGGGCGCGATCGGATTGGCGATCCAGATGGCGCCGTCGGCGTCGAGCGCTATCCCGTCCGGCACACGCGGCCAGGTCTGCGCCCACACGCGCCGGTTCGAGAGCCCGCCGTCGGGCGCGATATCGAACGCCGTGAGCACGCCGCCCAGGGTCTCGCCCAGGATCAGCGTGCGGCCGTCCGGCGTGATCACCGGTCCGTTGGGGAAATGCAGGTCCTCTGCCGCGACCCTCGCCTCGCCCTCCGGCGTCACGTAGGCCAGCCGAGCCGTCGGATGCTCGGCGATCACGCTCTCGACACCGCGGGCGTGGATGGCCGCGTCGAGGTCGAAGCCGAAGTTGCCTACGTAGGCCCCGCCCCGGGAATCGACGACCATGTCGTTGCAGTGGAAGTCGGCGATGTGGCCGAGCTCCGCATGGACGGCGATCTGGCCGTCGGGAAACCGCCGCAGGAGCTGGCGCTTGATCTGGGCGACGATCAGCAGCGAGCCGTCCGGCATCCAGCCGAGACCCGAGGGCTGGTCGTCGATCTCGACCTCGGTGCGCAGGTCGCCGGCCAGCGACACGGACTTCACCGCATGGGCGTAGAAGTCGCTGAACCACAGCCGGCCGTCACGCCAGCGCGGCCCCTCGCCGAAATAGATGCCCTCGGTGAGGACCCGCGTCGTCCGTCCCATGCGCTCGCCTTTCTGTGGAAGGTCTTGGCGCGATGATCGTCGAGGTGGTCGGCGCTGTCATCCGCGATCCGGCGGGCCGCGTGCTCACCGTGAGGAAGCGCGCGACGTCCCGCTTCATGCTGCCCGGCGGAAAGCGCGAGCCGGGCGAGGACGACCTCGCCGCGCTCGCCCGCGAACTGGGGGAGGAATTGGGCGTCCGGCTGGTCAACGCCGAGCTGCTGGGGCGCTTCGAGGCCGCCGCCGCCAACGAGCCGGGCGCGAAGGTGAAATCCCACGCCTATATGGTTGCAATCGCAGGCGAGATCGGGATCGGCGCCGAGATCGAGGAGCTGGCATGGCTCGACCCGGCCGGTCCGTTCGACCGGCCGATCGCGCCCCTGCTGGAGGGCGCGATCCTGCCGGCCCTCGCCCGTCAGTCGCCCATGGTGGATCCCGGGTAGAACGGCAGCACCCGTTGTCGCAGGCCTGTGAGCCGGGCCCAGGCGTTCGCCACCGCCGGCGCCACGCATGGCACGCCGGTCTCCCCCACCCCGCCGGGGGCGGCGGTGCTAGGAACGATGCTGACCGCCACCGCCGGCATCTCGCCCAGCCGAAGCATCCGGTAGTTGTTGAAGTTGCTGACGTTCGGCTTGCCGTTGGCGAACAGCACCTGTCCCCACAACGTCGCCGCCAGGCCATGGACGATGCCGCCCTGGACCTGCGCCTCGATCTGGTCGGGGTTCACCGCCACGCCACAGTCGATCGCGCAGAACACCTTGCCGACCTTCACCTGGCCGGACGACGCCTTCGAGACCTGCGCCACCATGGCGATGTAGCTGCCGAACCCCTTCAGGAAAGCGATCCCGCGCGCAGTGCCCGAGGGCGCGGCCGTCGTGCTCCAGCCGCTCAACGCGGCCACGGAGTCGAGCACGCCCACCGCTCTCGCGTCTCCCGCGAGCAGCGTGCGCCGCCAGGCGAGTGGATCCTGGCCCGCGAGCGCGGCCATCTCGTCCATGGCGCTCTCGATCGCAAAGGTGTTGTAGGACTCCCCCACCGAGCGCCAGTAGCCGAGCGGGATGTCCGCCGGGTTGGGGACGAACTCGATTCGCCGGTTCGGGATCGCGTAGGGCATCCCGACGGCGCCCGCCACGGCGCCGGTGTCCTCGGGATTGTTCCCCGGCTTGGTGTTCCGCTGGATGTTTATCGAGGGCGAGACGTTCCGGTAGACCAACGCGGTGAGCGCCCGGTTCTCGTCCAGGCCTGCCTGCACCCGGATCTGGGCGCAGGGGCGGTACATATCGTTCTGGAAGTCCTGCTTGCGCGACCAGGTCAGCTTGACCGGCTTGCCGACCGCCTTGGCGATCTTCACAGCCTGCCCGATGAAGTCCTGCTCGATCTTGCGACCAAGGCCGCCGCCCAGGAAGGTGGTGTGGACTGTGATCGCGCTGGCCGGCAAGCCGGTGATTCCGGCGATGGTGGGGATGCAGAAGGCCTGGCCCTGCGTGGGCGCCCATACTTCGGCCGACGTCGCCGTCACCGAGGCGGTGCAGTTCAGCACCTCCATGCAGGCATGGGCGAGGTAAGGCAGCTCATAGGTCACATCCAGCTTGAACGGCGCGTTGCCGAGCGCCACCGAGGCGTCGATCGCCCCCGTCGTCTCGTAGATCCGCGGCGCGGCGCTGGTGGATGTCAGGAGGGCGAGCCCCGTGGCCCGGATCTGTGCGGAATCGCGGGACGCCAGGCTTGCCGGCAGGGTCCACTTGACGCTGGAGGCGAGCTGTTCGGCGATGCGCATCGCGCTCCAGGTATCGGTCGCCACCACGCCGACGGCGTTGCCGAGGTTCACGAGCGCCAGGGCGCCGCTGGCGCTGGCGGGCATGCTCGCCACAGTCCCGCCCAGCGTCGGGCAGTGGATGACCGAGGCGAACACCATGCCCGGAACCTGCACGTCGATGCCGAAGACCGCCGAGCCGTTGACCTTGGCGGGGATGTCGGTTCGGGGCAGCCGCTGGCCGATCGCATTGCGGGTGGTCGCGAGGGTGACGTCGGTCGGTGGGGTCAGGCTCGACGCCGTCTCGACGAGCTGGCTGAAACGGTAGGCCGTCGTCCCGTTGGTCACCGAGCCGCCCGGAGCGAGCGTCCAGCTTTGCCCGGGGCTGAGCTGGGCGGCGGCGGCCAACAGCATCTCCCGCGCCTGGGCCGCGGCGCGGCGCAGGGGTAGGTACCAGCCCCGCATGCTGGTGCTCCCGCCGGTCAGCCACAGCCGGAACAGCGGGTTGGCGAAGGTCGCGACCGTGGCCCCGGTGGCGTCGGCGTGCTCGACCCTGACCTGCTTCCAGTCCAGCATCAGCTCCTCGGCGACGAGCTGGGCGAGGCCGGTCATGATTCCCTGCCCCATCTCGGTGGGCCCGATGAGCAGGGTCACGGTGTTCTGGGTATCGATCTTCAGATAGGCGCCGATCGAGGTCGCCGGCGGCAGTGCGGCGCCTGCGACGGTCGCCGACGGCGATCCCCCCATCGCTTCCAACGCACCGGTCGCCTTCAGCGTCACCGGCACGATCAGCGCCACGGCGCCGCCCGCCAACAGCGCGCGGCGGTCAAGCATGTCGTTCATCTCTCGTCCCTCCCTTTAAACCGCGCCCTAGAGCTTCTGGATGGCCTGGTTCACGCGGGCGTAGGTGCCGCAGACGCAGATGTTCTTGAGCTCACTGGCGATCTCCTTGCCGTGGTGGCCGGCCTTCATGGCGCCTACCGTCGCCATGAGCATGCCGGGCTGGCAGTAGCCGCACTGGGGCACCTGGTTGTCGATCCACGCCGCCTGGGCTTTCTGTCCGTCGGGATCCGACGCCAGGGCCTCGACGGTCATCACCTTCTTGCCGACCGCCGATCCGACGTTGAACTTGCAGGCCTTCTCCGGCTGGCCGTTCACGAGAACCGTACAGGCCGAGCAGACCTCGATGCCGCAGCCGTACTTGGTTCCGGTGAGGCCCATTAGGTCCCGCAGCACCCACAGGAGCGGCATGTCCGTGGTGGGCACCGTGACACTTCGGGAAGCTCCATTAACAGTAAGTGTTAGGGTCGTGGACACGTTGTTTTCTCCGCCAGAATTTCGCCACAATTGAATTTATCCGCTCGACGACAATTGCACGCGCGTCGAATACAGTTTTTGCGCGAGGCAGAGCCCCTCTGTACCTAAGCTCTTGGTGACGAAGCGGCGGCGCGCAAGGTCGAACAGTCAAGCTGCGTCAACCTGCCGCGCGAGTAGAACGCGCAGCTTTATTCTTGCGAGTATTTCTGAGTTTCAGTCGCGGTCAGCGACCACCGGGGAGCCAGGCCTTAAGGATGGCGTTGACCCTGTCCGGCGCCTCCTGCTGAACCCAGTGCGAGACGCCGGGCAGCCGTTCGACGGTCAGATCCCGGACGTAGGCGTCGGTCCCGTCGAGCAGCTCGACGCCGAGGGCGGCGTCCTGCTCGCCCCAGACGATCAGCGTCGGGGTCTCCAGCATCGGGAACGGCCCCGCCAGCCGTCCCGGCGACCGGAACGCGGCGCGGTACCAGTTGATCATGGCGCGCATGGCGCCCGGCCGTTGCGCATCCCGGGCGTAGCGATCCAGCACCTCGGGGCCGAAGTGGGTCTTGTCGACGGCCATGTCGTAGAAGGCTCGGCGGATCCCCTGCGCGTCGTTCCGGGTCAGCGCCCGCTCGGGGATCGCCGGTAGCTGGAAGAAGAACATGTACCAGGACCGCTTCAGCTGGGCCCAGTTGCGCCGGAGGTTCGCCTGCATCACCGCAGGGTGCGGCAGGTTCATGATCACCAGGCGCTCGAGCGGGCGGATCCGGTTGACGGCGAATGTCCAGCCCACCCCCGCGCCCCAGTCGTGGGCGAGCAGCGTCACCTTCCTGGCCCCGCTGGCGTCGATCAGGGCCGCCACGTCCTCCATCAGCCGCTCGATCCGATAGCTGGCCACGTCCTGCGGCCGGGGCTCGGTCTCGCCATACCCTCGGAGATCGGGCGCCCATGCGCGGTAGCCCATCTCGGCCAGTAGCGGCAGCTGATACCGCCAGGAGAACCGGCTCTCGGGAAAGCCGTGCAGGCAGAGCGCCAGGTGGTCGCCCTCCCCGGCCTCGTCCACGGCGAACCTGAAGCCGTTCGCCTCGATAGTCCGGGTCTTCATGCTCATGGCGCGGTGAAGTAGGTGCTTTCCCGGTCGATCCCCGGAAGCTGGATCGTGCCCTGGTAGGTGAAGCCAATCTTGCGAAGGACTGCCATGGAGGCGAAGTTCTCAAGCGTGGTGATCGCCGCAAGTTTCGGAATGCCGAGCGCGTCCATGGCGTGCCGGAGCACCGCGCTCGCCGCCTCCTGGGCGTAGCCGCGGCCCCAGGCGACCGGAAGGAAAGCATACCCGACATCCGGGGTGTCGAGACCGTCGCGCTTCACCAGTCCGGCGAGGCCGAGCGGCCGGCCGTCCGACCGCTGAACCGCCACCCACATGCCGAACCCGTGCTCCCGATAGCTGGAGAGCATCTTGTCCTCGATGTAGGCGCGGGCCTCGTCCTCGGTGCGCACCCCCCGGTCGCCGATGTTCTCCAGGAACCCCGGGGAGTTCAGCAGCTCGAGCATGAAGGGCGCGTCGCCCGCCTCGACCTCGCGCAGCACCAGCCGTTCCGTCTCCAGCACAACCGACACCCCACGCCCCTCCCCGGCCTCTCGCGAAACGTCATCTTAACGTGCATCGCGGACTTTGCGCGTCAAACAGCGTTAAGGCGGGTGAACCATGGCTGTGGGCGAACAGCCTATCGTCATCAAGAAGGTCAAGAAGGTCGTCGGCGGGGGCCACCACGGCGGCGCCTGGAAGGTGGCCTACGCGGACTTCGTGACCGCCATGATGGCGTTCTTCCTGCTGATGTGGCTGATCAACACCACCAGTCCGGAACAGAAGCGCGGCATCGCCGACTACTTCGCGCCCGCCAGCGTCTCGCAGACCTCCTCCGGCGCCGGCGGAATCCTGGCTGGCACCGCCCTCGGCAACGACGGCGCCAAGAGTTCCGGTTCGTCCGACGTGATCGAGGAACTCGCCCCTTCGTCCCACAACCCGAACAACGGCGACTCCTCGGACGGCGGCAAGCCCATGACCCCGGAGCAGGCCATGGCCGCAGCCGAGGAACAGGCCGCGGCCAAGCGCGAGGCGGCCGCCTTCGCCTCCGCCGCCCAGTCCCTGCGCCAGGCGCTGCAGGACATGCCGGAGCTGGCCGAGCTGTCGAAGAACATCATCATCGACGAGACGCCCGAAGGCCTGCGCATCCAGTTGGTCGACCAGGAAGGCCGCTCGATGTTCAACCAGGGCGCGACCCAGCCGAACGATCGCGCGAAGCTGCTGCTGCGCGCCATCTCCAAGGTTATCAACCAGCTGCCTAACCGGATCAGCATCTACGGCCACACCAGCGCCAGTCCCGGCGGCGTAAAGCCCGAGAGCGACTGGGCCCTCTCGGCCGCCCGCGCGGACAACTCACGCAAGGTGCTGCAGGGCGCCGGTGTGAATTCCGACCGGGTCTACCAGGTCTCCGGCAAGGCCGGTTCGGAACCCCTCTATCCGGACGATCCGATGCTGCCCGGAAACCGCCGCATCGCCATCGTGTTGTTGCGGGAGGCCCCGGTGCTGCCGCCGGAGCCGGGACTCTAGCGAGCGCTTGCGCGGAGGGCCGGCATGACGCCTAATCGGATCAAGCGCTTGGCTTCGAAGGCGACCGCAGGTCCGTGACGCAGCACTTTCCGACCCGACAGCTCCGGTTCTTCCTGACCGCGCCGTCGCCGTGTCCCTACCTGCCCGAGCGCTTCGAGCGGAAGGTCTTCGCCCACCTGCCCCTCTCGGACGGCGCGACGGTCAACGACAGTCTTACCCAGGTCGGCTTCCGGCGCTCCCAGAACATCGCCTACCGCCCCGCGTGCGAAGCCTGCTCGGCTTGTGTCTCGGCGCGGATCCCGGCGGCGGACTACGAGTTCTCCCGCTCCGAGCGGAAGGCCCTGGCGCGCAATGCCGACGTCGAGGGCAGCCTCGTCGAGGCCGAGGCGACCATGGAGCAGTTCGACCTGCTTCGCCGCTACCTGCTGGCCCGGCACGCCGATGGCGGCATGGCGGAAATGACCTGGCCCGACTACGTCGCCATGGTCGAGGACACAGCGGTTCGAACCCACATCATCGAATACCGGATCAAGTCTGCGGACGGCGGTCCCGGCGAGTTGATCGCCTGCGTGCTGGTCGACCTGATGAGCGACGGCCTGTCGCTGGTCTACAGCTTCTACGATCCAGGCCAGGCGCGGCGCAGCCTCGGCTCGTTCGTGATCCTGGATCATGTCCGCCAGGCCCGGCTTGCGGGTCTGCCCTATGTGTACCTGGGTTATTGGGTGCGGGGTTCCGAGAAGATGGCCTACAAGGTGCGCTTCTCGCCCATCGAACTGCTCCGGCCCGATGGCTGGTTGCTGGCCTCGGCCCGCGACCTCGCGCCCGTCGACGCCTGATCGCCGCCCGACACCCTGTGGACTGATCCGCGCCTCCGGTGGCGCGCGCGGACGGCGCGTCCTAAAATCATTTCGTGAGCGCCATCGAACGAGAATTCCCATGGCCCGGCAGCTGCGGCTGAGCCTGGTCCGGCAGAGCCTGCCTTCCTTCGAGGACTTCGTGCGCGGATCGTCCAACGCGACGGCGTTCGACGCTGTGCGTCGCTGGCCAGCCTGGCCCGGCGGGGCGCTTGCGCTCGTCGGCCCCAAGGGCGCGGGGAAGACCCACCTCGCCCGCGCGTGGGCCGAGGCCGCCGGCGCGGTGACGATCGACCGCGGGACGCCCGATCTCGACGCCGCCGTGGGACGCCCCGCCCTGTTGGAGGACGCCGATCAGGGCGTGGCGAGCGAGCCGCTATTCCACCTGATCAACCTCGCGGCGCGCGAGGGCGGCGGCCTCCTGGTCACGTCGCGCACGATGCCGGCATCCTGGCCGACCGCCCTGCCCGACCTCCGCTCGCGTCTGAACGCGCTGCCAGTCGTCGAGATCGCGCCGCCCGACGATGGGGTGCTGGAGGGCGTGCTGCGGCGCTTCTTTCGCGAGCGCAACATCCGCCCGCCGGAGGAGGTCTATCCGTACCTGCTTGCGCGCATGAGCCGCTCGATCCCGGACGCCGAGGAGATCGTTCGCCGCCTGGACGAGGCCGGCGACGAAGGCTTTCGTCCGGTGACAAGGGTCCTGGCCCGCCAGATTCTCGAAAGCGGTCTGCCTCTCGAGTGAAATTCCGCGCCGACCGCGAGGAATTTTCGGCGACGCGATAGACAACGCGATAGACAAGTCGAATCGTTTTCCGGCAGTGGTCCTGACGCGTGGCGCGCAGGGCCACGTTTGGCCGGACATCCAGGATGCTCGCGCGCGCTCCCGCCACGGCCGCCCCGGAGCTGGAAATCAAGTTCCAGCTTGGCGCCGGCGCCGTCGAGGCGCTGGAGCAGGAGCTGTTTCCCGCCGCGCAGGCCAAGACCTCCCGCCTGCACGCCCTCTACTTCGACACCCCGAGCCATCGACTGCGCGACGCCGGCTTCAGCCTGCGCGTCCGGCGCAAGGGCGACACCCATATCCAGACCCTGAAGCATCGCGGCGACGGAGGCCTCTTCCAGCGCGACGAATGGGAGACCCCCGTGGCCGGGCTCGACCTCGACCTCGCCGCGCTGGCGGAGACCCCCGCGCTGACCGCGCTCGGCGACACGCCGCTGGTCGCCGCATTCACCGTCGAGGTCGAGCGACGCATCCACATCTGGACCGAGGGCGAGACCCGGGTCGAAGTCAGTTTCGACACCGGCTTCATCACGGCCGCCGGGCGCACCGAGCCGGTGGCCGAACTCGAACTGGAACTGCTGGCGGGATCTCCTGCTGCGCTGTTCGCGCTGGCCCGCCGCCTGCTGGCGCGGGCGAATCTGACGCTTCTGCTGGAGAGCAAGGCCGAGCGTGGCTATCGCCTGGTGGGGCACGACGGGGTCGCCGCCCTCAGGGCGCAGAAGACGGCGGTCGGACCGCAGACGTGCGGCGCCGACGCATTCCAGCTCATCGCCCGCGAGGCGCTGGTCCAGATCGCCGGCAACGCGCGCCTCCTGCAGCGGGCGCACAATCCCGACGTCCTCCATCAGCTCCGCGTCGGACTGCGCCGCCTCCGCGCCGCGCTCTCCGTCTTCAGGGGCATGTTGGACGCCGAGGGACTCTCGGCCGCCCGCTCGGAAACCCGCTGGCTGGCAGGCGAACTGTCGGAGGCGCGCGACATCGACGTCTTCCTCCAGAACGCCCGCGAACAGGACGAGATCGAGGACAATCCCGCCCGGGCCGCGCTCTTCCGGGCTTTGCGCCATGCCCAGGCTGAGGCCTACGAGCGGGCGCTCGCCGCGATCCGTTCGGAGCGGTTCAGAACCCTCCTTCTCGATCTGGCGGAGTGGATCGAGATCGGCCCCTGGCGGTCGCTGCCGGGCGAGCGCCAGTCCGCGCTGCGCGAGGGCGCCGCCGCAGCCCTCGCATCGCCGGTGCTGGACCGCCTGGACGATCGCGTCCGGCGCCGCTCGCGAAAATTCCGACGCCTGGAAGTCGAAGCCCGGCACGACGTCCGCAAGCAGGCCAAGAAGCTGCGCTATGCGACCGCGTTCTTCTCCGAGGCCTTTCCCGACCACCCGAAGCGCCGCCAGCGCTTCACCGCGGCGCTGAAGGTGGTGCAGGATCGGCTGGGCGAGTTGAACGACATCGCCGTAGCGCGATCGGTCATCACCCGGGTGGCCGGAAAGCGCTCCAGCGACCTCGCGTTCGCCGCGGGCCTCGAGCTGGGCCGGATCACCCGCGGCGAGGATGACCTGCTAGACGCCGCCAGTGACGCGCTAAGGACTTTCCGGCGCACGCGCCGCTTCTGGTCGCCGCCCCATGCGGTTGAGGACCTTAACCTTTCCCGGTCACGCTTGCGCCCTGACTGACGCTGGCCGAGAATCACCGGATGCCGCCGAACGACGTCGCCCAGATGAACGTCTCCACTTCCGCTCCCCCCGCCCCGGACTCGTCAACTGCGGCCGAGGATCTGGCCGGCTCGCCGGCGCGGTTCTTCAATCGCGAACTGTCGTGGCTGGCTTTCAATCGCCGGGTGCTCGCCGAGAGCATGAACCCGCGTCATCCGCTGCTGGAGCGGCTGCGCTTCCTGTCCATCAGCGCCAACAACCTCGACGAATTCTACATGGTTCGCGTAGCCGGCCTGAAGGCGCAGGTTCGCGAGGGCGTGCGGGTCCTGAGTCAGGATGGCCTCACACCCGCCGAACAGCTCGGCCGCGTGAACGAGGCCGCCGCCGACCTGATGGCCGACCAGCAAAAGCGCTGGCGCGAACTGCGCGACGAGCTGGCGGCTGAAGGCCTGCGCTACATCTCGGCCGAAGAGGTCACCGAGACAGAGCGCGCGCACCTCGAGCGGCGGTTCCTCGCCGAGCTCTTCCCAGTGCTGACGCCGCTAGCCATCGACCCGGCGCACCCGTTCCCGTTCATCCCGAACCTCGCCTTCTCGCTGGTCCTCAAGATCCGTCGTCTCGACGACGGCCGACAGCTCTATGCCCTCGCACCGCTGCCCGCCCAGGTGGCCCGGTTCTGGGATGTGGCGCCCGGTCGGCCGTCCACCCGCCGGAGGACCCAGCGCCGGGTGATCTCGCTCGAGAGCATGGTCACCCTCTTCCTCGACCACCTTTTCCCGGGCTGCGAGATTGAGCAGCAGGGCGTCTTCCGCCTTATCCGGGACTCGGACGTCGAGATCGAGGAAGAGGCCGAGGACCTGGTCCGTGAATTCGAGGCGCGCCTGAAACAGCGCCGGCTGGGCTCGGTGGTGCGCATCGAAATCGAAGACGACATGCCGGAAGAACTGCGGGCCTTCATCCTGCAGAGCCTGGGCGTCCAGCCTGAGGACGTGATCGTATTCGATGGCCTGCTCGGTCTGGACGAGCTCACCCAATTGATCCCTTCAGACCGACCGGATCTCAAGTTCAAGCCGTTCGAGCCCCGGTTCCCCGAGCGGATCCGCGATCACGGCGGCGACTGTTTCGCCGCCATCCGTGAGAAGGACATCCTGGTCCACCACCCGTTCGAGAGCTTCGACGTGGTCGTCCAGTTCCTGCGCCAGGCCGCGCGCGATCCGAACGTGCTCGCGATCAAGCAGACGCTGTATCGGACCTCGAAGGACAGCCCGATCGTCGCCGCGCTGATCGAGGCGGCCGAGAACGGCAAGAACGTGACGGCGGTCATCGAGATCAAGGCGCGGTTCGACGAGGAAGCCAATCTCAAGTGGGCCCGCGACCTCGAACGGGCCGGCGTCCACGTCGTCTACGGCTTCATCGAATACAAGACCCACGCCAAGCTGTCAGTCGTGGTTCGCAAGGAAGGTGAACAGCTGCGCAGCTACTGCCACTTTGGCACCGGCAACTACCACCCGATCACGGCGCGCATCTACACCGACTTGTCCCTGTTCACGACCGAGCCGCCGTTCGGGCGCGACGCAGCCAAGCTGTTCAACTACGTCACCGGCTACGCCCAGCCGGTTGGCCTTGAGCGGCTCTCGTTCTCACCCATCACGCTGAAGCGGGACCTGATCCGGCTGATTGGCGAGGAGGCGGCGAACGCCGCCGCCGGCAAGCCCGCCGGCATCTGGGCCAAGATGAACTCGCTGGTGGATCCCGAGATCATCGACGCCCTCTACGCGGCTAGCCAAGCGGGTGTCGCCGTCGACCTCGTCATCCGCGGCATCTGCTGCCTGCGCCCCGGAATGCCTGGCCTGTCCGAGAATATCCGGGTCAAATCGATCGTCGGGCGCTTCCTCGAGCACGGCCGGATCGTCGCGTTCGCCAACGGCCACCCGATGCCGTCGCAACATGCGCGGGTCTTCATGTCGTCGGCCGACTGGATGCCGCGCAACCTGGACCGCCGGGTCGAAGTCATGACGCCGATCCAGAACCCGACCGTGCACCAGCAGGTGCTCCAGCAGATCATGCTCGCCAACCTGAAGGACGAGGCGCAGAGCTGGACCCTGGACGCCGACGGCCGCTATAGGCGTGATCCTGCCTGGGATCACCCGAACGCCTTTTCGGCGCACGAGTATTTCATGACTAATCCCAGTCTCTCCGGTCGCGGGCAGAAGGTGAAGGACATGCCGCGCGCGATCGAAAATGTGGCCTCGCGGGGATAGCCTCATTCGCCCGGAAGGGCGGCAGGCGGCCGTCATCGATGTCGGCTCCAACTCCGTCCGCCTGGTGATCTACCGGGTCGACGGCCGTTCGCTCTGGACCATCTACAACGAGAAGGTCGTCGCGGGCCTGGGCAAGGACCTTCCGACGACCGGACGGCTCTCGGCCGAGGGGGTCGAAGCGGCCATCGGCGCGTTGCGACGGTTCCGCGCCGTCCTGGACGGCTGGAAAGCCGATGAGGTGACTACGGCCGCCACCGCCGCGGTCCGCGAGGCCGCCGACGGCCGGGCGTTCCTGAAGAGAGTGCACGACGAGACCGGGCTCGAGATCCGCATCCTCACCGGCGAGGAGGAGGCGCGCTACGCGGCCCTCGGTGTCCTCTGCGGCCAGCCGGACGCCGAGGGCGTGGTCGGCGATCTCGGGGGATCCAGCCTCGACGCTGCACGTAGCCCACCAGTACGAAATCGCCCGCGCCGAGGCGCTCGACCTCGCCCGCTTCGTCCAGCGTCAGTCCCGTTCTTCGCTGGAGGGCATCGAGGGCCTGTCCAAGAAGCGCTACGATACCCTGCCCTACTCGGCCCTGGTCCTCGAGCGCTTGATCGAGCGTCTGGGCGTCCAGCGGCTCATCTTCTCGGCCTATGGCGTGCGCGAGGGGATGCTTCTGGAGGCGATGCCCCCGGAGGTGCGCCAGCTGGATCCGCTGATCGAGGGGTGCGAGGCGCTGACCGCACAGCGCGGCATTACTCCCGCGCTCGGGCACGCGCTCGAAGCCTGGCTCGGCCCATTGTTCGAGCGCCTGCCGCCTGTGTTCGAGGGACGCGACGCGGTCCTCACCGCGGCTGCCTGCCGCTTGGCCGACCTCGGCGCGCGGCTGCACCCCGACCATCGCGCCGACCTCGCCTTCGATCAGGTGCTTCGCGCGCCATTGGCCGGGCTCGCCCACCCCGAGCGCGCCTTCCTCGCCTGCGTGGCTTTCTCCCGCCACTCCGCAGCGTCGCAGCCCCCGGGCGCGGCCGGCCTCACACGGATCCTGTCGACCGAGCGTCGCCAGCGCGCCCGAGCCCTCGGCTCGGCCATTCGCCTCGGCTGCGACCTGTCCGGGCACAACCCGCGACTGCTGGAGAAATCGGGACTGACCGTCCGGGCCGACCGACTCGTCCTCTCGGTCCTGAGCGGTTGGGAAGACATGCTGCTCGGCGAGCAGTCCACCCGCCGCGCCCAGGCCCTCGCGCAGGCGCTCAGGCTGAAGCTGGATCTCGGCTGAGGAGGTGGGGGGCGGCGCACCGTCCCCCCTTCAGTTGGCCTTCGGCAGGACGCGGTCCGGGGCTGTGGACCTGAAGCCGGAGGGCGAAATGAAGAGGGCGGCGAACCGGTCACCCGGAACACCGCCCTCTGAAACAGATCCGTTGGGGGACCTGCGCCTTCGAGGCGGGAGCGCCGCTCCATCCCGCTGGTCGCCCAGCCGCACGTTGCGCCGTCTCCCGAGCCGCCTCCGCATCGAGGACCCCGGGTCACCCCGAAACCATCCGATCTGGAGAGCCTCCCGCCCGCTCGCCTCCCGGTCACCCGGTCCGCCGCGCCTCAGTTCCTCTCGGCAAGTGGAGGGTCTCGCAGCCTCCGCCGGTCGGCAATGGGGCGCCCGCGCCGGCCTGTGGAGCATCCGGGAAGAGCCTGGTGGGCGGATTGTGGACAACCGGGGGGCGGATCGGAAAAGTCGCGCCAGACCCGAGGCTTGCCCTTGTCCCCAGGATCGGCGCTTCAGTCGCCCTTCGCCTGCCGCGGGGCTCGGCGCACCTCGACCACGCGCACGCGCGCGCCGTCCAGCACCAGCGCAAGTTCGCCCTTCTTGAGTTTCAGGGCGTCCTCTCCGAACGCCTCGCGCCGCCAGCCCTTCAGAGCGCCGACGTCGGCATCGTCGTCGTTGGCGATCTGTTCGAGGTCGGAGACGGTGGCGATCAGCTTGGAGGCCACGCCGGCCTCCTCGGCCCGGGCCTTCAGCAGCACCTTCAGCAGTTCCACCACAGCGCCCGCGGCCGGCGAGGCCGGCTGCCGGCTACGCTCGATCACAGGCGCATAGCCCTCGGGATCCTTTAGCGCCTCGCGGATGGCGGTGATCAAGTCCGGCCCGAACCGGGAGCCGGAGAAACCCTTCGGGACCGAACGCAGGCGATCCAGGCCGTCGGCGTCGGTCGGGGCCTGGGTGGCGATCTCGTCGATCGCCTCGTCCTTCAGGATCCGTCCTCGCGGCTGGTCGCGCAGCTGGGCGGTGCGCTCGCGCCAGGCCGCCACGGCCCGATAAACCGCCAGGTACTTGGCTGTATGCCGCCGCGGACGCAGCCGCTTCCAGGCATTCTCCGGCTCGACGTCGTAGTTGGCCGCATCGGTCAGGTCGGCCATTTCGTCGGTGACCCAGGCCAGGCGCCCTTCCCGCTCAAGCCGCTCGCGCAGCATCGGATAGAGCCGCGCAAGATGCGTCACGTCGGCGATCGCGTAGGTGAGTTGGTTGTCCGTCAGCGGGCGGCGGGCCCAGTCGGTGAACCGCGAACTCTTGTCCAGCTCGATCTTGAGCATCTGGCGAACCAGCGCGTCATAGGCGATCTGCTCACCGAACCCGGCCGCCATCCCGGCGATCTGGGTGTCGAACAGCGGCCGGGGCATGGCCTGGAGGTTGTTGAAGATTTCCACGTCCTGCCGCGCGGCGTGGAAAACCTTCAGGATATTCGGGTCGCGCAGCACGGCCAGGAACGGCTCCAGGTCGATCCCGTCGGCCAGCGGGTCGATGACCGCCTCGTCCGTCGGCGTCGCCGCCTGGATCAGGCACAGCTTCGGCCAGTAGGTGGTTTCGCGCATGAACTCGGTGTCCACCGCGACAAATGGCTGCCCCTTGATGCGGTCGCAGAAGGCAGTGAGTTCCGCAGTGGTAGTGATCGGCGTCATAAATCAGCTATAGCCCCGCGCGCGGCCGACTCTGCAAGGCCGCAAGCGCGTCTCTCTGCACTCCAAGCCCGGGTTCGTAAATGTCCGAACGGCCAAACGGTCTCACCTACGCCCAGGCGGGGGTCTCCATCGACGCCGGCAACGAGCTGGTCGAACGCATCAAGCCGCTGGCGAAGTCGACCCGGCGCTCGGGCTCGGAGCCGTCGCTGGGCGGCTTCGGCGCCCTGTTCGACCTCAAGGCCGCCGGCTATGCCGATCCCCTGCTGGTGACCACCACGGACGGGGTCGGCACCAAGTTGAAGGTGGCGATCGAGACCGGCATGCACGACACGGTCGGCATCGACCTCGTCGGCATGTGCGTCAACGACCTGCTGGCCCAGGGCGCCGAGCCCCTGATGTTCCTCGACTACTACGCCACCGGGAAGTTGGACGTGGAGGCCGCCGCGGCGGTCGTCGCCGGCATCGCCGAGGGCTGCCGCCAGGCAAATTGCGCCCTCGTTGGCGGCGAGACGGCCGAGATGCCCGGCATGTACGCCGAGGGCGATTACGACATGGCGGGGTTCTGTGTCGGGGCTGTCGACCGCGACAAGGTGTTGCCGCGTCTGGGTGACCAGAAGCCGGGCGACATCCTCGTGGGCCTGGCCTCCTCCGGCCCGCACTCCAACGGCTACTCGCTGATCCGCCGCATCGTCGAGCGGTCGGGTCTGGCCTGGGACGCGCCGGCCCCGTTCGCTGAGGGCAAGACCCTGGCCCAGGCGCTGCTGGAGCCCACCCGCATCTACATCCGGTCTGTCCTGCCGCACCTCAAAGCGGGCCGCGTGAAGGGCCTGGCCCACATCACCGGCGGCGGCCTCATCGAGAATCCGCCCCGGGCGATCGCCGAAGGCCTCGTCCCGCGCTTCGACTGGAACGCCTGGGCCCTGCCCCCGGTCTTCCAGTGGCTCCAGGAGACGGGCGGCGTCGCCGAGCACGAGATGCGCCGCACCTTCAACTGCGGCGTCGGCCTGATGCTGATCGTGGACCCGGCCGACCTGCCGGCAGTCCTCGAGGGGCTTGTGCGCGCCCAGGAGGAGGCGTTCGTGATGGGAGAACTCGCCGCAGCCTGACCTTCCAGCAGTTGCGATGACGCTTCGCGTCTTCATGCGTTGGTGACGCGACCCTACATCGGGGTCGCCGAGGACCGCATGAAAGCCATAGCCGCCCTTCCCCTGTTCCTGTGCCTCGCCGCGTGCGCGACGCCGCACCGGCCGGCCGGGTTCCTGACCACCTATGACGGCCTATCCGCCCGGGAAGGCACGCTGCGCGCCGACATCCGCGAGCGGCGCGACGACGTCGCCCTGGCCGAGGTCCGGCGCGTGGTGCTGGCGCCGACCGTGATCCTCCCCGACGCCAAGTCGAAGCTGGGCTGGCTCACCGAGCGCGAGCAGGCGCTGCTCCTGCGTGAGATGGACGCTCAGCTCTGCTTCGAGGCTTCGGAGCGGTACGAACTGGTTACGGAGCGCCCCGACGCGAGCCTGCGGGCCGCCATCACCCGCGTGGACGACACCCATCCCGCCGGGTCCCTGGTCTCGGCCGCGGCAAACTTCTTCGTTCCCGGCCCTATCGGCCTACGCGCTCCCGGGTCGACGGGCGGCCTGGGCGCTGAGGCGGAGCTGCTGGCGACCGACGGACGGCAGCTAGCCGCCATCACCTGGAACCGGAACGCCACCCCCATCGGTACGGACGACCCCTCGCTCAGCCGCATCGGCGACGCCCTTCAGTTCGCAGAACCTTTCGCCGATGACGCAGTGAAGGCGTTGAGCGCGAAGGGAACGAAGTCGCGCGACATTCCCAAGCCCGATCCCTGCGCGCAGTTCGGGCCGCGGTTGCGCCCGGAGGGCTGGCTGACCAAGTTCGCCACCGGCCTCTATTTCCCCGAGGCCAGCGGGGCGAAGGAATCCAAGGAAGAGGTCCGAAAGTGACAGGAAAGTCTGGCCGCTTCGCCGTCATTGCGGCCGTGGCCCTCGCCATCGCCGCCCCGGCCCTGCAGATGACCCTGGGTCTCGGCCTGTCTGCGTCGGAGTTCGCCGGCAACGGCGACGAGACGCTGCGCGCGGCCGGTTACGCCTTTTCCATCTGGAGCGTGATCTACCTCGGCCTTGTCGGCTACGCCGTCTGGCAGATCCTTCCCCGCAACCGCGACCGCCCCTTGCTCGACGCCCTCGCGTGGCCCGCGACGGTCGCGATCGCCAGCACGGGCGCTTGGATCATCGCCTCGGCGGCCGATGCGCGCTGGGCGACCATCGCCATCATCGCCGTCGCCGCCGTGGTGCTGATCACCGGACTGGTCGCAGCCGGCCGCAAGGAACGCGGCGGGTTGGCCGATTGGCTGCTCGTCTGGTGGCCGTTGGGCCTCCTCGCCGGCTGGCTCACCATCGCCACGGCGCTCAACGTCCTCACCGTTCTCACGTCTGAAGGGATCATCGTGCCGGAGACCGCGCCCCTAGCCGCGGTGGCCGCCATCGTGCCAGTGGTGGCCGTCGCCCTGGCGGTGCTGCGCGCGACGCGCCTGGTGGCGTACGGCGTGCCCATCGCCTGGGGCCTGGTGGCCGTGTGGGTCGCCGAGAAGGCCGAAAAGCCGACGATCGCCGCCATCGCCCTGGCGGCGGCCGTGGTGATCGGGCTGTTCGCCGCCTGGCTCGCCCGGCCTAACGCAGCGACGCGTTGATCCGGTCGAGCGCCGCCTGACCGGGCACCAGTTCGGCCTCCGCCAGCTGGTTCAGCGGCGTGTCGACGGTGCCGATCGCCTCGTGCAGGTCGCTCGCGTCCGGGTCCACGTACAGCAGACCGGTGACGACCTGGCCCCTGGCCTGCCGGGCCTGAAGGTAGCCGAGCGCCTGGGCGCGGCTGTTGGGGTTGTAGAGCTCGTTCAGCTTGTGCAGCGACAGGATCGAGCCGTCGTGCTGCTGAACGCGCACCGTTTCGCCGGGCTTGTAGTCCACGTGGATCGGGTCGCGCGGGGTGATGACGTCTAGGCGGTTCACCGCCTCATTGTGTTCGCGCACATAGTCGTAGCTCTTGGTCGAGCCGGCGTGATTGTTGAACTGCACGCAGGGGCTGACGCAGTCGATGAACGCCGCGCCCTTGTGCGCCAGTCCAGCCTTGATCAGCGGCACCAGCTGGGCCTTGTCGCCCGAGAAGCTGCGGCCGACGAAGGTGGCGCCCATCTGCAGCGCCAGACTCACCATGTCGATGCCGGCGTCGTGGTTCACGACGCCCTTCTTGGACTTGGATCCCTTGTCCGAGGTCGCCGAGAACTGGCCCTTGGTCAGGCCATAAACACCGTTGTTTTCGACGATATAGAGCATGTTCACGCCGCGTCGGATGGCGTGGGCGAACTGGCCGAGGCCGATGGAAGCCGAGTCCCCGTCGCCGGAGACGCCCAGGTAGATGAGATCGCGGTTCGCGAGGTTGGCGCCGGTCAGCACCGAGGGCATCCGTCCGTGGACGGTGTTGAAGCCATGGCTATTGCCGAGGAAGTAGTCCGGCGTCTTTGACGAGCAGCCGATCCCCGAGAGCTTAGCGACCCGGTGCGGCGGCAGCTCCAGCTCGAAGCAGGCCTGTATGATCGCGGCCGAGATACTGTCGTGACCGCAGCCGGCGCAGAGCGTCGAGACCGAGCCCTCGTAGTCGCGGCGCGTATAGCCGAGGCTGTTGGTGGGCAGCTTGGGGTGATGCAGCTGGGGCTTGAGGATGTAGGTCATTCCGCGGCCTCGATCTGGCCCAGCGCCATGGCCTGGGCCACGGCGCCCGCGATGAAGCGCGCGGTGATGGGCGTGCCGTCATAGTGGAGGATCGGGACCAGCTTGGCCGGGTCCACGTCGCCCTCGTTGACGATCAGGGTGCGCAGCTGAGCGTCGCGGTTCTGCTCGACCACGAAGACTCGCTCGTGCGCGGCGATGAACTCGTAAACCAGGTCCGGGAACGGGAACGCCCGCACCTGCAGGGCGTCCAGCCGGCGGCCCTGGGTCTCCAGCATCTCCAGCGCCTCGTCCATCGCCGGGGTGGTCGACCCGAAGTAGATCACCCCGTCCTTGGTCTTGCCCTTGGCCGGCTTCAGCACCGGCTGCGGCACCAGGGTCTTGGCCGTGTCGAACTTGCGGAGCAGGCGCTCCATGTTGTCGACGTAGACCGCGCCTTCCTCGGAGTAACGCGCGTAGGGGTTCCGGGAGGTGCCGCGGGTGAAGTAGCCGCCCTTTGTCGGGTGGGTGCCCGGATACGTCCGGTAGGGGATGCCGTCGCCGTCGACTTCCTTGTAGCGGCCGAAGTCGGCGCCGGCCTCGAGCATCTCGGCGGTCATCACCTTGCCGCGGTCCAGCCTGCGGCTGTCGTCCCAGGTGAACGGCTTGGTCAGCCACTCCTGCATGCCGATGTCGAGGTCGAGCATCACGAAGACCGTCGTCTGCAACCGGTCGGCCAGATCGAAGGCCTGCGCCCCCATCTCGAAGCAGTCGCCAGGATCGGCCGGCAGCAGCATCACGTGCTTGGTGTCCCCATGGCCGGCGTAGGCCGCGGCGAGCAGGTCGGCCTGCTGGGTGCGCGTCGGCATGCCCGTGGACGGTCCGCCCCGCTGCACGTCGAAGATCACCGCAGGGATCTCGGCGAAGTAGCTGAGGCCGATGAACTCCGTCATCAGCGACACGCCCGGTCCGGACGTGGCCGTGAACGCCCGGCAGCCGTTCCAGCCGGCCCCGACCACCATGCCGATCGAGGCGATCTCGTCCTCGGCCTGGACGATGGCGTAGCGCGACTTTCCGCTCTCAGGATCTTCGCGCAAATCCTGACAGTAGCTCATGAAAGCTTCTGCCAGCGAGGTGGAGGGCGTGATCGGGTACCAGGCGCAAACCGTGGCCCCGCCGTAGACCGCGCCCAGGGCGGCGGCCTGGTTGCCTTCGACGTAGATCCGGTCGCCGACGCCATCCGCCGGACGCACCTGCAGCGGTAGCGGCGCGAGGTGCTTGGTCACGTAGGCGTAGCCCATGTGCAGGGCTTCGACATTCGCTTTGATGAGCCGGTCCTTGCCCGCGAAGTCCTCGGCCAGCAGGCTCTCGATGACCGACGCCTCGATACCAAGAAGCGCCGCCAAGGCGCCGACATAAATGGTGTTTTTGAAGAGCTGACGTTCGCGCGGAAGCTCGTAGGCCTCATTGCACATCGCCGTCAGCGGCACCCCGATGACCGTGATGTCGTCGCGGAACTTCGAGTCCGGCAGCGCCTTGGTGGAATCGTAGAACAGGAAACCGCCGCTCTCGACCTCAGCCACGTCCCGGTCCCAAGTCTGGGGATTCATGGCGACCATCAGGTCGACGCCGCCGCGTCGACCCAGGTGGCCCGCCTCGGTGACGCGCACCTCGTACCAGGTCGGCAGGCCCTGGATGTTGGACGGGAAGATGTTCCGCGCCGCCACTGGCACGCCCATCCGCATGATCGACCGGGCGAACAGGCCGTTGGCGCTCGCCGAGCCCGAGCCGTTCACATTGGCGAACTTGACGACGAAGTCGTTGATCCGCGGCTTAGCCGCCTGGGCCTTCACCGAGTCAGGCATTTCGGCCCCGCGTGCGTCATCTCAAGGTAGAACTTCTGCATGTCCCAGGCGCCGGTCGGGCACCGTTCGGCGCAGAGGCCGCAGTGCAGGCAGACGTCCTCGTCCTTGGCCATCACCCGGCCGGTGGCGAGCCGCCCCGAAACGTAGAGGTCCTGGGTCAGGTTCTGCGACGGCGCCTTCAGGCGGCCCCGCAGGTCATCCTCCTCGCCGTCGTCGGTGAAGGTGATGCAGTCCATGGGACAGATGTCGACGCAGGCGTCGCACTCGATGCACAGCTTGTCCGTGAACACCGTCTGCACGTCGCAGTTCAGGCATCGCTGAGCCTCACCTAACGCCAGCTCGCGGTCGAAGCCGAGCTCCACCTCCAGCCGGACGTCGCGCAGGGCCTCGGCCTTCTCGCGCATCGGAACGCGGTAGCGGTGGTCATTGGAGACGTCGTTGTCGTAGCTCCACTCGTGGATGCCCATCTTCTGGCTGACGAGGGTCACGCCGGGCCTCGGCCGCTCGGCCACATCCTCGCCGTGGCAGAACTTGTGGATCGAGACCGCCGCTTCGTGGCCGTGGGCGACGGCCCAGATGATGTTCTTGGGCCCGAAGGCCGCGTCGCCACCGAAGAAGACGTTGGGCAGCGTCGACTGGAAGGTGATCGGGTCGACGTTCGGCATGTGCCATTCGTCGAACTCCAGGCCGATGTCGTCCTCGATCCAGGGGAAGGCGTTCTCCTGCCCCACAGCCACCAGGACGTCGTCGCACGGATAATGCTCGTCCGGCTCACCCGACGGGACGAGCCGCCGGCGGCCGCGCTCGTCGTATTCGGCCTTCACCACCTCGAACAGCACTCCGGTGAGCCGGCCGTCCTCGTGGGTGAAGGCCTTGGGCACGCGGTAGTTGATGATCGGGATGTCTTCGTGGATCGCGTCCTCCTTTTCCCAGGGGGACGCTTTCATCTCCTCGAAGCCGGACCGGACGATCACCTTCACATCCTCGCCGCCCAGGCGGCGCGAAGTGCGGCAGCAGTCCATGGCGGTGTTACCGCCGCCCAGGACGATCACCCGTCGCCCGATCCGCTCGACGTGGCCGAACGAGACATTCGCCAGCCAGTCGATGCCGATGTGGATGTTGGCCGCAGCCTCCGCGCGCCCCGGCAGGTCCAGGTCGCGACCGCGGGGCGCACCCGAGCCGACGAACACGGCGTCGTAGCCTTCGGCCAGCAGCGCCTTCAGACTGTCGACGCGCTGCCCGAGCCGCACCTCGACCCCGCCCAGCCGCGTGACGAAGCCGACTTCCTCGTCGATCACTTCCTCGGGCAGCCGGAAGCGGGGGATCTGGCTGCGGATGAACCCGCCTGCCTTGGCCTCGCCATCGTATAGGACGAGATCGTAACCAAGGGTGGCCAGGTCCCGCGCCACGGTCAGCGATGCAGGCCCGGCGCCGACCAGAGCCACGCGCTTGCCATTCCGCGCCGCGACGGGCTCGGGCATCCGGTCCAGCACGTCGCCCTTGTTGTCCGCCGCGACCCGCTTCAGGCGGCAGATCGCCACCGGCTCATCCTCGACCCGGCCACGGCGGCAGGCCGGCTCGCACGGACGGTCGCAGGTGCGCCCCAGCACGCCGGGGAACACGTTGGACTTCCAGTTGATCATGTAGGCGTCGGCGTAACGGCCGTCCGCGATAAGGCGGATGTATTCCGGAACCGGCGTGTGAGCCGGACAGGCCCACTGGCAGTCTACGACCTTGTGAAAATAGTCGGACTCAAGCTCACGCGTGCGCTGCAAAACTCGCTTCCTTCCCGGGACGCTCTACTCCCGGGGCCTGGAAGACGAACCCTGCGCGCGGCAGAGAAGGCTCCGCGCCCCGACGCGGCGTTCATGCTGGAAAGGTACGACCGGTACGTTGGGGAAGCCAACCGATTCCTGATCGCAGTTCACCATTTCTGCGATGCAACGGGGCGTTGTCCTTGGACTCCCAGAACAGCGCGTCGGCATGAACTTTCCAACGCGACTGTGATCGCCCGGCCCCCGATTGCGCGCAAACGGCAGTTGGCGGATGTGACGGGTAAATGATACCTTAATCGCGGGAGAGGCCCCCGCCGCGCGGGGACACTGGGAGAAGCCTGCATGGACATGCCGACTGAACGCGTGCCCGAGTCCGCGTCCCCTTCGTTCGACGACGTGGCGGCCGTCGCGCTGCCTCTGGATCCAGCCGAGGCGCTCGACCTTCACCGCGCCATCAATGAGCGCCGCGCCCAGGTCGAAAATCCCGAACTGCTGCGGCGCCTGCGCTCGCTCTGAGTCATCGCGACGCGGATGACGCGGCGTCCATCCATCGCGGCCATCCTCTGTACTGTCGCATGCCTTCTTTCACGCAGCGTCTGCGCGCAGACTCGCGCGGCCCCCGCGCAGCCGCAAACACCCCGTCAGGAGCCGCCTGGCGAAGGCATGATCTGCGCCTGGGCGATCTACACGACCATGTCCAGCGTCGGTGCGAAGTGCTTTCAGGGAAAGAATCCCCGGTTCCAGGCCGACCTCGATGAGGTCGTTGCGAGGATGGACGCATATGTCCTGAAGAACGCCCGGTCGGCGTCTCCGGCCATGATCGCGGACTTCAAGCGGCGCCACGGTCACGCCGAAACGCCGGCCTCCGAGCTCTGCAGGAGTGACGCCGTGATAATGTACCAGATGCTCGAAAGGTCGGACTGGGCAAACATCCGTCAGCAGATTGGCAAGAGCCTCGCGCGCGACGGCGAGCCCACCTGGGGAACCTGCCTCTAAGACGAAAACGGCGCCGCCCGTCTCGGGGTCGGCGCCGCTGGAACGTCGCAGAGATCCCTGCCCTTATTCGCCGTAGCCGGCCGGCAGGTCGTCTTCCTTGAGCAGCTCGTCCTTGGAGACCTGCTTCTCGTCCACCTTCGCCTTCGACAGGATCAGGTCCACGACCTTGTCCTCGAAGATCGGCGCGCGGAGCTGCGCCTGGGCGTTGGGGTTCTCGCGGAGCAGGTTGAACACCTGCTGGGCCTGCGGGCCGTACTTGCGCGCTTCGGCCAGGATCGCCTGGCTCAGCTCCTGCTCGGTCACCGTCACGTTGGCGTTGCGGCCGATCTCGGCCAGCACCAGGCCCAGGCGCACGCGGCGCTCGGCGATCTTGCGGTATTCCTTCTCGAGCTGCTCGTCGGACTTGTCCGCGTCCTCGGGCGGCAGCGAGCCGGCTTCCTTGTCCTGCTGCACCTGCCCCCAGATCGAGCCGAACTCGGCTTCCACCATCTTCGGCGGCAGCGGGAAGTCGTGCTTGGAATCCAGCTCGTCCAGCAGGGCGCGCTTCAGCTTGAAGCGCGAGGCGCCGGCGTACTGCTGTTCCAGGTTGCCCTTCACCAGGTCCTTGAGGGCCTGCAGGCTGTCGAGGCCCAGACGCTTGGCGAACTCGTCGTCGGCCGGGGCGTCCACGGGAGCGCGGACCTCCTTCACCTTGGTCTCGAACTCGGCGTCCTTACCGGCCAGGTGGGCGGCCTGGTACTCGGCCGGGAACGTCACCTTCACGGTCACGTCGCTGTCCGGCTTGGCGCCGACCAGTTGCTCCTCGAAGCCCGGAATGAACTGCCCCGAGCCCAGCACCAGTTCGACGTCGTTGGCCGTACCGCCCTCGAAGGCCTCGCCGTCAACGCGACCGATGAAGTCGATGACCACCTGATCGCCGTCCTTGGCCTTCACCGACTTGCCGGTCCGCGGCTCGTAGGTGCGGTTCTGCTTGGCGAGATCGGCGACGGCCTCCTCGACTTCGGCGTCGGTCGGCTCGTAAACCGGCTTCTCCAGCGACAGGGTCGCGGCGTCGACCGGCTCGAACTCCGGCATCAGGTCGACGGACAGCTCGTAGGCCAGGTCGGCCTTGCCTTCCATCACCGCCTCGATGTCGCCCTCGGGCGTCAGGTTCGGATCGCCGGCGGGACGCAGCTTGTTGTCGTCGAGCACCTTCTGGGTGGTCTCGGTCAGCGCCTGCTGCACGACTTCGCTCATCAGCGCCTTGCCGTACAGGCGGCGCACGTGAGCCGCCGGCACCTTGCCCGGACGGAAGCCCTTCACGTTGAGCGTCGGGGCGATTTCCTTGATCCGCGCCTCGAGACGCTCGGCCAGCTCCGCGACGGGGACCGTGACGCCGTAGACCCGGCTCAGACCTTCGCCAGACTTCTCAACGATTTGCAGCGACATTTTCTAGTTTCCCGGACCCGGCGCTTGATGCGCTTCGTCCGCCTCTGACGTCAAACGGGGAAGGCCGCCGGACAGGGCCCGGCGGCGCGAAGCGGCCCTTATGTCACGGCAGGCCTGCCCGTCCAAGCCCCTCCCTCTTGACGCGCGGCCGTCGGCCCGCGATGGCAGGGCCGCCGCGTGCGGATGTGGCGGAATTGGTAGACGCACTGGATTTAGGTTCCAGCGCCGCAAGGCGTGGAGGTTCGACTCCTCTCATCCGCACCAGGCCTCCCCCGTGACATGGCGGGCGAGCGCAGGCAGAAGACGCTCATGCCGAGCGGCGTCGTTTTCGTTCACAACAACTTCCCGGCCCAGTTCGGGGATCTCGCGCGCAGTCTTGTGGCCCGTGGCGTTCGCTGCGCCGCGATCGGCCAGGAGCACGCCGCCGTACTCGACGGGGTCCGCACCGCCCGCTACCGCCTGACCCGCGGCACGGGCCAGGGCATCTTCCCCCTCGCCGTCCGGGCCGAGGCCGACCTGATCCGCGGGCGCAGCGCCCTGGACGCGGCGCGGGCGCTGAAGAACGAGGGCTGGGATCCGGCGGTCATCGTTGGCCACCCCGGCTGGGGCGAGATGACCTTTCTGGACAACCTGTGGCCGGCCGCGAAGAAGGTGGCCTTTGCCGAGTACTACTACCACGGCCGGGGCTACGACGTGGGGTTCGACACCGAATTCATCCCGTTCGACGAGGAATCGGTGGTCAAGGCGAAGGCGAAGAACGCCGTCATGGCCCTCGCCTACGCCGAAGCCGACGCCATAGTCGCCCCGACGCGCTTCCAGGCCGGGGCCCTGCCCGAGACTTTCCGCGCCAAGACCCGGGTGATCCATGAAGGTGTCGACACCGACCTGATCCGGCCCGTCCCGCCCGAGCCCTTCGCGATCGACGAGAGCCGGACGATCACCCCCGGCACGCCCGTCATCACCCATGTGAACAACCACATGGAGCCGCTACGGGGGCTGCACATCCTGGCGCGCGCCCTACCCCGCGTGCTGGCCGAGGTTCCGCAGGCGCAGGTGCTGCTGATCGGCGACGCCCGAAAACAGGCCTACGGCGGCAGCCCGGCCGATGGGCGGACCTGGCAGGAGGTCTGCTTCGAGGGCGTGGCCTATGACCCCGAACGGGTCCACTTCCTGGGGCGCGTGCCGCACGAACGGATGTTGGCGGCGCTGCGGCTTGGGACCGCCCACGTCTATTACACCTACCCGTTCGTGCTTTCGTGGTCGCTGACCGAAGCCATGGCCAGCGGCTGTTACGTGATCGGCTCCGACACACCGCCGCTGCACGATGCGATCGAGGACGGAAGAAACGGGCGGCTGCTGCCGTTCTTCGACGTCGACGCGTTGGCGCAGGCGCTCATCGCCGCCTGCCGCGAGCCGGCGGCCACGGCCCCCCTGAGGGCGGCGGCGCGGGCGACGGCCGTCGAACGGTTCGACCGCGCAAAGGGGCGCGAGGCGTGGATATCGCTCCTCCGCGACCTGGGCGTGGAGATCCCGGGCGCGGCCTAGCCGCAGCGCACGTCCTTGATCAGCCCGGTGGTGGCGTCGAAGAAGACGTTCAGCCGCTCGGGATTGAAGTCCATGGTCACAGGGCAGGTCGTGCAGGCGACGCGCTGAAGTTCGGGCCGCACCGGCACGGGCGCCTCGGTCCGGGGCCGCCCGATCAGGTGCTGGTACGCCTGGGCCCCGCAGGTGTCCGCCACGGGCTGGGGAGCCGGCGGGACAGCCGCCGGCGGCGGCGCTGGGGGTGCGGTCGGCTCGGGCACGGGCGTCGAACAAGCCGCGAGCCCCAGGAAGGCCGGCAGGATCAGCCGTCTCATCCCTGCTTCTCCCATCCGCGCCCCTGCTGGCGCCAGTACGACACAGGTAGCCCCTTGGCCCTGGCGGTCCGGTACTGACCGCGGGCGTTCTGAACCTGGGCCTCATCCGCCCCGTCGAACAGCACGACGCAGCGCTGGTAGCCCGCGAGATCGCCCGGTTCGGCGCCGTCGACCAGGAACAGGGCGTCGGCCCCGTTCGGGTTGTCCGTCCGCGTGGTCAGCAGAACGGGCTGGCGGGCCGCCCCTGGCTCGTCCGCCGGCGCGTGAGGCAGAAAACTGTCGTCGCGGTAGCTCCAGAGCCAGCCGTCCAGGTGTTCGATCCGCTCCGTGAGCGAGGAGCGGACGATGGCCCTCCAGCCGCGCTGAAGCGTCTTCTCCAGCAGTTCAGGCAGGGCCTGGTCCAGCCCGGTGCGCTCCAGGTGGTAAAACCAGACCTCGCAGGCGCCGTCAGCCATTGGCGGGCTCCAGGCGCGCGGCGAGACTCTGGATGGCGTTTGCGACCGCCTCGGGATGGGTGAGCATCGCCAGATGATGCAGCGGCAGGCGGACGACCGGCCACCCCTTCCGACCCGCGATCTGCGCCTCCTCGATGTAGGCGCCGCTGAGCTGGAGATAGGCGGCGGGCGCCGACAGCGGCAACTCGGGCGCCAGCTCCTCGAAATAGCCGATGGGGATGGGTTCCAGCTCGTCGATCAGCGCCGTGCGCTGCGAGAAGTCCGGCACCAACCGCTCCAGCGCGCCTGGCGGCCACCAGCGATCCCATGACGGCAGGCGGCCGGCATCGGCCCCGCCGCGCAGCTGACTAGCGAGCTGCGGCGGGGCGGTGTCGAACCAGGACAGGCCCGGGTGCGGCAGGATCGCGTCGCAGAAGATCACGCCTCGCAGCGCCCCCTTGGCCAGGGCCGCCACCGCGGGCACGAGCGCGCCCGCGCCGCTGTGGGCGACGACCACGGCCGGCCCGCCCGCCGCCAGCGTCGCGCCCATGCTGTTGGCCAGGGCGGCGTAGCAGTCCTCGCCGAGGGTCGAGAGCCGAGGCCACGCCGGCGCTTCGACCTTCCGCCCCTGCGCGGCCAGCACGCCCGCCACCGCCCGCCATGACAGCGGCCCCAGCAGCGGGCTGTGCAGGAGGACGAGGCGCACGCTCATGGCCCGGGGCTCAGGCCTCGTACTTGTCCTGCACCATCCGGTTCAGCAGCCGCACGCCGTAGCCGGTGGCGCCGTCGGGGATGGTCGGGACGGACGACGGCTTCTTCCAGGCGGTCGAGGCGATGTCCAGGTGCGCCCAGGGCAGGCCGTTGACGAACTTCTGAAGGAACAGCGCCGCGGTGATGGAGCCGCCGGGCCGACCGCCGGTGTTCTTCACGTCGGCGATCACGGAGTCGATCTGCTTGTTGTAGGCCTCGGGCAGCGGCAGCCGCCACAGGGGCTCGCCCTCCTTTTCCGCGGCGCCCAGCAGGTTGCCGGCCAGCTCATCGTTGTTGGAGAAGCAGCCGGCGTAGTCGTTGCCCAGCGAGATGATGATCGCGCCCGTCAGAGTGGCCAGGTCGACCATGAACTTGGGCTTGAACCGGTCCTGGCAGTACCAGAGGGCGTCGGCCAGCACGAGGCGGCCCTCGGCGTCGGTGTTGATCACCTCGATGGTCTGGCCCGACATGGAGGTCACCACGTCGCCCGGCCGTTGGGCGTTGCCGTCCGGCATGTTCTCGACCAGGCCGAGGATGCCGATGGCGTTCACCTTGGCCTTGCGGCCGGCCAGGACGTGCATCAGGCCCGCGACGGCGCCGGCGCCGCCCATGTCCCATTTCATGTCCTCCATGCCGTCGGCCGGCTTGATGGAGATGCCGCCGGTGTCGAAGCAGACGCCCTTGCCGACGAATGCGACCGGCTGAGCCGACTTGTCCGCGGCGCCCATCCACTTGATGATCACGAGCTGGCTCTCGCGCACGCTGCCCTGGCCAACGCCCAGCAGCGAGCCCATGCCCAGGGCCTTCATCTCGGCCTCGCCCAGTATCTCGATCTCCAGACCCAGGCGTTCCAGCTCCTTCACCCGGCGGGCGAATTCGGCGGGATAGAGGACGTTGGCCGGTTCCGAGACGAGATCGCGGCTGAAGCTGACCGCATCGGCCAGCGCCGCCAGCGGCGGGAAGGTCGCCAGCGCGTCATCGGGCGCGTCGCAGACCACCTCGGTGCGCACGATGGAGGGCTTCTTGTCGGCCGCTTCCTTGGTCCGGTACTTGTCGAAGCGATAGCTGGCCAGGCGCACGCCCAGCGCCCCTCGCGCCGCCAGCTCGGCGCCGCCAAGGCCTTCGATTCGCAGGGTCTCCAGGCCCGAGGCCTTCACCGCCGCGTAGGCCGAGGCGGCGGCGTGTTCCGCCCCGACGGCGTCGAAAGCGTCGCGCTTGCCCGCGCCCACCAGAACGAGGCGGGCGGCGTCCACGCCCTGCGGCGCCAACACGTCCAGGATCTGGCCCTTGGCGCCCGTGAAGCGGCTCGCCGCGATCGCCTGCGCCAGCACGCCGTTCTGCGCCTCGCCTTCGAAGACGATGCGGGCCAGCGCGGTCTTCGCGGGGACCGCCGCGCCGGCGGCGACGAATTGGATATCCATCGGTACTCTCTCTAGGGGCTCTGGCATGGCCGTCCGGCGTGCGGTTGCCGGGACCGGCGACGCATGGTTTAGAACAGCTCCGCGGCCGGGGCGCGTCTAAATCTCCGGGCTAGCTGCTTTTCGCAAGACTGATGCGCCTGATCGACCGTTACCTGATGCGCCAGCTGTTAGGGCCGGTGGCCCTGGCCACCCTGGCGCTGACGTCGGTCGCCCTGCTCTCCCAGAGCCTCGCAGGCCTCGACCTGATCGTGAACCAGCGCCAGAGCGCGCTTGTGTTCCTGAAGGTGACGCTGCTGTACATGCCGCAGCTCATCAACCTGATCCTGCCCGTGGCGGTCTTCGTGGCGGCGCTGGTGGCGCTGAACCGGCTGCACACCGAGCAGGAAATCGTGGTCTGCTTCGCCGGTGGGATGAGCCGCTGGCGGGTGATCTCGCCAGCCATGCGGCTGGCCTGCACCATCGCGCTTCTGGCGCTGCTCATGAACCTGTTCGTCCAGCCGGCCGCATTCCGGGAGCTGCGACAGGAACTGTTCGACGTCCGCACCGACCTGGCGGCCACGCTGGTCCGGGAGGGCGAGTTCACCGAGCCGGCGCCGGGGCTGACGGTCTACGCCCAGAGCGTCGACGGCCAGGGCAACCTGCGAAACCTCTTCATCCACCAGGTGAAGGCTGACGGCGCCACGACCACCTACACCGCCGAGAAGGGCCGCGTGGGCCGTGCGCAGGGCCGGCCGGTCCTGTTCATGACGAACGGCTCGAACCAGGAGTTCTCCAGCCGCGGGGTGCTGAACTACCTGACGTTCGAGGAATACATCTTCGACCTCTCGCCGATGGCGACGTCGGACGAACTGATCCACTACAAGCCGTCCGACCGCTGGCTGCACGAGCTGTTCTTCCCGGACCTCCAGCAGGACTGGGAGCGGCGCAACCGGCTCGACCTGCTCGCCGAGGGCCACGCGCGGATCGCCTCGCCGCTCTACAACATCGCCTTCATGGGCCTGGCCCTGGCCGCCATCATCGGCGGCGGCTTCTCGCGCCTGGGCTATGGCCGGCGGATCGCCGTCATGGGCGCGGTCGCGGCCGGGGTGCGCCTGATCGGCTTCCTGGTGCAGTCGGCGTGCGAGGACAGCGCCTGGCTCAACGTCCTGCAGTATGCAGTGCCGTTGGGCGCCACCTGGGCGGCGATGGCCATGATCTTCCGCCAGAAGGTCGGCCGCCGGATCTCGCTGTCCCGCCGGCCGCCCCGCACCCCTGCCGCTGGAGCGCCCGCATGATGGGCCTGGGGAGACTTGAGCGTTACGTGGCCGGCTATGTCCTGCTGGGCGTGGCGACCTCGCTCGCCATCCTGTCCTCGGTCGTGCTGCTGATCCAGTTCGTGGAACTGACCAGCCAGGTCGGCACGCGCGCCGACGTCGGCGCCGACAGCATCTTTGAGCTCACCCTGCTGCGGCTGCCGTCGCTGATGCAGATCTTGCTGCCGTTCTGCTTCCTGTTCGGCTGCATCGGCGCCTTCGTGGGGCTGAACCGTCGGAGCGAACTGGTGGCCATGCGGGCGGCAGGCGTCTCGGCCTGGCGCTTCATCCTGCCGTCGGCGGCCGCTGCCTTCCTTCTCGGCGTCGTCGCCGTGGGCGGCCTCAATCCCCTCGCCGCGGCGCTGAACGCCCGCTTCGAATCCCAGCGCGCCCGGCTGATGGAGAACTATCTGGGCGACCAGCCCAAGGACATCTGGCTGCGCCAGGGCGACGACACGAGCCAGATCGTGATCCACGCCCGGGACCGGGACCTGAGGGGCAGCGTGCCGATCCTCAAGGGCGTGTCGCTGTTCATCTACGAGAAAAACGCCGCTGGGCACCCCGAATTCCGCCGCCGGCTGGAGGCCGCCGAGGCGACGCTGATGCCGGGCTTCTGGCGCCTGAAGGATGTCCGCGAGGCTTCGGCCGGAGACTCGTCGATTCGTTCCGACACGCTGTCGATCCGCTCCACCCTCGACGCCGAGGCGGCGATGGAGAGCCTGGCCTCGCCCGAGGCCATCGCCTTCTGGCGCCTTCCGCGGGCGATCCAACTCACCGAGCAGGCCGGCTTCTCGGCCTCCGGCTACAGGCTGCGGTTCCAGCAACTCCTCGCCACGCCGCTCCTCTTCGCCGCGATGTCGATCCTGGCGGCGGCCTTCTCACTGCGGCTGGCGCGACTCGGAGGCCTGGCGGGCCTCGCCGGCGCCGGCGTGGCGCTGGGCTTCGTCATGTTCTTCCTCAACCAGTTCGCCGGCGCGCTGGCCAAAGCCGACATCATTCCGCTGTTCGCCGCCGCCTGGGCCCCCGCCGTGACGGCCCTGCTCTTCGGAGTCACTCTGCTCTGCTATACCGAAGACGGTTGAATCGCCGGCCTGCAGCGCTATGCATCGCAGGCCTGACATGAGTACCGGCGCGAGCGCCTCGCTTCCGTCGCCACTGAACTGCCTCCATTGCACTGCCGCCACTAGGGGATCGAGAGGGTTGATGAGTCCGCGCCGGCGTCCGCCGCGATCCGCAGGCAAGCGCGCCCTCCTGGCCGGCGCCGCCCTGGCGCTGTTCTGCGCCGGGCCCGTGTTCGCCCAGGCTTCCCAGCCGGCGGCCGCGCCCAGCCCCGACGGCCTGCAGCCCGATGAGATGTACATGGAGGCCGACGAGGTCATCCGTGACGACGACGCGGGCGTCACGACGGCCCAGGGCAACATCGAGATTCGCTACGATGGCCGCACCCTGCGCGCCAACAAGCTGATCTACGACGACCGCTCCGGGGTGATCCGCGCCTACGGCGACATCACGGTCGTCAACTCCGACGGCACGTTCGAATTCGCCCAGGAAATGGTGCTGGACGACAAGATGCGCGCCGGCGTGGCGCTCGGCTTCTCGGCCCGGCTGCAGGAAAACGTGAAGATCGCCGCCGCCAGCGCCGCGCGTCGCAGCGAGACCGTCGAGGAACTGAACAAGGCGATCTACACCCCCTGCGAGATCTGCACCAAGGACGGCTCGCCCAAGACACCGACCTGGTCCGTGGCTGCCGAAAAGGTGGTCCGCGATAAGAAGCGCCGGATCGTCTACTACCGGAACGCCCGCTTCCGCCTGTTCGGCGTCTCGGTGGCCTACCTGCCGGTCTTCTGGCACGCCGATCCCGCCGCCGAGCGGGTGTCGGGATTCCTGGTTCCGAAGGCGTCGGTCTCGGACCGCCGCGGCCTGTCCTACGAGCAGCCTTATTACTGGGTGATCTCGCCTTCGGCGGACCTCACCATCAGCCCGCAGGTCAACAGCAAGATCGCCCCATTCCTGAACGGCGAGGTGCGGAAGCGCTTCTATTCGGGCGATGTGGACGTCAGGTTCGGCTACACCCACGCCCGGGACTTCGACGGCAAGGGCAATGAGCTGGTCGGCACCAAGACCGATCGCAGCTACATCCTCGGTCGCGGATCGTTCCAGATCGACGAGAAGTGGCTCTGGGGCTTCACGGCCGAGCGGGCGTCGGACGATCTGATCTTCGACAAGTACGAGATCGGCAAGGTCTACGTCAGCCGCGGCCCCTACGTGGCCGACGACCGACGGCTGATTTCCCAGCTCTACACGATCCGCCAGGACGAACGCTCGTACTTCTCGGCGGCGGCCATGACCATCCAGGGCTTGCGGCCCGGCGCGATCGACCCGGTGACGGGCTTCGCTTCGGGCGAGAACGATCGCGTGTTCCCGATCATCGGCCCGCTGGTCGAAGGGCACTACGAGCCTGCCCCCACGATCGCCGGCGGCCGGCTGCGGGTTCACACCAGCGCCGTGGTCCTCAGCCGCGAACAGTCGCAGACCGACCTCACCCGGCGCCTGCCCGGCCTCGACAGCGCCCGCGCGACGGGCGAGCTCGACTGGCGCCGGTCGTTCACCTCCGCCGGCGGCCTACGGGTCTCGCCCTTCGTGAACGTCCGCGCCGACGCCTACGCGATCCGGGACATCCTCACGGGCGTGGGCTCGGCGACCCGCAAGGACGACATGACCCGCGGCCTGGCCACGGCCGGCGTCGACATCAGCTACCCGCTCTTCAAGCGGACCAAGGACGCCACCATCGTGCTGGAACCGGTGGCCCAGGTCGCCGCCTCGCCCGACGCCAAGCAGGTCGTCATCGGCCGCACCGCGGCCGGCGACCCGATCTACCTCAACGAGGATAGCGTCGCGTTCGAGTTCGACGAGACCACCCTCTTCCGGCCCAACAAGTTCCCCGGCTACGACCTCTACGAGGACGGCGTGCGCCTCAACCTCGCCGGCCGGGCCACGGTGATGTGGGACGACGGCAGGCGGGCGAACGTCCTCTTGGGGCGCAGCTTCCGCACCGAGGAGAACGCGGTCTTCACGGATCGCTCGGGGCTGCGGACCAAGACCTCGGACTGGATCGTGGCCGCCGACGTGCAGCCGATCCGCGGGCTGTCGATGTTCGCGCGAGCGCGCCTCGACAACGACAACCTCGACATCCATCGCCTCGAGGCCGGCGCCAACGCTTACAACAAGTACGGCTCGGGCTTCGTCCGCTATCTGACGGACGACTTCGACATCAACGGCGTGAAGCGCGAGAACCTGGACCTCGGCGGCGAGGTCTATCTCGGCAAGAACTACGGCGTCAGCTTCTACGGCAACCGGGACCTGCGCCAGGATTCGTGGGTGATCCGCGACCTCGGCGTCTTCTATCGGGACGACTGCCTGCGCGTGGATGTGATCTATCGCCGCGAAGACACGATCATCGGCCGTCTGCTACCCAGCGAGTCCGTCTCGGTGCGCCTAACGCTCGCCACATTGGGCGGGTCATTCAATGGCAGATAAAATGGGCCTCGTGCGGCTCCACGAAGGAAGACTTTCGTCCATGATGCGTTACCTGACGGGCCCGACCGCGCGGAGCGCCGCGCTGGCCTGCGTGCTCGCCACCCTGGGCGCCGGCCCCTCGATCGCCCAGCAGCCGACCGAGGCCGAAGCCGCCCCTGCGCCGGCTGCCCGCCCGGCCGGTCTCTCCGAATCGGTGGCCGCCGTGGTGAACGACGACATCATTTCGACCTATGACCTGGGCCAGCGGATGCGCCTGCTGATCGCCACGTCCGGTGTGCAGCCGACCCAGGAGAACCTGCCCCAGTTCCAGCGCGAAGCTCTGATCTCCCTCGTCGACGAACGCCTCCAGTTCCAGGAACTGCGCCGGGTCGAGAAGGAACAGAAGATCGAGATCCTCGCCGACGACGCCGAAGTCGACGAGGAGATCGACGGCATGGCGCAGCAGAACAACATGGGGCGGCCCCAGTTCCTCGGCTATCTCGCCTCCCGCGGCATCGGCGCCGAAACCCTGCGCCAGCAGCTGCGCGCCCAGATCAGCTGGGCCCGCTGGATCCGCGGCCGCTACGGCAGCCGCCTGCGCGTGGGCGACGACCAGATCGCCGCCACCCAGGCCCGTCTCGCCGCCCAGGCTGCCAAGCCTCAGTACAACATCGGCGAAGTCCTCATCGACGCCACCCGCGTCGGCGGCATGCAGCAGGCCATGGCCGGCGCCCAGCAGCTCGTCGCCCAGATGCAGCAGGGCGCCCCCTTCCCGGCCGTCGCCCGTCAGTTCTCCGCCCTTCCGACCGCGGCGACCGGCGGCGACGCCGGCTGGGTCAACGCCACCGAAGTGCCGCCCGAGGTGGCGCCGGTGCTGGAACAGCTGCGTCCCGGCCAGCTCTCGCAGCCTATCCCGGTCAAGGACGGCGTCTACATCCTGTTCCTGAAGGACAAGCGCGCCGGCGGCAACGCCACACTGGTCAACCTGAAGCAGGCCGCCGTGCCGCTGGCCCAGGGCGCCACCGCCGAGGAGGAAGCCTCCGCGCGCGCCAAGCTCCTCGCCCTGAAGCCCCAGATCAAAGACTGCGCGAGCCTCGAGGCGACGGCCGGCAAGGTGCAGGGCGTGGTGGCCGGCGATCTCGGCGAGGCCGAGGCCGGCGACCTCGCCGCGCCCTTCCGCGAGGCGTCCGAGAACCTGAAGGTCGGCGAGATTTCCGATCCGATCCGCACCTCCGCGGGCCTGCACCTGGTGGCCGTCTGCGGTCGCCGTTCGGCTGGTGGCGGCCTGGCCGACAAGGAGCAGATCGAAGCGCGGCTCTACAGCCAGCAGCTCAGCATGATCGCCCGCCGCTACATGCGCGACCTGCGCAACTCGGCCACCATCGAGACCCGGTGACGCAGGGCCCGCTCGCGCTCAGCCTCGGCGATCCGGCCGGCGTCGGTCCGGAAATCGTCGTCAAGGCCTGGCGGGCGCTGAAAGACGGGGGGCCGACCTTCTTCGTGGTCGGCGACGCTCACGCCGTCGCCTCGGCGCCTACCGCTGGCGCGAACCTCGTGCAGGCGATTTCCTCGCCCGCGGAGGCGCAGGCGGCCTTCCCGCACGCGATTCCAGTCCTGGACCTGCCCCTTCGCGCGCCGGTCGTGGCCGGCCAGCCCAGCCCGGGGGCCGCCGCCTCGGTCATCCAGTGGATCGAGACCGCCGTTGGCCTGGCGCTCTCGCGAACCGTGGCTGGAGTGGTCACCGCACCGATCGCCAAGGCCCCGCTCTATGCGGCCGGCTTCAAGTTTCCGGGCCACACGGAACTCCTGGGCGAACTGACCGCCGCCGCCCGCTACGACGGCGCGCGCGGTCCGGTCATGATGCTCACCGCCGGCGGCCTGCGCGCCACGCTGGTGACGGTGCACGAGCCGCTGACCAAGGTGGCCGGCAAACTGACCGTGGAGGCCATCGTCAACGCCGGTCTGGTGACTTTCCAGGCCCTGCGGCGCGACTTCGGGATCGAGAGCCCCCGCGTGGTCGTGGCCGGCCTGAACCCCCATGCCGGCGAGAGCGGGACCATCGGCCGCGAGGAGGTCGAGATCGTGGATCCCGCCATTCGGGCGCTGAAGGATCTCGGCGTCGACGCCCGCGGTCCCTATCCCGCCGACACCCTGTTCCATGCCGAGGCTCGCGAGACCTACGATGGGGTCGTCTGCCTCTACCACGACCAGGCCCTGATCCCGGTCAAGATGCTCGACTTCTGGGGCGGGGTGAACGTGACCCTCGGCCTGCCCATCGTGCGCACGAGCCCCGATCACGGCACCGCCTTCGACATCGCCGGGCGCGGAGTCGCCCGCGCCGACAGCCTGATCGCGGCGATCCGCCTCGCGGACGAGATCGCGCGACGCCGTCCATGAGCCTCGACGACCTGCCGACCCTGCGCGAGGCGCTGGAAGCGCACGGCCTCTGGGCCAAGAAGGCGTTCGGCCAGCACTTCCTGCTCGACCTCAACGTCACCCGGAAGATCGCCCGCCTGGCGCAGGTGGGCGAAGGGGACCACGTCATCGAGGTCGGCCCTGGCCCCGGCGGCCTAACCCGCGCCCTGATCGAGACCGGCGCGCGCGTGACGGCGGTGGAAAAGGACGAGCGCTTTCGTCCGCTCCTGGAGGAGCTGGCGGCGGCGACCGACCGCCTGACCCTGGTGTTCGACGACGCGCTCAAGGTGGACGAGGCGCAGATCGCCGCGGGCCAGCCGGCCCACGTGGTCTCGAACCTGCCGTACAACGTCGGGACGCCGCTGCTCATCAAGTGGCTCACCGGCCCGTGGACGCCGGCGTCCCTGACCCTGATGTTTCAGCGCGAGGTCGTCGATCGCATCACCGAGGGCCCAGGCGAGGACGCCTACGGCCGGCTCGGCGTGGTTGTCCAGGCCACCTGCCGCGCCCAGCGTGTCCTGGACGCGCCGGCCCGCGCGTTCACCCCGCCGCCGAAGGTGGACTCCGCTGTCGTCCACCTGGAGCCCCGCGCCGACCGCCCGAGTCCTGAGCGGCTGGACGCCCTGCAGCGCATCACCGCCGCCGCCTTCGGCCAGCGCCGCAAGATGCTGCGTTCGAGCCTGAAGGCCCTGGGCGGAGAAGAGCTGATTGTGGCGGCAGGCCTCGATCCGCAGGCCCGCGCCGAGGTCATCCCCGTCGACGGTTTCCTCAAACTGGCGGACGCCTGGCTTGCGCGCCGCTGATCCTGCGGGTCCCATGCCGTAGGATTCGAGGGGAGACCGATGCTGACGCTCCTGGGCGTGGCCGCCGTGGTGGTCGGCTTCGCTATCCGGCTGAACCCGCTGCTGGTGGTGGTGATCGCCGCCTTCGTCACAGGCCTCGCGGCCGGGCTTTCGCCCGTCCAGGTGCTGGAAGCATTCGGCAAGGCTTTCAATGAGAACCGCTTCGTCAGCGCGGCCTATCTCGTTCTGCCAGTGATCGGCGTGGTCGAGCGAGCCGGCCTGCAGGAGCGCGCCCGCACGCTGATCGCCCGCTTCAAAGGGGTGTCAGTCGGCCCGTTCCTGATCGTCTACCTGGCCTTCCGCCAGCTCACCTCCGCCCTCGGCCTCACGTCGATCGCCGGTCACGCGCAGAGCATCCGTCCGATGGTCGCCCCGATGGCGGAGGGGGCCGTCGAGGCGCGCACCGGCCCGCTCGACGACGAGACCCGGCAACAGACCCGCGCCATGGCCTCGGCCACCGACAACATCGGCCTGTTCTTTGGCGAGGACATCTTCATCGCCATCGGCTCGATCCTCCTGATGGTCGGCTTCCTCGCCACCAGCGGCATCACCATCGACCCGATCCACCTGTCAGTCTGGGCGATCCCGACCGCCATCGTCGCCTTCCTGCTGCACGCCGGCCGGCTGGTGCTGTTCGACCGGCGCCTCCGCCGTCGGGGTCGCGCATGATCAAGCTGGGGGCCGTCTACGTCCTCGCGGGCCTCGTGTTCGCCGCCTTCGCGGTGCTGAGCGCGCTCGACCGCAACAATGCAAGGCGCATCGGCAACGCGGTCTTCTGGGCGCTGGTGGCGACCAGCTTCCTGGCTGGCGACCGTCTGGGCGACCTCGGTAACGGACTCCTGGTTCTGGGGCTGGCGGGCATCGCCGGGTTCGGACTGCTCGGCCGGGGGCAGCCGGCGACCACCTCGCCGGAGGAGCGCCGCGTCCTGGCCGACCGGTTCGGCGAGAAGCTGTTCGTGCCGGCGCTGACCCTGCCGATCGTCGTGGCCTTCGGCGTGCTGGTGCTGAAGCCCCTGGAGTTTGGCGGCCAGCCGCTGCTTGACCCCAAGCAGGCCACCCTACTCTCCCTCGCCCTCGCCGCGGTGATCGCTGTCGGCGTCGGCCTGATCCTTCTGCGCCAGCCGCTGATGAGCCCGCTGCAGGAAGGTCGGCGCCTCATGGACACGGTCGGATGGGCGGCCCTGCTGCCCCAGATGCTGGCGGCGCTCGGCGCGGTGTTCACCCTGGCCGGAGTCGGCGAGCTGATCGGCCGGCTCGTCACCGACTGGATCCCGATGGACGCCCGCCTGACCGCCGTGGCCGTCTACTGCCTCGGCATGGCCGGCTTCACGATCATCATGGGCAACGCCTTCGCAGCCTTTCCCGTAATGACCGCCGGGATCGGACTGCCGATCCTCATCAAGCAGTTCGGGGGTGATCCTGCGGTCGTCTGCTCGATCGGCATGCTGTCGGGCTTCTGCGGCACGCTGATGACCCCCCTGGCCGCCAACTTCAACCTCGTGCCAGCCGCCCTGCTCGAACTTCCCGACCGATACGCGGTCATCAAGGCCCAGGTCCCGACCGCCCTGCCCCTTCTGATCGCCAACCTGGTGCTGATGTATGTCCTCGCCTTCTGAGCTGACGCCAGAGCTCGCCTCGCGCTTCGCCCGCATCGCCCTGGGGCATGTCGGCCGCGAGTACCCGAACAAGATGGACCATGTTCTGGACGGCCCCGCCGATGTCCGCGGGCCTCGCGACCTGCATCCGATCTACTTCGGCAGCTTCGACTGGCACTCCTGCGTCCACGGCTACTGGACCCTGGCGACGCTGCTGCGTCTGTTTCCCGGCATACCGGAAGCGCCGGCGATCCGGGCCCTGTTCGACGACAGCTTCGGCCAAGCGAAGGTCGACGCCGAGGTCGCCTACCTCGCGCGCCCGTCCTCCCGTGGCTTCGAGCGCCCGTACGGCTGGGGTTGGCTGTTGAAGCTGCAGGCCGAGTTGCTGGCCCACGATGCACCATGGGCGGGCACGCACCGGCCGCTGGCCGAGGCCTTCGCCCGGCGCCTGCGCGACTTCCTGCCGATCGCCGCCTACCCCATCCGCACCGGGGTCCATTCCTCGACCGCCTTCGCCCTCCGCCTGGCCGCCGACTATGCCGAGGCGGCGGAGGACACCGAGCTGCACCTCATCCTCGCGGGCCGCGCTGAGGGCTGGTACGGCGCCGACCGGGGCGCGCAGGCGTGGGAGCCGTCGCTCGACGACTTCCTGTCACCCACGTTGATGGAGGCCGGCTGCATGGCCCGGCTCATGGCCCCCGCGGGCTTCGAGCTCTGGTTCGGCGAGTTCCTGCCCAATGTCGCGGCGGAGCAGCCCGCGAGCCTCTTCGCGCCGGTCACGCCTACGGACCGCACCGACGGCAAGATCGCCCACCTGGACGGCCTGAACCTTTCCCGCGCCTGGTGCTGGCGGGAAGCCGCCGCGGCGCTGCCCGCGGGCCATCCCGCGCAATCGACGATGCGGCAGGCTGCGCAGCGTCACCTGGAGGCCGCCCTGCCCCACGTGGCCGGAGACTACATGGGCGAGCACTGGCTGGCCTCGTTCGCCCTGCTCGCCCTGCTGGCTGGCTGAACCGGTCAGGCGACCGGCTCGGCCGCTTTCTCCAGGACGAAGTCGTCCTTGTTCGGCGCCAGCGTGGCCTTCCAGTAGTCGATCAGGCCGAAGGGCCAGTTCTGGCTGACCCGGCCGAACTGGTTCTTGTACCAGCTCGACACGTGGGGTGAGCCCCAGGCCCAGCCCGCGTTGGCCTCATCGACCCTGCGGTTGAAGTCGTCATAAACTTCTCGCTTCGGCTCGATCGCCCGGGAGCCGGTCTCGGCGAGCAGCTTCAGGCAGCCGACCACATAGCGGACCGCGCACTCCGAGAAGAAGATGATCGAGCCGTTGACCACGATGTTGGTGTTCGGTCCGTACAGGGTGAAGAAGTTCGGGAACCCGGGGTGCGTGATGCCGAGATAGGCCCGCGCGTCGCCGCCCCAGGTCTCGTGCAGGTCGCGCCCGCCACGGCCCTTCACCTTCAGGTACGACAGGAAGTTCGAGGCCTGGAACCCCGTGCCGTAGATGAGCACATCGACCTCGTGCTCGGTCCCGTCGGCGGTGACCACGCCCTTGGGGGTGATGCGCACGATCTTGTCCGTGATCAGCTCGACGTTCGGCCGCTTCAGGGCCGCCAGCCAGGTTCCGTTGTCGAGCACCGAGCGCTTGCCGCCGATCGGGTAGTTGGGCGTGATGCGGTCCAGCAGGTCCGGCCGGTCGGCGGTCTGCAGCTGGTAGGACTGCATCACCATCTCGCGGAGCATGGCGTTCTCGGCCCCGACCGCCGTCGGCGGGCCCGTCCAGTTCGGATCGGACTTCACCATCGGCAGGAAGCCTTCGGTGGTCATCCAGAACAGCCAGAACCGGTACCACTTGTCGAAGAACGGGACGTGCTCGAGGGTCCATTTCATCCCTTCGGGGACGTCCTCGTGGTAGTGCGGCACGGGAAGGCCCCACGGCGGCGTGCGCTGGAAAACTTTCAGCTTGCCGACCTTCGGCGCGATCTCGGGTACGAACTGATAGGCCGAGGCGCCGGTGCCGATCACAGCGACCCGCTTGCCCGTCAGGTCGACGTCATGCCGCCACTCGGCCGAGTGGAATGCGGGACCCGCGAAGCTGCCGAGGCCTTCGATGTCGGGATAGTTGGGGCGGTTGAGCTGGCCCACGGCCGTCACAACGGCGCTGGCCTCGACCACCTCCGTCTTGCCGTCCTTGCCCCTGAGCGTCGCGCGCCACACACCGCGGGCGTCGTCCCAGGCCACCTGCTCGACCATGGTCTCGAAGCGGATGTGCTTCTTGAGGTCGTACTTCGCCGCGATCCTGCGGAAGTACTCGAGCAGGACCGGCTGGGGCGAGAAGTGCTGCGGCCAATCGTGGCTGGACTCGAACGAGTAGCTGTACATGTGGTTCGAGTTGTCGACCCGGCAGCCCGGATAGGTGTTCTCGAACCAGGTGCCGCCGACGTCGGGGTTCTTGTCGACGATCTCGAACGGCACGCCGGCCTGGCTGAGGCGGATGCCGGTCAGGAGGCCCGACATGCCGGCGCCGATCACCAGCACCTTCAGCCGACGGGCGGCCTCCTGGTGGATCGGCTTGTCGAACTTGGGATCCTTCGAGCTCTCGCCCTTCAGGGCCAGCTCGTCCATCAGGAAGTCGACGTACTGCTCGGGGATAGGCGCCCCGGCCACGAAGTCCATCTGCCTGCGCAGGATGTCCGTCGAGGGATTCGGCATCTGCAGCGGCTTGCCGCCCATGTAGTCCCGGATGGCGGCCGCGGCGCGCTTGCGGATGTCCGCCTGCACGTCCTCCGGCAGGCCCGTGTCGCCGCGCGAGAGCGGATTGTAGACCGGGGTCCAGTCCGCCTTCAGCCAGCTGGTGTCGCCGGTCATGTGGACCATCGCGGTCATCAGCGCCGGAAGGTGAGCGTCCTTCAGTACGTCTTCCAGGTTCGAAGGGATCTCCGACATGCGCTCCTGCCCATAGGTTATCGTTGTTCTGGCAGGCAGAATGACTCCCGACGCAGCGTCACGGAAGTCCTCACGCCACGTCAAAGGCTTACTGTTGCACGGCCCTGATGCGAGCGGCGACCTCGGGGGGAAGCGACAGGCCCGAGGCGGCGAGGTTTTCCCGCAGGTGTTCGGGCCGCGTCGCCCCGAACACCGCGGCGCTGACGTCGGGGTTCGCCAGCACATAAGCCAGCGCAGCCTGCGAGCCCGACATGCCCGGCAGATGATGCAGAAACCGGAAGCGACGGCCCTTCGCCAGTTCTCCACGATGCTTCGCCAGCGCCCGGGCGACGTACCACAAGTCCTGCGGCCCCTTGAGGCGCGACCAGAGCGGCCGCGTGTGCCCCATGGCGAGCGGCATACCGGCCAGGACCCCTTTGCCCGCCGCCGCGGCCCGCGTGATCAGCGGCTCGCGCTCCGAGCGCAGCACGTTGTAGTCGACCATCACCACATCGATCTGCGGCAGGGCGATGGCGTGCTCGATCACCCCAGGATCGAAGCTGTTCAGGCCCACCGCGCGGGCCAATCCACGTCGCTTAAGGGCCTCTAGAGTGGGGAGCAGCGCGTCCAGCTCGCTCGTCGAGGGCCCATGGAGCTGGAGCAGCCCCAGAGCCTCCAGGCCCAGATTCGAAAGGCTGCGCTCGGCGCTGACGAGGATCGCATCGGGGCTCATGTTCCGCGCGATGCGCCCGCCGCCGGCGTGGTATGTCCCAGCCTTGGTGGCGATCACCAGCCCCGAGACGTCACGCCCCCGGAGCGCCCGGCCCAGGCGCGGCTCAGCCTCCCCCGCCGAATAGCTGGCGCCCGTGTCGAAGAGCGTCACGCCCAGGTCGAGCGCCTCGTGGACCAGGCCTAGGGCCGTCCGCTCGTCAAAACGCGTCTTGCCCCACCAGCTGGCGCAGCCGAACCCCAGCTCCGAGACCTTGAGGCCGGTCCTGCCCAGCGGACGATAGCGCATCAGCGCAGCCGCGCGACTTCCGCCGCCACTGCCTCGACCACCACCTGCCACGCCGCCGTGCCCGGGATCACCACGTCGAAGTGGCCCGCGCCGGGGATGGCGACGGCCTCCCCCTGGTCGCCCGCGCGCCGGACACGCTCGACGTAGGCCTGGCCGGTGGCGGGCGGCATCACGTGGTCGAACTCGCCGGCGACCATCACAACGCGTGCGCCGGTGGGGAGGAGTTCAGCCGGCGAGGTGTCGGCGTAAGGCTTCGCGCGCCCGCCTGCATTGATCACCTGCGGGATCGTGGGGCCACAGGCGCCGGCGAACACCGCGCCCTGCCCCTCCAGGTCGCCAATGCCGCCGAGGCTGATCACGGCATGGATCCGCAGCGGATCGGCCCGCCACAGGGGGCTTTCTTTTCGCAGGCGATGGCGCGCCGCCGCCCAAAGGGCCAGATGTCCGCCCGCGGAGTGGCCGACGGCCACGACACGGCGGAGGTCGAGGCCGCGCGTCGGCGCTTCGGTGAGCAGCCGGTCGACGGCCGCCGCCACGTCCTGAAACGTCCCGGGATAGCCGGCCCCCGCCTCCCCCAGCTTGCGGTACTCGACATTCCACACGGCGTATCCCCGGCCAGCCAGGTCGGCCGCGATGGCGCTGGTCTGGGGCAATCCCTGGTATTCGGCGAGGTAGCAGCCGCCGTGAACCAACACGACCACGGGATGCGGTCCGGCGCCCTTGGGCAGGAACAGCTCGACAACCTGCGCGGGCTCCGGCCCATAGGTGATCCGCGCCTGCGGCTCGACGCGGGGCTGAGCCATGTAGGCTTCGACGGTGGCGGGGGCGGCCTGAGCCATGTCGGCGAACACCAAGGACAGGATCGCGGCTAGCCAGCGCATTGCGCAATGGGCTCCTCTTGAGGCACTAAGCCCGCGCAAAGGGCGGCTAGCTCAGCTGGTTAGAGCACCTCGTTTACACCGAGGGGGTCGGGGGTTCGAATCCCTCGCCGCCCACCACGCCTCAGGCCGTGGCGGGTTCCGGCGCTGGAGCGGCGTTGAGGACGCGACGGAACAACGGCGCGATCGCCAGGATCACGACGCCGGCGACCGCAACCACAGCCCCGTGCATGAGCCAGAAGTTCACCGAGCCCATGTGCTCGAGCTTGGTTCCGAGCCAGCCCGCGGTGGCGTTCCCGGCGAACAGGAACAGGTAGTAGATTCCGATCACCGAGCCGGCGATGGCGCGGGGCGCGGCGCGCGCGAACAGCGCCAGGCTGACCGGCAGGACGTTGGCGAACCCGATGTCGTTGAGAAGGTGGAACGCCAGCAACCAGCCGGCCGAGACCTTCGCGCTCTCCCCCGCCACCATTGCGCCGAACCCGAGGCAGGCCACGCCGAGCGCGCCGAACAGACAGCCGATGATGATCTTGCCGAACTCGTCCGGCTCTTTGAAACGCTTGGCCCAAACTCGCCAGAACACCACCATCCCTGCGAGGCAGCCTACCGATACGAACGCGTCGGCCGAGACCAGGTCCTCAGCCAGGAACCGGACTCCGAACAGCTGAAGGTCGGCGCTCTTTTGCGCCCAGACGAGGTAGGTGACGAAGATCTGCTGGTTGCCCAGCACCGAAGCCGCCAGAACCGGGACCATCAGGGCCAGGAGGAAGACCCGGCTCCAGTCGCTGCGAACCATCGCCGGGCGGGCCACGGCCATCTCGCCCCTCTTTCGCAGCGGCGGATCGGAGGGGAACAGCCGGCGCCCCGAAAGATAGATCACGATCGAGATCAGCATCCCGACGCCGGCAGCGCCGAATCCCCAGTGCCAGCCGATGTTGTGGGCCAGGCGGGCCACCACGAGGGGCGCAACAATCACGCCGGCGTTGATCGCCAGGTAGAAGATCTGGAACGCGTCCGCCCGCCGGGAGTCCCCTTCGGGATAGAGACTGCCGACCTGGCTTGCGATGTTGCCCTTGAAGCAGCCCGAGCCCAGCATCAGACAGAGCAACGCCAGCAGGAAGGGCTGCTCGAAGGCCATCAGGAAGTGGCCCGTGGCCATCAGCAGCGCCCCGATGATGATCGTCGGGGTCCGCCCCAGGAGCCAGTCGGCCAGGAGGCCGCCGAGCAGCGGCGTCAGGTAGACACAGGCGCCGTAGAGCCCCGCGATGGCGACCGCCAGCGCCTGAGGGCTCAACGGCCCGCCCCTTTCAAGGAAGGCCTGCAGGACCGGCAGTCCGACGACGTTCTCGACATGGCCCGGCAGCAGCAGCTGGTTCACCATGTAGAGCGCCAGCAGCGTATTCATGCCGTAGTACGAGAACCGCTCCCACGCCTCGGTGAAGGCCAGGTAGCCAAGCGCGCGCGGGTGGCCGAGGAAGGCCGTGTCGCCGTCGCCGGCGGTCCTGCTGGTCATAAGATTCTCCGAACCCCAGGCGACCTTAGAAGGAAAGACCCGACTTTAGGAAGCTGGCGGCAAGAACGGAGAGGCCGAGGGCAATGAAGACGACCGCCGCGGCGATCCGCACGTACTTCAGCGGCACGACCTTGGTGGCTACCTCGCCCAGCAGGACGGCCGGGACGTTGGCCAGCATCATGCCGAGCGTGGTGCCCGCCGTGACCAGAATGAGGGTCTGGAATCGCGCCGCCAGCAGAGTGGTGGCGATCTGTGTTTTGTCCCCAATCTCCACCAAGAAAAAGGCCACAAGCGTTGTGACGAACACGCTTCCCGCGGTCCGGGCGCCGGCGTCTTCGTCTTCCTTGTCGGGGACCAGGGCCCACAGGCCCATGGCCACGAAGCCGACGGCGACCAGGATCTGGAACGTCGGACCGCTGAGCCACTTGGCCACCACGAAGCCCAGCGCCGCCGCGCCGGCGTGGTTGAGGATCGTCGCGAGGAGAATACCCAGGATGATCGGGACCGGCTTGCGGTAGCGAGCGGCCAGCATCATGGCCAGAAGCTGGGTCTTGTCGCCGATTTCGGCGACAGCCACGAGGCCGGTGGAGACGAGGAAGGGTTCCAAGGCAAGCACACACATCGGGACGCGGCATGGACACGACGACGCCTGACCCCCGCCGCGCCCGTGGGCTCAAGGGGTCCGCGCCGCCGGTCTCGCCAATCCGGGCCCGAAGGCCCGCCGCCTGCGCCATGGGCCCGAAGGTCCAAGTCTGTTGACGCGAAGCTCCGCTGAAAATGCGGACGGCTACTCCCCGAAGGACTGCGTCGTCCTAGCGGCGTAGACCGTCCAGCTCAAACGAAATCAGCGGCCGCGACGAGCGGCCGCTGCTTTCCAGTCCCCTCGCGGCCCTCGGCTAGCTGTTCAGCGTGCTCTTGAGCGCGTCCCCAACACGGAACCGGCACGTCTGGGAGGCCGGCCGCTTCACCTTCTCCCCCGTCCTCGGGTTGCGCGCGGTTCCCGCCGCCCGCTTGACCGGCACGAAGCTGCCGAAGCCCACGAGCCGCACTTCCTTGCCATCCTTCAGAGAATGCGAGACCGAGGCGATGAAGGCGTCCAGCGCCTCCTTGGCCTGCGCCTTGTTCAATCCCGCACGGTCGGCGATCGCCGAGACCAGTTCGGCCTTTGTCATCTGTTGTTTTCTCCCAGCCCCAATTCTTGGTTTTGGCGTGGAGGGTATGGGCCGCGCCCGCCTACGCCTTGAGGGGATTAGGGCAAATGGAAGCGGCGCCGTCAAACGCCAGCGGCGCGGGATTTCCCCCGCGCCGCCTCGTTGTCACAAGTTTTGATCGACCCCCGGCGATACCGGGGCTTCGAAATTAGTGAGTAACCATGGCGTCGGCCGCCTCAGCTTCCGCCGCCTCGTCCGCCGCCACCGTCACCGGGGTCGACTCATCCCACTCAATCGGCGTCGGCTGTCGGGTGAGCGCCTTGGCCAGGACCTCGTCCATCGTGTTGACCGGAATGATCTCCAGGGCCGACTTCACGTTGTCCGGAATGTCGGCCAGATCCTTCTCGTTCTCCTCGGGGATCAGCACGGTCTTCACGCCGGAGCGCAGCGCCGCAAGGAGCTTCTCCTTCAGTCCGCCGATGGCGGTCACCCGGCCCCGCAGCGTGACCTCGCCGGTCATGGCGATGTCAGCCCGGATGGGAATGCCCGTCAGGACAGAGACGATGGCCGTGGCCATGGCCGCGCCGGCCGACGGACCGTCCTTGGGGGTGGCGCCGTCCGGAACGTGGATGTGGACGTCGGTGCGCTCGAAGATCGGCGGTTCAATGCCGAACTTCGTGGCCCGGCTGCGCACATAGCTGTTCGCCGCCGAGATCGACTCCTTCATCACGTCCTTCAGGTTGCCCGTGATGGACATGCGGCCCTTGCCGGGCATCTTGACCGCCTCGATGGTCAGGATGTCGCCGCCGAACTCGGTCCAGGCCAGACCGGTGATGATGCCGACCGCGTCGTCCTGGTCCGTCTCGCCATAGCGGTACTTCTTGACGCCCGCGTACTTGCCGAGCCGCGCCTCGTCGATGGTGATCGACTTGACGTTCTCACGCCCCAGGTCGCGCACTGTCTTGCGGGCCAGGTTCCCCAGCTCGCGTTCCAGGCTCCGCACACCGGCTTCCCGCGTGTAGTAGCGGATCAGGCCGCGGATCGCGTCCTCCGGCACCACGAACTCCTCCGGCTTCAGGCCGTGGTCCTTGGTCAGCTTCGGCAGGATGTGCCGCTTGGCGATCTCGACCTTCTCGTCCTCGGTGTAGCCGGGGATGCGGATGATCTCCATGCGGTCCAGCAGCGGCTGGGGCATGTTGAGCGAGTTGGCCGTGGTGACGAACATCACCGGGGACAGGTCGTAGTCCACCTCCAGGTAATGGTCGGCGAAGGTGGAGTTCTGCGCCGGGTCCAGCACTTCGAGCAACGCCGACGACGGATCGCCGCGCCAGTCCGAGCCCATCTTGTCGATCTCGTCGAGCAGGAAGAACGCGTTGGTGGTCTTCGCCTTCTTCATCGACTGGATGACCTTGCCGGGCATCGAGCCGATGTAGGTG
>JADHED010000219.1_pt1 | contig 77890 bp, 52 predicted proteins | sample 8952041 | NCBI WGS metagenome assembly JADHED01 (sample SAMN16124423, study PRJNA663239) | bioreactor sludge metagenome | isolation source: sludge (control) | place: India:Bengaluru | collected 2018-09-08
ACCGGGGCCAACGCTGGGCAAACCGAGCTGAACGCCTTGCTGGACATGATCACCGCCAAGCAGGAATGCTCCCTCTTCGTCTGCAGGCAGCTCTACCGGTTCTTCGTGCATGGCCAGATCAGCGCTACCGCCGAGGCTGAACTGATCGTGCCGCTGGCCGAGGTGTTCCGCGCCAACGCCGGTGCCCCGGACCAGATGCGCACGGTGATGCACGCCCTGCTCACCAGCGCACATTTCTTCAACGCCGACAACCGGGCTTGCATGATGATGAGCCCGGCCGACCTCATCATCGGCATGGTGCGGAAACTCAAGTTCACCTTCCCCAGTGAAAGCACCCAGCTCGAAGCACGCTACCGGATGTTCCTGGACATCTACTACATCTGCGTGAACTGCGACCAGAACCTCTTCGACCCACCCAACGTGGCCGGTTGGCCCGCCTACCACCAAAGCCCGCTCTTTGATGAGATCTGGGTGGACAGCGCCTCCTACGCCGCACGCAACTTCGCCGTGCAGGGCCTGATCGGCCAGGGCTTCAATACCGGCACCGACTTCTACCAGGCCGCCAGTCGGCAGGTCTCCATCAAACCGAACTACGTGGGCATCGTGGGCGAATTCAACAACCCCAGCCTACCGGCCAATGTGGTTGACGGCTGTGCCGACCTGCTCTATGCGATCCCCATTTCACAAGGCATCAAGGACACGCTGAAGACCCAGCGCCTGCTCCTGGGCCAGCAAAGTGATGTGTACTGGACCGAGCCCTACGAACTGTACGTGGCCAACCCGAACACCACCGACCAGACCGCGCAAATGGTGCCCAACCTGATCAACTTCCTGCTCCTCGATATGGCGAAGGCCGCCGAAACCCAGATGTTCTGAACCGAAGTACCATGAACAGAAGACACTTCCTTCGCTCGGCTGGTGCGGTGACCATCGGTGGTATGGCCGTACGTGGACTGAGCAGTCCGCTCCTTGGCGCCCTGGGCCGGTCCGTGGCCGAGGACCGCGTACTGGTGATCATCCAGCTCTTCGGAGGGAACGATGGTTTGAACACCGTGATCCCCACCAGTGCGTACAGCCAGTTGAGCTCGCTCCGGTCCCATGTACTGATCCCGCAGAACCAGGTGCTTTCACTCTCCGGGCTCACCGGCACCGGCCTGCACCCCGCCATGACCGGCATGCAGACCTTGTGGAACGAAGGCAAGCTCGCCATCGTGCAAGGGGTGAGCTACCCGGAACCCAACTTCAGCCACTTCCGCGCACAGGACATCTACGAGACCGGCGCCAACAGCGACCAGATCCTCCAATCGGGGTGGTTGGGGCGCTACCTGAACTTCGAGTACCCGAACTATCCCGTGGGCTATCCGAACCCGGACATGCCCCACCCCTTGGCCATCCGGGTGAGCGGCGGTATCGGCGCGGGCCTGCAGAACATGGGGGTGAACATGGGGGTGAGCATCCATAACACCAACGACCCGCTCAACCTCACCGGGAATATCTACAACGACCCCGCCTCGGCCAGTTGCAGTGGCGACAAGCTCCTCGCCATCCGCACCATCCAACGCCAGACCGACCAGTATGGCAACGTGATCGAAGCAGCAGCCAGCGCCAACTGCCAGCACAGCAGCCTATACCCCACGTATAGCACCGAGGCCAACCGCCTGGCACAGGCCCTCAAGATCGTTTCGCAACTGATCTGTGGCGGACTGAAGACCAAGATCTACTGGGTGAGCATGAGCGGCTTCGACACCCACGCCTCCCAGGTGAACCCCGGCGACCACACCATCGGAACCCATGCCAACCTGCTGCGCGCCTTGAGCGACAACATCCGCGCGTTCCAACACGACCTCCAGCTCATGGGCCTCCAAGATCGTGTGTTGGGCATGACCTTCAGCGAATTCGGACGACGCATCACCAGCAACGCCTCCTACGGCACCGACCACGGCAGCGCACAGCCCATGTTCCTGTTCGGCACCCAGGTGCTTCCCGGCATGCTCGGCAACAACCCGGTGATCCCCTCCAATACCACTTCGGCCACCAACCTGGCCATGCAGTATGACTTCCGCAGCGTGTACGCCAGCGTCTTGCGCGATTGGTTCTGCCTCGAGCAACAGGACATCGACTCCGTGTTGCTGCAGACCTACCAACCGCTCAATGTGATCAGCAGCGCCGGATGCCTCAGCACCGACATCCGCGAGGCCAACCAGCACGCGGGGGTGGAGCTGCTGCACGCCTACCCCAATCCGTTCGTGGAACGCACCACCCTGGAGTACACCTCCCTCGGTGGCCCCACCATGCTCCAGGTGTTCAATGAACAAGGACAGCTGATACAGACCGTGTTCAACAAGGTCATCGCCCCGGGAACGTACAAAGTGGACGTGGACCTGGGCGACCTGCCCACCGGCGTGTATTATGCCCGACTGCAGAACGGCACCGACCAACAAGTGCGCAACCTGCTGAAGGTTCGCGGCTGATCCGGACCACGCTTCCTGAGCACGCTTCACCTCGGGGCGCACCGCCTCCCCGTACATCATTGGCATGGACCTGGTCGTGCCCTGACCTGAGGACCATACCCCTTGCACCATTGTCCACGTCGGGCTGGGGTATCGGGGACCTACGCACCTGCCCAATGCCCCACCAGGGCGATCTCGGCTCATCGGCGTAGCACCGTGCTTCGGCCTGGCCGGGATCCCCGACCGTCGACTTGTTGACACTTTTCCGCGTGGCGTGCGTTCCCCCTTCCACATTGTAGTAGCTTTCTTGTCCGGATCGACCCGCCATGCCCATCACCCCCTACACCGGCCCCTTCGGCACCACCGAACTCCAGCACCTCTTACGGCGATCGCTCTTCGGCTGCACCGTGGCAGACCGTGCCCACTTCGAAGGCATGAGCCTGAACGACGTGGTGGACGAGCTGCTCGACTTCACCAACGATACCACACCGCCGGTGAAGGCGTACACCGACGCCAGCGGGAACCCCAATGGCATCGATGCCGCCGTACCCTTCGGAACCACCTGGGTGAACACACCGATCACCCCGCTGAACGACACCGATGTGATCGAAGTTCGACTGCGCAGTTTCGGCGCATGGTGGATGGAATTGATGACGAACCAGCAGCGCAACCTGCGGGAAAAGCTCGTGCTGTTCTGGCACAACCACATGCCCACGCAGACCTCCATCGTGTACCAGTCGGAGATGCAGTACAGCATGAATCAACTGCTGCGAACGCGGTGCAAAGGCAATTTCAAGCAGTTGATACACGACGTGACCATTGAGCCCGCGATGCTGTACTACCTCAACGGCTTCCTGAACGTGGCCTCGGCTCCGGACGAGAACTACGCACGCGAACTGATGGAGCTTTTCACACTGGGGCAGGGCAGCGGTTACACCGAGGCCGATGTGCAGGCCGCGGCACGGGTCCTCACCGGATGGACCCTTCAGGTCGAGGCCAACGACATCCCGATCCTCCCCCAGCGCATCTTCTTCCCGCCCAACCATACCACCACCGACAAGCAGTTCTCCGCATTCTTCGGGAACACCGTGATCCAAGGCCAGACCGGTATCAACGCCGGAGAGACAGAGCTCAACGCCCTGCTCGACATGATCCTCGCCAACCCCGAATGTCCCCGCTTCATCTGTCGCGAACTGTACCGCTTCTTCGTTCATGGAGAGATCAGCGAACAAGCCGAAGCCGAGGTGATCACACCACTGGCGCAACTCTTCCTGGACAACCTGGAAGCGCCGGACCAGATCGCCATCGTGTTGCGTGCCTTGCTCACCAGCGATCACTTCTTCTCCAACACCATTCGCGGTTGCATGATCAAGAACCCCGTGGACCTGGTGGTGGGGGATCTGCGTCTTTTCCAGTTCCCACACCCCGATGCCGAACTGGTGGAAGCGCGGCAGATGGTGAACGAAGAGCATTACTGGCTGGTGGCCTATGCAGGCATGAACCTATTGGAACCGCCCAACGTGGCGGGTTGGCCCGCGTACTACCTCTACCCGAGCTATGATGAACTGTGGATGGACACCGCCTCCTTCCCCGAGCGCAACAACTCCCTGTTGGCCGTGGTGTATGCCGAAGTGGAGACACCCGCCGACACCGTGGATCCAGCCAGCGCCAACCTCACCTTCACCACCGACCAGGTCGCCTTCGTCCAGCAACTGAGCGACCCCGCCGACCCCAACACCCTGATCCAGGACCTGGTGCAGTTGTTGTATGTGAACCCGATCTCCGCTTCGGTGCAACAGCAACTGAAACAGCAGTACCTGCTCTTCGGACAGGTGAGCGATGTATACTGGACGGAAGCCTACGAGACCTACATCGCCGACCCGAACACCACCAATATGACCGCGCAACTGGTGCCCGTGATCCTTCGATGGCTGATCGGAGACATGCAGAAAGCCGCGGAACGCCACATCCATTGAACCATGCACCGACGTTCATTCCTCCGCACCACCTCCGCTGCAACACTTGGTGGCTTCGCCGTCCGTGGCTTCGGCGATCCCCTGCTGGGGCCCCTCTTCGATCGCTCCGGCGAGGATCGTGTGCTGGTGATCGTGCAGCTCTATGGCGGCAACGATGGCCTGAACACGGTGATCCCGTTGGATCAGTACAGCACGCTCTCCAACGTGCGCGCCAATGTTCTGATCCCGGAGAACGCGGTGCTCGACCTTCCCGGGATCAGCGGCACTGGCCTGCATCCCGCCTTGGCTGGCCTCCGCGAGCTGTGGCAAAATGGCAAACTGAACATCGTGCAGGGTGTGGGCTACCCCAACCCCGACTTCTCCCATTTCCGCAGCACCGACATCTGGGAGACCGGTGCCAATAGCGACCAACTCCTGGCCAGTGGCTGGACCGGGCGATACCTCCATTTCGAGTACCCGAACTACCCCAATGGGTTCCCCAATGCCACCATGCCCGACCCTCTCGCGATCCGTATCGGCGCCCCCATCAGCATCGGCCTGCAGCACCAAGGGGTGGCCATGGGCGCATCCATCTACAATACGGACGACCCGCTCAACCTCACCGGCAACCTGTTCACCGATCCCACCACACCGGACTGCATGGGAGCGAAGCTCGACTTCGTACGCACCGTTCAACGCCAGGCCGACCTCTATGGTGATGTGATCCAAGCGGCCGCGCTGCCTGGTTGCAACCTCAGTACCCTCTACCCCACAGGCACCCAACCCGGCGCACAACTCGCCAACGCGTTGAAGATCGTGGCGCAATTGATCTGCGGCGGCCTCAAGACCCGCATCTACTGGGTGGGGATCGATGGGTTCGACACCCACGCCCAGCAAGTGGTGGCCGGCAACCCCACCACCGGAAAGCATGCCGAACTGCTGCAAGGTGTCGGCAACTCCATTCGGGCCTTCCAGAACGACCTGGAACTCCTGGGCCTCGATGACCGCGTGATCGGCATGACCTTCTCCGAGTTCGGTCGGCGGATCAAGAGCAACGCCTCCATCGGCACCGACCATGGCACCGCCGCTCCCCTGTTCCTTTTCGGCACCCACGTGCTGCCCGGCATGCTGGGCACCAACCCCGTGATCCCCGCCAACACCACGTACGACACCAACCTTCCCATGCAGTACGATTTCCGCAGCGTGTACGCCAGCGTGCTGAAGGATTGGTTCTGTCTGGATCCCGCCGATGTGGACCAGGTGCTCCTGGACACCTATCAACCCCTCGCGCTCGTGGATCCACAAGGTTGCATGGGGACCAGCATCCATGAGGCCAACAACCGAGCGGGCACCTCCTTGCTCGAGGTATATCCCAGCCCCTTCACCGACCTGGTGACCATACGCTTCAACACCAACGGTGATCGCACCCTGATCCAGATCTTTAGCGAGAATGGCCAGGTGATACGCACCCTGCACAACGGCCCGCTGGCACCCGGCGAGCACCGTATGCAGGCCAACCTCACCGACCTTGCACCAGGCGCGTACTATTGCCGTGTGCAGTACGGCATGCAGCAGCAGGTGAAGGCGCTGATCAAGATGCGGTGAGCGATCGCCCACCTTCGCACTACGGAGCGGGCCCATCCGCTCGGCCTTTCATACCCATTCGCATGAAGGAGCAGGCTGATCCACTCGGTCCTTTTCCGCGTGGCTTCTCCGTCTGGATCGTTCCGTAGCACCGCCTCCAGGAAGCTGTGCTCTACGCTTTCGGCATTGCAACCACCCGGCGTATCTCTGGCTATCACCTACCTATGAAATGGTACGTGTACAAGGGTCGGAACGAAGCATTCGGGTCCTGGTTCGTCGGGTGGAAATGGCTCGCGTGGAAGCCGTCCCCTCGAACAGGCCGGATGTGCGCAAAGGGCCCTGTGGTCATACACCTTCCTCCCTCTTCACCCACGCCTGCACCATGCGCAACTGGCCGAAGCTGAAGCGGTCCCCGAAGTTCGCACGCGCATCGTTGAGGCTCTTGTCCGTGTTCTCGCGCATCCAGTCGGCGATGGTGTCGCGCTCTTCCGCGGGCATGAGGCCATCGATCTCCAGCGCACCTTCGGCGATGCCACGTGCGAAGTGGCCTTCGATGGTGCTCTTCGCCATGGACCGCGTCGCGGCGATCTCGTCGATGCCGAAGCCTTCCTTCTGTAAGGCGTAAGTGGTTTCGTAGGTGCTGCCTTTGGCGGCCCGCGCTGGTCGCTCCGGTCGTTCGGCCCCATCCATTCCCTCCGCAGGCTCGTCCTCCGCTGTTCGCCGCTTCTTCTTCTTCCCAGTCCTGCTCTTCGGCCTGTTCTCTTCCGCCCACGCACGTGCTTCGCCAACCATGACGGCGCGCCTGGCCGCAAGCCCTTGTTCGATGTCCTTCTGCCGCTGGATCTCCTCACCATTCAAGATGCACGAGGCCATGTAGCCCACCTTGGCCATGGTGGCGATCTTCTTCATCAGCATGCCGTCGATCTCCTTCACCGCATTGGCATACTCCTTCGACCGGGTGAGCAACTCCACTTGGGCGATGTGGAAGTACAGGGCCTTCATCCTCTCCTGCAAAAGGTCTCCGTAGTAGGCGCCTCCCTTCCCAATGCGCGTCAGCAATTCATCGCGTCGGTCCTCCATCAGCAGACGGATCAACTGGTTCTGGAACTTGCGCGTGTTCTCCTCCTCTGCCCGGAGCTTGTCGCGCAACACCTGTAGCGCCGTCTTCATGGCATCATCATCGAACTGCGCTGTTTCGGTATGATCCTTCTGCGTGTACTCCACCTTCCGCAGCAGATCGCCCAGGTCGAAGGTGCCCGTGAGCAGTTGCTGCAGGTATTCGCGTTGCTTCGCCCTTAGCTGTTGCGGAAGCGGTTCCTGCTCGGCAGCACGATTGGTGAACGCCACCACATCCTTATCGCTGCTCACCACTGCGGGATCGATCCGGGTGCGCAGCGAGAGCCCCTCGAGCGACCGCAGGCGTGAGAGCGCCACGTACACCTGCCCCGGCGCGAAGGCTTGGCCCACATCGATGATGGCCTTGCTGAAGGTGAGGCCTTGGCTCTTGTGTACGGTGATGGCCCACGCCAGCTTGATGGGGTACTGCTCGAATGTGCCCAGCAGCTGCTCCTCCTGTTCCTTGGTGGCCGCATTCACCACGTACCGCTTGTTCTCCCACGTTTCGCGCTTCAGTTTATATGTGGTGTCCGATAGCTTGTCGCCCGCGCCTTCGTACATGCGCACGGTGATGCCCTTGTCGTCCACTTCCTCCACCCGAGCCAGCTTGCCATTGAAGTAGGCCTTCTCCACATCGTTCTTCACGAACATCACCTGAGCGCCCTCCTTCAGCTCGACCCGCTCCAGCACCGGGTACATGCTCTCCGGGAAGTCACCATCGGTGATGGCCTCGAAATGGAACGCCTTGCCCGGCAATGCCTCCAACGCGACCCGATTCAACTCATCGGCCTTGTGGTTGTGCGTGGTGAGGGTGATCACACCACCGGCACCCTCAGCGCTGATCTCCGCCCCGTGGTACTTGTTCAGTTCGGCCACATCCGCAGCGGTAACAGTGTTGTTCCGCAGGTTGTTCAGCAGGTGAATGAAACCCTCGTCCTGCTGCCGAAAGATCCGATCCAGCTCGATGTGCGCGTAGCCGTGCTGCTTCAGCACATGCGACTCGAAGAAGTGCATGCTGGTATAATACCGTTGCATCACCCGCCATTCATCATCCTTCACCACGGGAGGCAACTGGTACAGGTCGCCGATGAGCAGCACTTGCGCACCACCGAAGCTCTGGTAGCGGTTCTGACGCACGGCCCGCATGCGGTGATCGATGGCGTCGAGCACATCGGCACGCAACATGCTCACTTCGTCGATGATGAGCAGATCCACTTCGCGCAGCACGTTGCGCCGGATGTTGTTCAGCGGATGCCGCCGGTTGAGCGTGTCCTGGTCGGTGAAATTCCCGTGGGTGATGTCACCGGGCAAGTGCCGCTCGGGTACGAACGCGCCGAAGGGCAGCAGGAACTGGCTGTGGATGGTGACCCCGCCCGCATTGAGCGCGGCGATGCCCGTGGGTGCGAGGATGACGAAGCGCTTGTGCGTGCTGGCCGCCAGTTTCCGGAGGAAGGTGGTTTTACCGGTCCCGGCCTTGCCAGTGAGGAAGACGTGGCGGTTCGTGCTGTTGACGAAGCGTGCGGCCAGCGTGGCCATTTCGGTCTCAATATGCTCCATGGCTCTCTGCTGGCATCGGGCGGAACGTGAGAACGCATCCACGACCGCTAGGCCGCCATCAACGCCCAGCCAGCGTGCCCCTCGGTCCGCTCACCACCCGCGAAATTGGGCACAAAAGGCGGTTCCGCCACCCGGTGGATGATCCGCACCCCCACGATCTATCTTCGTATCCATGACCGTGCGATGCACCACCGATCCCCGGTTGTCGCCCTTGAGCCGCTTCGCATGGCGCTCGTTGCGCGGACCTACCGCACATCGGCCGCCGCACACAGGATACGCCAGGCGCCATTCGCCGACCCCTCGTCCTGCTCCATGATCTCATACGCCAATATCTCCAGGCCATGACCAGGATCATCATCGCCGACGCTCAGGAATTGGTGTGCGAGGGGCTGCGTGCATGGTTCTCCGTCCGCAACGACCTGCACGTGGAGGCCCATGCCTGCACAGGCACCGACCTGCTGCATCTGGTGAAAATGCACCCGGTGGACATCGCCATGCTTGACGTATCGCTTCCCGGCCTTGACGGGATCGACACCGTGCGTGAACTGCGGAGGCGGGACCGCAACATCCGCATCCTGGCGCACAGCGCCCTCGCAGGGATCGAATACGTGAACAGCATGCTGATCGAAGGGGCCAACGGCTATGTGGTGAAGGGAGGCCCGAAACAGGAACTCTTCGACGCCATCGACCTGGTGATGCACGGCGGACGGTACATCAGTCCCATCGCCCGGGACAGTGTGGCCCAAGGGTATGCGCATTGTGACAAACACATGGATGGCGAATACCTCGGCCTTAGCCGTCGGGAGCGTGAGATCATCGTGCTCATCGCACGCGAACACAGCAATGATGAGATCGGTGCGGCCCTCCATATCAGCACCGAAACGGTGAAGACGCACCGGAAGAACCTCATGGCCAAATTGAACGTTCGTTCGGTGGCCGGCCTGGTGAAATACGCCCAGGACCGGTGCTGGGTGTGACCAGTTGGATTTCACCCATTTGTGGGTATTGATGGCGGCGCCTGCCATGGAGAGCTTTGACCCGTGGACCAAAACCTGCTGCCATGAACGCCCTGACCAACCTTCACCCTGCGGCCATTGTGTGCGCCATGACCGCATTCGCACTTCCGGCGGAACTACTGGCGGAGCGCGACCATATAGAGATCCAAGGCAGGCTCCTGCTCGATGGCGAAGCATTGACCGATGCGGTCCTCATCGTGGAGGTGAACGACCTCGAATGCGTGCCTTTCGACCTCTATCCCGATGGCCGGTTCGAGCTATCGTTGCCGTTGAATGCCAAGGCCAGCATACGCTTCGAAAAGCCTGGCTACCTCTCCAAGGATGTGGTGGTGGACACCCGCAACGCCCTGCGCACCAAGGAAGCCGTGAGGAAGAACAAACTGGTGCGTTTCGATGTGCAGTTGCAGCCCGAACTTCGCAACGAACGCATGTATGCAGGCCCCGTGGGCAGCATCACCTTCGTTAAAGGCACCGGACTGATGAAAGTGCGCCACGACCGTACGCTGGTCGACGTGCCCCAAGCTGATCCCGCAAGGACCGGCAGGAAGGAAGAATAGTACCGGTCCGCACGCTGATGGCTCACGACCCATTCCTTCAGACCGTCATCTCCAAAGGAAAGGTGCGCACATGCTGATCGATGCTGGTGGTGTCCAACTCCCGTTTCATCAGCACCACATCGCTCACCCGCTGTTGAAAGGCCCCGCCCTGGTTGCCCAATAGCGCCCATGCCGTGTTGAACTGGTCGGACCGAAGGCCTGATGCGACCACCAGTCTTGGGTGCTCCTCAACGGTGACCCCCAACTTCTTGATCCTTCGATTGGTGCGTACATGATCCACCACCCGCTGGCGCAAGGCGGCAATGGTCCCTTTCTCGATCAGTTCGATATGGATGCTCTTACGGTCTTCGCCGTGCGCCATGGCCCCCAGGTTGAGCGCGAATGGTGGGAATCCGGTGACCCCCCGATGGACGGCATCGGCAAGCGACCGCTCATACTCCGGTGGCAGTTCGCTATGGAACAGCACGATCCCCGGCATCTGGTACGCTTCGTTGAACGTGCCGATCCGTTCGCGCAATGACTGCCGCCATTCCATGATACGTGCCGCCAGGTGACTCGCCGGATCGACCACCAATCGGTATTGGCAGGTGTACACCAGCGTGTCGAACAACGACAGGGCATCCACCGTGGATCTCCGGGCCATGGCACAAAGGAACCTACCTCCAACCGGGTGGGCGAAGGCATTCCGGCGCGCTTTCCACGATCCGATGGTCAACAGCGAACCGGCGGTGGGCCATTTTCGCCCTCCCTGGGCACCCCGCGATGCAGGTTCCTACCTACCCCGATCGGGGGATTTGGACATGCCTACGTGGTACCGACCTTTGTAAAATGGCCGTGACCGACACCGTCCCTTCCGCATTGCGCTTGGACCAACTGCCCGAGCGGCAGTGGGCCATCGTCGCCGATGTTACGGTACCCCACCAAGGCCCGGACCGGGCATTGGTGCGGCGGCTGGTGGAACTGGGGTTCGTACCCGGCCAACGGGTGCGGATCGTGGCCGAAGGCATTGGCTCGCGCGAACCGTTGGCCGTGCGGGTGGGGCAGACCACCTTCGCCCTGCGGCAACGAGAGGCCGCTTTCATCATGGTAACCCCGGCCTGACGCGGAGCAATGGGACTGTGCATGCAAAGGACTCCATCCTTCCGCGACCTCGCCCACAACGCCTGCCGCGGCCAGCATCCGGCTCCACAACGCTCCGGCCAAGCCGTTCACTAACGATCCATTTTGGCACTACCCACGCACATCGCCCTGTTGGGCAATCCTAACTGCGGAAAGACAGCGCTGTTCAACCTGCTGACCGGCAGTCGGCAGAAGGTCGCCAATTACGCCGGGGTGACCGTGGAACGCAAGGAAGGCGTGGCCCATACCGCCAGCGGTCGCCACGTGAAGGTGCTGGATCTGCCTGGCGCCTATAGCCTGAACGCGATCAGCAACGACGAGGCCGTGACCCGCGATGTGATCACCGGACACCTCGACACCCTGCCAGACCTGCTGGTATGCGTGGTGGACGCCACGAACCTTCGCTTGCACCTGCGTATGGTGCTTGAAGCACGACAGCTGGGCATTCCCTTGGTGGTCGCCCTCAACAAGATGGACCGGGCACAGAAGCTCGGCATCCGGATAGACCTTCCGAAGCTGGCACTGGCCCTTGGTGCGCCCGTGGTGCCCACGGTGAGCGTACACGCCCATGGCGCTCGCCCGTTGCAAGCGCATCTGGACCATGAGCTCCCACCGAGAACCACCAGTACATGGCAAGCACAGAGCATCGATGATGTGCGTCACACGCAGCATGAGGTGCACCGGATCTTCGAGGCCTCCGTGCAAGAGCCTGCCGTGGACCACGACCCGACCGAACGGATCGACCGGTTCTTGATGCACCCCGTGTGGGGGCTGGTGGTGCTGGCCCTCGTGCTCACGTCCACGTTCCTCGCCGTATTCTCGGTGGGCAGCTGGCTCACCGGTCATGTGGAGGAAGTGTTCAGCTGGCTCGCCGAACAGGTGGAGGAGCGGATGAACGATGGCCTGTTGCGGGGGCTGGTGGTGGAGGGCATCCTCGGCGGGGTCGGTGGGGTGCTGGTGTTCCTTCCGCAGATCCTGATCCTGTTCCTCTTCATCCTCGCACTGGAAGATTCCGGCTACCTGCCGCGTGCCGCCTTCCTGTTGGACAAGCCCATGAGCAAAGCCGGTCTCTCTGGGCGCTCGTTCATACCGCTCCTGTCCAGCTTCGCCTGCGCCATCCCCGGCATCATGGCCACACGCACGATCACCAATTGGCGCGACCGGCTCACCACCATCATGATCGCCCCGCTCATGGCCTGCTCTGCACGGATCCCCGTGTACACGCTGTTGATCGCGGCCCTCTTCCCCCAAGAGCCGATGAAGGCCACGGCACTGATGGTGGGCCTCTATGCCCTGGGGATCGTCAGTGCCATGTGCGTGGCCTGGGTGATGAAACGCCCGCACCGGAGCGCTGGCAATGCTCCGCTGTTGATGGAGCTTCCCGCCTACCAGTGGCCCGACCTTCGTAGCCTGGTGATCGGCCTGTGGGAACGGGCGATGATCTTCCTCCGTCGCGTTGGCACCATCATCCTTGCGCTCACCATCATCATGTGGGCCCTGTACACCATTCCCTCTCCACGTGCACATGCCGATGGTACGCCCATTGAACGCAGTCTTGCGGGAGAGCTGGGGAATGGACTACAGTACATCTTCGCCCCCATCGGCTTCAATGAACATATCTCCATCGCCCTGGTACCGGGTATGGCCGCCCGCGAAGTCGTGGTGAGCTCGTTGGGCCTGGTCTATGCCATGGAAGGCGACGAGGAGCAGGTGGGTGCCCAGCTTCAGGACCGGATCAGCAACGAATGGTCGCTCGCGACCAAGCTCTCACTCCTATTGTGGATGGTCTTCGCGCCACAATGCCTGAGCACTTTCGTGGCGGTCCGGAGGGAGACCAATTCGTGGCGCTACATGTGGATCATGGGAGGATACCTGTTCGCGCTGGCGTACCTTGCAAGTCTGGTGACCTACCAACTCACCCTGTTCCTCACCGCACCCTGATGCAGACCTTGCTCACCATCGTGATCGTGACCGGTGCCGTGGCATACATGGCCTGGCAATGGATGCCGGAGCGCTGGCGGATGGCACTTCTTCCGTCCGCACGTAGGCTCGGGGCCCACCGGAGCACTTCGGGCACGGGCCCTTGTGCCACCTGTGGGGCCTGCTCCAAAGGAGCTTGAACCACCGCAGTGCCCACGGCATGGGCCTGAACGGCCCCTTCGCGACCATGGAATTCGGGCCGACCCCAATGGCCCATCATCACCAGCAGCAGGTTCGCCCTCATCCGATCCACGCGCTATTCCCCTTGGACGGTCCATAGCGGCCGTGGATGCGCGGCGGATCATTTTCACAGTCCGAAAGAGGGACCTGATGCAAGGCCGAAGACCTATACCCCCGGGAGCGCAGCTACCGAGGGCCGAGCCTACGGAAGAGGTCTCTCCGAGAAGGCATGGGGAAAGGGAGCAAGCGGATCGGTTGGTACTGGATATTCAAGTGGTATTCCATCTCCCACCTGTTCCGATGGGAACGTTCCGCAGGTCCGGCCTCATACCATTGGGGCCCGGTATACGAACAGAGGGGCCGCCTCTTGCGAGACGGCCCCTCCGATCAACCACGGTCGACCAGACCTAATCACATCCCATGGAGCCGAAGCCGCTGACCACGCTGTAGTCCGCGTCATCGTCCTCCTCATCGTCGAAGAAGCCGACGCCCTCGATCGCATAGTAGTTGCCATTGAAGCCAATGGAACCACCGTTCACGTTCAAAGTGCCTTCGCTCGAGATGTAGATGGCTCCTTCGTTCTGGAAGCTCACCACGAAGGAGAATCCGAAACCATCCAGATCCTCGGGATCCTGGTTCAGGTCCTCCGCCCAGTTGAGCACCTCATATCCGGTATTGGACAGGTCGTCCGCATAAACCAGGTAGTAGGCGAAACCATGGAAGTAATCGAAGATATCATCCTCGTCCTCCGAGAAGTCGCCATTCATCAGGGCCTCGAAGTCACCGGCGATCCCGATCACTCCGGCCACATCGCCAACACCGGTATCGAACAGGCCTTCACCCAAGGCATCCTCGCCCATGCTGAAGCATACGGCCAGGTCGATGTCCAACGAGGTGTTGCCCGCCACCACCGTACCGCCACCAGCACCCAGGCCAGCGGAAGGTTCGGTCAGGATCATCAGGCCCTGGCTTTCCGACCAGGTCCATTCGCCACCATTGCTGCTGGCGAAGTTGATCCCATTGGTGGGTGGGTCCACGAAGTTGAAGCTGCGGCTGCCATCCACGTTCTGTTTGAACACGATGACCTTGTTCATGCGGCGGTTGTACACGCCCACACCAGGCAACTGGGCGGCTTTCTCGCGCAGGCGCTGCTGCATGTCAGCGTCGGTGATCCGGTCCTGTCCGGCCGGCGTCACATGACCACTCTCCTTGGAGCAGCCCGCCAAAAGGGCCACGCTCAACACCAGCGCGCCACCCCATCCGGCGATCGACGTTCTCCTATTCATGTGTCGTGTTTTCATGTCAGTAAAGGTATCCCTTCACCAAGCCCTTAGAACACCCAGCCCAGACGCAGCTGTCCCACCACGTTGGGGCCGATGTTGAACTTGGATTGGTTGTCCTTCTTGGACTCGCTATCCTGCGCACCGGGGATGTTGTCGTAGGACACCTTGTTCGTCAGATCGCTCGTCATTCCCACGCCGAAGCCGATCTCGGTACCCAGGTACAACTTCTCAGCAACGTAGTAGTCGAAGCCGGCCACCGCGTTCAGGCCCAGGTCCAGCGAACCGCCCTTGGTGGTGGTGGTGCCCACGCTCGTGCCTTGCTGGCTCTCCTCCTTCTTGCTGGTCATGCCGTAGCCGATGTTCAGTACGCCACCGATGTACGGCGACAAACGCTCCGTACCGGCGAAGTGCTTCTCGATACCGGGCTGCAGGCTGATGGTGGTGGACCCGTTCTTCTCCTTCAACTCCAGCATTTGTGTTTGGCTGTTCTCGTCCTGTGTCACCTTCGTGGTGTTGGAGAAGCCGAGGAACACCCCCACGCGGAAAGCGGTGGTCTCCGAAGAGAAGCTGCGGTACTTGATGCCGCCGATGCTCACCGGCGTGCCCCCGAGCGGAGCGAAGTTCACTTCCAACGTACGTTCACCAGCCGCAGGCTTGTACTGTGCGTTGCTGATGCCAATGGACCCGACCGCGAGGGCCGTCAAGAGAAATACTCGTTTCATGATGGTTTGGATTGGTTTGGCAAATATGCCAAGGCCGCCCGCTCTTACGCAATGATCCTTACCAGGGTTTCTCCTCCACCAGTGGTGGATAATCGCTTACGGATCACGGTGTTCACCGTATTGCGCTACGGCCTCACGATCCGTATGAGCTCAAACCCGTCCTCGCACGACGGAACCCTATCGCCCTCCAGGAACGCCCGTGCTAAAGGTCTCCGGCTTGTGCGATGAGTTCGGCGATATCGAGCACCTTCACCTCACCTTCCTTGTTGAAGTGCTTCACCCCATCGGTGAGCATGGTGTTGCAGAAGGGACAACCGGCCGCGATCACGTCCGGCGATGCACCAAGCGCCTCCTCGCTGCGCTCGATGTTCACCTCCCTATTACCCGGTTCGGCCTCCTTGAACATCTGCGCGCCACCTGCACCACAGCACAGGCCGTTCTGCTTGCTGCGCTTGAGCTCCACCAACGCGGCATCCAGCTTCAACAAGACCTCGCGCGGTGCTTCATACTCGTTGTTGCCACGCCCCAGGTAGCACGGATCATGGAAGGTGATGCGCTTGCCCTGGAAGCTCCCGCCCTCCACCTTGATGCGCCCCTCCTTCATCAGCGTGTTGATGAACTGCGTGTGGTGCATCACCTCGTAGGTGCCGCCCAATGCAGGATACTCGTTCTTCAGTGTGTTGAAGCAATGCGGACATGCGGTGACGATGCGCTTCACACCATAGCCGTTGAGCACGGTGACGTTGGTGAGCGCCTGCATCTGGAACAGGAACTCGTTGCCCGCGCGCCGGGCAGGATCGCCGGTACAGCTCTCCTCCTGCCCCAGTACGGCGAAGTCCACCTTGGCCGCGTTCAGGATGCGCACGAAGGCCTTGGTGATCTTCCTGGCCCGATCATCGAAACTGCCAGCACAACCGACCCAGAACAATACTTCCGGTACTTCGCCAGCAGCGGCGAATTCGGCCATGGTGCGTATTCGTAGTTGTTCCATCGTCTACTGGTTCGGAGCGACCCGCTGCGCCAACATCTCGGGAACGTTGGCCGTGCGTCGTGCGCCCATCATGCGTCCTGCGTCCAATCCATCCGTTTATCCGGACCGAACGCCCACGGCGCACCGTTGTTCTCCACGTTGTTGAACATGCTGGTCAATGCGGGGCGTGTCCGGCTCTCCTCCATCACCAGGTAGCGGCGCATCTCCACGATGATGCCCACCGGATCGATATTCACCGGGCAGGCCTGCGTGCAGGCGTTGCACGTGGTGCATGCCCACAGCTCCTCTTCGCTGATCCGGGTGTGCAGGCTATTGCCATCCTCCTCCCACTTTCCTTTCGCATCGATGGTCCGGCCCACCTCCTCCAGTCGGTCGCGGGTGTCCATCATGATCTTGCGCGGGCTCAGGAGCTTTCCGGTGAGGTTGGCCGGGCACTCGCTGGTGCAACGACCGCACTCCGTGCAGCTATACGCATCCATCAGGCTCTTCCAGCTCAGGTCGAACACATCCTTCGCACCGAACCGATCGGTGACCTCGTGGCCGGCCACTACCCGTGGCGATGCCGCGGCGGGAGGTGCCACGCTCGGATCGAGCATGCTCTTCACCTCCCCCGTGACGCGCTCCATGTTCGCGATCTCGGTCTTCGGCTTCAGCTTGCTGTACCAGGTATTGGGGAAGGCCAGGAGGATGTGCAGGTGCTTGCTGTAGGGCAGGTAGTTGAGGAAGGCGAGGATACCGATGATGTGGAACCACCAACAGCCTCGTTCAATGGCGATGAGCGCCGTGGACGACAAGGACTCGAACGAGAACAGGGACGCGACAGTGGAACTCACCGGGAAAGCGCCTGCCGCGATGTAATGGTCCACCCCACGTTGCTGGAGCGTCCAGTCCGTGGCGTTCATCAGCAGGAAAGCGCTCATCAACGCGATCTCCGTGGCCAGGATCAGGTTGGCATCGCTACGCGGCCAGCCATCCAGTTCCTTCATCACGAACCGTTTCAGCTTGATGATGTTGCGGCGCACGAGGAAGATGGCGCAACTGACCCACACGCCCAGCGCGAGCCATTCGAAGCTTCCGATGAGGAAGTCGTAGAAGGCGCCGAGGAAGCTGAGCACACGGTGGGTGCCGAAGATGCCATCGATGATGATCTCCAGCACTTCGATGTTGATGATGACGAAGCCGACGTACACGAGGACATGCAGGATACCGGCCACCGGACGTGCCACCATCTTGCTCTGCCCCAGCGCCACACGCGCCATCACGGCCCAGCGCTCGCCCTGCCGATCAGCGATCACCTCGTCCCGGCCGAGGAGGATGTTGCGGCGCACCCGCATGATGTTGCGCGCGAAGAGCCATGAGGCCGCGCCCACGAGCACGATGAAGAGGATGCTGCCGATACCCATGGATCACTTCTTCTTTTCGTCCAGCACCTTGCCGATGCGCTCGATGTCGCCATCGCTGAGTTTGGGTAGCCGGTCCTTCTTGCCGAAGATACTGAGGTAACGGTTGGGGTTCACGCGCAGGTCCTCCAGCAACAGGTCCAGTTCGTGCGAAGCGGCGTTCAGGTTGGTGTAGAGGCTATCGTTGTGCATGAGCTTGCCCAGTGTGCCTTCGCCGTTCTTGAGGCCAGCCATGATCGACTTGAGCTCTCCGCTGGCCTGCGCCATGTCGTCCATGATCCTGCGCAGGCGACCTTTGGCGAGGTCGGCGCTCAACGTGTCCAGGTTGGTGAAGATATGGTCCATGCTGGCGCTGTTGCGGGCCAGGGTGGCGCTCACCGTTTCGAGGTTCCTCAGCGAGGCGCTGAGGGTGGAGCTTTCGGCGGCCACCAAGGCATCCACCCGTTCGGTCGTACGGCTCAGGCTGGCCAGCGCATCGCGTATGCTGCTGAAGCTGCTGTCGATGTCGCTGACCGTTTGTTTGTTCAGCATCTGCTGGAAGGCATTGAGCACCGAATCCACTTTGGAGATCATGCCCTCGGCCTTGGCCTTGAGCGGATCGATCTGCGCCCCCACGGCATCGGTGAGGCTCAGTTGCACATCACCCACGAGCGTATCGCCAGCTTCGGCAAGCGGCCCGGTGCCAAGTTGAACTTGCAACGCCCGCGTGAACAGGTCGGCGCTGTAGATCTGCACCTTGGTGTCCTTCGGTATGGCCAGGGCCTCCTCGTTGATCTGGAAACTCACCACCACATGGCCGCTGCCATCGGGGAGCAAGGCGGTCTTGATCACCTGGCCCACCTTGTAGCCATTGTAATAGACCGGACTGGCGCCCGTGATGCCCGACACGTTGCTGTACACCGCGTGATACACGTTACGCTTCTGGAACAGGTCCAACCCCTTGAGGAAGTTGACCCCGAACACGAGCAGTCCGATACCCCCGACCACCAATGCAGCGATGGCGTACTCCCGTTTGATCTTCATCCAGTTCGGTGCCGCGCCCACTAATGCGCCTCGGCCAATTTAAGTGCTTCCTGCAAGGCGATGCGTTCCCCGTTGTGGAAAGCCACGATGAAACTCTCGGCAAAGCCCTTGGCACGACAGGTCTCCTGCACCTTCCGCGCCGCGGCCACGGAGGCTTCGGCTCCCACGGTGTACTTGTACAGCCCCCCCCCCTGATGCTCCTGAACACCCTCCAGACCGTTGAAGTTCTGGGGCTTGGTGGCGATCCGCTTGTTGCTTGTGGCGATCTGGACCTTGAACACCAATGCCGGTTCCGCACGGGGCTTCTCCGGGGCCTTCACCGGCTCCTTCACGGGTTCCTTGCGCACCTCCTTGGCCGAATCGGGCTTGGTTTCCGGAACCTCGGCCACCGGCACGCCCCCCCCCGCGCTTTCCACGATGGTCTTGTATTCCTTGAAGCCCCGGTAGATGGCCGAGGCCATATAGTCCTGCCCCAGGTCGGTCTGTAGGAAATCCTCTTCGTTCGCGTTGGTGAGGAAGCCCAGTTCAATGAGCACACTGGGCATGGTGGTGTAGCTGATCACCAGGAACCCCGCTTGCTTGACCCCACGGTCCACACGCCCCACCCGTTCCCTGAACTGCTTCTGGATCAGCGAGCTCAGCAACAGGCTCTGGTCCAGGTGCGTGTTCTGGAGCAGGCCCAGCTCGATCTGGCTCTCGGGCCGCTTGGGGTCATAGCCGCCGTACTTCAGTTCGTGGTCCTCCTCGAGCAGGATGGCGGCGTTCTCCTTCTGGGCCACTTTCATATTGGCCTCGGTCTTGTGCAAGCCCATGACGTAGGTCTCGCAACCATGCGGATCCTTGTTGTCGTTCGCATTGCAGTGGATACTGATGAAGGCATCGGCCTTGGCCCGGTTGGCGATCCGGGTGCGCTCCATCAACTCCACGAAGCGGTCGTCCTCGCGGGTGTACACCACTTTTACATCCGGGTAAGCCTCGTTGATGTACTTGCCCACCAGCTTGGCCACGTTCAAGGAGATGTGCTTCTCGGTGGTCTTGAAGCGGCCGGTGCCCAAGTTGCCCGGATCCTTGCCCCCGTGCCCGGCATCGAGCACGATGGTCCGGATGCGGTGGGGGTCCGCGCCGGTACGGCCCGCTGTTTGTGCATGGCTCTGCCCGCTCCACAGCAGCATGGCGAGCGCGATGGTGTAGCGCATGAGGTCCCAGAGGATGCCCCCTTCCACCCGACTTTGGTCCACCCGCCAACGGGCGCGGCTGGCTTGCACTTCGCGCGCCCGCAACAGTACCCGGCGACGGTGCACCTCGATGGCGGGCACAGGCTGTTGCTTAATTTGCGGCCCCGCCGAAAGCCGTTCCTCCTGTTCCATGTCGGATACGCGTTGCTCCATGCCCCTGCGGCGCGAAACTAAAAGCGGTGCTGGGGGCGTTCCTTCCTTGTTCTTCGCACTTTTCATCACGTTCCTGTTGATGTGTGCCGCTGGCCGTGTCTCGGCGCAGGCGTTGAGCTCCGAGGTGAAGTACAGTGCCCGCGACAGCATGCGGTACGATATCGCAGGGCAAACCGTGTACCTCTTTGGTGGCGCCACCGTGAAGTATGGCGATGTGGAGATGACCGCCGACCGTATCGTGTTCAGTTTCAAGAACGAGGAGGCACAGGCCTTTGGTGCCCCGGACAGCACCGGAGCCGTCGTGGGCAGACCGCAGTTCACCCAGGGCGGTACCGTGATCGAGGCGGACAGCATCCGGTACAACTTCAATACGAAGCAAGGTCTGATCCGCCAAGTGCGTACCCATGAACAGGAGGCTTGGGTGAGCGCGAACCTGAGCAAACGGCACGCCAACGGCGAAGTGCACAGCAAAGGCGGCATGCTCACCACCTGCGACCGCCCCACCCCGCACTACCACTTCAAAGTGAGCCGCATGATGGTGATCCCCGACGACAAGATCATCGCCGGCCCGGCCTACATGCGCATCTGGAAGATCCCCACGCCATTGGCGATCCCTTTCGGCATGTTCCCCAACGTGAAGGGCGGAAGCGCCGGCGTGCTGATCCCCACCTGGGGCTTCGACGAGGCGCGCGGATACTACCTGCTCAATGGCGGATGGTACCAGCCCATCAGCGACCGCATGGACCTCTCCGTTACGGGCGATATCTACACCCGTGGGTCCTGGGCCATGCGCACGGCCAGCCGTTACAAGACACGCTACCGTTACAACGGTAACGTGGACCTGAGCTACAGCACCCTGCTCAACAGCGACCCCGAATTCCCGGACTTCAGTCGCCAACGCAACTTCTTCATCCGCTGGAACCACCTGGTGGACCCCAAGGCCAGCCTCACCGACCGCTTCAGTGCCAGCGTGAACCTGGGCACCAGCCAGAACTTCACCAACAACTTCAACAGCAGCACGGTCGACTACCTCAGCAACACCTTCCAGAGCAACATCGCCTGGACCCACCTGTGGACCGGAAAGCCCTACAACCTGGCCGTGAACCTGCGCCACAGCCAGAACACCCTGAACCGCACCTTCGACATCACCCTCCCCAGCATCAACTTCAACCTACAGCGCATCTTCCCGTTCCAACAACTGCGCCCAGCCAACGCCACACCCCGGTTCTACGACCAGATCGGTGTGAGCTACACCGCCAACTTCGACAACCGCCTGACCACCACCGAACAGGCCCTCGCCTGGGACAACCTGCCCGCCTTGGTGCGCAACATGCGCAACGGCATCCGCCACACGGCAGCCATCACCACCACCTTGAAGAACCGGTTCGTGACCCTGAACCCCGAGGTGCGCCTCACCGATCGCATGTATTTCGACCAGCTGCGCAAGACCGTACACAACACCACGGAGGGCATCACCACCACCACCGACACCGTTCCCCGCTTCGCCGCGCCCTTCGAATGGAGCGCCGGCGCCACCCTTACCAGCAAGGTGTATGGCATGTACACTTTCCGAGGCCAACGCCTCAAGGCCATCCGCCACGTGATCACACCCAGCGTGGGCTTCAACTACCGCCCCGACGCCAGCACCCAGATCGAAGGCCCCTTCGGGACCAACGGCACCCTAAGCAGCTACTCGCCGTACGATATCGGCATCTACGGGAAACCAACGGCCGGGGAGAGCGGGTCAGTGAACATCGGCCTCATACAAAGCCTCGAAGCCAAGGTGCGCGACGGCAAAGCCATGCGCGACAGTTCCGGCACCACCGATGGGATCACCCTCAAGAAGATCAAACTGCTCGATTACGTCGGTCTCACCACCAGTTACGACATGATGCAGGATTCGTTGCGGTGGTCGCCGGTGAACCTCTCCGCTCGGACGGCTCTGTTCAACAAGCTCAACGTGAACGTGGTGAGCATCTGGGACCCCTACGCCGTGAACGACCTGGGCCAGCGCATCGACCGCAGCGAGCGGTCCGTGTCCGGGAACCTGGCGCGCATGACCTACACCAACCTGGCCATGGGCATCGACCTCAAGAGCCGCAAGTATGGCCAAGCGCCGAATTCCTCGTCCGGCAACGACCAACAGGTGGTGGAGGAAAGCGATCCGAGCAAGGGTGCGCGCATCAACTTCAGCGTGCCGTGGCGCCTGGGCATCAGCTACAGCTACGACATCAGCCGCAGCTATCGCGACCGGGCCTTCACCGACATCCAGCGCCAAAGCGTGTTGTTCAACGGCGACCTCAACATCCTCAAGTACTGGAAGCTCGGCTTCAGCAGCGGTTACGACCTGGTGGCCAAGGATTGGACTCCCACCAGCCTCAACCTGTACTGGGACCTGCACTGTTGGGAGTTCAACTTCAACATCATCCCGTTGGGCGCGCGTAAGAGCTTCAGCTTCCGCATCAACGTGAAGGCGAGCGTGCTGCGCGACCTGAAGTTCGAACAGCGCAGACCGTACGGTAACGACCGCAACCTGTTGTTCTAAGCCCATTCTCCGATCCGCAATGAGGAGTGGGCCGATCCACTCGGTCATTTCCCGAACGACTTCTCCGTCGTGATCATACCGCAGCACGGAGCCTCGGGAACTGCGCTCCCGGTGGTCCACTTCTTCTGCGCTGCACTGACCCCGCCATATCGTCCTGCGAAGAAGGTCCTTCGCGTCCCTTTCCTACGCCAGAGTGCGAAGTGGTACTGAGACGGCATGAAAGAACCGGTCGATCCAATGGTGAACAGGTGAAAGGGTGAAAAGCGTGAGAAGGTGAAATGCCTCGCACCCTTTCACGCTATCACCCCAGTGGTCCAGATCGCTGAGCTCGGCCGGACCTTCATCACCGGCTCGGTAATATGCCATTTGAACATCCGACACCAGCCGATCCGCTCGGCATTCACCAGCCCACGTCTTGATGCGAAATGGTAGAATGGCCCGGTGATCGGCGGAACGGCCCAAAAGCACGACGCCGACCCTCGCGGACCGGCGCCATGTTCGGAGAGAGGTCTTCCTTCACCCACCCTGTACAACGGGTTCCAACCGCTCCAGTTCGGCATCGGTGAAGATGCGCGAACGGATGATGAACCGCTTGCCGTACGGGATCTCCAAACTGAAGCTACTGCCACGCCCAACCACCACGTCCAGCGTTAATTGGCAGTGCTTCCAGTACGCGAACTGCTCTCCGTGCATCCAATATTCCGTGCCATCGATCGTGCCCACACGCACATCCTGCCCACCCAGCCTGAACTCCTCCTTGAGGAAACTCATGGGCTGCGACCCATCGCAACACCCGCCGCTTTGGTGGATCACCAACGGGCCATGTGCCCGCCTGATGATCTCCAGGAGCTCGATGGCCTCGAACGTGGCCATGACCCGCGGCACAGTGGTGGATGGGATGTCCATGATGAACGCCGTGGGATCGATCAGGGTGATGGACTCGAGCATGTGACCGGTGCGCCGGACCCGTGGGTGGGGGGGGCGAAGGGCCGAGGACACCCCGAACCCTTGCCCCCCTCCCGTTCGGATCAGAAAAAGCTGAGTTTGTTCATGTAATAGCTCACCAGCATGTTCTTCGTCTGGTTGCCATGGTCGTTCTGTTGTTGTTGTCGGGGCTAAGGTGGCGCCCTCCACAGGTCAAGGGCCCGCATTCCCGTCCCACGGGATAGCACTCCCGTCCCAAGACCCGGAACAGGTGCCCCACCCCTCCTCTCCGTATTACCTTGGTACTCCTTCCGCATCATGAACGGCGCACGGCTCAACCTGATCGGCCTCACCCCGGAGGATCGTATCCATACGGCGATCGAACATCGTACCGCGTACAGCCTGGACCGATGCGAACTCAACGTGTACGAGACCCGCAAGGCCACCAGCGGCGTACACCTCACCTTCGGCGGGTTCACCATCACCAGTATGGTACGGGGCAAGAAGGTGCTGCACGAGGTCGGCGAAAAGGCAGCCCTGGAATACGTGCCGGGACAGACCATGCTGGTGCCTTCTACCGGGGCCATGGACATCGATTTCCCCGAGGCTTCGCCGTGGAAACCCACCCAGTGCACCGCCTTGGTGATCGAGCAGGAGCACTTCGACAAGCAGCTGGACTACCTGAACGAACGACAGCCACTGGTGGATGGCCGTCCGTGGCGGATCGACCCCACCCGCCCCCTGCTCCAGAACGATGAGGAGCTGGCTCGGTTGAGCGACCGCATGATCCGCGTGCTGAGCGGCACCGACCCCTTGAAGGACATCCTCTCCGACCTGATCCTGAAAGAGATCGTGCTCTCCCTGGTGCGTTTGCAGAACCGGGCCGAACTGCTGGAGCAAGGCGCCGAGGCCCCTTGGAACCTGCGCTTCAAGGCCGTGGTGGAGTACATCCGACGGAACCTCACGGAACCCATCCCGGTGGAAAGGCTCTACCAACTGGCCGGCATGAGCCGCAGCGCCTTTTACCGCGCATTCACCGAACAATTCGGCATGGGCCCCAACCAGCTCGTGCTCCACGAGCGCATGCGCTATGCCAAACAACTCCTGGCAGAGCCCGATGTCCCTGTGAAGGAAGTATGCTTCGCCAGCGGCTTCAACGACCCCAACTACTTCACCCGGCAGTTCAAGAAGATGGAAGGGATCACCCCGCAGGAGTTCAAACGCATGGCCCCGGGCGGCTGAGGCGATACAGCGCTACCTCCCAAGCACACCGTGTTCGGCACGGAGCCGCGCACCCGACCTGCGCCGAAGTTGCGACGATCGTGCTGGTGTTCGTTACCGAACCGCAGTACCCTTGCCGTACATCCGTAGCACCGCACCACCATGAAAAGGATGGGAAGCACCCCCCGCATGGACCCACCCCACGCCACTGGAAGGCCGGACCGCACCTTGGCCCACGAGCACGCGCGAAGCGTGCGCGCCCCGAAGGATTCTGGCGCGAACAGGCCGAGTGCGCCGTGATCGGGATCGCCGACGACCTCCGCGGACAGCGGCCCGTGGCCTTCGCCGTGCTGAAGGACCGGACCAACATCAGCGGATCGAGGTTGGAACAGGAACTCACGCAGCTGATCCGCGACAAGATCGGCGCGGTGGCCGTGTTCAAGGAAGTACTGGTGGTACCGCGGCTGCCCAAGACCCGCAGCGGAAAGGTGCTGCGCAAGACCATGGTCCAAATAGCCGATGGCGTACCTTACGGCATTCCCAGCACCATCGAAGACCCCAACAGCCTTAGCACGATCCACGAGGCCCTGTTGCACCGGAGGATCGGCAAGGCGTTCGAGGGGTGAGAGCCCGATCAGACAATTTGAGGATCAGATGATCAGAAAATGGGAACATCGGTACAGGGCACCCGTCGCATCGACCCACTGGGTCGACCCGGAACGGTGCATGGTACCGGTGGACACCGTGAATACGATGCAGGCCGTACGCACCGGACCGCCCCGTGTACACCGCGTGAGCGGGCGGAGCGGCAGCCTGCCGATGGCGAAGCGTTGGTGGCGCGCGTGCGAGGAGGCTGCGACGAAGGAGCAGACACCGGAGCCGCAGCGACACCCGCTGCGCCGAGGCAGCTACAGCGGAGCACGCGACCCGCGCGCGGCATGGTGCGCTGGGATGGGGCACGCCCTCGTGGAAATGATGAAGATCGAATGTTGAACGTAAAATGTTGAACGGGCCAACGGCCACGCTGATATACTCCCCCATCACCCTCTGTGCCCGCTGTGCCTCTGTGGTGAACTACCAACGAACACCCCTACCATGGATCCCGAACCGACCAAGAACTCCACTTTCCGACGCCTGCGCAGCAAGGAGGAATACGATGCCGCCTACAACAAGAGCGTGAACGACCCCGAAGGTTTCTGGGCCGCACAGGCCGATACGTTCGAGTGGCGGAAGAAGTGGAACACGGTACTGGAGTGGGACCTCGACAAACCCGATGTGAAGTGGTTCGCGGGCGGCAAAATGAACATCACGGAGAACGTGCTGGACCGCCACCTGAAGAAGCGCGGCAACAAGCTGGCGGTGATCTGGGAGCCGAACGACCCGCACGAGCGTTTCCTACGCCTCACGTACCGCGAACTGCATGAGCGCGTGTGCATGTACGCGAACGTGCTGAAGCGCAACGGCGCGAAGAAGGGCGACCGCATCTGCATCTACATGCCGATGATCCCCGAGCTGGTGGTGGCCGTGCTGGCGTGCGCGCGCATCGGCGCGATCCACAGCGTGGTGTTCTGCGGCTTCAGCGCGCAGAGCCTCAGTGATCGCATACAGGACGCACAGGCCACCATGGTGCTCACGAGCGACGGCCTGAACCGCGGCCACAAGCAGATCCCCGTGAAGCGTGTGGTGGACGAGGCACTGGAGACCTGCCCCAGCGTGCAGAAGGTGATCGTGACCGAGCGCCTGGGGTGGGCGCCAGCGATGAAGGAGGGCCGCGATGTGTGGCTGCACGATGAGTTGAAGCACGTGGACAAGCACTGTGAGGCGGAGGTGATGGATGCGGAGGATCCGCTGTTCATCCTCTACACCAGCGGCAGCACCGGCAAGCCGAAGGGCGTGGTGCATACCTGCGGCGGCTACATGGTGTACACGGACTACACGTTCCGCAACGTGTTCCAGTACGAGGAGAGCGACATCTACTGGTGTACGGCCGATGTGGGCTGGATCACCGGACACAGCTACCTGATCTATGGTCCGCTGCTGGCGGGCGCCACCACCTTGCTGTTCGAGGGCGTGCCCACCTTCCCCGATGCCGGCCGTTTCTGGCAGGTGATCGACAAGCACGGCGTGAACATCTTCTACACCGCGCCCACGGCGATCCGCAGCCTGATGGCCGCCGGACTGGACCACGTGCTGGCCTATTCGCTGGACAGCCTGCGGGTGATCGGCAGCGTGGGCGAACCGATCAACGAGGAGGCCTGGCATTGGTACAAACAACACGTGGGCAAGGACCGCTGCCCCGTGGTGGACACGTGGTGGCAGACGGAGACGGGCGGCATCATGATCAGCTCCCTGGCGAACGTGACCGATGAGAAGCCGAGCCACGCCGCGTGGCCACTGCCCGGTGTGCAACCCGTGCTGCTGACGCCCGAGGGCCAGGAGATCGCCGAGAACGAACAGGAAGGCCTGCTGGCGATGAAGTTCCCGTGGCCCAGCATCATCCGCACCACCTGGGGCGACCATGAGCGCTGCCGCCAGACGTACTTCAGCAGCTACAAGGGCTACTACTTCACCGGCGATGGCGCGAAGCGCGATGCTGACGGCCGTTACCGCATCATCGGTCGCGTGGACGATGTGATCAATGTGAGCGGCCACCGCTTCGGCACCGCCGAGATCGAGAACGCGATCAACGAGGCCGAAGGCGTGGTGGAAAGCGCCGTGGTGGGCTATCCGCACGACATCAAGGGGCAGGGCATCTACGCCTATGTGGTAACGGAACAGCCCATACCGAAGGACGACCCGATCGCCATGGACAAGCTGACCGGCGCGGTGATCGAGTCGGTGGTGGAGATGATCGGCCGCATCGCGAAGCCCGACAAGATCCAGTTCGTGAGCGGCCTGCCGAAGACGCGCAGCGGCAAGATCATGCGCAGGATCCTGCGGAAGGTGGCGGAGAACGAACTGAACGCGTTGGGGGATACGTCTACGCTGCTTGACCCGGCGGTGGTGGACGAGATCAAGGAGGGAAGGGTGTGAGGGGATGCCTGGGCCAGCCGCGCTGCCGTTCCATGCGCATGTATGGGGTTATCACCCATGTACACGACCTTGAGCAGCTCACGCCCATTCTTGGGGTGATGAGCATGAGCTACCGGGGCGTTACCGGATGCTCTCTCATATGGCTCAAAAACACCCAATTCGAAATTACAAAGGGTCATTACGGGTTTCTCGTGAGAGTAGTACGGCCGCGCGGTGGTCGCGCTGGCGTTCATCATCGTGCTGGTCGGTGGCGTGGTGTGGTTCGCGTGAGGCGCGGCACCGCCTACCGATTAGGGGGCGCAGGGTCGCCTACAGCAGACACGACGGAGGTTTGTGGTCCGGATCACAGATCCGAACCAGCGAACGATACTTCTACGCTGCTTGACCCGGCGGTGGTGGACGAGATCAAGGAGGGAAGGGCGTGACGATCGCCATTACCGCTTCCACCGGATGCTCCACAACCCGCGGAGATCGCCGACCGCATAGCCCGTGGCGGCATCCCCAGGGTACCGCTCCGCCAGCAGCGCCATGGTGGCTTCATCCACCTCCAGCCCGGGCGTGCCGTGGCACTTCAGGCAGGTGGGCATGCTGATCAGGATGGGTTGATAATAGGCGATGCTGTCGCCGAGCACCAGCGCTTGCGCCGGGAGGTCCATCGGCTTCACCCCTTGGGCCAGCTTGGCCAACACCTCGTTCAGCTGGCGTTGCTCATCGGCGTCGGGCATGTCCCATGGCGCGCGGATGCGATCGCTCGTCCGCTTGATGCGCACGCCGTGTACCGCGGAAAGCGAATCCACCAAGGGCAGGGCGGCCACCGCGCAATACCGTAGCGCACCCACCGGCCCTCCCTCGGCCATGGCCCCCTGCAGGCGTGTGGAGAGCTGCTGGAAGGTGAACTTGGCGATCTCCCCCCCTCGGGCGATGGCTGCGGCCTCATCGAAGGGGGCTTGTGGTGCGGAGCAGGATGAGACCATCCCCGCGACCATGATCCATCGGGTGAACGTGCGCATGCAGTGAAGGTACACGCCGTTCCACGTCGGTTCTGGAACATTGGTCACACAGGCCCTTCGCCCCGCTTCGGAGCCAGTGTGCAGCCGCCACCAAGGCGATCACCGCCGGCCTGGTCCTCGCACCACCGAACCAGCGGGCGGTACATGAAAAGCAGGAAGCCCCGCGCCATTGGCGCGGGGCTTCCCGTTCAAACGTGGTCGTTCCCTTACGGCTGGATCACCAGGCGCTCGGTGTAGGCCTTATCACCGGCGGTGACGTTCACCATGTAGAGGCCGCCAGCCAGTTGGCTGCCCAGCTCCACGTTGGTGTTCACGAAGCCATCCTGTACGGGGATGGTACGTGCCATCACGCGCTTACCGGTGAGGTCGTAGATGTCCACGCTCACGGTGTTCACCCCCTTCTCCACGTTGCTCAGGCTCACGAAGAGCTGGTCGCCGCGGTTCGGGTTCGGATACATGGTGAAGGTGCTGTTGCCGTCGACGATCATGTTGCTGGCGCCGCCGTTACCACCACCGCAGGGGTTGATGGTCACGTTGCACACCTTGCCCCAGTCGTCGGTATCGGCGCAAGCCGCAGCTTGGTCGGTGGTCGCTGGGCCGAAGCACCAGGTCGCACCGCCGTTGAGGCTCACCCGCACATCCACCTCGTAGGTCTTGCTGCATTCCAGCAAGGTTCCGGTGGTCCAGTTCAGCGTCATCTGGGCGCTGGTCTGCGGCGGACGTACGATGCAGATGCCCTCACCCGGGATGCGGAAGCGGAACTGGTAACGCACGTTGCTGCTGGCCACGGCAGGCACGGCCTGCGGCGGATTGGCATAGATGCGGTTGTTCGCGTTGCCGCCGCCGCCGAAGTTGCGGAACACCCCACAGCTATAGTCGCTGGTGTTCGCCGGGTCGTCCTGCAGTTTCACACGCGGGCAGGCGGCCAGCGTGGCGTCGATCTTGAACTGGCAAGCCGGACCGAACTCCAGGTTGCTACCGGCCACACGGCCACGTACACGCACGTTCAACAAGGTGTTCGCTGGCAGGTGCGGGGTCGCCCCGCTGTTCACCCAGCCGTTGACCTTGAAGTGGCAGGCACGCAGTGCGCCGGAACCGTAGCCATCGCTGGTGGCGTGGCTGCGGAAGCGACGGAAGCTGTAGCTGCCGTTCGGATCGTAGAACCAGAACTCGTAACCGCTGTTGGCGTTGCTCACACCATACTGCGCGGAAACCGCCGGGTTCGCCGCCACCACGATGAACTTGTTGTTCACCCAATCCAGCTTGTCGCAGCTGCTGAAGATCGGCTTGTCGGTGCCGAGCGGCAGGCAGAAGGTCTGGTTGCCGCTGATGGCGCTCACCGAACCCGTGCTGAAGTTGTTGGTGTTGTCGATGACGCGGTCGCCGCTCGAGGTACGCAGCTCGTAGCCACCGGTGGTCATACCGTCGCCAGCGCTATCGAGCACACGGAGGCGGTAGCAGCCGTTGGGCAAGCACAGCGCTTGGGTGCCGATGTTGTTGGCGGGGATCAGGTCCGCACCGTTCAACACGCGCTGGTTCCCGTTGGCACTGTACACCTCCCAGGTCACCTGACCGGGGTTCGCATCGTTCTGGAACTCCAGATTGAGGCCGTTCGCCGGGCACGAAACCGCGGTGGATCCGCACGTCACGCTCAGGTTGAACGTCCCCACCGAGGTGCTGGCATACCCGGACACGTACACGTAATAGGTGGTACCCGCAGTACCGGTCCAACTGGTGCTGCTTTGCAACCCACCTCCGCATACGCTCGCTCCTCCCGTACCGGTATCGTCATCATTCCCGGTCACGCAGGTGAGGGACCCGCAGCTTCCGGTGAACACACCGATCTTGGTGTCGAACGTGGCGCCGCACAAGCTGGCCACCATGGTTCCACCCCAACCTTGCACCGTATACCAAACACCGGGGCCGGTATTCTGTGAAGTGGTGCAGGTCGTTGCAGGAGCCCCGATCGTCGTTGCTCCGACGTTGGTGCCTGCAGTGACACTGTTGCAACCCACCGCAATGGCGTTCGCACACAGGTCGTTGACAGGCGGCGTGGTCACACACACGTTGAACGTGGTGTTCTGGCCACCCGTGGTGGTGTTCGTGTAAACGCGCACGAAGTACGTGTTGCCTTCCGTGAGGCCCGTGACCACTGCATTCGCCGTGGCCCCGGTGGAGCTGCAAGCGATGCTCGTGAGCGTTCCGCAGGCCCCGCTCAGCACTTGGAAGTTCATGCTCGTTACGCTGCCACTAACCCCGTTGAGGCTGATGGTATGCGTGGGCCCCATGGCCACGAAGCTGAACCACACGTCATCGTCCTCACCACCTGCGCAGGCCGCATCCAAGGTACCGGTGGCGTTGAACACCGTACCGAAGGTTTGGGCCGTGCAGGTTGGTCCGGCATTCACCGTCAGAGCGACAGCACCCGCGCAGTTGTCGTTGGCCGGAGGCCCTGCTGGCGGGGTGGTCACGCAGATGTTGAACGTGGTGTTCTGCCCTCCCGTAGCCGTGTTGGTGTACACCCGCACATAGTACGTGGCACCAACGGCGAGGCTGTTGAGGGTGGTGGTGGGCGCCGTTCCGGTGGCGCCGCAACCCACGCTCGTGAGTCCGCCACAGGCACCGCTGAACACTTGGAAGTTCATGCTGGTGGAACTACCCGCCACGCTGTTCAGGCTCACGATGTGGGTGGTCTGGGTGGCCACGAAGCTGTACCACACGTCATCATCCGCCGTACCCACGCATGGGCTCACGGCGATGCCGGAGTTGGTCGCGCTTTGTACGGTACCCGCGGTCTGTGCGGTGCAGCTCATGCCGGCGTTCACCGACAGGGCCACTGCGCCAGCGCAGTTGTCGTTGGCAGGCGGCGGAGGTGCCGTTCCCACACAGATGTTGAACGCACTGGTCTGGCCAGCGGTAGCTGTGTAGGTGTACACGCGGACATAGACCCGCTCACCGACCGACAAGCCCGTGAGGTTCGCCGTTTCCGCATCGCTGCAAGCATGGTCCACCATCGTGCCACAATTCGCACCACGGTAGAACTTCATGTACATGTCGGAAGTGCTGCCGGTGATGTTCAACAGCGACACGCGGTGTGCCGTGGCGGTGGCCACGAAACTGAACCACACATCATCATCCGGCGTTCCGGAGCACGAGCCCAAGGCATTGCCCGAGGCCGTGGCGAAGGCCACGGTGCCCGGGGTCACCGAACCGCAGTTGTAGTCCGGATTCACCGTGAGGGATACTGCAGCAGCGCAGTTGTCGTTGGCGGGAGGATCCGGAGCGAAGAAGATGCTGAACGTGCCCGGGCAGGGGCTGTTCGGCGCAGGCCAGGTATCGAACCAGATGAAGTACTGCACACCAGCGGTGAGCGATACCACCAGGCTCTTCGACGACGTAGAGATACCGACGCCGCCTACGCAGATACCACCGTTGGTGGGGCATGCGTTGGCATACACCCCGATGGAGGTATAGGTGACTCCGGCGATGGCGATCACATAGTCGTCCGTCACCGTCGGCGTGAAGGTGTACAACGCTTCCTCACCACCCATATAGGTGGTGGACATGGAACCGCAGCCCGATGTTACGTTGGTGGCGTTCAACAAGCCGGGCAGCGCGGCGCCGGAACAGGCGAGCGCCTGGTTCACCACCGGGAAACTGGCGATGTTGATGGCGCCACTGCACTCCGATCCCGGGATGGGCGGCGTGCTCACGCAGATGTCGAACGTGGTGGTCAGCGCCACCGTGGTCCCGTAGCTGTACACTTGGACCAGATAGGTCTGGCCGATGCTCAGCCCGGTGAGCGTGGTGGTGTTCGGATCGGAACATACCAACTGGGTCAACGAACCGCAGGTGTTCGAGTAGACCGTGAAGGCCATGTCCGTGAACCCGGAAACGTTGTTCAGCGCAACGGTGTGCGAAGTCGCCGTGGCCGTGAAGCTGTACCACACATCGTCATCGGCATTACCACAGGATGCGGCCACACCGGAATCGGTGGCACCCGCGATGGTCCCCGCCGTCTGTGCGGTGCAGTTCACTCCCGAGTTCACCGTGAGCGACGTGGCACTGGCACAATCGTCGTTGGCTGGCGGAGGTGCAGGGCACACCAGTTGGAAGGTCACATCATAGGCGACCGAGCTGCTCTCGCCATCCCACATGATGTAATACTCGGTTCCGGCATTGAGGCTGAACGCAGCCGTAGTGCCAGCCGAGAACATATCGTCGATGTAGGTCCACGTGGTGCTGTTGCAGCCTACCGAGGACTCCTTGTAGTAGAAGTCCACGAAACCACCGCTGATCGCCGTTGCCTGGATCGTGTAGTAGCCGGTCACCGATGGCGTGAAGGTGAACAGACGCTCCTTGCCAGGAACACCATACGGGCCACCGTAGGCGTTCCAAGCACCAATGCCCACCGGACGGGTGGCCTGGGTGGAAACACCGCATGCGGTGATGTTCTGAACATCGGTGCAGGGGTCGAACGCGCTCACGCAGATGTTGAACGTACCCGCGGTGCCCAAGCTCACATCGGTGAACACCCGCAGCCAGTAATAGGTGCCCGGTGCCACCGTGATGGTGATCGGGTTGTTGGCGGGCAGGATGTTCGTGAGGCAGGCGCCGGCAGCGGGGGTACCGCAAGCGGTGAAGAGCTGCACACCGATGTTGTGCGCGGTGCCTGCGGTCAACGTCATGGTGAAGCTCGACGCCACGCCACTATTGAAGGTGTACCATGCGTCCTGCGCCGTACCGGAGGTCTGGCACTCGGGCAGGATCCCTTCCTGGTCGGCACCACGCGTGGTACCGATGATGGCGTTGGCCGGACAGGTGCCATCGGGGTTCAGGGTGAGCACCTCGGCATTGGCGCAATGGTCGTTGGCCGGCGGGCACGCGTTGTAGCCCACCGTGAAGTTGGTGGCCACCTCCGTGTTGCAAGCGGACTGGCCGGCTTGATCCTCGTGCAGCAACACCACATCCAGGTCGGTTCCCAAGGGGAAGGCACCAAGGAGGTAGTATTCGCCGCCGGGCAGACCGGTCACATCAGGCTGGGCCACGTTGTTCACGAAGAGGCGATAGCCCACCGTAGCGGGGGGCAGGCCCGTGTTCCCATCGATACCGTTATCGATGATACCCACATAGGCGTTGAACGTCGGCTCTGGCAGCGCGGCACAGTTCACCTCGGGGCTGCCATTCTCGTTCGGGTCGGCCGTGACCAAGCCCGTGGGCTCCACGCAGCCGCCGCAACGGGCCTGGAACACCCACCCTGCGGTGAGGCCAGAGGTCCCTTCGGCACAACTTCCACTACCGTCGGTGCTGATGCTCATGGACAAGGTGTTGCCCACGCTGGTGATCAGGTTCCCGGTCAACACCCCGCTGATGGAGGCCGGCGTGGCGGCCGTGCCTCCGACCACACCTTCCCAGAAGAGGATGTTGTCGGTGGCCTCCGTGCTACCACTGAGGAACTTCAACGACACGGTACCTCCGGGCTCGTTGTTCACCCAGGTCCATGTGCGGGTGTCGCCGCTGTCATAGCAGTGGATCGATTGTACCACAGGATCACCGCAAACCAGCTCCACATCGCAAGCCGAGTGGAAACGTCCCAGGTCAACCGAGCAACCTTGATCGGTGACCACCGTGACATCCACCACCGCCTGTACGGAGAAGGCACCCAGCAACACACCAGGGCTGTATGCCACCGGGGTCTGGGCCACGCCGTTCACGCTGTATTCCACCATGGCGCTCGATGCGCCTGCCAGGTCCACGGTAACGCTCACCTGGTAGTTCTGGCCCACGCAGTTGTCCACCACCGCGGTACCATCATCGGTCGGGGGCAGACAGACGCTCACCGTGAAGTCCGTGAACGCCCGCCATGCGCCGGCAAAACACGGCCCGGTGATCCCGGAGTCGGCACCGCCGATACGCATACGGTAGTTACCCGGAGCTTGGGCGCCAGGGATGGTGAAGGAAGTGACCCACGGGTTCGTACCGTCGGCTTCGTTGGTCCCGCCACCGGCCACGAGTTCGCCGGCATCGGCGAAATCCAGGTCGTTGTTCCAATCGATCCAGATCCGCATGTCGTAGGTATAGCCGGTCTCCACGCTTACGCTGATCGGCACCAGATCGCCAGGGCCACCGATGGCACCGGTAACACCGCTGTTGTCGGTATAGCCGCCATCGGCCTCGGTGTTCATGTCCAGATCCACGTTGGCGAAGGTCACGTTGGTGATACCATTCGCATCCAGGCTCGCGTTCGGACCCGGCGTGCAGTAGGCCAGGGTAACGCTCACCGGCCCGACCCACGTGCTCAGGCCATCCACATCGCAATTGCTCTGCACATACACCTGGTAGGTGTTGCCGGTGGTAAGGCCCGTAGCGGTGAAGGTGGTACCGACCACTGAGCCACTGGCATCGGCACCCGGTGTGCCGGGAGCGCCACTGCTGCGCACTTCATAGTTGTAACCGCTCACCGCGGTGGGCTCGGCGGTCCAAGAGCCGCTGATCGAGGTGGTGCCTGCTGCAGATGCCGTAAGTCCCGTGGGGAACATACAAGCCGGAGGCGGGGCCACCGTCAAGGTGTAATCCTCTGCCTCGGCATACCCGCTGGTGCCACAGGCCGTGGGGTTACTCGACAGGTAGTCCTCGCGCACCCGCATCCGGTAGTTGCCCACCGCAGTGCCCGGAGGTACCGTGAAGCTACCCGTGTGAGGCGCTGCGCTCACATAAACACCGCTGGTGTACACGCTCTCGCCCGCATCGGCGAAATCCAGGTCGTTGTTCCAATCCACCCAGATGTTGATGCCGTAGGTCGATCCACCGTTGATGGTGATCGAGAAGTCGACGCCCCCACCGGCGATCTGCGACACGGACTGGGCCGTATAGTCGCCGTAACCACCCGCCGCGAAATCACCGCTGGCATTGGAGATGTTGGTGACCCCGCCCGTGGTGCTGAATTCGCTGATGTAATAGGTCGTGCTCGTGCCGCCACCAACAGGTACGCAATGCCCGGTGTAGAAATTCACCACCGATGAATTCGTGCTATAGCTGGACCCAGGCGTACACTCCTGCCGGACATACACTTGATAGTTGGTGTACCCGGTAAGGGCCGGTGCCAGGGAGACCGAGGTGGTGGCGCTGGTCACAACCGTGCCGCCCACGCCTGCCGTGCCATCGGTGCCCGGGGTGAACCCAGGTGCGCCGTACTCGATGATATAGGTTCCCGTGCAGCCGGTGCAGGTCCAACTCACGGTGGCCCCGTTCACTGCAAGGTCCGATACGGTGACCCCCGTGGCGAATGGGCAGGCCGGAGGGGCCACCACCGTCAAGGTGTAATCCTCCGTTTCACCATAGCCCATGTTCCCACAGGCATCCGTCGGCACCGCATTCCAGGCCGCACGTACCCGCATCCTGTAGTTACCCAACGGTGTGCTGGCAGGTATCGTGACCGTGCCGCTCTGCGGTGAGGCACCTGGGCCTACCGTGCTTACCAGCTCACCCGCATCATTGAAATCGAGGTCGTTGTTCCAATCGACCCAGACCTTGATCCCATTGGTACCGCCCACATAAGCCAGGCTGTAGTTGAACGTGGTGTTCTCCGAAGCGCTCACCGACATGGCGGTGAAATCGCCATAGTTCCCGGGCGACGCGGCGCCACTGGGGTTGGTGATGTTCGTGATCCCGTTGGTGGTGGAGAAACTGCTGACGTAGTCGCCAGCGTTCGTCACCGTAGGGGTGCAGTATCCCGTGAAGAAGGCTTGTGGGCCCGACCAGGGACTGAAACCGTCGATGCCGCAGTTGGCACGCACGTACAGGTTGTACGCGGTGTTCGCGGTAAGCACGTTGCCGGTGCTCGCCGTGGTCACCCCGGCCAATGTGCTGCCGCTGGTAGTAAGGCCCGTAGGGCCGCTACCACCGGCTCCGCTGGTGCGCACCTCCCACTCGTACCCATCGCTGGGGGCGGGGCTGGGTGCGGTCCATGCAAGATCCGCGGATACACTGGTGTACGCAGGGACCGACAACGATCCTGGGCCGAACGTGCACGGCGGAACCGTGATGCCCGTGAGCTGGATGTTCGGTCGGCTGGTGGAACGTGTACCATTACCCGTTGGTGGGTTTGTGTCCGCATTCCAGGCCTGATAATACGTGTTGTTCGCCTGGGTGGCATAGCGGAACTGCTTGGCTGTACCGGAGCCTTCACCACCGCCGCCGGTGTAGTTGGTCTCCACGATCACCTCCAGGTTATCCCCGCCGGTGTAGCTGAACGGGGTGGTCAAGGTGACGGTGAACCAAGAACCGCCAACGAAGGACGCGGCCGGGATGGTCGTTGGACCGTAGACCAATGTGGCCCCCGTGGTCTCCGTGGCATACGTGCTGGCCGCCGTGAAGAGCGTGGTCCGCTGCTTCATGTAGATCCTGACGTCAACAGCATTCGCGGGAGCCGACACCGCGTTCACGTAGAACCCGACGTCCGTGATACTGCCCGTACCCCCGATCTCGGCAGCGGTATAGATCATGGCCGAACGCTCATAGCCGAAAAACGCTCCGAACGGATCGTTCACACTACCGTTGTCCGTATTGGCCGCAGGGATGGTCACCTGCCCGAAGCCTGCCGTGGAGAAGGCCAGCATCGCCCCCAAGCAGGTCATCAACCCCGACCAACGTGTTCGCCACGTTCGCCAGGGCCTGGTGTTACAATTACTCATCGTTTCTGGTTTTGGTAAGAAAGGGAACTGACTGTGATGGCTGTGGCGCGCCATCCGACGCAGGGTAAGGCTCAAGGCCTGGCAACAACAATGGGGCCTGAGGCGTACACGACACCTCAGGAGGGGGTATCGACTTTATCCTTTCTCCGCGATGATCTTGTTTTTAGGATTTGGCTGTTCGGGGCCGACTAATGTAAACGGATCAAAAGATCAAGTACAAGAAGAATGTTTTTTTCAACAGCAGGCAACCCGATCCCTGGGATCACGAACCCCAAGGGGCAGCGCCCCCCTGATCACCGCCCTGCGGCATTACCTCCAGCCCCACCCATCGACCTCGGCTTATACCAATTCGCACTAAGGAGTAGGCCGATCTACTCGGTCTTTTTCCGCATGACTTCTCCGTCGTGATCGTTCCGTAGCCCATGCCCTCGGCAGCTTCGCTCCCAACGGTCCACGCCTTCGGCGTTGTAACAGGTCCCTCGTATCGGCCTGTGAAAATATGGCCGCGCTTCTTCGGGCCGCTACGGAATGCCCAAATGGTATAGCCGCGATACCGGATTATGGACCCTGGAAGGAAGATCGGGCTCCGCCCCCGAGCGCGGCAACCCGAACGCCCCCTCGTCGTCTATGATCCGACCATGGTGTTGCCACATGGATCGGATCGAACGCCCACGTACCAAGAGGCCTATGCCCCTTGGCCTGCTATCGCACACCCCGGATCGGACACCACGCCACTGGCCACTGGGCAGGTTGGCCGGGTATTCTCGCTACACATCCGCTCAATACTTGGATTCCCAACCATGCTCCGCTTATCACCTGAGGTGGGAAACGAGGGAACCTTCCGTATATTTCCCGACCGTGAAGCGGACCTCAAGAAAACCGTGCGCGCCTACCCCTCTGACCAAGGCGTATGCCCATGGGATGCTCCCATGGTCCCAGGCCCTACCGTCCTGTGACCATTCCGCTTCACGACCAACCAAAACCGACCAACCGCTGTGCATGCCTTCAATTTTACCCGGCTTCGTTCGGCATTAGCCTTCGTGCTGCCTCTACTGCTGGGCAGCACCACCATGGCCCAAACGCCGCAGCTTCCGGACTGCAACGTCTGTAGCTGTCCTACGGTCGGCGCGGCCAGCTTGTCCAGTATCGCGGCACCTGCATGCCCCGGCACCATCACCGGGAACATCGCCGCAGGGGCAGGCACCAATATCCGGATCACCACCACGGCGGGCAACCGCTACCGGGTGCGGCTTTGCGGTGCCACCGGCCTGAACACCCGGATGTACATCCGCAGCAACACCGCCCCCTATCCAGCGATCATGGGGGCATGCGACGATGATGGATGCGGTGTTCCAGGGGGGCCTTCCTCGGTGGAGTTCGTGGCCACGGCGGCCAACTACCGGGTATGGGTCTATGACGGCAGCACCGCCTGCGCCGCCTTCGCCACGCACCCGGCCATCCCGGTGGAAGTGGAGTGCTTGGGCTTGGCCGCCGCACCAGCCAACGACGACCCCTGTGGCGCGGTGAACATCCCCCTTGCCACCACCAGTTGCACCACCCCCATCGCGGGCACCACCGAAGCGGCCACGCCCACCACGCTGAACGGCCTGGGCGCCACCCCGCTCTATCCCCCGTACACCCCCACGCCTACGCCCAGTGGCTGCCCCAATGGCATGGCCGTGAACTACGGCGGTAGCGACGTATGGTACAGCGTTACCGTGCCGGCCTCCGGCCTGATCGGGATCGAGATCACTGAGTCGGGGGTGTGTGCCACCGCCATGGGCCTGTACACCGCCCCGAACTGCGTAACTGGGCCTTTCACATGGGCCACCGGCACGAACATCGGCCTGTGCTCCATCGATGGCCTGAACGGCCCCAACACCCCGACAGGCCTGGTGTTCGACCCGGCCACCTACGGCCTCACGCCCGGGCAGACCGTGTACATCCGGGTGTGGGAACGTAACAACAACGAGAACGGCAGCTTCACGATCTGCGCGTACAACGCACAGCCCCCGCCCAACGACGAACCCTGTGGCGCCATCCTGCTCACCCCGGGCGATCCCTGCGTACCGGCCGAATACAACACCGTGAACGCCCAGCCCCTGCCGCCCGGGCTTTCCATTGGCAACATGACCTGTGGCATGCCCGGTGCGCCGTACGCCACGCCCGCGCTATGGAACCCAGCGGCACGCGATGTCTGGTTCCGCGTGGTGGTGCCGCCCACCAACAACATGACCGTGACGCTCTTCGCCGGTACGCTCACCGACATGGCCATGGCGTGGTACCGCCAGACCACCCCAGGCTCGTTGTGCGACCCACCCGGCTATGTGGGGGCGTTGACGCAGATCACCCCCGGGGGCTGCCATGATAACATCAGTGCCACCAACCTGATGCCCCGGATCAACAGCAATACCGCTGGGGTCACGCTCACCGCCGGCGAAACGATCTACATCAGGGTCTGGAACAAGAAGGCGGCCGAATATTTCTACCACGGCACCTTCAGCATTTGCGTAACCCCGAACTACCCTCCGGTGAACGACAACCCCTGCGGGGCGATCGACCTGGCGGTGGGGGCCGGAGAGTGCACCATGACCTCGGCCACCAACGAGAACGCTTCCAACACCGGAACCACCTTCTTGCCCGGTAGCAGCACGGCCCCGGCACCCTGCGGCACACCGCCCGCCAATTACAACGATGTCTGGTTCACCTTGGATGTCCCCATGGCGGTGTCGGCGGTGAATCCGTTGATCGTCAACACCGATGGACTCGGGGCGGTGAACTTCGCCATGGCCGCCTACCGCGACATCAGCGGCGTGGGCTGCCCCACCCAGCTGCAACTGGTCGCCGTGGGTACCTGCGCCACCACTGGATCCACCTACGATGCCCCGAACATGCCGCGCCTTTCGCTCACACCACCCACGGTGACACCGGGCGAAAGACTGTACATCCGGGTGTGGACGGAGGTGAACAACCAACAGGGTCCCTTCTTCATCTGCGCACACACCCAGAACCCACCACCCTGCCAAGGCACTTTCTATGACAGTGGTGGTGCTGCAGGACCGTATGCCAACAGCGAAACGGTGACCCGTACGCACTGCCCCGAAAAGGTGGGCGATGTGGTGACGCTGAACTTCTCCGAATTCAACCTGGAGAACGGCTGGGACTTCCTCCGGATCTACAACCAATCCTCCGGCGCTCCGCTCCCTGCCAACCTGATCGGCGCGTATACCGGTGGTACCATCCCCAGCCAGATCTCCGCCACCATCAACGCGGCCAACCCCAACGGCTGCCTGATCGTGGTGTTCTCCGCCGATGTGGTGAACACCGCTGCGGGCTACACCTACAAGGTATCCTGCGGCCCGGTGCCCATTCCTGTGGCGGGAGCATGCAACATCACCTCGTACGCACCGGCTCCGGTGGTCCACGTGGGAGGCACCATCTCGTACGACCCCGGTGGCTCCACGGGCTTCGCCTACCCGGGCAACCTGGGGGTGGCCAACGTGAGCATCGCACCCTATCATGTGCGTTACTGCCCCACCGCACCAAGCACCGATCCGGTCACCCTCAACTTCACTTCGTTCGATGTGGAGGACAACTTCGACGGGCTGTACATCTTCGACGCGAACATCCTGCCGGGCACTGCGCTGAACACCCCTGCGGCCATTGCTGCCCAAGTGAACAGTGGTAATCCGGCACAACTCACTTGGAGCGGCCCGTACAGCCCGGCGGTACCACCCAACGGAGCCTTCTGGGGCGAGACCAGCCCTGGAACCATCACCGCCACCAACCCCACGGGCTGCCTGACCTTGGTGTTCTACACCGATGCCATCGTGAGCGGTTCGGGCTGGGAGGCCACGGTGAACTGCGGACCTCCGCCACCACCACCTCCGCCCACGCCGTGCGATGCCACGTTCTACGAAGTCCCTGGCGGCTCCACGGGTAACTACGCGAACAACGTCACCACGGCCATGTCCACGCAGACGTTCACCGCGCCGGCCGGCCGTACCCTGCGCGTGGTGTTCCAATCGTTCCGCACGGAAGCCAACTGGGACAAGATGTACGTGTTCGACGGCCCCACCACGGCCAGCCCCATGATCGCCAGCGGTAACGGCGTGGGCTTCGGACCGGCACCCTTCGGGCCAGGCGCCTATTGGGGTACTGCCATCCCCGGCCCCTTCGTGTCCAGCACCCCCGGTGGCTCGCTCACCTTCGTCTTCGTGTCGGATGCATCGGTGGTGTACCCCGGTTGGGTGGCCAAAGTGTCGTGCCCAGCCCCTCCGGTGAACGACAACCCTTGCGCCACCCCACCGCTGGTGACCGGCGCCACCTTGCTCACCCCAGGCGCCACCTGCTCCCTCACCAGTTCCACCAACGTGAACGCATCGAGCACCGCAGGCATTCCTGCGCCAGGCTGCGGTAACTATCAAGGCGGCGATGTCTGGTTCCGGTTCGTGGCCCCGCCCAGCGGCCGGGTGTACATCGATACGGAGTCCGGCACCCTCACCGATGCGGCCATGGCGCTGTATTCCGGTGCGGCATGTGGTGGGCCATTCACCTTGGTGGAATGTGACGACGACGACGGAGAGGCGCTGATGCCCGCGATTGACCGCATGTGCAACCCGCTGACGCCAGGGGCCACCTACTGGATCCGTGTGTGGGGTTACGACAACTCCCAGGGCACGTTCGAGATCTGCGTGGTGGAAGGTCCGGGGAACTCCACGCTCCAGACCGATTGTAGTGGTGCCTTCTCCCTCTGCGGTGCCGTCTCCTTCAGTGGCATTGCATACGGCAACGGCTGTGGCCCAGACCTCGCCACCACCAACTGGGGTTGCCTGGCCGGCGAACGCCAAGGCTCTTGGTACGCCTTCCGCACCAACGCCGCCGGTAACCTGGCCATGACCATCACCCCTTCGGTGCCGACCGACATCGACTGGGCCATCTGGTCGGGTTCCATGGGCACACCACCCGCCACACCCGTGGGCACCAGTTGTATGCCTTCCGGTGCGCCCGTCCGCTGCTCCTTCGCCTCGCTCACCGGCACCATGTCCGGTGGAGGTGCCAACCCCACGGCCGCCACTGGCATGGGTAAAGTCACCTTCGCCTCGGCCTTGACCTATGCAGCCCCTGCACCGGCGCAGAACGATGCCGCCAATGGATGGGTGCCGGGCCTCACCGTGGCCGCCAACCAGATGTACCTGCTGTTCATCGACGACCACCATCTGGAAGGTAACCCCTACACGGTGACCTGGACCGAAACCCCTGCCGCCGTGATCGGCTGCCAGATCCTGCCGGTGGCCGACCTGGTGCTCGATGCCCACCCGGGCAATGGGTTCGTGGATCTCGCCTGGTCCACCACTTCGGAGCGCAACAGTTCGCACTACATCATCGAACGATCCACCGATGGCATCCACTTCCAACAGATCGGCATGACCGAGGCCGTGGGTTACGCCCAAAGCACCACCTTGTACGAGGCCGTGGACCGCGACCCGAAGATGGGCCTGAACTACTACCGGTTGCAGCAAGTGGACCTGGATGGTGCAGCCACCCTGTCCAACGTGGTGTCGGTGCTGTTCCAGCCCCGGAGCAACACGATCCTGGTGGTGCCCAACCCGGCCAGGCATGCGGCGGAATTGTTGCTGAGCGAAGCCTATGATGCGGACTTGCACGTGCGCATCACCGACGGCAGCGGCCGTACCGTACGTTCGTTCCTGGCGCCTGCGGGCATCCAACGGATGGACCTGCCCATCGCCGACCTGGAGCCGGGTAGCTACACCGTGGAGTTGACCACCCCGAAGAACGGCACCTATGCACGGGCCCGCTTCGTGAAACAGTAACGCCATCAACGGCGTTCCAAGAAGGGGCTGTCTCGAAAGAGGCGGCCCCTTCGCTTTGGAACCACCGTTCGGCCGGTTCCCGTAACATAGCGCCTTGCGGCGCATCACATGGAATTCCAGCACCACGGATGGTCGCGGATACGCACGGATCAAGACCGGACCATGGCCCCATACTGGTGTTCGCGGCCACGCTGCGGTATCTTTGCGCTACCTGCAACGCCATGTGGTTCCGCGCTCTGTTCATCGCCGTGTCGCTCGCCTGGCCCTTCGCCGTACGGAGCCTCGAAGCCGCCCCCTTCGCGGTGCGGATGTTCGGCATCAGCCTGAGCACCGGCCTTAACAATCAGCTCTTCACCATCTTCATCGTCAAGGAATACGAAGGCAAGGTGATCCAGGCCGATCCCATCACGCGCGAACAGTTCGTGCTGCAAGCCCAAGGCATCGTGGCCAGCCCGGCCAACCCCGCCAAGGAGAACCTCTTCCGCAAGTACGAAGTGAAGATGTGCCTGCCCGAAGGCCCCGACACCACGGGACGCTACGTGGCCGACTGCCCGGTGTTCGACGACCTGTGGAAGATCCGCTTCTGGGAATACCCCTTCCGGCTGCAAGAAGGACAACATCCGGGGAAAGGATGGGCCGAGAAGCGCGAAGCGCCTTCCCCGCGCCAGCTGCTGCTGCTCACCGAATACGGCATCCTGCACCTGAACGACATCGCTCGTGGCGAGAACGCCTTCCGCTTGCTGCGCGACGTGGGCGACAGTGCATGGGTGGACAACTACCGCAAGGGGTACTGACCCACATGGAGGCCACCACGGACCAGCTGCTCACGGCGCTCAAAGGCGGCGACCGCGTGGCGCTGGCCCGCTCCATCACCCTGGTGGAAAGCACACGGCCGCAGGACCGCGATGCCGCGCTGCGGCTGCTGAACGATGCCATGCCCTTCACCGGCGGGGCCATCAGGCTGGGGATCACCGGCATACCCGGGGTGGGGAAGAGCACCCTGATCGATGCTTTCGGGACCTACGCCATAGCTCAAGGCCGGCGCGTGGCGGTACTGGCCACCGACCCCAGCAGCCCGCGCACCGGCGGCAGCATCCTGGGCGACAAGACCCGCATGGAGGCCCTCTCGCGCTCGGAGCAGGCCTTCATCAGGCCCACGCCCAGCAGCGGCATGCTCGGCGGGGTGGCACGGCGCACCCGCGAAACGATCCTGCTGTGCGAGGCGGCCGGCTACGACCTGATCCTGGTGGAGACCGTTGGCGTGGGCCAAAGCGAACTGGACGTGGACGGCATGACCGACCTGAACCTCCTGCTCACCATCGCCGGTGCCGGTGACGAGCTGCAGGGCATTAAACGGGGCATCATGGAAAGCGCCGATGTGATCGTGATCACCAAGTGCGGCACCTGGGAGCCCAAAGCATTGGCCCAGACCCAACAGGCCCTGAAACAGGCCATCCCCTTCCTGCCGCCGCGCGAGAGCGGCCGAAGGCCCGAGGTGCTCTTGACCGATGCCCTGGCCCACGCCGGCATCGATGCGCTCTGGCACCATGTGGCCGACCGACATGCTCTGGACCGCTCCAGCGGTTTCCTTCACCAACGCCGAACACAGCAGAACGTACGCTGGATGCAACAGGCGGTGGACGATGGCCTGCTCCGCCTGCTGCACGCAACGCCGGGCATGGACCGCATGATCGAGGAGCAGACCGACCTGGTGCGCCGGGGGGGCACCCAGGCGTTGAAGGCCGCCGAGGCCATCCTGGAACACTTCAGAACAAACGCCGCACGTCTTCCTTGATCGCCACCAAGCATTCCTGCGATGGCGTGTGCGACAGCTTGGACACGTTCTCGAAGATGTGCCGGCTCAGCTCGGTGCCCGATGGTGTATCCCCGGTCTGCTCGTAGCTGAAGTTGATCAACCGGATGGTCTCCTCCTTGGCCTGTTTCACCTTGGCCCACGCCTTATCGCTCACGTAGATCTGCTGCGTGACATTGTGTTCGAACTCTTCCCGGATGGTGGCCACCAGCTCGCCATGGAACATGCGCGCGCTCATGTTGCCCTTGTGCACCCTCAACACCAACGCACCCGGCGCGATCCTTTCGGCGAACAGCGCGAGCCGCTCGTAGGCCTGCAACCGCAACGGCAGGGTGTGCTTATGGTCATCCTTCCGCAGGTCGGCCATGCGCTCGGCCGCACGTTCCGCAGCACGGCCATTGAAGAATTGCTTGAGGATGTAGAATGCGGTGAGGAACACCACCACCGAGGGCAGGATCGCCACCAGGACAAGGACCACGGGATCGTTCATGGGTGCAAAGCTGGGGTGAAGTTCGTGATCGGAGCACATCGGGCGGGTCGCCTCCGCACCGTACCCGCTCCATTCGCACCATGGCCTTGCTGGAAGTGCGCACACGGCTCCTTCACACGCCAAAGCGCGCATCCCCTGGAGTGTCCAAGTCCACGGCAGATCATCATTTGAACATCCCATGGTGGTGAGCGTGGCGAGCGCCGGTCGTTCGTACGGGCTTAGCTTCGCGCCTTGAACCCAGGATCCGGCGCGCAACCCCGGATCTCCCCAAGCATCGATCATGCGTATTTCCCCGACCGTTGCCGCCATCGCCGAACCGGCCACCCTGCTGATGGCCCGCCGGAGCCGCGAGCTGCGCGCACAAGGCCGCGACATCATCGACCTCAGCCTCGGCGAACCCGACCACGACCCACCGGCATTCGCCCTGGAGGCCGCCCACGAAGCCCTGCGCGGCCCCTGGCACAAGTACCCCCCGGTGAACGGCTACCTGGACCTGCGCCAAGCCATCGCCGCCAAATTCGAACGCGACAACGGCCTCTCCTACACGGCCGACCAGATCGTGGTGAGCACCGGTGCCAAGCAGGCCCTGATCAACGTGGTGATGAGCCTGGTAGGCCCCGGCGACGAGGTGGTGATCCCAGCACCCTACTGGGTGAGCTATTCCGAGCAGGTGCGCCTGTGCGGTGGCACCCCGGTGATCGTGCATTCGTCGCTGGAGGAGGAGTGGAAAGCCCCCATCGCGCGCATCGCCGCCGCCGTGAACGAGCGCACCCGGCTGATCATGTTCAGCTCGCCCTGCAACCCGAGCGGCAGCGTGCTCACCCAACAGGAATTGGAAGAGCTCGCCGAGGTGGTTCGCCGCTACCCCGACCTCTACGTGATGGCCGACGAGATCTACGAGCACATCGTGTTCGAGGGCGAACACCGGAGCTTCGCGGCCCTGCCGGGCATGGCCGAACGCACCATCACCGTGAACGGCCTGAGCAAGGCCTTCGCCCTCACCGGATGGCGCCTGGGCTACATCGGTGCCCCCCTCTGGATCGCCCAGGCCGCCACCAAGGTGCAAGGCCAGTTCACCTCCGGCACCAACAGCATCGCCCAGCGCGTGGCCAAGGCATGCGTGGAGGCCGACCCCGCCCTGCTCGCTCCGATGCGCACCGATTTCAAGCGCCGCCGCGACCTGGTGGTGGATGCCTTGAAAAGGATCGATGGCTGGCGTTGCAACGTTCCCCAAGGCGCCTTCTACCTGATGCCCGATGTGCGCTCCAGCATCGATGGCCGCACGATCAAGGGTTCGGTGGACCTGAGCCTGTACCTGTTGGACACGGTGGGCGTGAGCCTGGTGGAAGGTGCCTCTTTCGGCGCCGAGGGCACCCTGCGCATCAGCTATGCCACCAGCGACGAAAAACTGACCGAAGCCATGGCCCGCGTGGCCCGTGGCATCGCCCAACTGAAAGCCGGATGAACCGGGACATCGACGACTTCTTGGACCACGCACGGAGCACCACCGTTCTGGTGGTGGGCGATGTGATGCTGGATGCCTACCTCTGGGGCCGGGTGGACCGCATTTCGCCGGAGGCTCCCGTGCCCGTGGTGCACGTGCAACGGCGCAGCGCCCGCCTGGGTGGGGCCGCCAACGTGGCCCTGAACCTTCATGCCATGGGCGCCCGACCCGTGGTGGTGAGCACTATCGGGAACGATGCCGCGGGCAACGACCTGGTGCGCGAGTGCGAAGCGGCCGGACTCACCAGCGCGGGCCTGGTGCGCTCCACGCAGCGACCCACCACCGTGAAGACACGCGTGATCAGCGGCCACCAACACGTGGTGCGCGTGGACGAGGAATCCAATGCCGACCTCGACAGTGCCGAGGAGGATGCCCTGCTGGCCCGCCTGGCCGAGGTGATGGACCACTACAGACCCTCCGCCTTGGTGATCGAGGACTACAACAAAGGAGTGCTCACCGAACGGACCATCGCCGGGGTGCTCGACCTGGCCCAACGGCATAGCATACCCGTGACCGTGGACCCGAAGCTCAAGAACTTCCTCTGCTATCGAGGCGTGGCCCTGTTCAAACCGAACCTCAAGGAGCTGCGCGAAGGGCTGAAGGTGGATGTGCGCGGGTACGACCTGGACGGTGTGCGCGCCGCCGTGGAACGCCTGGAACGTGAACTGGGCAACACCGCCACCCTGGTGACCTTGAGCGAGCACGGCGTATTCGCCCACGCCCACGGCACCGAGCACCACATCGCCGCGCACCCACGCCGCATCGTGGATGTGAGCGGTGCGGGCGATACCGTGATCGCCGTGGCCACCCTGGCCCTGGCCCAGGGCCTGCCGCTGGACCGGATCGCCGCGCTCTCCAACCTGGCCGGTGGGCTGGTGTGCGAAGAAGTGGGTGTGGCCCCCATAGACCGGGAACGTTTTCGCCGCGAGGCGGCACATGCCGCGATCCTCCCATGAGCGTGACCCCTTATTCCGATGACCGCTCCAAACGCGAACAGGTGGAGCGGATGTTCGATGCCATCAGCCCGAAGTACGACCTGCTGAACCGCGTGTTCTCCATGGGCGTGGACCAGGGGTGGCGCCGCAAGGTGATCGCTCAAGTGGCCAGCGGACAGGTGCACCACCTGCTCGATGTGGCCACCGGCACCGGCGACCTCGCCATCATGGCCGCTCGGAAACTACCCCACACCGCCATCACCGGAGTGGACATCTCCGAAGGCATGCTGGAACACGGTCGCGCCAAGGTGGCGAAGCTGGGCCTGCAACAGCGGATCACCTTGCAACAGGCCGATTCCGCCGCGCTCCCCTTCGCCGATGGCAGCTTCGATGCGGTGACCGTGGCCTTCGGCGTACGCAACTACGAGAACCTCGAACAAGGCCTGCGCGAGATGATCCGCGTGTTACGTCCCGGCGGTCGGCTCTTCGTGCTGGAGTTCTCCAAACCACAGCGCACCCCCATGCGCCAACTGTTCCGCTTCTACTTCCACCGGGTGATGCCCCTGGTGGGACGCCTGGTGAGCAAGGACCACGCCGCCTACACCTACCTCCCGCAGAGCGTGGACGCCTTCCCCGAAGGCCAACGATTCCTGGAACTCCTGGCGAAGGCCGGTGGCCAGGAAGCCACCGCCCGCCCGCTCACCGGAGGTATCGCCACCCTCTACACCACACGCAAATAGCCCGGCAGCACAAGGATCGCCGACTACCTTCGTTGCCTTCTCCGATGCCCACCCTGCGCCCGCTCCTGACCGCCCTGCTGCTCGTGGCCGCTGTCTGCGGCACCCAGGCCCAGAAGCGCATCGTGGTGGAGAACCTGCCCAACTTCGACCTGCACCGGTTCCACTTCGGATTCCACCTGAGCTACAATACGAGCGACTTTCAACTGAGGCTGGACCCGAACGCCCACCTGCGCGACTCCCTCCTGGTGCTTAGCCATGCCAAACAGCCCGGCTTCGACCTGACCATGTTGGCCTCATTGAACGTGAATCCGTTCCTGAGCCTTCGTTTCTCGCCCACCCTCTCCTTCCAAGAACGGGTGCTCACGTACTCCTTCCGCGAAGCCAACAACACCACGAAGTATTTCCAGAAACCGGTGGAGAGCACCTACCTGCAGTTCCCCTTGTTGCTGAAGTACCGCAGTGCCCGGATCAACAACTTCGCGGTGTACCTGCTGGGAGGTGGGAAATTCAGCATCGACATGGCCAGCCAGAAGGATGTGGACAACACCCTGGACGATGAGATCGTGGTGAAGCTGGACAAGTACGACTATGCGGCCGAGGTGGGCGGGGGCATGGACATGTTCCTCACCTATTTCAAATTCGGCATCGAGCTGAAGGCCGCATTCGGGATCCCGAACCTCCTGGTGGACGATGGTACGCGCTTCAGCACTCCCATCCACAGCCTCCGATCCAAGGTGTGGGTGCTCACTTTTACGTTTGAGGGATAACCGGATCGGCGAAGCGTGATCGGCGATCGGTGAGAAGTGATCGGTGATCGGACCACGACCAACTGCCCACTACCCACTACCCACTGCCACTGCCAACTGCCTCCCTATGAGCCGCACCGTAGACATCGCCCTGCGCCCCACCGAGGCCGCGGACCCCGTGCTGGTGCGTGAGGGTGCGGCGGAAGCGGCCGGCATGGCCCCTGCGCATGTGCTGGGCTGCCGCGTGGTGAAGCGCAGCATCGATGCGCGGAGCAAGCAGCCCTTGGTTCGGCTGCGCGTGGAACTCTCCACGGAGCAGGCATTCCCGGAGCCCCGCCGAACGCCGCCCGAACTGCCTGACGTACGGAAGGGCAAAGCCGTGGTCATCGTGGGCTGCGGGCCGGCCGGATTGTTCGCCGCGCTGGAGTGCATCCGCCACGGGCTGCGGCCCATCATTTTGGAGCGCGGCAAGGACGTGCGCGCCCGCCGCCGCGACCTGGCCGCCGTGAACCGCCTGCACATCGTGGACCCCGACAGCAACTACGGCTTCGGCGAGGGCGGCGCGGGCACCTACAGCGACGGCAAGCTCTACACCCGCAGCCACAAGCGCGGCGACGTGGAGGGCATCCTGGAGACCTTCGTCGCCTTCGGGGCCTCGCCGGACATCCTGATCGAGGCGCACCCGCACATCGGCACCAACAAGCTGCCGCACATCATCACCGCCATGCGCGAGGCCATCATCGCGGCGGGCGGCGAGGTGCGCTTCAATACGCGCGTCACCGACCTGATCATCGCCGATGGCGCCATCCACGGGGTGCGCACCGCGCAAGGCGATGAGGTGCTGGCCGACCGCGTGATCCTGGCCACCGGCCATTCCGCGCGCGACATCTTCGAGCTGCTGCACCGCAAGGGCATCCTGATCGAGGCCAAGCCCTTCGCGCTGGGCGTGCGCATCGAGCATCCGCAGGCGGTGATCGACCGCATCCGCTACCACAGTGCGGTGCGCCACCCGGCCCTGCCGCCCGCCAGCTACAACGTGGTGCAGCAGGTGGACAGCTGCGGCGTGTACAGCTTCTGCATGTGCCCCGGCGGCATCATCGCGCCATGCGCCACCGCGCCCGGCGAGGTGGTGACCAACGGCTGGAGCCCGAGCAAACGCAACAACCCGTTCGCCAACAGCGGCATCGTGGTGGCGGTGGACCCGCGCCAAGCGGACGACCCGCTGAGCGCACTGCGCTGGCAGCAACATGCGGAGCGTACGGCCTGGCGCGCCGGTGGCGAACGCCAATCGGCGCCCGCGCAACGCCTGGAGGATTTCATCCGCCGCAAGGCCAGTGCCGACCTGCCCGCATGCAGCTATCCGCCGGGCATCGTGCCCGCATTATTAGACGAGGTGTTGCCGCCGGAAGTGGCCGGACGCCTGCGCGGCGGCCTGAAGGCCTTCGGTGAGAAGATGCGCGGCTACCGCACCAACGAGGCCGTGCTGGTGGCCGTGGAAAGCCGCACCAGCTCGCCCGTGCGCATCCCGCGCGACCCGCACACCCTGGAACACCCGCAGGTGCGCGGCCTCTACCCCTGCGCCGAGGGCGCGGGCTATGCGGGCGGCATCGTCAGCGCGGCCATGGACGGCGAGCGCGTGGCAAGGGCAGTGGCGGGTTGAAGGGTACGCACCACCGTTGCCAGGCAGCATATTGCCCACTGCCCGTGTCTTCCATTCGACACCTCATTCCAACCTGGGGGAGGATTGGCATATCGATTATCTTGGAAGGGATTTTCGGGAAGAGATCGAAAAGCACGAAATCCATGAAAAGATCCTCCGCCTTGGCCTACATGCTGTTTGCATCCTCCTTCGCCACGCTGGCCCAGGATACGTGCACGGCTGACGCCATCACCATTCCGGATGCCTTGGATTCGTGGCAATGGGTCTCGGGCAGCTATCCGCCCGGTGGCTCCGTAACCTATGAGCTCCCCCTGCTGCAAAGCAATTCCATCCACTATGTGTTCAAGACCGGCTGTGGTGACGGCGCATGGGCGGACCACAACACGGTGCTGGAATACCGCACAACACCGCCCTGCCTGCTTGTGATGGCCGACAGTGGCAGTTGCGCTCAAGGTGGTAGCGAATTGGACATCAACTTCGTGGTGTGGGAAGGTCCCTCGCGGATCCGTGTTCGCGGTGCGAACGGGGAAGGAGGCAGTTTCACCCTCGCCTATCGTTCAATCGGGGGCATGCCTGGCAACTGCAACGAATGTCCGTCCTTCGATGAGGCCCTGGCCCCCGGCAGCTATTGGCAAACTGTTGATGGAAGCTATGGGATCGACGGGTGCAAGGTGTACAAGGTTTCCGTGGCCAACGGCCTGACCTATGATTTCAAGACAGGATGTGGCAACGGGGCCACCGCCGACCACGATACCCGGATCAGCATCTCGAATGTCTATTGCAACGAGTTGGTATCAAACGACAATGGTTGCGAAGCCGGGCGATCCTCCACCACCTGGACCGCCACGGGGGCCAGCACCATATTCGTGCGGGTGGCGGGAGCCTCCGGTGAAGCGGGGAACTTCTCCATGGCCTACCGCCGTTCCGGCGGCAATGGAAGCGCATGCGGCAGTTGCACGGACTATGATGCCAACCTCAGCGCGAGCTGGGACTGGGCCACAGTTTCTGGCAACTACCTGCCCGATGGATGCCAAGTGTACCGGCTTTCCCAGGCGGAAGGCTATGTATACACCTACAAGACCGGCTGCGGCGATGGGGCATCCTGCGACCACGATGCTCAGTTGGAACTGCTTGATGACTCGTGCAACGTGCTGCTCACTGGCACCGACCAGTGTGGCGACGGTTCGTCCACGCTGGAATTCACCTCCACCGGTGAATGGCCCTTGTTCCTGCGGGTATCCGGCATTGACGGCGTCGGGGGCAACTACACATTGGCCCGTCGGCGGCATGGCACTTGTCCCACGTGCCCGGACCACGACCTGGAGATCACCCCAACGCTTCAATGGCAAACGTCGGACTCCAGCTTCCTGGAATATGGCTGCCGGGTGTACAAGGTCAATGTGGTAGCAGGAATGACCTACGCTTTCCAACTGGAATGCGCCGATTGCGACTGGTGGGATGACCTTGCGCCGATGATGGAGGCCCATGATACGGCCTGCAACACCATGGATATCCCCACATACAGCCTCAACAGCGGGACAAGGACCTGGTCTTTCCTGGCGGAATACACCGGCGCCGTTTACCTGCGGATCCATGGGGATGGATGGCAGGGAGAGGCATTCACGCTTTCGTACAAGACGGTGGGACCAGCAACAGATGCCTGCTTGGATGCCCCGGTGGTCCCGGTTCCCTTCGATGGATTTGTGGAACTACAAGGAAGCTTGGCCGGAATCACCCCTAACGGCGACCAACTTGCCGGTACTGCATGGCAGGACAGCGCGGTGGCCTGGTATGCCTTGGAAATCCCGGAGTACTGTTACACGTTCATGGTCTCCTATTGCGGGCAGGATACGGCCTTGCCTGGATCCATGGGACTCCTTGCCACGGAGTGCGGCGCCGATTCGCTCGTGTATGGCATGCCGTCCTTCTATTTCCCTTGTTCCAACGGCAATGCGAACGATGAATACTGGCTTCTCCAAGGAACGTATTACCTGCCGATCCTCGCCAATCCTTTGGACCCCGCGAACAACATGTACCACATCGCGGTGGGTTGTTCGAACCTGATCATAGATGGGATCGATGCGCCGACTACCACCGGGTCGTGGGGCATCCATCCGAACCCCGGCCACGATGCGTTGGTGCTGACCGGCCCCGGCATAGGCGGGAGATCCATGGAAGCCTGGTTCCTGGACATGACCGGTCGCGTGGTAAAGCATCTTCCCATCACAACCACATCCACCCCGATGAATACGTCCGAATTGAAACCCGGCGCCTATTTCATCCGCCTTACCGGCGAAACCTCCCCCGTGGTACTGCGGTGGATCAAGGAGTAGCGGCGACAATGTGGAGCTAGCCAGTCGCAGGTTGGCGATCAGCCTACAATGCGGGCAAGGATTGGGAGCCATCAGGCCACAGATCGCTCCCTGGCTCGTGTTTCCCATGCGGAACGCTTGCGAAAAAAAGCGGGCTATGCGGGCGGCATCGTCAGCGCGGCTATGGACGGCGAGCGCGTGGCAAGGGCGGTGGCGGGTTGAACGGTACGTCTAATCCTGCCGCACCATCTCCATGCACAGCGCGGCTGCCGCGGCCGCCACGTTCAGCGATTCGGCCCTGCCGAAGGCCGGAATGGCGACGGAGGTGCCCGGTCCTTCAATCACGGCCTTGGACAGCCCGTGTGATTCGCTGCCCAACACCAGCACGGCGGGACGTTGCAGTTTCACGGTGAACACGCTGGCACCCGAGGCTTCCGCCTTGTAGATGTGCACCCCGGCCTCAGCAGCCCGGCGCAGGGTGGCCGCCAGGTCGGTGTACACCACGGGAATGCGGAACAGCGAGCCCATGGCGGCCTGCACGCACTTGGGGTTCCAGGCCTCCACGCTTTCGTTGGCGCACCAGAGCTGCCCCGCGCCGAACCAGTCGGCGATGCGCAGCAAGGTGCCGAGGTTGCCGGGATCGGCAACATGGTCCACCGCAAGAACGAACGCACCTTTTCCGGGAAAGGCAGGCTGGGTCTCCTTCGGCTTGCGCACCACCGCCACCACCTCGTTGCCGTGCTCGAAGGTGCCGATGCGCTCCAGGTCGTGCACCGGAAGGACGTGGGCTTGCGTCAGCGCCATGTCCCGCGCTGCTTCCTCCGTGGCGAAGACCTCCACCACGTCGAGCGGCGAGGCCAGCACCTCGGCCACCACCTTGCGCCCCTGCACTAGGAAGAGGCCGTGCTGATCGCGGAACTTCTTTTGCTGTAGGGCTCGTGTATGCTTCAGCAACTCCTTGGTACTCACGGGTGCGAGATATATTTGGCGCTGCCCACCCGGCGGAGAGCCGCACCAGGGCGCAAATTAGGCACCCTTCCGCCCCGCTTGCGGCATCGCATGAAGTATCTCGCTCTCCTGTTGGTGGTGATGGCCTTGGTGGGCTGCGACCCCACCAAGCGGGTACCCGAAGGCGCGTATCTGTTGAAGGAGAATGCCGTACGCACCACGGCCAAGAGCGTACCCACGGAAGAGCTGCTCACCATCGTGAAGCAGAAGCCCAACAAGCGGATCCTGGGCATACCGTTCTACCTGGCCTTGTACAACCTGAGCGATCCGGCTGCGGTACAGGCCCGTCGCCAGACACAGGATAGCCTTTGTGCCGAGCGGAACCTGGAACGGGCGGCACGGGGGAAGCAGCCTCGCCGTTGCGACCGCGCTACGCGCGAACGGAACGGCGAAGCACCGGTGATCGTGGACACCCTGCAGATCGCGCGATCCACCGAGCAGATCAGGCTGTACATGAACAAGGAAGGGTGGTTCCGGGCCTTGGTCTCGGACACCATCTTCCACAACCGGCGCAAGCTACTCGCCCGGATCGCACCGGGAGGTTTCTGGCGCAACCGCACCCAGCGCTACCGCCAACCCAAGGTGGAGGTGGGCTATACCGTGGTGCCCGGCCCGATGTATCGGCTACGGAACATCACCACGGAAGTGGACGACCCCACGATCAAGAAGTACGTATCGGATATCCATGCGTCCACGCTGTTGAAGACGGGCGCTCGTTATGACGCCGACGTGCTCGACGCGGAACGCACCCGGATCACGACCCATCTCAACGAGATGGGCTACCTGTACTTCCACAAGGACCTGATCCTGTTCCTGGCCGACACCACGGTGGGTGGAGGTCTTGTGGACCTGCGGCTACGCATGGAACGTCCGTACGCGCACGGCAACCGCGATCTGCGCGGCACCCCGGAAGGCACGGTGTACACGATCCGTGAAGTGAGCATCCAGACCGGAAGGTCCAATGCCGAGCCCTGGGACACCACCTGGGTGCAAGGGTATGGGATCCTCCACCATGGGGCTTTGGCGTACCGGCCACGAGCCTTGCTGAGTTCGATCTTCCTGACCCCGAACAACCGGTTCAGGCAGAGCGATGCCAATAATACCTACAGCCGACTCACCGGTACCCGGGTGTTCGACCGTGTGGAGATCGCCTACGACACCTTGGGCACCGGCAAGCCCGGAGTGGCCGATGCGCGGATCAGCCTCTTACCCGGGAAGCCCCAGAGCATGACCACGGAGGTGTATGGCACCAACCGCGGCGGTTTCCTGGGCACCACCTTGAGCTTGGGGTACCGGCATCGGAACGTGTTGCGCACCATGGGCTTCTTCCAGGGGCAGATGAACTTCGCGGTGGAGACCCAGCAGGCCTTCACCCAGGGAGCCAGCCGCTCGAGCCAGGGACTCGGATCCAACACACTGTTCAACACCGTGAGCATCGGCCCGGAGGTCACCATCGGGGTGCCGCGCCCTTTCCGGCAGTTCAGCAAATCCAGTGGATCGCGCATGACGCTGAACATGCTGTACAACTATCAGCGCCGACCCGACTTCACCCGCACCCTCGCCCGTGGCTCCTTCGGCTTCGACTGGAACTCCACCCCCACCCAGCACCTGGATGTGCGGATCCCGGAGATCAGCGTGATCCGGATCCCTTCGAAGAGCCCCGAATTCGCCGAATTCCTGCGCCAGACCAACGATCCGGTGTTCGTGAACAGCTACACGGACCACCTGATCCTGAGCATCCCCAAGATCACCTACACCCTGAACACCCAAGGGCAGAAACACGCCCGCACCGTGAAGTTCCTGCGATCCTCCTTGGAGTCGGCCGGTTCCGTGCTGGGGCTGTTCAACCTGCGCACCGACCGCGATACCATCACGGGCCGGGACTTCGGCACGCTCTTCGGGATACGCTATGCCCAGTTCGTGAAGTTCGACAACGACTTCCGGATCCACCGCCCGTTGCATGACCGCAGCAGCATCGCACTCCGGCTGGCCGCGGGCATCGGTGTGCCCTTCACCAACCTGGAGGTGCTGCCCTTCGAGTCCGCCTTCTTCGGGGGCGGCGCCAACGGACTACGCGCCTGGCAGGCCCGCTCGTTGGGGCCCGGATCATACGCCGGCCCCCTGTTCGCCTTCGACAGGGTCGGCGAGCTACGCTTGGAGGCCAACTTCGAGTATCGCTTCAAATTGATCGGCTACCTCGAGGGCGCGCTCTTCACCGACGTGGGCAACATCTGGAATCGGCACAAGGACCCCGCACGTCCCGGGGCCGAGTTCGAACCCGGCGACTTCTTGAGCGAACTGGCCGTGGGTACCGGCGTAGGCGCCCGCCTGAACTTCGAATTCTTCATCGTCCGCTTCGACCTGGGCATGCAAACGAAGGACCCGGCCCTGCCCTTGGGCGAACGCTGGCTATTCCAGCCCAAGGAACGCTATCTGGCGGAACAGGCGGCCTTGGGCGATCCGGTGGACTACCGCACACGCTTCAACTTCAACCTGGGTATCGGGTATCCGTTCTGATCGTTCGTGGACGATCGGCCCGGCACCGCCGCCATAGTGATCGCCACCTGGTTCTGGGCGCTCGCCTCGGGTACGTCCTTTGGCGGTGAGGGTTCAACCATGGGCACCACGGATACACCCGGATGGACCTTTCCGTCCATGCTCTTAGCCCATTCCGAGGGGCATGGCTCGGCCCGGCTCCCACTCCATCCGTGGCACCGATGTTCGTTGGGGAACGCCGCCAGGCGCATGATAAAGACCCGATGGCCCCGACGCCTGTTTGCCCCTGCTTCGGCGCCATCCTTACCTTTGCCGCCGCTTAAAGCGCACCACGACCATGCAGACCCTGAAAACCGGCAAGCTCGACGAACTCCTTGGCAACGATGCAGCCAGCCTGCTCGAACATCAGTGCAAGACCATCGACAAGTCGATGATCCACCTGCCCGGCGGCGATTTCGTGGACCGCTGCTTCGCCCATAGCGACCGTAGCCCGCAGGTCTTGCGCAGCCTCCAAGCCCTCTACGGCCATGGTCGCCTGGCCAACACAGGCTATATGAGCATCCTGCCGGTGGACCAGGGGATCGAGCACAGCGGGGCGGCCAGCTTCGCACCGAACCCCATCTACTTCGACGGGGAGAACATCGTGAAACTCGCGATCGAAGGTGGATGCAACGCCGTGGCGAGCACCTACGGCGTGCTGGGCAGCGTGGCGCGGAAGTACGCCCACCGGATCCCCTTCATCGTGAAGATCAACCACAACGAGCTGATGACCCTGCCGAACAAATTCGACCAGGTGCTCTTCGGCAACGTGCAACAAGCGTGGGACATGGGGGCCGTGGCCGTGGGTGCCACCATTTACTTCGGCAGCGAGGAAAGCACCCGCCAGATCACCGAGATCGCCGACGCGTTCCAGCATGCGCATGAGTTGGGCATGGCCACCATCCTGTGGTGCTACATCCGCAACAACGGTTTCAAGGTGGATGGCAAGGACTACCACACCGCCACCGACCTCACCGGGCAGGCCAACCACCTGGGCGTCACCATCCAGGCGGACATCATCAAGCAGAAACTGCCGGAGACCAACGGTGGCTACAACGCCATTCCCGGCTACGGCAAGACGCACAAGAAGGTGTACAGCGAGCTCACCACGGACCACCCGATCGACCTGTGCCGCTACCAGGTGGCCAACTGCTACATGGGCCGCATCGGCCTGATCAACAGCGGTGGGGCCAGCAGCGGTGCCAGCGACATGGCCGAGGCCGTGCGCACCGCCGTGATCAACAAGCGCGCGGGAGGCCAAGGCTTGATCAGCGGCCGCAAGGCCTTCCAACGCCCGGTGAACGAAGGCGTGGCCCTGCTGAACGCGATCCAAGACGTTTACTTGGACAAGTCCATCACCCCATTGCTAATTGCTGATCTCTAATTATTGATCCCGATCTTCGCTCTCCCGAACACGATAAGACATGGGTTGGTTCACACGCACCAAGGAAGGCATCACCACCGCCACGGAGGAGAAGAAGGAAACGCCTGAAGGGCTTTGGTACAAGTGCCCGGAATGCGCCGAGATCATGACCTCCGAGGATCATGAGAACAACCTGTGGGTGTGTGTGAAGTGCGAGCATCATGAGAAGATCGGCAGTGCCGAGTACTTCGCCATCCTGTTCGACGACCAGAAATTCACCGAGATCGGGGCGGACCTGATCGCTGGTGACCCACTCCAATTCGAGGACACCAAGAAGTACACCGATCGGCTGGCGAAGACGCGCAAGGACACCGGTCTGAACGATGCTATGCGCGTGGCCGAGGGCAAGCTGGACAAAAGCATGGTGGTGATCGCCTGCATGGACTTCCGGTTCATCGGTGGCAGCATGGGCAGCGTGATGGGTGAGAAGATCGCCCTGGCCGCGGACCAGGCCCTCAAACGGAAATGCCCGCTGGTCATCATCAGCAAGAGTGGCGGCGCACGCATGATGGAGGCCGGTTTCAGCCTGATGCAAATGGCCAAATCGAGCGCCAAGCTCACGCAGCTGGCCAAGAAGAAGCTACCGTACATCAGCGTGGTGACCGACCCCACGACCGGGGGCGTGACCGCCAGTTTCGCCATGCTGGGCGACCTGAACATCGCCGAGCCCAAGGCATTGGTGGCCTTCGCCGGTCCGCGTGTGGTGCGGGAGACCATCGGCCGCGACCTCCCCGATGGCTTCCAGACCAGCGAATTCGTGCTGGAGCACGGCTTCCTGGACAAGATCGTACACCGCAAGGAGCTGAAGGGATTCCTTACCCGTACCTTCCTGATGATCAGGAGCTAAGAGCTTGTTTGCGACCTCCCCGAACAGGGTCTAGAACAAGTGGTTAGACCAAAGGCACGGCGACGCACCGGGCAATTGTGTGCGCACCGCGTACTGTAACCGGAAAAAGCCTATCTTCGCGCCCTGTTACGTAAGACCATGTACCTGACCAGCGAGGCCAAGAAGGCCATTTTCAAGGAGCACGGGGGTTCGGATAAGAACACCGGCGGGGCCGAAAGCCAGATCGCGCTCTTCACCGAGCGGATCAACCACCTCACGGGCCACCTCAAGGCCAACAAGAAAGACCATGGCACCGAGAAGGCGCTGATGGCGATGGTGGGCAAGCGCAAGCAGCTGCTGTCCTACTTGAAGATGTACGACATCGAGCGCTACCGCGCGATCATCGGCAAGCTCGGCTTGCGTAAGTGATCATGCACACCGCGATTCCAGCGGCGAAAGCGACGACGACTTGAACGAACGGGGGTGATCGTGAGAACGGTCACCCCTTTTTCTTACAGGCCACTATGGCCAACACGGCAGGCGAGCCCCCGATCGCCGACCCGCATGATGATCCGGGGAGATGTAAAGAGGAAAAGAAGACAAGAACATGAGACCACAAGGCATACAGAAGACCATCGACTTGGGCGATGGCAAGATCATCACCATCGAGACGGGGGTGTTGGCCAAACAAGCGGACGGTGCAGTGACCGTGCGCCTGGGCGACACCATCCTGCTCGCCACGGTGGTGGCCACCAAAGAGGCCCGCGAAGGCATCGACTTCCTGCCCCTGCAGGTGGAGTACCGCGAGAAATTCAGCGCCGCCGGCCGTTTCCCCGGAGGCTTCTTCAAGCGTGAGGCACGCCCCAGTGACCACGAGGTGCTCACCAGCCGCTTGATCGACCGCGCCCTGCGCCCGCTGTTCCCCGACGACTTCCATGGCGACACCCAAGTGGTGGTGAGCCTGATGAGCGCCGACAAGCAGAACCAGGCCGACGCTATCGCCTGCCTGGCCGCAGCCGCCGCCCTGGCCGTGAGCGACATCCCCTTCGGTGGACCGGTGAGCGAGGTGCGTGTGGCACGTATCAACGGAAAGTTCGTGCTCAATCCGCTCATGAGCGAGATGGAAGGCGTGGACCTGGACCTGATCGTGGCCGGCACCAAGACGGACATCCTCATGGTGGAGGGTGAGATGAACGAGGTGCAGGAAGGCGACATGATCGAGGCCATCAAACTGGCCCACGAGGTGATCAAGAAGCAATGCATCGCGCTGGACGAACTGAGCGCCATGGTGCCCAAGAGCCAGGTGAAGCGCACGTACAACCACGAGAACAACGTGGAGGCCATCGGCAACAAGATCATGGACTTCTGCTACCAGAAGTACTACGACCTGGCGCTGACCCCGAGCAGCAAGGAGGTGCGCTCCGAGAACTTCGCCAAGGTGAAGGAGGACTGCCTGGCCACCTTGAGCGACGAGGAGAAGACCGACAAGGCCATGCTCGCTCGTTACTTCAAGAAGGCGCAGAAGAAGGCCGTACGCAACGTGGTACTGGACAAAGGTGTTCGCTTGGACGGCCGCAAGACCACCGACATCCGCCCCATCTGGAGCGAGGTGGACGTGCTGCCCGGAACCCACGGCAGCGCCATCTTCACCCGGGGCGAAACGCAGGCCATCAACATGCTCACCCTGGGCAGCAGCATGGACGAGCAGACCATCGACCTGGCCACCCGCAAAGGCAGTGAGCGTTTCATGCTGCACTACAACTTCCCCAGCTTCAGCACGGGCGAGGTGAAGCCGATCCGCGGCCCCGGACGCCGCGAAGTAGGCCACGGCAACCTGGCCCTGCGCGCACTGAAGCCGGTGATCCCCGGCATCGAGACCAACCCGTACACCATCCGCCTGAACTGCGACATCCTCGAAAGCAACGGCAGCAGCTCCATGGCCACCGTATGCAGCGGTACCCTGGCCTTGATGGACGCCGGGGTGAAGATCAAGGCACCCGTGAGCGGTATCGCCATGGGCATGATCAGCGACGGCAACCGCCATGCGATCCTGAGCGACATCCTCGGCGATGAGGATTTCTTGGGCGACATGGACTTCAAGGTGACCGGTACCGCCAAGGGCATCACCGCCACGCAGATGGACATGAAGGTGGACGGCCTGCCGTACGAAGTACTCGCGCAAGCGTTGGAGCAAGCCCGTCAAGGTCGCCTGCACATCCTGGGTGAAATGCTGAAGACGCTGGACGTGCCACGAGCCGACTACAAGGACCACGCTCCTCGGATCATCACCATCACCATCCCGAAGGAGAGCATCGGTGCCGTGATCGGGCCCGGTGGCCGCGTGATCCAGGAGATCCAGGCCGAGACCGGCGCGCACATCAGCATCGACGAGATCGATGGCATGGGCCACGTGGAGATCATGAGCGAGAACAAAGCCAGCATCGATGCGGCCCTCGCCCGTGTGAACGCGATCGCCAACCCGCCGCAAGCGGAAGTGGGTGCCACCTACAAGGGCAAGGTGAAGACCATCATGCCCTATGGTGCCTTCGTGGAAGTGCTGCCCGGCGTGGATGGCCTGTTGCACGTGAGCGAACTGGAGTGGCGCCGTATCGAGCGCGTGGAAGACGTGCTGAAGGAGGGCGATGTAATCGAGTTCCAGGTGACCGGCAAGGACCCGCGCAGCGGTAAGCTGAAGCTGAGCCGCCGCGTGCTGCTGCCCAAACCCGAAGGTTGGGTGGAGCGCGAGCCGGCCATGGATGGCGAGCGCCGTGACCGTGGTGACCGCCCGCGCCGGGACGATCGTCCGCGCCGCGATGACCGTCCCCGCCGGGATGACCGCCCGCGCCGGGACTTCAACGAAGATGGTGGTCCGAGCGCGAACTAAGCGTTGACACGAGGCTGGGTCGAACCCGGCATGACATGCGAGAAGCCGCCCGAACAGGGCGGCTTCTTCCGTTGTAGCCATTGCGCGGGATCCGACGGGGCCGCAACAGCCTGTCGTACGCGGCCGGCGCCACCGGTAACCTAACGCCGTGCGGTTGCGTTGAACGACCCACTCTTCGCAACACGAGCGCACACATATGGCAAGGATGAGGCAGTTGAAGATCACCAAACAGGTGACCAACCGGGACACTCCGTCCCTGGACAAGTACCTGCAGGAGATCGGGAAAGTGAAGTTGATCACCGCACAGGAAGAGGTTGAACTGGCGAGGCGCATCAAGCAGGGCGATACCCTGGCGCTCGAACAACTCGCCAAAGCCAATCTGCGCTTCGTGGTCTCGGTCGCGAAGCAATACCAAGGCCAAGGCCTCAGCCTGCCGGACCTGATCAGCGAGGGCAACCTCGGCCTGATCAAAGCCGCCGGCCGGTTCGACGAGACCCGCGGCTTCAAGTTCATCAGCTATGCCGTGTGGTGGATCCGACAGCAGATCCTCCAAAGCCTGGCTGAGCAAGCCCGCATCGTGCGCCTACCCCTGAACAAGATCGGCTCCATCAACAAGATCAACAAGGCCTTCGCCAAGTTGGAGCAGGAGCATGAACGCCCACCCACCGCCGCGGAACTGGCCGAGGTGCTGGAGATGACCTTGGAGGAGGTGAAGACCAGCTTGAACAACACCGGCCGCCACCTCAGCATGGATGCTCCGTTGCGCGAAGGCGACGACAGCGGTACCATGATGGACGTGATGCGCAACGACGATATTCCCAGCCCGCTGGACAGCCTGATGACCGACAGCCTGCGCGCCGAGATCGAACGGTCGCTGAGCGCCTTGGCCGGCCGGGAGAGCGACGTGATCCGCCTGTACTTCGGCCTGAACGGCAACCAGCCCCATACCCTGGAGGAGATCGGCCAGAAATTCGACCTGACGCGCGAACGGGTGCGCCAGATCAAGGAAAAGGCCATCCGCCGCATGAAGCACACCAGCCGCAGCGGTGTGTTGAAGGCCTACCTCGGCTGAGCACCCTATCGGCACCGTCGGCCCACGCGCCACAGGAGCACCCTGGGCGCGTTGGGCCGACGGTGCTTTTGCGCCCTGGAGTACCTTCGCACCGCGCTCCCGCCCTCCCATCCCGGTGCCCAAGACCATGCCACACATCGTAGCCCCTTCGCTCCTCGCCGCCGACTTCGCCGACCTGAAAAGCGCCGTGGGCCTGGTGGATGGCAGTGCCGCGCCGTGGCTGCACCTGGACGTGATGGACGGCGTGTTCGTACCCAACATCAGCTTCGGCCTGCCTGTGATCAAGGCCATCCGCCCGCTGACGAAGAAGGTGTTCGACGTGCATCTGATGATCGTACGGCCCGAGGAGTACGTGACCGCCTTCCGCGATGTGGGGGCCGACGTGCTCACCGTGCACCTCGAGGCCAGCACGCATCTGCACCGCACGGTGGAGGCCATCAAGGCCGCGGGGATGAAGGCGGGAGTGGCCATAAACCCCCATACCCCGGTGGCGGCACTGGAGGACATCCTGTCCGACATCGACCTGGTGTGCCTGATGAGCGTGAACCCAGGCTTCGGTGGACAACGTTTCATCGCCCGCACCTTCCAGAAGATCGAAGCCTTGGTAGAGCTGCGCAAGAAGACCGGATCGAAAGCCCTGATCGAGATCGATGGCGGCGTGGGGGTCGGCAACGCGCGGCAGCTGGCGCATACCGGTGCCGACGTGTTGGTAGCGGGCAACAGCGTGTTCGGGGCGGACGCTCCGGCACAGGCCATCGCCGAGCTCATGGGCTGACCGGTTCATTCCGTGGTAGCCGACGCCTTCGGGTGGGTCTTGTCCTGTGCGACTTCGGCGGATCCATCCGCATCGACGCCCACCACCTCCAACGGCAGGTTGCCCCCATCGCCCGGCACCGGACTTGCTGACGCCCGACCAACGCCGCAGCGAGACCGTGTGCCGCCTGTTGCGCAGCGAATGGCGCCGTGCGTTCCAACGCGGACGACCCGACAAGAGCGGCACCGGTGCCATCACCGGGTGCCATGCCCCATGCACGGTGGCCGGCCGTGTCGCCCCTCGGTCCAAGGTGGTGGCGGTGAAGCCGATCGATCTGTTGGCACCTCCAGCACACCTAGAGCACCGGTTCGGGCACCATGGCCGGATGCTTGAACGACCTGCGCACAAGAACAAGCGCCGGTCCCGGTGATCTTGGACAGCCTCTACGTCGGCCACCACCGGATCGACCTGGAAGGCGCTCCATGATCGGTCACCAAGACCGCCAACTTGATCCATAGACCGGCATCCGGTACCTTCGGCCCATGACCAGAACCCTACTCCTGACCCTGGGAACGTTGGTGCTCACGGCAAGTCAAGCGCAAACGGTCCCTCATGATCACCGCACCTGCGGATCGCACAAGTTCACGAAACAGCTTCTCGAACAACAAGGCCTGAGCACCGACCTGCTACACCAGTTGCCCACCGTGCAAAGCGTGGAGCGAGGAGGTCCGTTGAACGTCCCCGTGGTGGTGCATGTGGTGTGGAACACCGCTGCGGAGAACGTGCCCACCTCCACCATCAATGCGTTGATCTCGGAACTGAACGCGGATTACTCCGGCACCAACACCGACCTCGGCACGGTGCGCCCTACTTTCCAAGGGGTGGTCGGAAACCCGGGCTTTCAATTCTGTCTGGCACAAGTGGATCCGAGCGGGAACGCCACCACAGGTATCGTGCGGGTGAACACCAGCGAAACCTGGTTCGACCCGGACGCGGAAACGGACAATATGAAGATGGCCCCGAACGGTAGCCCCGCCTGGGACCCCACCCGGTACCTGAACATCTGGATCTGCGACATCACCAGTGGCGCCTCGGGTAGCACGATCACGGTGGGCTACGCGTACCTGCCCGTGGGCGGTGTGGTGGGCACCAGCATCGATGGCCTGGTGGTGGACTACGACTATGGCACCAGCGTGGGTGCGCGTACCGCCACACACGAGATAGGCCACTACCTGGGACTGTTGCACACCTTTGATGAAGGCGGAGCTTGCGTGAACTCCGATGGATTCACGGACACGCCGACGTCCAACAGCCCAACATTCTCGTGCAGCAACACCAGCCTGATGAAATGCGGTGTACTGACCCAGTACGAGAATTTCATGGACTATAGCAACTGCACGGTCATGTTCACGGACCAGCAAGCCGCCTACATGACCAGCGTGCTCATGAACGAACGCAGTGGCTTGTTGACGAACTCCGCCTGCTCTGGCCCCGTGGCTGGTGTGTGCATCCCCACCTCGACCAATGGCCCCTTGGATGGCGACTACATCAATGGTGTCACCCTGGGCAGCATCAACAACACCAATTCCGGCAGCACCACGGGTAGTACGTACAACGACTACAGCGCGACCCTTTCCACCAACCTGGCGCGTGGCACGGCGTACACCATCACGATCCAAGGAGGCTCCTACGCTGAAGGCGATCACTATGCCGCTTGGATCGACTATGACCAGGACGACACCTTCGAGGCATCGGAGAAACTGGGCGAGTTCACCACCACGGCGGCGGGTGAGGCCCAACTGATCAACTTCACCGTTCCTGCCGGGGCTGCTCTCGGCAACACGGTCCTTCGCGTGCGTGGTGTGTACCACAACACCGGCGAACCTTCGCCAACCGACCCTTGCTACAGCTATGGCTATGGCGAGACCGAGGACTATGGCATCGTGATCACCACGGGCGGTGGTAGCGGTCTGTGCATCCCCACCTCGACCAATGGCCCCTTGGATGGCGACTACATCAATGGTGTCACCCTGGGCAGCATCAACAACACCAATTCCGGCAGCACCACGGGTAGTACGTACAACGACTACAGCGCGACCCTTTCCACCAACCTGGCGCGTGGCACGGCGTACACCATCACGATCCAAGGAGGCTCCTACGCTGAAGGCGATCACTATGCCGCTTGGATCGACTATGACCAGGACGACACCTTCGAGGCATCGGAGAAACTGGGCGAGTTCACCACCACGGCGGCGGGTGAGGCCCAACTGATCAACTTCACCGTTCCTGCCGGGGCTGCTCTCGGCAACACGGTCCTTCGCGTGCGTGGTGTGTACCACAACACCGGCGAACCTTCGCCAACCGACCCTTGCTACAGCTATGGCTATGGCGAGACCGAGGACTATGGCATCGTGATCACCACGGGCGGTGGTAGCGGTCTGTGCATCCCCACCTCGACCAATGGCACGGCGGATGGCGACTTCATCAACGCCGTGATCCTGCACACGATCGAGAACAGCAACTCCGGCGGCATCACCGCACCCGCCTACAGTGACCTGCGCACACAGCACTTTACCACGCTGGTCCGCAATGGATACTACGGCGTTGTAGTGGAAAGCGGCACCTATACGGACGATAGTTACGCGGTATGGATCGACTTCGACCAGAACGGAACCTTCTCCGACGCCGAGAAGCTCGGGGAATTCGCGACCACCGCAGCGAACGAAGCTCGCGTGATCCCCTTCAGCATACCATCGAACGCTCCCCTGGGGAACACCACCATGCGGGTGCGCGGGGCGTACCTGGGTGATGGAGAGCCCAGCCCAATGGCCCCCTGCTACAACTATGCCTATGGCGAAACGGAGGACTATGGGATCACCATTGCTCCAGCGCCCAGTGCCTACTGCACCCCGTACACCGCCCTGGGACCCGTTGACGGCGATTTCATCAACAGCGTTTCGCTCGGCACCATCTCCAACCTGAACTCCGGCGGTGTGGATGGACCGCGCTACTCCGATCACTTCAACACCCATAGCACCACCCTGCTACGGAACACCGCATACACCCTCTTGGTACAAGGCGGTGACTATTACCCCGATGTGTACGCGGCTTGGATCGACTACAGTGGGAATGGTTCGTTCGAGGCTACGGAGAAGATCGGCGAATTCACCTCCTCCAGCACCGGCCAGTTGGGGTCGATCGACTTCACCGTACCGGCCGATGCGCCCGTGGGTGTGACCCGGATGCGTGTCCGTAGCGGTTTCATCGGTGCCGAAGAACCCACTCCGTTCGATCCGTGCTACTCGTACATCTACGGTGAAACGGAGGACTACCAGGTACTGATCCAGTTCGCCACAGCCACAGAGACGGCCGAAGCCGATCTCTTCGCGTTGTGGCCCAACCCGACGACCGGCCTGGTGCACCTCCGATCGAACAGCGATGCCCCGGCCATGATCGAGGTGCTGGACATGCAAGGCAGACTCGTGATGGCGACCACCCTTACGCGTGGCACAACGACCATTGACGTATCGACCCTGGCCACCGGCACCTACTCCGTACGGGTACAGCAGAACAACGCCCTGTACAACACGCGCTTGGAAGTGGTCCAGCAATAGCGGCCCGCCCACTACGAAGCAGAAGACCAACACCGACGGGTGTTGGTCTTCTGCTTTTCAGCGCTCGTCGGACCTATACCAGTACCATGTCGAATAGCCTGGATCCCGCTGCAACCTGGGCGGATAGCGTCGCGTAGATACCGCACAACACCCCCGCGCCTGCCCCCATGTCCGCCCGCCTCTTTCCGATCATCGCCCTTGTCCTCTCGAACATGGCCATCGCCCAATCATCGGGTATCGGCATCAAGGGTGGTATCCAGGCGAGTACGGCCAAGGCCATCCTGGTGCGTACGCAGCCGATCCCAGGGGGCACGGCCGGGCTATACTTCCCTTGTGGGATCGCACCGCGGTTGGAGATCCAGCCGGAAGTGCTGTTCTCCACCTTGGGCACCGAGTGGATGGAGCCCGATGGCGATGTGGCCACTGAACGCAGCACCTACATTCAGGTCCCACTCACCGTGAAGTACTTCCTCAGCAACGCATTCAACCTTGCCCTGGGATACCAGTTCGGCAAGGTCATGACCGCACATGCCAGGGGCACCGAGGGATCAAGCTCCATCATCGATCAATATGCGAACATGGACCACGGCTTCGTAGGCGGTGTGGGCATGGACTTCCAGCATGGCCTGGACCTAGGTCTGCGTGCATACAGCGCCACATCGCGATTCCATGGTGATAGCGACCCCCTCTATGCGAAGAATCGGTCCGTCCAGGTCACCGTGGGCTACCGTATCCACCAATACCGCACTTCGTTGAAACGACGTAGGAGGTGAGTGACCGGCTATCTTTGGTGCCGATGAGCGCCGATCGTATCATCGCCCTGCTCGGCGGTGGCCAGCTGGGCCGCATGTTCATTGAGAACGCGCTGCGCTATCCCGTGCGTGTGGAAGTGCTTGATCCAGACGCCAGCGCACCATGCGCCACATTGGCGCACACCTTCCGTACCGGCAGTTTGCTCGAGGTTGGCACCGTGCTCCAGCATGCTCGTGATGCGGAGATCGTTGGGATCGAGATCGAACATGTCTCCGTAGAAGCGCTGGAGCAGCTCGAAAGCATGGGGAAGCGGGTCATCCCCGCCCCTGGCGTGCTCCGTGTGATCCAAGACAAGGGCCTGCAGAAGGAGTTCTATCGTACACATGGGATCCCCACCCTGCCATTCGTACTGACCAACACCTCCGAGGATCTTCGTCAACTGGCCCCCCGACTACCCGGATTCCTGAAGGCCCGAAAAGGAGGCTACGATGGGAAAGGTGTGATGCCGCTTCGTACCATACAGGACCTGGACAACGCGTTCGCTGGCCCCTGCGTGTTCGAGCCCCTGGCGGATGTGGCCATGGAGCTGGCCGTGACCGTGGTACGGGATGATACCGGGCACCAGGTGACCTACGACCCCGTGGAGATGGTCTTCGATCCGGAGCTGAATCTCGTGGACCACCTGCGTGCACCCGCACGGATCGCCCCTCAGCTGGCTGAACGGGCCAAGGAACTCGCCAAGCAGGTGGCTGAAGCGTTCGGCGCAGCCGGGATCTACGCGGTGGAACTGTTCCTCACGAAGGAAGGCGACCTCGTGGTGAACGAAACCGCCCCGCGTGCACACAACAGTGGCCACCATACGATAGAGGCCTGCCATAGCTCGCAATTCGACCAGTTGCTGCGCGTATATATGGGGTGGCCCCTGGGCAATACGGAACTCCGCAGTCCGGCGGCGATGATCAACCTCGTTGGCGAGGGTGGCAAGGGGGCACCTCGACTGGAAGGCACCGACGCGGTGCTGTCGTTACCCGCCGCATTCCCGCATCTCTATGGCAAGGAAGAGACCCGCACCGGCAGAAAAATGGGGCATGTGACCGTGCTCGCCGACTCGCACGAAGCGCTGGACAAAGCGATCGACACCGTAAGAACACACTGCCGGGTGACACCGCAGCATTGACCGATCCTCGAATCATCAGACAAATGGTAAGCATCATCATGGGTAGCCGCAGTGACCTGGAGGTCATGCGCGAAGCCGTGGATACGATGTCCGAATTCGGCATCGCCCACGAACTGGTCGTAGTTAGCGCGCATCGAACCCCGGAGCGCATGTTCGAATTCGGCCGTACGGCCGCGCAACGTGGCGTGAAGGTGATCATCGCCGGAGCGGGCGGGGCAGCACATCTACCCGGCATGGTCGCTTCGTTGACCACGATCCCTGTGATCGGCGTTCCCGTGAAGTCGCGCAATTCGATCGATGGATGGGATTCGCTGCTCTCCATCGTGCAAATGCCCGCTGGTGTGCCCGTGGCCACGGTGGCGGTGAATGGCGCACGTAACGCCGGACTGCTCGCGGTACAGATCCTGGCCACCGCCAATGAACAACTGGCCTCCAAGCTGGTCGCCTTCAAGGCCGATCAAGTCGAGAAGGTGCGTGATGGGGTAAGCACGCTTCGGCAGCAGTTCCCGAACGAGTTCGACGCGAAGTGACCGGGGCGGGCCGATATGGAGCGGCACCCTGAACGGTATTGAGCGGCCCGCTCAAGGCCGGACCTCCATCATGGTCCTGTTCGGCACGATGTAAGGATAGATCTCGTCCACATCGGCATTGCGCAGGGCGATACAGCCCCACGTCCAATCCACACCCTGGGTGATCCAATGGTCCTTGCCCACCGGAACACCGTGTATGCCGATCTCGCCACCGATATCCTTCCCTGCGGGGATCGCGCCCATCGCCTGCCGCTCTCGGAACCTTCTCCAACTCTCTTCGTTGGGGTAGTCCACCCAGATGAACTTGTGCCAAGCGCCATGGACCCGTTTGCCCCGAAAGGTGAACGATCCTTCGGGCGTACGCCTGTCCCCTTGGTAGTACTTATCTCCCACCGGTGCCTCCCCCAACACACACGGGTAGACCTTCACGACCTCCTTCTTCACCAGAACGGTGAACGTTCGATCGGACTTGTCCACCAGGAACGAGACATCGCGGGCCGAAGCGCCCAGGCTGTCGACCAACCTTGCCAATGGTATCGATACCACGGCTGTGGCCGGGAACCGCTGTTCTGCATCCACCTCCAGCACCTCCTGGCCCGAGCATGACGACCACGCCGCAAGACAGCAAGTCGCTAACCAGATGATACCACCCTGGGACATGGCCATTCTTTCCATGAAGGAATGCGCAGGGCGCAGGAGGTAACGCCCCTATCTCACCTCCACTTGGAACACCACCTCCAGATCGGTCTCGCCGCCGGCGTTCGTGATGTCCCCTCCGCTCACGCCGGAACCAGCCTTATCGGGCATGTGACGGAGGATCACCGTGAGTGACCCTGTGCCGCTGGCCGTCGTTCCCGCAAGACCAAGCAGGCCGATCGGCGCTCCGTTCACATCTGCATCCGCGTATGTCACCATCGGCGCTGCCCCAGTGCGTATGAAGAAGAACTGATGGGCGATGCCTTCCGCCTCGATCTCGTGCGTGATATCCTCAACGGGATCCACGCTTTCATTGAGCACGCGAACACTCAAACGGAAGTCCGAAGCCGCCGGTAGCGTGTCGGCGGTGATGACCGACGGAAGACCTCCATCGCCGTCCGGATCCGCCCAGCGCAACAAGAAGGTATCACTGGGATCCGCTGTGGAAATGAAGGTGAGCAACACGCTGGTGATGAGTTCCTCCTCGTTGACCGGCTGGGGCGCTGGTGCGATGGTATCTCCGCGTTCGCACCCGGTGGCAAGAGCCAATGCAGCGGTGATCAGGATCCCGCCTTTGATCATGTTCATTCGTTCCATATCCTTGATGTGTTCTTTCCGTTCAGGTGGTCATTCTCGTCTTCATGGCCGTTGGTCCTCCGGCCACCGCGTATCCGTTCTTTCCATGGCCTCCGAATGTGTAAGCGATCCATATCCGCACATCGGTACCGCGAGCGTCGGCATAGTACCGGAATCGGTCCATGTACTCACGGTATCGGACATTGAACAGGTTGGTGACCTCCACACCGAACCGGACCATATTGCCCTTGATCGCCTTGCCCCCCTCGCCGGAGAGCCCTATCAATTGATAGCCTGAAGGTGCTGCTGCAAGCTCGATGCCGTGTGGTATCCGGCGCTGTCGTGCCGTATGCGCGAGGCTCATCGTACAACTGAATTCGGCCCAACGTTCCCGTGCGGGAACCACATGGGTCAGTTCAGCGGTGACACGATCCGCCGGCATCTGCACGAGCCACTGATCCGTGGTCCGATCACGAGCACGCACCGTACTGGCCCGAAGCTGAACGGACCATTGGCCGGACAGGGCCGATCGGACCATCGCATCGGCGCTGTTCAACGTCGCATCGACCGCTGTATAGTGGTAGACCGGGAACGCCCCTCTGATGGTGAGCCTCGCACCTTCGGGCCGGAGATGGATGTATCCATCCATACGATCGGAGCGCAGGCTCAATTGAGCGGTAAGCCTCCCATTGAACCAGATTCCTTCCAGGTCAGCGGTCGCATTCAGCGATCGTTCGCTCCGCAGGGTGGCATCGCCCAGCTCGATCGCTGCCGCACCATGGTGAAGGCCTTCGCTGTACAGTTCGCTAACGTGCGGTGGGCGGTACGCGCTCCCCACATTGAACCGCCCAGTGAGACCATCCCTGATCGCCCAAGCGAGCCCCGCACTGAAGGCTCCATTGCCAAAACGATGGATCGGTGTTCGCAGGATACCGTTGGCATCGAAGCGGGCCACATCAAGGCGCGCATGTTCCACGCGCACTCCCGCCTCCAGCTCCAACCGCTCGCTGACCGGCATGTGCTCGACCCAGAACAGCCCCAACAGTTCCCGCCGATAGTTGGGGATGAGCGGCCTGACGCCAGTGCCCGGCATACTCTCATTCTCCTGCAGCAGACCATTGATCCCGAGCTTTCCATGCACACGCTCACCGATCCAGTGCTTGAGCTCAAGGTCGACCGTGTGGGTGCGCAGGTCCAATGCCAACGCCGGCACAGAGCTCCGTCCCGCCCTACGGAGGTCATACTCGCGCCGTTGATCCAATTGGCCCCCATAGTTGATCACTAAGCGGCTCCGATCGGAGATGACCCGCGTCAACTCGGCTTTGGCCAGGTGGTGCACCACGGTCTGGCGGGGCGCATCGATGGCATAGGTATGCTCCGCCACATACCAGGGCACGCCACTAGCCAACGCGTTGCGCAGGTCGGTGAGATTACCGACATGCGCCGCCCGCAGGATGCCCAGCTCACGTTCGAAGCGGCTATAGAACAGAACGCTCGACCACCGCTGTCCGCGATAGCCGACCGCCACGGACCCCCCACCCTCCCGAACGCCTGTATTGCTTAACACATAGCGCGGAGCTTCCGCATCACCGAGGTATCGCCCCGAGCCTTGGACACGCCAGGCAAACCTTGGATCGCCCTTCAGCACACCCTGCAAACGCCCCCCCACCGAGCCTCCGCGCCCGTTGTACGAACCTGAGCCATGGACGGCACCGCTGACCGGCCCGGTCCTCGGCAATTCCGCTGGTCGGGTGATGATGACACCGCCGATCGCATCGCTCCCGTACTGAACTCCCGATGCTCCGCGCACCACGGTGATGCGATCACTGCTGAACGGGTCCAGGTTCGGCGCATGCTCACTACCCCATTGCTGATCCTCTTGACGCACTCCCTGGTTCATGATCACCACTCGGTTCCCGCTGAGGCCATTGATCGTCGGCTTCGCGATGGTGGGCCCACTGCTGAAGACGCTCACCCCGGGGATCCGCACCAGAAGCTTGGCGAGGTCCGCGCCGCTGTTCCGGACCATCTCCTCCGCAGCAACGGTGGCATGCGGCTGTCCCACCTGTTCATCCGGGCGTGCACGAATGACCTCCATCTCGCGCAGTTCATGTGCATGATGCTCCAGCTCTATGACCAACACCTGATCGCGCGGGACCGTGATGCTTCGCTCCACCGCCTCGCAGCCAAGATGGGTCACGCGGAGCCTCAACACACCGGCGCAGAGCTGATCAAGTCTGAAGTATCCATCTGGATCCGATACCACGCCTTGCTCGGTGCCAACAACACGTACTTCCGCGAATGACAGTGGGGTTCGATCATGTTCGTCGATCACCTGGCCTTGCAGGACATGATCACAAGGTGGATCCTGCGCTTGAAGCTGGATCGGAACGAACGGAATACATGCGAGCCATCCGGCGGCCCGCAAGAAGAATGTGTACATACCCAGTATGCTGAATGATGGGAGGGAACCATGCAGATCCTTGACTCCGGCTCAACACCACGGGCAACGCGCCCGCGGTTCAGCCGACCAAGGTCATCGGCGGCCCACGCCCAAGCGCAACATCGACCTGTCGCACTGTTGCAGCGCGCTCCCCCAGAATGCCAAGCGTACCGAGACACCGGGCCGAACCATGCTCCGTTGTTGCCACGAACAACAATGGCACGGGTAGCACCAGATCGCACACATCACACCGTGCGTGCAGTTCAGCTCCCGGATGTTCCTGAGAAGACTTGGCATGTCCATGTTCACAATCATGGAATACCTGTCGGGGGACCAGGAAGAACAGAAAGAGTACCGCAAGAACGGTGCCCACGACGTACCTATGTCCTCTCTTGAGCACATGCAAATATACCCTGACCATTCCAGGTGCTGTTGAAAGACCGCACATGGGTGGATGACCCGCCCCCATTACATTTGATCCAAATCAGCGTCCCATGCGTCTTTGCCGCACCCTTCTCCTGACCTTTCTGGCCTTCATCGCCGATCACTCCTATACCCAATGGGCGCCCCTTAATGCGGGTTCCTTTGGGCGTAGCATGACCACCTATAACGGGAACATCTTCGTGGCGGCCCCGCCCAACGGCATTCGCAAGAGCACGAACGATGGGGTCACCTGGACGTTGGCCAACACGGGCCTGCCTATGAGCGGATCCAACTATCAAGTACAATCAGTGGGGCACAGTGCTACGGCACTATTCTGTGGTACCGAGAACGGCGTGTTCCGATCCACGGACAATGGCGCCAGCTGGATGAGTGTGAACAATACGTTGCCCACCTCGTCGAACACCATCTACTGCAACCGGATCTACACCTTCGGTAACGGCACCTTCCTGGTCTATACCGGGCAGCTCAATCAGAACGGCGGTGGTGTGTTCCGCACCTTCGACAATGGCACCACGTGGCTCCAGGCCTTTTCGGGGCTGAGCAGCAACATGACGGTGAACAGCCTGGCCCAGGTGGATGGGGTGCTCTATGCCGCCACCAGCACCGGCCTCATGCGTTCCGACGACCTGGGCGGCAGCTGGCAAGCTGCGGGCACTACGAACTGGGCGGTGCAGGCCGTGCAAGGGTCTGGCAACAACCTCGTGATCCTCGGCGCCTTCGGTGCGCAGCGTTCCGTGAACGGTGGTACCTCGTGGACGAACGCCACCGGGTATCCGAACACCAATGCCCCTCAGGGCAGCGACCTGGTCGTGCATGATGGTCAGTTCTACGCCATCACGAAGACCGGTGCCAGTGGATGCTACCGATCAGTGGACAACGGAGCCACCTGGGCCGCTTTCAACGACGGACTTTCCCCACAGAACACCTTCGTTCAGGAAGAATTCCATGCCGGCGATGAACACCTCTACATGGCCTGTGCACTGGATTGCTATCGGATCCCAAGCCTAACGACCGGCTTGACGAACAAACCCTCCGCAGCTCTTCCTGTCCCTTACCCCACGGTGTTCCACGACCAATTCCAGATCGACCTGAGCACCTTCAGTGGTGAACTGGCGGTGGTGCTGATCGATGCCGTTGGCCGGGAGGTGTCCAGGACCACGCTCGTGGGCGGTGGGCTCCGCAGTGTGCCCCGCAGCGAGCTGGCCGCAGGGCGTTACAACTGCTTGTTGCATGTGGAGAACTCCGGTGTCACGCACAACCTTGGGCAAGTCATCGCCGAATGACCGGTCCGAGGCACTTCGGGCTCCTCACATCGGGCGGTGACAGCCCCGGCATGAACGCCGCGATACGGGCCGTGGTGCGGACCGCCTCCGTGAACGGAGCACGTGTCACGGGATTCGTCGGGGGCTATGCTGGCCTGGTGAACGACAGGACGCGCCTGCTCGGACCACGTGACGTGAGCAACATCATCCAACGCGGCGGCACCATGCTCCACACAGCGCGCAGTGCCGAGTTCCTGACCACGGAAGGCCGGACCCGTGCCGCCGAGGTCGTTCGTCGACATGGCATCGATGGCCTGGTCGTGATCGGAGGCGATGGCACGTTCGCAGGTGCCGATGTGCTCTTCCAAGAGCACGGTATACCGGCGGTGGGCATTCCCGGAACCATCGATAACGACCTCTCCGGCACGGACCGGTCCATCGGTTACGACACCGCCATCAATACCGCGGTGGAGGCCATCGACCGGATCCGCGACACCGCATCGTCCCACGACCGCCTGTTCTTCGTGGAGGTGATGGGGCGCGACTCGGGCGCCATCGCCCTGGACTGTGCCGTTGCCGCAGGGGCGGAGTTCGTGCTGGTCCCCGAACGCGAGGAAAGCACCGAGCAATTGATCCGAGCGATCCTCGGTGCCGATGGCACCAAATCTTCGAGCATCGTGGTGGTGGCGGAGGGTGAGATCGAAGGAGGCGCGTTCGTTGTGGCCCAACGCGTGAAAGAACGGCTTCCGAGTAAGGACATCCGGGTCACGGTGATCGGCCACGTGCAACGCGGCGGCTCGCCCACCGTGAACGACCGTGTGCTCGCGAGCCGTTTGGGCGTCGCGGCCGTGGGATCGCTGCTCCGTGGCGAACATGGCGGAATGGTCGGAATGATCAATGGCCAGGTGGCCTTCACTCCGTTCCGCGATGCCATCCAGGGCAAGCGGGAACTGGATCCGGAGTTATTCCGGGTATTGAACATCCTGGCCACCTGACCTGCGACAAAGCGAAAGGGCTCCCGATCCCGGAAGCCCTTCACCAACTTCAGCTCGTCACTGTCGAACGAGCCTTGTTCGTGCGAGCGGTCTGCCTTCCGCATCAAGCACCAACACCGTGAAGACCCCAGGGGCCAAGCGTTCCAGATCCAACCATTGCCGTACGGGTGCATCGAACACCAACGCACCCAGGGCATCGTGGAACCGCAGGCTACGGGCACCGGGTACCGTGCACTGGACGGAGACTTGGCCGAGCGTGGGGTTCGGGGATAAACTGAAGAATTCCACGGAAGCCAGCTCAAGGGTACCCAAGGCCGCATCGCAAAGATCGCCAACACCATTCTCGTTGGAATCGGCTTGTAATGGATTGTATACCCACACGCAATTGTCGCAGGCATCACCGATGCCATCACCGTCGTAGTCGCCTTGATCGGGATTGAAGGCATCGATACAATTGTCATCACAGGCCAACAATCCATCGGTATCCACATCGGCATTCGGTACCACGCCCGTGGCCCCTCCCGAACAAACCCCGCAATCATCCAGGAACGCCCCCCCTCCGATCATACCAGCGCAATCAACCTGAGCGATCACCCCGGTGCATTCACAGTTGATATCCCAAGTGTCGTTCACCGTTTCTTCAAGTCCATCGTTACATGGCGAACCCGGCAATGCGGTGCCGTTGGGGACTCCCAGACAATCCACGGCAACCGGCGTGCCCACGCACTCACAGTTCGCGTTCAGCACATCGTTGATCGTGTTCGGGTTCCCATCGTTGCACGGCGAACCGATCTGACCGGCCACGTTCGGGCAGTTGTCCTGTGCGTTGCAGATACCATCGCCATCGCTGTCGGGCAGCGTCGATCCGGCGCATTGGCAGTTCGCGTTCAATACATCGTTGGTGGTACAAGGATCACCATCGTTGCACGGCGAACCCGGTAGTGTGGTGCCGTTGGGTACACCCAGGCAATCCACGGTAACCGGCGTGCCCACGCACTGGCAGTTCGCGTTCAGCACATCGTTGATCGTGTTCGGGTTCCCATCGTTGCACGGCGAACCGATCTGACCGGCCACGTTCGGGCAGTTGTCCTGGGCGTTGCAGATGCCATCGCCATCG